>Ga0137409_10007969_pt1 | contig 10836 bp, 8 predicted proteins | sample CZODoug1_16funga_FD_122059 | JGI IMG/M metagenome (GOLD analysis project Ga0137409, IMG submission 122059) | Vadose zone soil fungal communities from Angelo Coast Range Reserve, California, USA - CZODoug1_16fungal (Hybrid Assembly) | ecosystem: Environmental > Terrestrial > Soil > Vadose zone... | reverse complement strand
CGGCGTCGCGCTCTTCGGCAACAGGGTATTCTTCGCCGCGGCCGAGGCGGTGCTCGTCGCGCTCGACGCGGCGACCGGCAGGGAAGTCTGGACGGCGGCCGTCGAGGACAACCGCAAGGGCTACTACATGTCGGTGGCGCCGCTGGTCGCCAACGGCAAGGTGATGGTCGGCGCGTCGGGCGGCGAGATGGGGGTCCGCGGCTTCGTCGCGGCGTACGACGCCGAGACCGGCAAGCCGTTGTGGAAGACCTTTACGGTTCCCGCGCCGGGAGAGCCGGGCAGCGAGACGTGGCCCAAGGGCGATCAGTGGAAGACCGGCGGCGGATCGATCTGGGTCACCGGCGCGTACGATCCCGAGACGAACCTGGCGTTCTGGGGCACCGGCAACGGCGGTCCATGGATGGGCGATCAACGGCCGGGTGACAACCTGTATACGTCCTCGACGATTGCGCTCGACGCGACGACGGGCGCCATCAAGGGCCACTTCCAATACCACCCGAACGATTCGTGGGACTGGGACGAGGTCTCGCCGCCGATTCTCGCCGACTACACGCGCAACGGGCGGACGGTCAAGGGACTGATCGACGTGGCGCGCGACGGCTACCTGTGGTTTCTCGAGCGGTCGAATGGTCCGATCGGGTTCGTCGAGGGCACGCCGTACGTGAAACAGAACGTGTTCAAGAGCCTCGATCCGAAGACCGGGCGGCCCGACGTCGATCCGGACCACAAGCCCGGCACGGGCAGGCAGGCCACGTTCTGCCCGTCGCTCTGGGGCGGCAAGAACTGGCCCCCCATTGCGTTCAGTCCCAGGACTCGGATGATTTACATCCCAGCCAATAACAACCTCTGCATGACCGCCACTGGCGCGAAGGTGGAGTACCAACCAGGGCGCGGTTTCACCGGCGTGACCAACACCATGTACATCGCTCCAGGCGCCGACCATATCGGTGAAGTGCAGGCATGGAATGTGGCGTGGCAGAGCCCCCAGCGGAAACCCACTTTGGTTTATCAGCGTGGGCCAGATTGGAGTCGGGTAATCGATCGGAGAAGCGCTGACACACCAAAGGCATATTGGCTCGATGAGATCGAGACCATGGTCATGGAAGGATGCTCCGATACTGCCGTGGGTCCGCAGACCATCCAACGGAGCGTCAGTGAGAAGGTTCACAGAGACGTACCGCTTCAAACTGTGCACACGATCTGCGAGGAACTCATGGAGCGTCGTCTTTTCGTGGAAGAAGAAGGCAAGTATTTGAGCTTGGCACTACCGATCGGACCGGAGCGGTAGGGGCGTCTCGCCAAACCATACTATACGGCGTCGATGACCTCTGGCGAACTTGACGTAAATCAACCAAGGGCATGACGAAGATCAATGCAAGTTGCAAATGCTGCTGTTATTTTCAGCCCCGAAGTCGCGATTGGTTGCGCGCCCTGTCGCTCGGTGATCTGGCGAGAGACCAGCGCTGTTGTAACGAATTGGATCAGTCTCTGGGGCGGCTCTAGCAGCTTCTATGGCGGCAGCCTTGTCAGATTTGCATCTTATCCGTAGGACGCAGAATCAAGGTTCGCTAAACCGAAGCAAGCGATAGGTTTTAGTCCGGGTAAACAGCGCCAAAGATGCTTCACATCGACGGGCTTCTCCTGCGAGCTCGAAAAGCACATAAGTTTCACGAACAATTGCTGGCTCTCGGCCAGCATCGATGAGGATTTCCTCAGCCACCTGGGACATGCGGCGTTTGGTCGAAGCTTAAGGCCAGCTCGACTGAAAGGTGGCAAATCTCAGGCTCTCGACAAGAGCGGAACCGTGATAGGTACCTGCGTGATGCATCGTTTGAGAAGATCACACAGAAACTCAACGGGCATATCCGTTTCTGGCTCGCAACAGTAAGTCAGAGTAACAACGTCAGCGGCGATGGCAATCCACCCTAAACGCTCCAACCAGGACGGGCTGAGTTCCCCCGGCCACAACCAAAGCAACACAAACGGGACTCAAAACCAAAATAAAAAAAGAAAGGAAGAAACTCCATGAACAACAATGATGAGCTTGATGTTCTCTCGCTCGATGATCTCGCAATCTCCGAAGTTGAGATTGATGAGCTGAGGACAGAGGACGCGCTCGGCATTCCAGAGCTCGGTGCTACCGCGAGTTACTACGGATGCTGCAGCTACGGTTCGAGTCTCTAGCGCCGGAACCGCCCATAGATACAATCTGATCAACTTGCTATCATCGCTGACGCGGACCTCGACAAAAGAAAAGTTTCGGGCCAAGAATCGGACGGCGTTGATGTTTCGAAGAACGATGCATCACGCATGTACCCATCACCTTCCGACCTGGGTTTAATAACTCGTAGATACCGTTCCAACATATATCGCAATATGGTTTATATCACCGATAAAACTGCGATAGGTACTGCCGTCCACGCCAACCTACAGGCGATCTTGGGCAGCGAGCACGTTAAATGGGCGCCAAACCCAGTTGCTGGTCAACCGGGCGATGTGATTGTGGCAGCCATCGATAGTTGCCGGCTTGACCGACTTGATCATTGGGAGCGGATAGCGCGTGATGCAGAAATGAACTTGATCAGCATTCAAGTGCATGGCGGAGAAGTCGTAATTGGCCCGGAGGTCCGGCCAAGAGGGCCAGGCTGCCTGCGTTGCTGGGCGACACGTTACTTCGCCGGACGAGGGATAGCTCGTCGATTTACCGAAATGACCGCGCTATCCGGCGTGGAATCCGCGCAGGACCCGTGGCTCACCCCTCTTGCGGTCTCTATTGTTGGTCTGCTCGCGTCGCAACAAGTGATATGCGCACTCCATCACGACAGCCACCCACCGGATGATTCGGGATGGAAAGTGTATTACTTCGATCTCCAGACACTGACGGGACGGGAATGGAATGTGCTGCCCGATTCTTCGTGTTCGAGATGTGCTGACTTGCCGCTTGACAGCGCGGAGAAAGCTCGACTCAGGTTAGAGAGTAGGACCAAACCTCATCCACGGACGGACCGCCTCCGGTCGACAAGTGAACTCGGTTATGTATGCGATTTGTATGTGGGTCACCGGGCGAATATTGTATCGGACATTGCTGTTAGTTGGCCGCTCAAGAGAGGGGTGGTTGTTACCGTGGCCGTACCTCTAACGGAATGGCGGCCGCCAGAACCATGCTCTGGCTTTTCCTCCCGCTATAGTGATGCACGAACGGTGGCCATATTGGAAGGCCTTGAGCGATATTCGGGAGTTCGTCCGCGAGCCTCTCGGCCCTCTGTTCAGGGTAGTTTTTCGTCACTTCGCGACGTGGCAGTCGATCCCCGATGCTTCGGTTTGCCTTCGGAGCGCGAGTACAAGGCGAACCCAAAGTTTCTCACTCCCTACAACGAGCAACTTGAAATGGAGTTTGTTTGGGCGTATTCGCTTAGGCAAAAGAGGCCTGTTCTAGTCCCTCGCCAACTCGGTTTTTATTCCACAGGAACTCGAGAAGGTCCATTCTTTGTCATCGAAGGATCCGTCGGATGCGCCATTGGTAGCTGTCCCGAGGAATGTATTTTGCACGGAATTCTTGAAGTGGTGGAACGAGATGCATTCCTACTAACCTGGTACGCAAGGCTAAAGCGGCCTCATCTCAATGCGATGGAGTGCCGCGATCCCGAGACTCGCTATTACTATCGGCACCTACAAGCGGAAGGATTTGACATTAGCACGCTTGACGTTACGACTGACTTCGGCATTCCAGCAGTGTGTGTAGTGGCGCGTCGTCGTGAACACAAGATGCCGTACGCGGCTTGCGCGGGAGCGGCGCATCTCCATCCCGAGCAGGCAATCAAGAAGGCATTCCGCGAGTTGAGCGGCATCGTTGGACGCTACACAATCGAACTAAGCAGTGAAAATATGCGCCAACGCGCCTTACGCCTGGCCGAAGATCCCGCTAAAGTGCGCACTATGATGGACCACGCACTTTTCTATTGTGTTCCCGAATCAGGACCTTACCTCGAATTTCTAACGACCGCGGAGAAACGCACGTCATTAGAGGAGATGGAGGCTCACTGCCGCGAACTTTGGTCGCAGGATTTGGGAGAAGAACTCAACCGGACCATTGAACGAATCATAGCTGTTGGCAGTGATGTTCTGGCGGTTGACCAGACCGCACCGGAGCAACTCCTGGGTGGTTTGCGCACCTTTAAAACGCTTATTCCCGACGCCATTCCAATGACGTGGGGCCAGCATCTTCGCCGGCTCGAAGGGCTTCGTCGCCTAGACGCTGCTCTGGAAAGAAAGACAGATGAAGCTCGTGTTGTGAAGTCGGAGCCGAATCCGATTCCACACCCGTATCCTTGAGTAAACAAGTTTCGTTCCATTGATCAGCGTGTATGGCTCAGAGTTTTTCAGAAGGTAATCACCTTGCGTCCGAGAGGAACGCAGCAGTGTCGAACGCTCAATTTCAAATCGGTAGTGAACTCGCTGACGGACTTGCCGAGATCGGGATCATGCCATATGCCGTCATGCGCAGAGCCGGTGTCTCTCCGGTGACTTTTCAGAAGCTCATTTTTAACCGGACCTTGGCAATCATCGATCACTACCTGGATCTCGAAGCGTTCTGCAAGGGGCGATCGAGCGCATTGATCACCGCACTCGAAAGAATCATTGGAACAACCCAACCTCCCGAAGCGCGGCGGGAGTTAATTCAGCTCCGGCGGGATATTTTCAACGATCGCTTGCCAAAGCACGATCTGACCGCAGTTGCGCGGGACAGAATGGCGCAGGCGCTGTCCTTGCCGGAACATGAGGCGTTGGTGCGTTGGCTGAAGTACCGCCAGGAACGGGAAGAGCTTCTACGAGAGGGAGAGCGGGCGTTCCTTGGCGAACTGTCGACCAAGAGAGCGCTTTTCAAAAAGCTTTTTCGGAATCTTGAGTTCCGGAAAGGATTGGCGCTGGGGAGCCAAACCCTCAGCTACGAACTCGAGCAATACCTTAAGATACCAGAAGACGGTACGATGCCTCGGCTTCAGCGGACCGAACGGGCACTCATTCGGTATTACAGCCGCTGTGCGTTCAAACTCAGCCCGTTCAGTAGTTTTACCCGTACAGCACTGATCCGAATTCCAGAAAACGCAGAAAAAGAATTGGGTATCGTTGGATTCCCTAGATATCGGATTCAGCGTCGGACCACAGTGAACCGGGCATTGATTGGGGACTTGGCGCACTGTATTTCCCGTCATCCGAAACTAGGTGGATATGTACCCCTATTCGTTAGCCGCACATTTTCTAAAGAGGGTGAGACATTTCTGCTAGTACGGCACCGGCATGCCGATAGCGAACCGGTGCGCGTGCGAATGCCTCAGGAATCGCTTGTTTGCATGAGTAAAACCCGTGCAACACAGTGGATTGTCGATTTTCTCGAGTCTCGCGGGGGCGCTGCACATCGAAAGGAACTCACGACTGCGCTGGCTTCTTCATTGGATGACATACGCGCCGCCTCGGCCTACGTGGATAGCCTAGTGGAACTGGGATTGATAGTCCACAAGGTGCCTCTGCCGGAAGACGACACGACAGGCCTTGAGGCTCTGGCCAGCTTCCTCGCGAGCATCCCGTCGCCTGTCGCTGCAACCGTTCGACAATCCCTTCATGAGTTGCAGTCGCTAGTGGGGCAATTTGCAAAGGCAGGACCTGCCGCAAGACTTGACCTCATCGGAAAGATGGTTATCGTCATCGAGAATGCATATCGTGCTCTCGGTATAGATTCGCCGCCTAAGTGGGCCGGCTTGCTCCTGTACGAGGACTGCGTGGAGCGGCCGATTTCGACGCTTTCAGATTCGGTGGAATGGCGGCCGGCTCTGCGAGACCTGAGTGAATTCCTATCTTGTTACTCAGTTTTACTGGATGGGAATATACCAGCCAGGGAAGCCATTCGGCACTTACTACGCACTGAGTTTGCGGATGGGCCCGTATCCTTCTTGCACCTGGCCCAGCGCTACAACAAACTGCACTCTGGCAATCCAACTATCAAACAGGGTTCAGAAGGCGACTACACGCCAAATCCGTTGGGGCTTACGAGCCTAAGCGAGCTTGCGGAGATTCGGCGAGAATTCGGTTCGTTTCTTACACAAGGCTCCGAAATGGAGGAGATAGACGTCGGCGTAGTTGCAAAACAAAAGCGCTGGCCAGAGCGAATTCGGCGGCTTGGACTGACCCCTAGTATTGGGTCGGTGGTATCCACATCTTGTTACTGTCAACCAGTCCTAAACTGGCGCGGTGACTGGGCGATGGTTGTGAATAAGGTCCATGCCGGACCATTTCGTGCTCTACTCCGGTTCTGCAACGGCCCCTCCGACAGTCACGGTCGCGAGCGGATTCTCAAAGATGTCCGTCCACTGCTTAAGCGAATTTGGAGACAAGCGGAGCCTTGCGAGGTGCTCGCGAGATTTGACTTCAACATAAATTTGTGTCCCTCGGTGACGGAGCGGGTGATCAATTACGCCAATGATCCTAACCTGGGAGCGAAAGGCATCGGCGTGGGTAGCTTATTCTTGAGAGTGGTAACCGACGGAAGTCTCATGCTCACGGAGGGAAGTTCTAGCGGAGATGGAATCGTTCCTGTCAATTTCGGAATGATGGCAACCCCGTTCCAACCGCCTCTTGAGTATCTTCTCTTGAGTCTCGGAGTCTCCGACCCAGCGCTATACAAGCCCTTCGATCCATTCTCTTGGAGCATTAGGCGTGAGGAGCAGGACACAGTAGTACGGTTCCCCCGATTGACTTTTGGACGCTGTATTCTCCGGCGTCGTGGATGGTCTGTTCTGCGCCAGGGACTGCCACACCGCGATTCCAAAGACAACGATTTCGGGTATTTTCTGCGGGTACGCCGGTGGCAACGGAGCCTTGAACTTCCTGATGAAGTCTTTGCGCGTGCCCAGACATTTGAAGAGTCGCTGCCTGAGTCCAGCGAGTCCTCGACTCAGCGAAATCGGAACCTTTACAAGCCGCAATATATACATTTTGGAAACTACTTTCTGGTTGACATCCTTGGCGTTCTCTTCAGGGAATCCTCTAAACAGCTCTACATTGAGGAAATGCAGCCGGACTGGAACAGTTGGAGATGCTGGGAACTTCAACGTCCCGTAGAGTTTGTCCTTGATGCGTACGTGAATACCAGCGCCGCCTCTTCCGAAACTTCTCAGGAGCATTACGGGGCCCACAAGGAAATGGTCAGTTAAGGAAAATGCCATGGAAGGAAGTCACATGGGCGAAGCCCGCAACCAAGAATGGTCCTGGTTGCGGGTGTACTACTTTGAGGAATGTAAGGACGATCTGATTCTCGACGGAGTTTGGCCGGCCGTACAGGCCGCCTCCTTAGGGGAGCCTGAATCCCAGGCTTACTTCCAACGAGATTGGCTCGGCGGTCCCAATGTCTTAGTTGGTCTGCACCACGCTTGCTCCCGTTCAACTGAATTACAGGTGGCGGACCAAGTACGTGAATACCTCAAAGCCCATCCGGCTAAAAGGCAATTCTCGGCACGCCATCTTTCTCAATTGACGCAGTCACTTGCGCGCTGGGAGGGAAAACCCGGAGCCACGTCAGTGTTCTTACAACCCAACAATTGCGTGCTCGTTGAAAGCAAAGAGCCCTTTAGTCTCTTCTTGAGGCAAGATCTGCTGAAGGAAGCGGTACGTGAGTTTCTCTCCGTCAGCTCCGAGCTTGCGCTGCGCTGGCTCGGGTTGATTCGGGCAGGGGCTCAGCAACGACAGTATATCGCGTTGCAACTAATGATTGCGTTAGCGTGGTTAGCGGATCCCAAAAGACTAAGATCACATCTCAGCTTCAGCTCGCATGCGGAGGGATTTTTGCGTGCCGGCGATTCGAACGGCCAGCTCAAGCGCGCCTTTTTGGACCGCTATGAGGGGCGGCAGGGCGAGACAATGCGCCAGGTATTGAAAACATCGGTTGAAGCTCTACAGAGCGAGAACGGACCGATACCTCACATGAAAGACTTCGTCGCGCTTCTACGCCACACGTTGTCTGATCTTTATCAAGGACTGCGGGAGGACCGCTATCAGGCCACACCAGCAACGGAGTTCGTGGGGGGAGCTTTCAACGATCCTGCGGCATTCAATCGAATGGTGGAAATCATGGACCACAGTCCCGCTTGGCGAGCATGGCAGATCACGATAAGTCTTCTATATCAGACCCTTAACCAATTGGGCATAAAGCCCATTGAACGTTTCTTGGCATGCTATCTACTCTCTCGTTCTGCCGAGGATGTATACGGGGAACCCGTCGGGCGCATCATGGAAGAGCTAGAGCGCGGTGGTGAACACACGGTCATTTTCAGTTTCTTCGCGGAGTTGGACCAAAGCATGGGCGGAAACCCGAGGACCACCTGTTTCCAGAACCGAGTGACGATTTGATGCCAGCTGGACTCTGCTCGAACACAGATTTCCTATCAAGCGATGTTGCACCGTGGATGGCGCAGGTCCGCCTCGAACTGGCGGACGGTGTGCGGCTTGAATACAACAACGGAGAGTGGGGATTGACTCTGGACGGATTCAACGTCTCATTTCGATTGCCGCAGGGAGACACATTCACAGTCTTCTCGAAACTCCAAGAAGCGGGTTGTTCGCTCTTTGAGTTAGTTCAAGTGGCAAGCCAGCAGAGCGGTCCCCTTTCGGTCAGGGAACAGGTGCAAAGGCTTTGGCGCCAAGGACTGCTTATCCAGGTATTGCGGAGTGGGGGAAAGAAAAGCGCCATATTGCGTAATTTCGGAGATGCGCCAGTCTTCCCATATGAGTCCGAGTTTTCTGGCCATCTCGTCATGAGCGAGGACGCTTGCATTCGGCGCCAAGGTGACAGCCTCTTGATTGAGTCTCTAGAAGTCGGAGCGTTCGTGCAGATCACGGATCCGCAGCTGTTCCAGGTACCTGTCGCATTCGTGAATCCCATCACTTGTCAGGAATTGGCGAGTCGGGTGAATGTCTGTGAGGAGACCAGAACGGCAGTGGCCGCTTGGCTCAGGAGCATAGGCGTCTTAAGACCTGTCAATCGTATGTCCTGTCATCGCGATGAGCTAACCGGCTGGTCCTTCGCTGATCGGTTCATACACTCTCGTAGTCGAAGGGGACGTCATGTCGGCGGTTACGGCGGGACATTTGCGTTGCGAGGAGGGGTCTTAGAGCCTCCAGCTTTAAAGCCGCCGAGCGGCCCCAAAATGGTAACGCTCTGGGCACCCAATCTGGAGGAAATAACCAAGCGCGAGCCATCTTTCACATCCGTGCTCGAGCGTCGGCACTCCATTCGTGAGCACAATCAGGCCCCACTCACTTCAGAGGAACTAGGTGAGTTCCTCTATCGTACTGCCCGCGTCAAGGAAATGATCCGAGCTGATCAATATGAAGTCGCTACTCGCCCCTACCCGTCAGGCGGAGCACTGCATGAGTTGGAGTTTTATCCGCTCGTAAATCGTTGTAAGGGTTTATCACCAGCACTCTACCATTACGATGGTGCCACTCACAGACTGGAGCACATTACAGATCCCACTGCAGAGACCCGACAGATCCTGGCCGATGGGATGCGCAATTGCGGGATGCGTGGTCAACCGCATGTCCTTATCCTTGTAGCAGCGCGGTTTCTTCGCGTGAACTGGAAGTATGAATCCATTGCATATGCGCTGATCCTCAAAAACGTTGGTGTCGCGTACCAGACGATGTATTTGGTTGCAACAGCGATGGGTTTGGCGCCATGCGCACTAGGGGGGGGCAGTGCCGACCTGTTTTGCCGGGCTGCGGGCACAAAGTACTGGGAGGAGAGTTCCGTGGGCGAGTTTATGCTCGGTCGGCCGGTCAGCAACGTGCAGTAGAGCCCGCCGCGCATTGAGGCATTTAGAGGTGATCATGCAAAAAAGTATGGAAACTACGGCATCACGTGGTGTGATCGTGCCAGTCCTTGGCGCTCCTGGCGGCACCGTGGAGAATCGGCGCAATCTCGAGATTAAGGAAGGGTTCCCTGATACTGCCATTTCCGTTGAAAACGTTCGTAAGGTCTATCCTCAAGGTTCGGTGGGGATTGAAGGTATCAGCTTTACGGTCGCTAAAGGGGAAATATTTGGTCTACTGGGACCAAATGGTGCCGGCAAAAGCACGCTCATTCGCCTGATCTGCGGTCTTATTCAGCCCACTTCCGGTCGAACTCTGATTGGCGGGGTCGACCCTCACAGGAGCCCAAGAAAGGTCAAAGCGTTGCTGTGCGGTCTCCTTCAAGGCGCTCCGGTCGAGCCAAACATGCGTGTTCTTGAGACCCTGCGTTTGTTCAGCAAATTCTACGAGCATCCCTTAGATCCCGATCGATTGCTCGATCGCCCGATTCATGATCTATTGGCATCTACTTCCCCTTCTTCTGTGCCTATGGGCTGACCACTTTCTCTACCAGCCTCTCCGCATTGGACTTCTGTGGTACCTTAATGTGCACGCACCGCCTCCATACAGATGGCAAAGATGTCAAGCAGTCTTGTATCCCAACATGCTTTTACTCTCCTGGATTGCGCAAGGCGGTGGGCGGGGGATTATAACTCTGGATCTACTTAATTGCACAGAAGTTCGTTCAGTGGCTTCGCCAACACATCCGAGTGCACAAGATGACGTTGGCACGATTGCTGCGAAGGCACAGACCGCAAATGCCCGGGCAGAGGGCTTTGGAGAGTTGGGTTTGTTGGAAACGTTGTGTCCTTTTCAATTGTTTTACGGTGACGGCGTGGAACGGTTGGGTGCAGAGTCGGCTAGGGAGCGTGTGCGCTGGGTCAGCGCCATCGGGTATGTCTTATGGTGTCGCTTGTTCCCGTAGCTGATGATATG
>Ga0137409_10007968_pt1 | contig 10837 bp, 12 predicted proteins | sample CZODoug1_16funga_FD_122059 | JGI IMG/M metagenome (GOLD analysis project Ga0137409, IMG submission 122059) | Vadose zone soil fungal communities from Angelo Coast Range Reserve, California, USA - CZODoug1_16fungal (Hybrid Assembly) | ecosystem: Environmental > Terrestrial > Soil > Vadose zone... | reverse complement strand
GATGCTTCACCACCAGGTGCGTTTCGAAAGTGACTGTTCGATGCCGCTCCATCTGGCAGAACTCGTGCCTTAGCTCATGCTCGCCGACTGTTCCTGAAATCCATGCTTTGTACAGGCGTTCAAATCGGTCCCCATGAAACCGGCTCTTCGCTTCGTTCAGGAATTCGAAGTCCTCCGTGATCGGCACAACGTACTGGCGTTTTTCGAACCGCTGACGAACCTGGAAATACCGAAGGACTTCGCTCGACATATCAGACTCAAGCGGTTGCTTTACGACGGAGCGGAAGCGCTCGGTGGCCCTCACAAACTGCGCGTCGGTCGGGGATATATATAGGAAGCGAAAAGCCTGAAGCTGCCGAAAGAGAGACTGGTAGGCCGCGAGATGTGTCAGGAAACCTGCGATGGTTCCGAGGCCCGAATCAACGTAAGACAAGGTGACCACAGGGGGAGAAGCCGTGAGAGGTGGCGCGAGAAACATGGGGAACTTATCCACGAAATAGCGAAAGGTAGGACGGCTTCCCGGTCCGCCTTCGTAGACCCTGCCTGGAAGGAATTCCTTTGCGACATTTAGTTTTTCGCAGAAGAACGTTACCTTGTCCTGCTCGGTTTCGAGATACTCGGGTTCAGGATTGGCAAGAATGAAATCAAGCAAGACAAGACGCGTACGAATGTATTCAAACGAATGCTTGCGCCGATTGCGGAGATTGCCTTTCTCGATTTGGCCGTAGAGAGTCCTCGAAAAAAGGTGATAGATGGAGCCGTGCCCCATATAGTCACGGACGGAAGCGTGTCCGTTCGTGAGGACTTTGCGAGCAAATAGATTGGATCGTTTTCCCCTTCGCGCGCCGGTGAAGTTCAGAAACTGACGAAGAATGAAGTAGCCTGAGTGGGTTGCCACGACATAAAGAAATCGAGCTTCCGGCTCTGTGTAGCCCAGCTCCATGAGCAATGCGACATGGTTTTGAGGGATGTTCATAGGCTCAAAATCTCCGCAGTGAGTTCGTGTTGGTCCAGAACGCGTCGCAGATTCGAGGCGTCTTGAGCGCGGGCGTAAATGGAGAAGCCTGCGCGAACCTTCTGGGCGATGTTTCTGAAGCGGTAGTGTTCTGTCGCGAGTTCGAGGTCGACACGAGCATGTTCCTGATCCGAGGTTTCGTACTCGATGCGAAGGTCAGGTACGGGAATCTTGCCGCGTAGGACGCGTAGGCCATGCCGCTCGGCGATTTCGGTTTTGGCGTCGCCGGAATTGCCATTCCGTTTCGCCCGTGCCAGGTCGCGGTAGAGATTTTTCTTTAGCTCTAAGTCGAGGATGACCCGGATGTTTGTGCCTCGCTCGCGGGCAATCTTTTCGAGTCCTCTCTGGTACAGCCGATAGAGGTCCGCGTCGTGATGGGCTTCGCGGGGCTTGGTGAAGCCGTGATAGAGAGCTTGGTCCTGCGGGGCACTCTTCGTCGCAATGAGCAAGCGGTGGCCTTGCTTGGTTAATGCCACTAGCTGGCGCGGGGCGGTTTCCTGGTGCGGGATTTCCCGTTCAACAATGAGGCCCTGCCTGCGAAGGTTGGTGAGGTCTGCCTCCAAGTGCTTGCTGTCCCCGCCGTAGGCAAACTCCCTCAAATCCTTGGTGTCTACGGCGCGAAACTTTCCAATGTCCGTCATAGTCTGAATTTCAGAGCTGCGGAGGGCGTAAGTGCGGTTACGGTATTCGTAGGGCTTCCGAGGCTCGACGGCACGAGCCTCTGGCTTCTGAACTTCTTGCGCCTGGTTCGGGCGAGGCTGGTTTTCTGCACCGCCACTGCGGCCCTGGTCTTGACCTTCCTCATCACGATGCGGGCCGGGTTTGGTTTCCCTCGGTTCGCGCGATGGGTCGCGGGGCGTGGCCATTTCATCGGGTGAATACGTGCGAGACATTTCAATCCAGCTCCTCGTCAACGGAATCAATGGGAGGTGCGGGCAGTTCTCCGTGCTCGATGTGTAGCTGCTTGTCGAGGTGGGAGAGTTTCCTGCCCGTATCCTTGAGAAAGAATCTGCGGTTGACGGCAAAGACGACTGCAAACACGTTCAAAAACAGGACAACGACGAAGGCGAGAATCGCGGTTCCGTATTGGTGGAGCAGAACGGCTTTATAGGGAATGAAGAACTTGAGCTCGCCCATTAGCCAGAAGCCGATAGCGAGCAGAATGGCGATGGTCAAGATGAGTGCGTTGGCAATCATTTAGAATCTCCCAAATCACATGAGTGTTCCTGTGCCCTTCCTGGCAGTGCTTCCGGTCGGCCTTCCTGGCGGAGGACCCGGATGATTCGCTTGTGGCGGGAAGACTTCGAGGACGCTTCTTTCAAGCACGATGGAGATGTTGTAGGCCAGCGCGATGCTTGGCATGAATCGGCCTTCCTCGATGGCAATGATGCACTGGCGGGAGACACCCACTCGGGCTGCCAGTGCGTCTTGGGACCAGTGCTTCTCTTTTCGCAATACGTGAACGTCGTTGTTCATTTGAATGCCTCATCCTCGCGGAAATATGTAATCGCGAGGCCCAGCGGATTTATGGGGATCAGCTCATTGGGGACTTTGCTCTTAAAGACAAAGACAAAATTCGCGGTATACAGGTCGCGCTTAATCTCGCTGTGATCTGCGGGCGAGTAATAGACCATGTAGAAGTCGACGCGTGCCTTGAAGGGTGGAGATTGCATGTCTTCGAGTGCGACTTTCTTTACCTCGATATCGATTTCGGCTGCGGATGTATTCGTGATGAACTTTCGGATGATGTCGTCCTTGCGGTAGGCGTCCAGAATGCCGTCGGCGAGCTTGCCGTCGAGGAAGTAGAGATCTTTCGAAAAATCGTTCTGGATCGTGTAACGATTCCGCTTGTAATAGAGGGCACAAAACTGAGTGAGGAAATACTTCGCTTCGGCATCTTGGGCTTTATATTCGAGATTGTGGTAATTAATCGCCTCGGCCCGCCCAAGGTCATCAATTCGAATCACCAGAGGCCGGAAGTCTTGGAACGTGCGGATCGTTCTCAAATCAATCAGTGCCAGCGCGACGCAAACAACGGAGAGCAGTGCGAGGGCAATCTTCAGATAGGTGTTCGTCACCATAGGGTCACCGTACTGTTCGAGATAGAGCCGTTTGGCATCGTTAAAGCTGGCATCGTTTTTCATGCGAAGAAGTCCTGGAGGATTTGGGTCGAAGATCCACCTGAAGTGCCGCTGAAGATGTGATTCGTCAGAGCCGGGACCCTCAGCAACACGTAGATCGAAGCGACAAAGGTGATGAACAAGACCGGGAACCACCCAATGAGCTGCACCGTTGAGATCGTGCCGGTGGGTTGCAGATTCAGGATTCCAAGAATCAGGTTGCCAATGACGAAAACAACCGCTGCGGCGATAACCTGGTAAAACGCGTATTGGAGGAAGCACCGAAACCAACCCCAGAAGAGCCACTCAAGTTTCGGCACGATAAAGAAAGGAATGAATACCGGGCCGACAAGAACACAGACAGCCGTGGCGATAAATCCGTAAGCGATGACGACGATGGCAATTGCTTGTGCTGCGGCAAGCAGAATTATGACAATGGCGTAGATGATGGTCCCGAGAATGTCGGCTATGCCGGGTGAATCCATGCGCGTTTCGAAGTCAGCTACGCGCTCAATGACGGTTTGAAGTTCAGCCTGGTTGATCTTGTTGGCAAGGAATTGCGATTCATCGGTGATGAGATTGTGAAAGCTAGTGCCAATGCCAGGGATGGGATTGCTGTAATAGTTCACCATCCCAAATCCGAGACTGATGGTCAGGAGCAGGCTGGCGAAGTTATCGAAGTGGAAGGGACTTTTGCCGCTCGCTGCGGCAAGGGCGGATTTCACTCCATACCAGGAGATGAGAATGGTGGCGAAGGCCCGGAAGAGGTTCTGGCCCATAGCGTCGAAGAAGCCGAGATTCTGCGTGAGCAGATCGTTGATCGCCTTAAAGATGAATTGCAGGAAGTCTGGCTGCTGCATGGCGTCGGCTCCTTCGACTTGGGCTGTACTTCTGCGCACGCCTACGGCATGCGGAAGTTTTGAAGTGAATCGGTCATCGTGCCGGTGACCTGCGCGAGGTTTCCGGCAAGGCTCGCTCGGCGCTGGATATCGGCGTTGATGGCGTTGGTGGTAGATTCACGCTGCTGCTTGGCCAGGATCGTCTGCTGTTCCACCAGCGACGCGAGAAGTTTGTTGGAGTCCTGCAACGTCCGCAGAGTCAGAACGCCTGCCGCATTGATCTTGTTGAGGACAGAGACTTCGGTATTCAGATTCGGGTCCGAAGACAACGAATCCTGCTCGAGGTTTGCAATCTGCGTTTGCACACTCTGGGCGTTGCCTCGAATTGAGCCAATCGTCGCCATTGCCGTAGTGTTGGCACCATCCGAAAGCTCAACTGAGGCATATTGAGATTTCACGCGGGACAACTCGTCAGCATTCATGCCTGAAAGATGGTCCGGGCTGTAAGGGAGGAGTTGGGTGGTCGCCTGCTGGTAGCCACCATTGGAAGTCCCGGAATTGATGCCGGTCATCCATCCACTGGTGTTGCCGAACGTATTCAGAGCAGTGCCATTTCGCCACTGCGAGAACACGGCGCGGTAACGCGCGGGCATGTTCTGAATGTTTTTGGCCATCTGCACGGCCAGGTTGTATTGCGCTACGAGCTGCGAGTAGCTGTTCTTCAGTTGGATTAGTTGCTGCTGAAGCTGGAAGTAGCGCTTGAGTGCATTCGCATAGTTCGTGGGATCGTAGACGACACCGCCGAACTGGGCCGACGCGGTGCCAACCGCGAGGCCCATCACGATCAGAATAACGAGCATTCTCTTTTTCATTTCATCTCCTTCTTTCGCCTCAGAGGTCTGAGGGCATTTTGTGGTTTGAGTAATCGGGCACCGCGAGATCGCCTGAGAGATAGACCTTCACGCGATGTCCTTCGCGAATTGTGACCGTGGGCATGATGTTGAGAAATTTATCGAGAATCTGTGCCGAGGATTGAGCTGTGCTCTGCCCAAATCCTTGCCGGAGATGGTCGGTCCCAGATTGGCTCAAGACCCCTCCGGTGCCAGCCTCCGCCACGGCTCCGAGTGCGCCAATCGCTAGCGAGGTGCCGAAGATGCGGAGATAGTGGTTGTTGACTTGATCCCGCAGGCCGGTATCACCTATTTGGTCGAGCCCCTTGAACTTATCCAGGCTGACGGAATAACCATCCGGCATGATGAGGCGGTGGAAGGCGACAGCAAGCCGCGTTTGGCCGAACGAATCGACCTTCTTCGTCTCACCCAGAATCTTCGTTCCGGCGGGAATCAGAAGATGCTGGCGGTCGTGGGAGTAAACGTCGTTTGCGAGAAGGCATTCGACGGGACCGGAGAACTGCCCGTCTAGCCGGTTGATGAGGACGGTTTCGAGTACTGTGCCTTCGAAGAGGATGTAAGTCTTCCCTGCCGCCGCGTTCACTGAATCGGGGACCACGGCGGCAGGGTGATCGGCCTCCTTTCGTCCGGGGATTGGTTCGGTTGCCTGGGCCGATGTGGTCCGAGTTTGTGCGGAACTCGCTGCCTCTGATTGAACGTTTGAGAGTTGTTGTGTCGATGCTGTAGGCTGCATCTCTTCGAAGAGTTGCGCCAATTGGAATGCGTCTGGACTCTGTGTAGCCGCCTGGGGTTGTTCTGCCGGAGCACTCCCAGTGGGGGCAGTCCCGGCGCTGGAGGCATTTTTCCTGTAACTCAGCGCGAGGTTTGAAGCAAATAGCGAGAGGTACTCCCGCTTCCGCCGCTCCGCCTTGATTGCATCTTCAGCGGTGGCATGAGGGGAATTGCTCGGACCAGCATTGGGTTGCGCCTGCGATTGTTCCTGCGGCAAAGACCCGAGCAGACGGGTCTGCTGCGCGAGCGCACTCTGCGCAGCAAGCTGTTGCTTCTGCAGATCCTGAATCCGGCTCTGAAGCTCTGCAATTTTGGTTTCGTTCACTTCCACCGGCGCTGGCGTCTGGACGGTCGGCACAGCGGCCTTTCCCGTGGCCTGCGGCTTCTTTCCCGCGGTGAGCCACATGATGACAACCATGAGCAGGGCGATGCCGATGATCACCCAGGACCGGATGTTCTTCGGAATCACGCCCGGTGGCTTTGGTGCTTTGTCCTTGATCGGTTCGTTCATGGCTTTCCCCTCTCGAAAATGGCTCGCGCAGAGCTCTTATCGTGTCGCGTGAAGGTGCTCTTTTTTTTGCCAACCGCGAGGTACCCGCTGTCGATGATTTGGGGAACGATGTACACCCCGTTCTCGACCTGGAAATTGATCAGGTTCGGTTTGCCGTCTTTCATTTCGTAAAGCGCAGGCTTCTCACGGGCAGCACACTGGATGTAGGTGAATGCGTCGTCGTGGTAAATGGCGGTAACGAGAAACGGTTCTCGCGTAGCTTTGGGGTCAAGCTGATAGTCAAAGTGGAGTTTCCCGGCATATTCTGATCGGAATTTGTTCACCTGCTCAGTGCTCTGCGAATGCGCGGCGCGAATCTCGTCAGCGGTCTGCGAGCGCATCGCTTCCAATTCCTTCTTGTAGGCTTCCACTTCACCAGCGCGGACGAATCCCTCAAGGCCGGTACTGCCGGCCACGCTCGACTGCTCCTGCGGCACGATAAAGATTTTCAGGTCCGGCTCGATGTTCGGGTCGTTGCCAATTTCCGTCAGGAGAAATGAATAGACATGGCCGGTGGAGGTGATGAGGTGAAGGTCGGTGCGAATTCCGGTCTGCGCCGGATGAACGTAGCAGAGGTTGTGCGCCCCGTTGATGATCCAGAAGTCTTTGTCGCCAGTGGCAAAGTCGAGAATGTCCTCGTTCTGCGGCAACACAATGAGCGTCGAGAAGCGCACTTTAGCGTGGACCGGCACAATGTCTTGCTGCGAGTACTTGACCGTTCGTCCGCCGCCGGTTTCCGCATGCACCGGCACCGCAGCTAAAACAGCAAGGCAGAGAATCGCTAGACTGAGATTGTTTCTAAGAGCCGACTTCAAGTTCTTGATGCTCGTCATGACTTTTCTCCTCGATTGAGTGAGTTCGCGAATTGCAAAAGGGGCATTCAAAGCGAAACGGTGAATACAAGAACGGCCCGAAGGTGAACAAGAAGCTGTAAGACATTAGGACCAGAAAGAAGCAGGGGAAATACAAGCCGGGCACGATCACTGCTAGCAAACCGAAAATGAGTAGCAAGGCAGTCGCGGCGGGAACCACAAAAATCCAAATGAATAAGGTAATGGCTAGTGCTTTCATAATTTTCCTCCTGCCAAAACTTCGAGGCCCTTCACAAACCCATAAGTCTCGAAAGCTTCTTTACGTTTCTGGTTGTCGAACGGGTCGTTGGTGTAGAGCCAGTAGCTCTTGGGATCGACATTTAGGTTTGCGATCTTTGCGAGTTCCGGCGTCTTGATGAGGAATTGCTGCTTTGGAATTAGCGTGGAGATCAGTTCGACTTCGTTGTCATTCAGATGGAACTGCCGCCGGTACAGCTCGCGGTCCATGTCGGGATTGGCGAGAAAAATCTTCGTTGCGCAGCTTTCGATGATTACGTCGAGTATGTCGGAGCGCCGTAGTTCGTCGAGCGACTGCGTGGAGAGCACCATTGCGGCGTTGTGCTTGCGCCAGGTCTTGAGGGCTTCGACGACATACCGCTGGATGCTCGGGTTTTTCAGGAACACCCACGCCTCGTCGATTAGGAATGCCTTGAAGCGGGTAGCTATTTCCCGGTCGGCGATAACGGCATTGGCGCGGTGCAGAATATAGAAAAGCAGAGGCTCCAGAAGCTCCGGGTATTGGCTCATCTTCTGGAAGTCGAAGCACTGGAAGCGAGAAAAAGAAATCGTGTCTTCTGTGTTGTCGAAGAGAAACCCGAATTGGCCCCCACGTGTCCATTTTGCGAGCCTGTCCGCGAGGTCATGCCTCAAAGTGTTCGCGAGGACCCCAAGAGTCCGAAGAGCAGGATCAACTTCGTAAAGGTTTTCGACCTGGTGGTAAAGGTTCCTTTCGATTGCGGGGTCGAGCTCTATTTGACTGGGGCCTTGCAGGAGAACTTTCAGAAAGAGCGTCAAAAAGTCGAGGTTCTCCTTTGTCGGTGGAAGCGAGAATGGATTGATCTTGAAATCGCCCGACTCAAGGCCCACGCGCACGTAAGAACCATCAAATAAATGCGTGAGGCTTTCGAAACTGCCGCCAAGGTCAAAGATGAACGTATGGGGCTGATATTTTTGTAGGTTCGTAATGAGGAAATTCAGTAGGAAAGACTTTCCCGACCCGGTGCGGCCGAGAATGATCGTATGGGCGACATCGCGATAATGAAGATTCAGAAAGTAGGGTGAGTGGTGGTTGGTCTCAAGGACCGCAAGATATTCCTGCCGGAGATGCGGATTAGCAGGCTCGCCACAGTGAAGGGTGAAAAGGAACGAAAAGTCGGCGTAGTTGGAATTCAGGAGATATTGGTACCGGAGGTTGAAAGCGTAGTTTCCGGGGACAACTGCTAGGAACGCATTCAGCAGGTTGTATTTTTCTTCGTTTAGCTGAGCGTCGTGGACGCTGAAGACTTTGTAAAATTCGGAATAGGCGCGGTCCAGCTTCGCTTGTTCGAGGTCGTAGATGACGATTGTCAGGGAGAACTGGCCGAAATAGTTGCCCTTGAGTTCGAGCTCCTTGATGCTCTCCCCGAGTTCCCGGACCTGGGATTCCTTTGATTCGTCAAGCAAGACATCCTGCGGCGACGCATCGTTAAGGTTCACCTGGCTGAAGAAAGATCGCTTCGTATTGTGAAAGTGCCTGCGTTTGGCTTGGATCGCGCGGCGGGTCTTGCCGGAATCCTCCTTTTTCCATTCCGTCACCACGAAATAGTTGGCTTCCACTTCGAGGAGCCGCTTGAAGATCAGCGGGAAGCTCTGCGCGGAGGGTTCCTTCAATGTAAGAACTTTGACGTAGTAGTCGTCGAGTCTCAGGTGTCCCCGGTGGCACTCGAGAAAAGAGTCGCAGAGCTGGGTATCGAGGAAAGTGTTGTACCGGAGCCGGGCGAGTCCGACCTTCAAAGGTGAAAAGTTCAGTGTTCGATACAGGACCCGGAATGCCTCCTGCTTGTCGAGCAAGCGCACCGGGAGGAAGTCACTGACTTGCAGGATGAAGCTACGGAGTTTCTGGTGAAGATTCGCCTGTCCCTTGCTGATCTCGCCATCGAGGAGAACGACTTGCTTTCTGGTGGAGAAGGAGGCCCACAGCTCTCCCAGCGTCCTGAGAGGGTGCTTTGGAAATTCGACCAGAATGCTGCCCATTCTGCGTTGGTAGCGGAATCCCTCGAACAAGACGACGTAGTAAATGGAAAGCGAGAAGAGCTTGTCGGCTTTGCGCGCCAGATACGCAATGCGATTGCTGATGGCGGTATCGACGACCGGGTTTCCATAGAGTTTGTGCGGGATGGCCTGGTTGTTGACCCTAAAGATGTACTGGTAGACGCGGAATTTCTCGTCGAAGAGTTTCAGTGCCGATTCAAGGCGTTTGGTAAAACCGTCAACTGAATCTCCGTCGAGGCATTCAAAGTCCACGCCACGCACTTCAAGTACGGCACCGAGATCGCCTGACTTTGTGAGAAAGAGACGCTCATCAATAAAGCCCTGTGGGCTGATCTGCTCGTTGAATGAGCCGGTTTCTTCGTAATTCTTGAAGAGTCGGCGAAGGTTAAACATGGCTCACCCTGCGGATCGTTACCAGATTGAACTTCGCTGGGTCGTAATGCGTGCGGAGCTTGGTGGAGGTCAGCAGGAAACGCAGGATTTGCGGGTCCGTCTCGGTGGCCCATCGGGCGATGAAGTAAAGCAGGAGGAACATCAGGATTCCTCCGAGGAGGCTTCCGAGTAGATTGAAAGTCGCCGCGCCTATGCACATGGCGAAGAAGAACAGTTTTCTCTCGGCACCCAAGATTGTCAGGGGTCGTGAGATCGACCGATAAACTGTGTTCACCCGCCTGCCGTTCGGCATTGCTCGCTCCAGTCAGAAATTTCGGTCTGATTCCCGTCTCACGGGAAGAGCCAGGCCATGAAGTTCACTGCGGCAATGGCCATGCCCACGCCAAAGAGCACACCGGCAAGGACTCGTTTCGAGCCGCCTTCGCCAAAGGCGAAGGTCAACCCTGACACGACGATTGCGACGAGAGAGAGACCGCGAGCAATCGTGCTGGTGAACGCTGTCATCAAAACGTTGACGGCGTTTTCCCAAGGAGAACTACCCGTCGCCTGCGCGAAAGCGGGGGCAGCAAGAAGCAGGCCCGCCGCGACCACTAGGGCTTGCCGGCAAGCTGCGTTTAGCCGAATTGCGTTTTGCCAAATTGTTCTCATGTTTCGATATCTCCTTTGCTCACGTTCTTATAGCGCTGTTAGGCGGGAGAGTTCTCGCGTGCTTCCTGGTTGTCAGTGGCGCACCCGGCCCGAAGGAGAAGAAACTGCTGTCCTGGCTTGTTGTGCCATGCATGGTGTCAAGGCACACTTGGAGCACGCGCTCCTACCAGAGGGTTTCAACCTTCGCGTCCGGCTCGTCGTCTGTCAGCCGTATGCGACGCCGGGCGGGTCACGCTTGTGGTTCGCGTCCGCCCGGCTCGCGGGGGAAATTCCAGTGAGAACTCCCCTCACTATAGAGAGGCAAAAAAATCGACAAATGTCAGGGATGAGATTGAAAAAAGTTTCGAGTCCAAAATCCGAATATTCAACGCGAGCTTAACGGGTTCTACTTCCCCTTGTCTTTGCTTTGAGATGAGCAAGCAAACGGCGGCACGCCTTGTAACAGGGGGAGCAATGAAAAACGTGGAA
>Ga0137409_10007967_pt1 | contig 10837 bp, 6 predicted proteins | sample CZODoug1_16funga_FD_122059 | JGI IMG/M metagenome (GOLD analysis project Ga0137409, IMG submission 122059) | Vadose zone soil fungal communities from Angelo Coast Range Reserve, California, USA - CZODoug1_16fungal (Hybrid Assembly) | ecosystem: Environmental > Terrestrial > Soil > Vadose zone... | reverse complement strand
CACGCCAAACTTTCCGAAGCTTTTCAGGCGCGCACGATGCAGAAGACCTATCTCGCGCTCGTGCACGGGAAGCTCACCGGCACAAAGGGCCGCATCGAACTCGCCATCTCTCGCGATCCCAATCGCCGCATAAAGATGACCGCGCGCCCCGCCGCCAAATCCGCAAACCCACGCGCCGCACGCACGGACTGGTCCGTCCTCCTGGAATTCGGCGCTGCCACGCTGGTCCAAGTCCAACTCCACACCGGACGCACGCATCAAATCCGCGTGCACTTCTCAGCCCTGAAGCACCCTGTTGTTGGCGACACCCTCTACGGCGCCGCAGCGCAACTGATCGTCGGCAAGACGAAACTCCCCGCGCTCGATCGCCAGTTCCTGCACGCCGCACGACTTTCGTTTGCTCATCCCCGCACCGAGAAGCAGATCACCATCACCGCACCACTTGCACTGGACCTAAAACTCTATTTGGAGAAATTGGCTGCCGCCAGCGGCTCGTCAAAAATTGACGCCCCGCTTGCCGGCTTCCTATAATTCCTAACCATGCGCCAGGCCACCACAGCTCTCCTTCTTGCCTTTATCCTTCTCGCTTTGCCCGTCTCGGAAAGCGCGCGGCCACAACAGCAGCCGCCGCCGCCTCCGAATCAACAAGAGACACAGCAAAGCCAGACGACGATCAAAGTTCCCGTCAACGTCGTTGACGTGCTGGCCACCGTTCTCAATCGACGCAACAAACTTGTTCCAGATCTCACGCAGGACGATTTCAAACTTCTCGATGAAAACACTCCGCAAACAATAAGGTTCTTTAGCCGCCAGTCGGACATCCCTCTCCGCATCGGCTTGTTGTTGGACACTTCCAACAGCATTCGCGACCGCATCAAGTTTGAGCAGGACGCCGCCGTCAATTTTCTCTACACCGTCTTGCGCCGCGGCAAGGATCAGGCTTTCGCCATGACTTTCGATGACGAGCCGCAAATTGTCCAGGGATTCACGGGTGACACGGGCATGCTGCGCGATCAAATCGTCAAGACACGTGCTGGCGGCGGCACCGCCGTTTATGATGCAATTTACGAAGCCTGCGCAAAACATCTCAGCAACCCGCCGCGGCCGCCTGGCGACCAGCCGGACATCGTTCGCCGCGTCATGATTTTAATCAGCGATGGCGAAGACAATCTTTCCGATCACACTCGCGGGGAAGCCGTCGAAATGGCGCAGCGCACGGGCGTCGTTATCTACACCATCAGCACCAGCATCCAGTGGGTCACGACCACCGCCGAAAAAGATTGCCGCGCCACCGGCACCTGCAAATATCACCTCACCGACGGCGACAAAATCCTGCAAGGCCTTGCCGAAGAAACCGGCGGCCGCTCCTTCTATCCGTATCACGTGGATGATTTGGATCAGTCGTTCCAGGATATCGGCGACGAACTTCGCAACCAGTACCAGATCACCTACAACCCCTCGAACTTCGTGCCCAATGGAAAATACCATCGCATCAAACTGGAAGTGCCGAAATTCAACGGCTATCAAGTGCGCGCGCGCCGCGGTTACTACGCCCGCCCGAACGGCGTCGGTCCTGTGAATGCTCCAGCCGCAAACCCGCCGTCGGCTGCGCCGCAACCGCCGAGATAATTTCGGCGCGAGAAAAAGTTGTTCGTAAGGATTTATTGCGGCGAATCGCGGAAGAGAATTGCATCCGATTCCACGTGGATTCTCTCGATCGCCAGTTTTAGTCCGTCGCGTGAAAATCCAAACGCCCCGATTCGGTCGTCTTTGAAATGCGTCAGTTGTTCGTGCAGCGAACCGTCGAGCGGCTGCTTCCACAAATTGTCGACGCCTTTTTCGCGGACGATGTACGCAACAGATTTTCCGTCCGGCGCATATTTCGCGCCTTCCTGCGCGCGCTGGTCGATGTCGCGGTATTGCGTCGCTTTCGTTTCCGTCGAGTCTTCGCGCAGCATTAATTTATGGTCGAACTCACGGACTTCCGTCGTCAAAAGAAACTTTCCGTCGGGAGAAAGATCGAACACTCCGACTCCACCGTTCAACATGACTTCCGGAGTTCCCCCGTCGATTGAGATGCGCTTCACGTGATTTCCATCCGCGCGATCCACGTAGTAAACGAATTGCCCATCCGGCGAGCAAAGCGGCTCCGCTTCGCTCTTTCCCGAAGTGAGTTGCATTTGATTTCCGCCGTTCGCATCAATGCGCCACAAATTCGCCGCAGCTTTTCCGGCGCGCCCGATAATGCGCACGATCAGATATTTTTCACCGCACGAAGCGACTTGATCCGGCACTGCGGTCTGATCGGAAAAGACCAGCGCTTCTCCGCCCGCGGGATCGACGATGTGAATCTCTCCACCCTGCGGCAGCGCCAGTTTTCCGCCCTGCGTCCAGTCCCATCGCCACACCGTTTGTTTCGAGGACAGCACGAGCGGGTGAGCTTCTTCGGGAGAAGCAGCGGGAGCGATAGAGAATTCCGCACGCGACTGAACTTGCGTCGCAACAAAGCTTTGTGAATTTGCGGCGAGGCTCGGGCGAATGTATGTGCTGGTGTCCGCCGTAATCGCGCGATAAGTTCCATGCGGATAGACAACGATGCCGAGCTGGCGCTGCAATCTTCCGCCGGCCGCTTCCATATTCGTGACGAGCAGAGCATTGCCGGCGGCGAGCCACGAGGGATCGTAATAAATTTTGTTGCGTGAAATTCCAAAAGTCGTGCGCGCGCCGGTGGTTGCGTCGATGGAAATAAATCCGCCGATGTCATCGAGAGTTGGTTGCACCACGGGAATTGCGATGGTTTTTCCGTCGGGAGACCATGCGAGCGTGTAACTGTCGCTGGCGATGGCCTGACTTTTGAAAAGAGCGCGTTCGGGCGTTCCGTCCGTTTTCGCGATCAATAAATCGAACGTCGGCGAATCGTGATCCTGGCGAAGATACGCGACATGTTGTCCATCGGGAGAAAGCGCGACGGGACTGTCAACATCGCGAATCAAAGCACGCGGCGTGCCTCCGAGGACGGGCGCTTCGTACAAAATGGGAATGGTATGCTCCGCTTCATCGCGACGGACAAAATAAAGATAACTTCCGTCGGGAGAAAATGTGATTCCGATGTAGCGCGTGGCGGCGGGAGCGACGATTTGCGTGTTGCTGCCAGTCTGGATGTGGCGGAGTTGAAGCGCTTGCAAACCGCTTTCGTCGAGCACGAGCGCAAGATATTTTCCGTCTGGCGAAATCGCGGCGAGAGCGGTGTGGCCGTTGTTCGAGAGATTTTCGATGGAGAAATGCTCGAAGGGACCGTGCACCGCCTTGTGCGGAAAGGCGAAAGTGAAAATGCCGTAGCCCGCGGCAAGCAAAACGGCGAGGGTAAAGAAAATCGCGAGGCCGGCCCCGAACTTATTTTTCTTCACGGCTTCGATCAGCACGGAGCCGCTGCTTGGCGCGGGGGAGACCGCTTCGAGAGCCGAGACAGATGCGGGCGAAAGCGATGAGCCGCTGACGGCAGGGACAGAAGTGGTGATGACTTTTCCGGAATCGACTTCGCGGAGAAGACGCTTCAAGTCGGCGCGAAATTCGGCGGCGACCTGGTAGCGGCAATCGCGGTCTTTTTCTAGCGCCTTGTTGAGAATGCGGTCGAGTTCTGGAGGCAGGTCCAAGTTTGAAGTAACCGGGGGAGGCGTGTTGCGCAAAATATTTTCAAAGACTACGGCGGAAGTGGAACCTGGAAAGGGATGCTTGCCGGTGGTGACTTGATAGAGCACGGCACCGAGGGAGAAAAGATCGGTGCGGGCGTCGAGATCTTCGCCGCGGGCCTGCTCGGGAGACATATAGGCGATGGTGCCAACGGCGAGGCCGGGGCTGGTGAGGTGGGTGACGTTGGCGTCGTGAACGGTGGCGTCATCGCCGTGCCCCGCGACGAGTTTTGCGAGACCGAAATCGAGAATTTTTGCCGGACCGCGATCCGTGAGAAAAATGTTGGCGGGTTTGATGTCGCGATGGACGATACCTTTTTTGTGAGCCGCGTCGAGAGCGTCGGCGAGTTGAACGCCGAGTTCGAGCGTGCGATTGAGCGGCAGCGGTCCGGTGCGAATGACCTGGTCGAGCGCTTTGCCTTCCAGCAGCTCCATCGCGATGAAGGTTTTTCCGTCGTGTTCTTCGATGGCATAGATGGTGCAGATGCCCGGGTGGTTCAGCGCGGAGGCGGAACGAGCTTCAAGAAGGAAGCGTTGATGGCTTTCGGAGTCCTGCAATTTGTCTTCGGGAAGAAATTTGAGGGCAACACGGCGTCCGAGTCTTGAGTCTTCGGCTTCGTAGACGACGCCCATTCCGCCTCCGCCGACTTTGCGGAGGATTTTGTAGTGGCCGATGAGTTGTTCTTCCATGAGTGGGAACAAGAGATGTTAGTCGGTCGCAATCGCTCTGGTCAATCCAAACGGGTCTTATGCGTAATCATTCGGCAGCGTCCGGAACAGCGAAAGGCTTCGTCTTTTTGAGTCTGGAAGATGAGACAGGAATTTCGAACGTGATTGTGAATCCTGACGTTTACGAGAAATACCGCATGGGGATCAACCGTGAGAAATTCCTTCGGGTTGGAGGTGTGCTGCGGAATCAGGATCACACCATATCCATCAAGGCTGCCCGCGTCCTGCCCATTTCGATTACCGCAGCCGAAACGCAGTCCCATGCTTTCCACTAGCTACGGTACCTGCTTCTTGGTGACCTGTCATTTTTGAGGAAACTTACAAAAGTAGATTCTCGCGCTATAGATGAGTCGCCGAGGCGATTGAAAAGGACACCGGTACCGCATCGACCCACCAACAGGCTACTCGAATCGAAGTGCTTCAGTAGGGTTCACAGCCGACGCGCGGCGGGCGGGAATGAGCGCTGCGCCTAGTGCAGTCGAGCACAGAACCAAAGTTGCCGCGAGGATCGTTACCGGATCTGTCGGCTTGACGTCGTATAGCTGCGATTCAACAAGACGGCCCAACGCCCAGACGCAAGGTAGCGCAATCGCTGTTCCGCCGGCGATCATCACCAGCGCATCCCGGAGCACCAGCCAGATGGTAGAAAGACGTGTCGCCCCCAGCGCCAATCGAATACCGATCTCGCGCGTGCGCTGGGTCACGACGAAAGACATCACACCGTACAGGCCAACCAACGAGAGCAGCAGCGCCAGCGTGCCGAAACTGCTGGAAAGTGCCGCCAGCATACGCTCTGTGTTCAAGGATCGGTCGATTTGCTCGTCCAGCGTGCGGAAATAGCTGATTGGCAATGTTGGATCGGCGTTGCGAAGAATCGCCCGAATCGATCGAAAGGCCGACTCGGGCGTTCCCCGAAACCTGACGTAAAAATTCGAGCCAGACATCTCGGTACCCACGGGAAAATAGGCTTGTTCCCACTGTTCGCGAACATTACGGTAGCTGATGTTTTCCACGACGCCGACGATCTCGCTGTCCGGTTTGGCGTCGGGTGCGGATCCCATAGCGACGCGGGCGCCGAGAGGATTGCGTCCGCCGGAATATCGTTTTACAAAGGCCTGGTTGACAATCACCGCGCGCTGCCCGGTCTTACTCACCGGCAGCGGTTGATTCACCGGGGCGACGTCCAGTGAATCGTGTTCGTTGAAGTCACGTCCAGCGACGAGCCTGGCTCCGAGGGTCGCGAAGAACCCGGGACTGACGGCGTTCATCTGGACCTCGCGGTCGGTAATGTATCGTTCACCGGCCTGGATCGTCAGAGAATTACTCCAGGCTCCCCCGAGGAGTAACTGGTCGTGCGCAATGGCCGAGGCTTGAATGCTGCTTGAATCTCGGAGTCCTTCACTAATTCGTCGAATGAGCCGGCTTTCTTCGGCTCCAGAGTAGCCGTTAAGATCCGGCTTGATACCGAACGAGATCAGGCTGGAGGTGTCAAACCCCGGACCTTTTACCAACAGCCCGGAGAGGGTTCGAACAAACAAACCTGCCGCGACTACCAGAATCAACGTAAACGCGATCTGAGCCGTCACAATCGCCCTGCGTAGCACCAATCCGCCGGAAGGTGTGCCGCCCCGCTCTCGGAGCGAGGAATCCAGCGATTTGCGGCCGGCCTGTAAAGCCGGTGCGGAGCCGGCGAGGAAACCGGTGGCTAGGCTTACCAGGAATGCAAAAAGCAACAAACGCGTATCGATGTTGGCTTGTAAGTCGTTCGCAGCAGTGTTGTGGAGCAGGAATGCAATGAGCGCGTGTACCGCAATAGGCGCAATCACAGCGCCGAGCAGCCCACCGGCAAATGCGAGAAGGACGCTGTCGGCTAGAAGCTGCCGTCCAATTCGCCCGCGTGATGCTCCCAATGCCAATCTGGTGCTGATTTCCCGATGGCGAGCCGAGCCGCGCGCCAAAAAAAGTCCGGCAACATTCAGGCAAGCCAGAGCCAAGAGCACCGCCGTCGCCACGAACAAGACCCAGAGCGGCCGCGAAAGGTCACGGCGCAGAACAGAATGGCCTTCAGGAGCCGCTGTGAGGTCCAGTGTCGACGCAAGAAACTGCCGCCGCTGCTCGGCGCTGAATCTTGAGAAGTCCGTGCGGCGCGTATCTTCGTCCAACATCGCATTAAACCAGGGTTGCAATCCTGTCTTGGCTTCCGCCAAAGAGACGTTCTGCTTCAGCCTGCCCAGGATCTGCATCCAGCGCGTGCGACGATCGAGCATCGTCTCGAATCCAGGAATGGACTGAGCCGACATGACGGCTGGAATCCAAACAGATGGGACTTCTCCCACGTCGATGCCATGAAACGTCGGCGCAGCAATGCCGACAACCGTCATCGGATACTGGTTCACCAACACCTTTCGGCCCACGATATCCTTGGCGCCTCCGAATTGGTTTTGCCAGAAGTCGTAGGAGAGTACAACCACGGGACTCGATCCCGGCACCTGGTCATCATCGATCATCAACAGCCTGCCCAGAGCAGGGCTCACTCCCAGTACCGAAAAGTATGTACCCGACACAAGTTCCGCGGCAGTCAGCCTGGGTTCTCCGCCGGTCGAGAAGTTGATCGTTGTCGCAGCACGGCAGAATACGCCATCGAAGAATTGCGTCTGCTGCTGGAGATCGCGGCAGATCGGGTAGGACATCAAGTGGTCACTGCCGAAGGTCTCCGCCAGCTGTTCGCCATTCCAGTTGAAGAGAACCAGGCGCTCGGGATGGTCGACCGGGAGTGCGCGAAGAACAATCTGATCGATAAGAGAGTAAAGGGCGGTGGTGGCTCCAATTCCGAGTGCAAGGGTAAGTACTGCCGCCGCCGTAAGCGACGGGCTCCGAACAATAGATCGCGCCGAGAAACGCAGGTCGTGCACGAAATCTCGGAGCCATCGATTCAGCCAGATGTCGCGCACTTCCTCCCGAAGCTGCGTTGCGCCCCCGAGTTCCAGCGCAACGCGCCTTCTCGCCTCGGGTTCTGGCAAACCAGAATGAATCAGGTCCGTCACGCGGCGGTCGATGTGATACTGCAATTCGCGATCCAGGTCGCCCTCCAGCCTTCTCAACCGGAACCAGTTGAGAATTCGATTCATTGCGCTGCCCCCTCGTCAAAAATCAGTTGCACCGCGCCCGTCAGACGAACCCAGCTATCTTTCTCAGAGCGGAGCTGCTTGTGCCCGGAGCGTGTCAATGAATAGAACTTGGCTTCGCGTCCAGTTTCCGATTCCTTCCAATCGGCTTTCAGCCAGCCTCTCTGTTCCAGCCGGTGGAGCGCCGGATATAGAGATCCCTGATTGACCTGGACAACGGATTTCGAGATCTGTTCAAGCCGCTGAGCAATTCCGTACCCATGCGCCGGCTCCAAAGAGAGGATTTGGAGAATCAGCATGTCGAGCGTGCCTTGAGGAATAGGAAATCGCGAAGATGGCATCAATACCTCAACCTTCTACCGCTCAGGATACCACAACAATAGGTCGAAGGATGAGGCTTTACCGCTGGTGGTTCGATGACCGAACCGCGATTACGTGATCGGGACTCTCGACAAGTAGATCCCCCTGACGGCGAAGTGTATACAGACTCGGAGGGCTCGTACGCCGACGAGCTATCGATAGTGGGTTTACCGGAGATTGACCTTTTCGTTCTTCACGTGGGCTGCAAGCCGAGTTCATCGCAGAGCTTCGAGATCGGCTCATTCTCGAGCAGATGCCGCCTCAGGATGGCGACTTTCTCTTCCGGCGTGTGGTGCTTCCGCTGCTTCTTCATGCGTTCTCTCCTTTACCCTACTGGGAGAACGCCCTCTCCATTTCCAACTGAACCGGAACACAACGTTCAACTCCAGACTTGAGAAATCTACATCGCTCCACTTCAGCGCGAGCAGTTCGCTACGACGAAGTCCAGTAGTCACGTCCAGAAGCACCATGAGGCGGAAGCACGAACTGAGTTGCAGCAGCAGATTGTGAATCTCATGCGATTCCAGGATCTCCGGAGTCCATTTGCGTTGGGCGCTTTGACGGACAAGGGTAATGGGGTTTCTCCCCTGTTCCAGCCACTCATAACGAATAGCGTGGTTAAACAAGACGCTCATGACATTGCGTATTTTTGCTTTGGTGGCATTTCAGATTCCGTGACCGAGGCATGAATCCGATAGCGCGTGATCTGCAGATTGGGAGAACTGAAGGACCGAGGTTTTATCGACGTCGTGCGCTAACTTCTGAGCCAGAATGGCGGAATCATCGGTATAGATCTCAGCGTCAATACTTGCGCGGGAAACTGCCACATACGCGAAACGTGAATTGAGGAGCTGAGGATTGGCGCCGGTGTCGACGTTGATGAGCACGCGATCGGCGGTGAGACCCTGCGAACTATGGCTGGTGACGGCGTATCCGTGATCGAAATGGGGATGCTCGGACGCGTTGAACTGGATAGCTCGTCCGTCTTCCAAACGGAGGGCAATATTGCCACCCATATCAATTCTCTCGATCGTGCCCAGCTCGCGGTTGGCGACACCGAGTTGCTTATCGGGTGCGGTGAACTGAATCCGCTCGCCCACCGAGAATTCTCGCTTCTCTTCGCGATAAACGCTCACACCGGAGAGCCTTTTTGGGTCGTATGAGACCTGGTCACCGTTCCATTTCTGAATCGTTAAGAGATTCTCGACTTCATTAACAGCGACTACTCTGGCGTAGGTTCCTGGCTCGACTCCGACGAGCCTGCTCCCTCTCGAGTATCGCGCCATGTCCTCGATCTGATAGCGGCTGGCCCACGTGCGTTCGGCACCCGTCATGTCCTGCCGCGGAATGAGCACTCGAAAGGAGCTGTTATCGGGTTTCAGGGCGCCCGTTGTCTTCAATTCTTGCCGGACGGCGAGATTCAACTCCTGGCGTGAGGCATTGTCAGGAGAGACGATTAACGTGCTCTCCGGGTTTGCAACATAATGCCGCGCAATCGTCTGGATGCGTTCTTGCGGATCGACGATCTGCTTGACTTTGCCGTGCTCCCGCAAGGCCTCGATAGCGGCCACGGTTTGCCCATGAGCCAGCATTTCAACTGTCGCCTTCAAGGCTGGGTCTTTCTGCCGGACGATCTCCTCGAGTTTCGCGGTTCTCATGCCGGCATCCTGCAATTGCTGGAAAGGGCAGCCTGCTTCGACGCCCTGATGCTGACGGGTGTCGCCGATCAGAAGGACCCTGTCACCGCAACCCATCCGCTCGAGAAATTCACGCACTTGATTGGTACTCGCGAGACTCGATTCGTCGATGAAAAAGAGCCGCTTATGTTGCACCTCGGTCTCCGTGTTTCGCGATCGAGCAAGAAAGCCCTGCAATGTTCCCGAATGAACACCCACCTGTTCCAGCTGTTTTGCAGCACGCGAGGTTGGTGCGAAACCCTCTACCTGATAACCTTTGGCCTCAGCCGTACTGCGGATGACTTCCAGTGCGGTGGTTTTACCAGCGCCCGCGACCCCTTGAATGCCCTGAACGCGGTCTCGAGAACTGAGTACGTCCTCAATGACCGCCTTCTGTCCGGCGTTCAAATGGGAACGCTGGTCCACGGTGATGACGGCATTCTGGCGTGACATCACAGGCGCGACCTGGTTCTGACCTTTGAGCATTTGCCTGACAATCTCGCGCTCGGAGGCAATCGTCTTAGCCGTTGTGAGGAGCCGCCCCGTCTGATGCGCGCTTCTTAGGACGCTGACAAATTCCCCGGCTCTTTGGCGGTTTCTCAGAGCATCACGAACCTCGGCGTAGCTAACCTCACCCATGCCACGACGGAGCGAATCCCGTACCAGGAGTCGTTCATCTACGACAGCCTCGCGCTCGAAGTTCTTATCCCGAGCGTATGTGACAGCCTCGTTTGCGCGTTGGACGGAATCGGTCCTTGGCGTCAACTGTTGAGCCCGGGCGCGTGCGGCGCTGACAACAGCATCCGGCTGGTTTCCGAAGTCCGCCGCAAGCCGACGGTGAGCGGCTAAGACCTCGCCTGGCGACAAAATCTTCTTACGATCCCGCGTCGCATGAGCGGCGATTTCTGCCCATTCCTTACCGCTGTGCCCGGTCCGTTCGAGGTATTCACGAATCTGCTGACTTCGAGGACTGGAAGCATCGAGGTACTCTTGCGTATATCCCTTAATCTCGGGTGCACCGCTCCGCCCCCGCTCAATCTCATAGCCCAGGCCGCGAAGGCGGTGGGGCTGAGCTACAAGGGCGCCTGGGACGCGGTCGAGCACATGAGCAACCTGGCCGGCGAGCCGCTGGTCGAGCGCATGGCGGGCGGCAAGGGCGGCGGCCACACGCACCTGACGCCGCGCGGCGAACAGCTGGTGCGCAACTTCGCCCTGATCCAGCAGGAGCATGAACGCTTCGTGAGCCGCCTGAACCGGC
>Ga0137409_10007965_pt1 | contig 10838 bp, 8 predicted proteins | sample CZODoug1_16funga_FD_122059 | JGI IMG/M metagenome (GOLD analysis project Ga0137409, IMG submission 122059) | Vadose zone soil fungal communities from Angelo Coast Range Reserve, California, USA - CZODoug1_16fungal (Hybrid Assembly) | ecosystem: Environmental > Terrestrial > Soil > Vadose zone... | reverse complement strand
AGCACGATGTCCTGCGAAGGCACGGCGATCGGCTGACCGCTGGCAGGACTTAGAATGTTGTTACTCGAAAGCATCAACACCGCCGCTTCGATCTGCGCTTCAGGTGATAGCGGAATGTGCACGGCCATCTGGTCACCGTCAAAGTCCGCATTGAATGCGGTGCAGACGAGCGGATGAATCTTGATCGCCTTGCCTTCAACCAGCACCGGCTCAAATGCCTGGATACCGAGACGGTGCAGCGTCGGCGCGCGGTTTAAGAGCACCGGATGCTCGCGAATCACTTCCTCGAGAATGTCCCAAACCACCGGCTCCTGGCGCTCAACCATCTCGCGCGCCTGTTTGATAGTCGCCGCATGGCCCTGCTTCTCGAGTTGGTTATAAATGAACGGCTTGAAGAGCTCGAGCGCCATCTTCTTCGGCAAGCCGCACTGGTGCAGCTTCAGCTCCGGACCGACAACGATCACCGAACGTCCGGAATAATCGACGCGCTTGCCGAGCAGGTTCTGACGAAAGCGTCCCTGTTTGCCTTTGAGCGTTCCACTCAGGGACTTGAGCGGACGATTGTTCACACCGCGCAACACGCGGCCGCGACGGCCATTGTCGAACAGAGCATCGACCGCTTCCTGAAGCATGCGCTTTTCGTTGCGCACGATCACTTCCGGCGCGCGCAGCTCCATCAGCTTCTTCAGGCGGTTGTTGCGATTGATAACGCGTCGATAGAGATCATTGAGATCCGAAGTGGCAAAACGTCCGCCATCGAGCGGCACCAGCGGACGCAGCTCAGGTGGAATCACCGGAATGACGTCGAGAATCATCCACTCCGGACGATTGCCTGATTTCAGAAAACTGGTCGCGACTTTCAGTCGCTTCGAGTACTTGAGCTTTTTCTGTTGCGAAGTCTCTTCGCGCATGCGCTTGCGAAGTTCGATCGAGAGCTCCTCAACCTTCACCATCGCCAGCAGTTCCTTGATCGCTTCGGCGCCCATCTTGGCAACAAACTGCGCCGGGAAATCGCGCACTAGTTCGCGATAGCGCTCATCAGAAAGCAGCTCGCGCTCTTTGATTCCAGGAACGTCGCCCGGATCGATGACGATGTAGGATTCGAAGTAGAGAACTTTTTCGAGCTCGCGCAAGGGAATGTCGAGCAGGTGGCCGATGCGCGAAGGCAGTCCCTTGAAAAACCAGACGTGAGAACACGGGCTGGCGAGATCGATGTGACCCAGACGCTCGCGCCGCACTTTCGCCTGCGTCACTTCCACGCCACACTTGTCGCAGATCACGCCGCGATGCTTCATGCGTTTGTATTTCCCGCAGAGGCATTCCCAATCAGCCACCGGGCCGAAAATGCGCGCGCAGAAAAGCCCGTCACGCTCCGGCTTAAACGTTCGGTAGTTGATCGTCTCCGGCTTTGTCACCTCGCCGTGCGACCACTGCCGGATCTTGTCCGGCGAAGCCAGCGAGATTCGAATCGCCTCAAAGTCAGGAGCTAATTGCGTCTTCTCTTGTTGAAATCGAAACATGTCTCTCCATTGCCGCTTGCCGATTGCCAATTGCCGATTGGTCTCCAGCGCCGATCACACTGAAACCAACCGCATGCTCAATTTCGAAATCCAAACGCCAATCGGCAATCGGCATTTGGCAATCGAAAATGACCTATCCTTCCACCGCGCTGGTGATCAGCGCTTCACCAACGCCGTCGCCGTTCTCATCGCCGTTGCCGGCGACCTTCTTATTGATCAGCTCAACGTCGAGGCAGAGCGACTGCAGCTCGCGCACGAGCACGTTGAACGATTCCGGGAGACCCGGATCGAAGTCGGCTTCCCCTTTGACGATCGCCTCGTAAATCTTGGAACGCCCAGCCACATCGTCAGACTTCGCGGTCAACAACTCCTGGAGAATGTGAGCGGCGCCATAAGCTTCGAGCGCCCAAACTTCCATCTCTCCAAATCGCTGTCCGCCGAATTGCGCCTTGCCGCCCAACGGCTGTTGCGTAATCAAGCTGTACGGCCCAATCGAGCGCGCGTGAATCTTGTCGTCGACCAGGTGTGAAAGCTTGAGCATGTAGATGTAGCCAACCGTTACTTTCTGCTCAAACGGATCGCCGGAAAGTCCGTCGTAGAGTATGGCCTTGCCTGACTCGTTGATGATTTCCGGCAGACCCAACTCAGTTGCCCTGGTGCCGGCGAGTTTGAGCTTTTCCTTAATCTCAGCTTCTGTCGCGCCATCGAAAACCGGTGTTGCAAAGTGAACACCCAACACGCGCGCGGCCCAGCCGAGGTGTGTTTCCAGAATCTGGCCCACGTTCATACGCGAAGGCACGCCGAGCGGATTGAGCACGATTTCAACCGGAGTGCCGTCAGGCAGATAAGGCATGTCCTCTTCCGGCAAGATGCGCGCGATGACACCTTTGTTACCGTGACGTCCGGCCATCTTGTCGCCCACTGAAAGCTTGCGCTTCATGGCGATGAAGACCTTCACCATCTTGATCACGCCCGGGGCAAGCTCGTCGCCCTGGCGCAGCTTGGCGATCTTCTCTTCGTAAATGTCCGAAAGGATTTTGATCTGCCGCTCGGTGCGATCCTCGTATTCCTTGATCTCCCCGCCGACGTCCACGCGCGAAGACGCCATCTGTACTTTCCGCAGGACCTTGGCTTCAATGCCTTCCAGCATCTCGCGCGTAATGGGCACGCCCTTGGGAATCACGACCTCGCGATTTACGGTCAGGTCGGCTGAAAGTTTGCGCCCTTCAAGCAACTCGCGAATACGCTGATCGCGCTGCTCACGCAGGATGCGCGTCTCGTCCTCGAGGTCGCGTCGCAGCCGGTCTTCTTCTTCCTGTTCGATTGCCAGCGAACGCTGATCCTTCTCCTGGCCCTTACGCGTGAACACCTGGACGTCGACGACCGTGCCGTCGATTCCCGGCGGCGAGACGAGCGAAGCGTCTTTCACGTCGCCGGCCTTTTCACCAAAGATCGCGCGCAACAGTTTTTCTTCAGCGGTGAGCTGCGTTTCGCCTTTCGGCGTCACCTTGCCAACCAGGATCGAGCCCGGCTTGACCTGAGCGCCGATGCGAATGATGCCGCTCTCATCGAGATCGCGCAGCATGTTTTCGCCGACGTTGGGAATGTCGCGCGTGATCTCTTCCGGGCCGAGTTTCGTGTCGCGCGCCTCGATCTCGAGCTCTTCGATGTGAATCGAAGTGTAGTAGTCCTCTTTCACCAGTCGCTCGGAAACGAGTATGGCGTCTTCAAAGTTGTAACCGCGCCAGGGCATGAAGGCCACCAGCACGTTGCGGCCCAACGCCAGCTCGCCGCGATCAGTGCAAGGACCGTCGGCGATCACCTGTCCCTTGGCGACGCGCTCGCCAACGTGCACGATCGGACGCTGGTTGATGCAGGTGTTCTGGTTCGAGCGCTTGAATTTGATCAGCGTGTAGATGTCCGCCGTCACTTCGCGCGAAATCGTGCCGTCAACGTTGTGATCGGCCTTGATGATTAATCGTTCCGAGTCGACGTAGTCCACCACGCCGTCGCGCTTGCCAACCACGACCGCGCCGGAATCGCGCGCGGTAGTTTGCTCCATGCCGGTGCCGATGTACGGCGCTTCGGCGCGCAGCAGCGGCACGGATTGGCGCTGCATGTTTGAACCCATCAACGCGCGGTTGGCGTCGTCGTTTTCCAGAAACGGAATCAGCGACGCGGCGACGGAAACGAGTTGCTTCGGCGACACGTCGACGTATTCGACGTCTTTGCGCAACGCCAGAATAAATTCACCGGCCTTGCGGGCCGCGTTGCGTTCATTGACGATGTAACCCGACTCGTCGAGCCCGATGTTTGCCTGGCCAACGACGTGCTTATCTTCTTCCCAGGCAGTCAGGTAGAAAGGCCACGGCTCATATTCAGCCTTGCGGCCGGCGGCGCCGACCTTCTTGTTTACCTTCTCGACCTCTTCGAGCGGCAGGTGTTCGCCGTGCTTGAGCTTCGTGTCGCCGCCGTTGAGTATGCGCACGTATTCAACGACGCGGCCTTCGGTCACCTTACGGTAAGGCGCTTCGATGAAGCCAAACTCATTGATGCGCGCAAAACAGGAGAGACTGGAAATCAAGCCGATGTTCGGACCTTCAGGCGTCTCAATCGGACAAATGCGGCCGTAGTGTGTCGGGTGAACGTCGCGCACTTCAAACCCGGCGCGCTCACGCGACAGTCCGCCTGGTCCTAATGCCGACAGGCGGCGTTTGTGCGTGATTTCGGACAGCGGATTGGTTTGATCCATGAACTGCGAGAGTTGGCTCGAGCCAAAAAACTCGCGCACCGCCGCGGTCACAGGTTTGGCGTTGATCAGATCACGCGGCATCGTGGTCTGCATTTCCTGGTGGATCGACATCTTCTCCTTGATCGCACGTTCCATGCGCTCGAGGCCGATGCGGAACTGGTTTTCCAATAGCTCACCAACCGCGCGCACGCGCCGGTTGCCCAGATGATCGATGTCGTCAGCCTGATACTCGGATGGGTTCTTACGCATCTTCAGCACGTAAGCAACCACCTCGTAGAAATCTTTTGCCGACAGGAGCGGATCGTCGATACGTTCGCGTTCCGGCTTGCCCATCTTGATGTTGAACTTCAGCCGGCCCACGCGCGAGAAATCAAACTTGCGCGGATCGAAAAACATCGCCTCCAACAATTTGTAAGCGGTCTGCACGGTCGGCGGATCGCCGGGACGCATCTTCCGGTAAATTTCCAGCAGCGCGTCGACCGGTTTGGTGATCACGTCCTTCTTTAGCGTCTGCGAAAGAATGGAACCAATATCGTCGCGCTCAGGAAAGAAGACCGAGAGACTATCGATGCCGCCTTCGACAATCTCCTGCAGCTTGGCGGGCGTGATTTCGTTGTTGGCTTCGAGAATTACCTCGCCGCTCTCCTTGTTGACGATGTCGGAAACGGCGTAGGCGCCTTCAAACTGCGAGGTTTCTATTTCAATCTCGCGCTTATTCGCTTTGCGAAGCGCCTCGAGCGCAGTGGTAGTAACCTTCTTACCCGCGCGAACGATCGGATCGGGGCCTCGTCCCTTAATATCAAAATCCACTTTCATCCCGACCAGATTGGTTGGGCGTTCTTCAGGTATCTGGAGCTTCAGGCGCCCGTTATCAACCCGGATTTCGTCCGTGACATAAAGCGCTCGCAGCATGTCCTCGTCCGCAAACGAAGCGTTCTTCACTCGCTCTTCCAAGGCGGCATCGCTCTTCACGAGTTTGCCGTCGATTTCTTTGCCGAACCAAAGGCCGAGCGCGCGCAGGAAGATCGACGCCAGAAACTTGCGCTTGCCGACGCGGACGTAAAGCAGGTTCTTCTGATCGTATTCAAACTCAACCCAAGAACCGCGATAGGGAATGATCTTGGCGATGTAGATGGCGCCGCGTTTGAAGAAGACGCCCGGACTGCGGTGAAGCTGGGAAACGATGACGCGCTCCGTGCCGTTGATGATGAACGTGCCGTTGTCAGTCATCAACGGGATTTCGCCAAAGAAAACTTCTTCCTCTTTGATGTCGCGAATCGAGAGGGCTTCCGTTTCCGGATCCTTGTCGTAAACGGTAAGGCGAATCTTCACCTTGAGCGGCACGCTGTAGCTCATGCCGCGTTCCTGACACTCCTGCTGATCGTGCTTGTGCTTCAACCCGACGGGCTCGCCGCAGTTTTCGCAGAGCTGCGGACGAACTGAGTTGAAAGTGCCACACTTATGACAGAGCGTCTCACCTGCGGCCAGCGGGTTTACCTTTATTGTAGAGCCGCAGTGTTTGCAGTTGGCCCTGAGGTAGTTGAGACCTTCGAGCCGGCCGCACTTGCATTGCCAGTTGCCGATCTGGTACTCAACAAAGTCGAGCGTTGCCGTGCCGCGAAAATCGGAGATGGGAAAGACTGACTGAAAGACAGCCTGTAGTCCGGTCTTCTCGCGTTCCTCCGGCAGGAAGTCCATCTGCAGAAAACGATTGTACGACTCGCGCTGAATCTCGATCAGATTGGGGATGCGCACGGCGGTCGATATCTTGGAAAAGTCTTCGCGGACAGGCGCCTGGCTTGTGCGTTTTCCCAACCCGGTGTTTACAGTTTGAAGCAGATTTCCTTGCATGAGAGGTTCCTTCAATGAATGGCCGATTTTCGCTTTGCGCCCTGTGCTCGAAGCAGTCCGACCTGCCTCGATCGCAATTGAAAATCAAAAAATACCGTTAAAGACGCGAAGGCGCGGTCAGGGCGCACAATGCCCCGACCGCTTGATCACCAAAAAGCGGCAGATTTCTCGTCGAATTTTTTCGGAATAACGCCAGCGCCTCAATACTCTCTTAACTTAACGACCAGGAGCCCGACTGTCAAGTCGCGAAGCGATGTCCAACCGTCTCTAGTCCAATGCCCAAAGTCCGAAATCACCTCTGGTTCGGTGACGTTGGACTTTGGACGTTGGACTTTGGACTAAGCTATTTAACTTCGACGGTTGCGCCCGCATCGGCAAGCTTCTGCCGCACGGTCTCAGCTTCTTCTTTAGAGACGCCTTCCTTCACCGGCTTTGGCGCCGCTTCGACGAGGTCCTTGGCTTCTTTCAAGCCAAGCGCCGTCACTTCGCGCACAACCTTAATGACGTTGATCTTGTTGCCGCCGACGGCTTGCAGGATCACGTCAAACTCGGTCTTCTCTTCAGCCGGAGCCGCGGCTTCGCCACCGCCGCCACCAGCAGCCGGAGCCGCCACTGCTGCCGCTGCCGCAGAAACGCCGAAAGTTTCCTCCAACTCTTTCACGAGCTGCGAAGCCTCCAGCAGAGTCATGCTCTTCAAAAACTCAATAACATCTTCACGTGTTGCTGCCATGATTGCCTTTCTATCCTCCTCAAAGGGTTCTTTTGTTGCTGTCTGTTTGTACGATTCGCAGCAGGAGAACCCACGGGACTCTTTTCAAGTTGCTGCATCGCAACTGGAAAAACCGTCCGAAGCGTCTGAGATCTCAATTTTTATCTGAGATCGGAGATCTGAGATCTCAAATTTCAAATCTGAGATCCTGGTGCGATCTGACTTATCGCCGCCCGTTTTCCGCGTCCGGCCTGTGCTTACTCTTCAAATTTCAAATCTGAGATCGCAAATTTCAGATCTCAGGTCGAACCGTCTTTTGCTTTTGGGATCTCAAATTTCAAATCTGAGATCGCAACAGAGATCAAACAAAGCTAAGACGATGCCGCCTCGCCCTTCTGATCGCCAATCTGCTTCACCACAATCGCCAGGTTGCGCGGCACCGCCGACAATACGGTAACCAGCCGCTGCGCCTGGGCACTAATTAAGAACAGAACTTTCGAAATCAACTCTTCCTTCGACGGCAAGCTGGCGATGGCTTCAACGTCGCGGAGTGCCACAACCTTGCCCTCGACCACGCCCACCTTGAAACTGAATATATCCGGATTCGCCTTAGTAAACTTTGCGATCGCTTTGGACAGATTCACCGGATCTTCGTCACTAAGCGCAACAGCGGTGACGCCTTTAAACTGGTCCGCGGCCTGCTCGAGTGCCGTGCCTTCTGCGGCCTTACGAGCCAGGGTGTTTTTCACGACCCCATAACTCACGCCCGCTTCGCGCAACTGATTGCGCAACTCCTGATCCTTGGGAACAGTCATGCCCTTGAATCCGACCAGCATCGCTGCTTTCGCGTTCCGGAATTGCTCCGTGAGAGCTTCCAAATCTTTTTGCTTCTGTGCTTTGGTTTTCATGCTGGCTCCTCAACCTATTTCACGTACGCCGCTTCATCAAGCAAAACTCCGGGACTCATCGTCGCCGCCAGATTTACCTTCTTCACATATTTGCCTTTGGCGGTTGACGGCTTCGCCTTCACAACGGCTTCGAGCAGCATGCGCGCGTTGTCGCGAAGTTTGTCAGGCTCGAAGGAAACCTTTCCGACCGCGACGTGGATCACGCCCGTCTTATCGGTGCGATACTCAACCTTGCCGGCCTTTGTTTCCTTGACGGCCGTTTTTACATCGAAGGTCACAGTGCCGGTTTTCGGGTTAGGCATCAGCCCGCGCGGACCCAGCACCTTTCCCAAGCCGCCGACCAGCCGCATCATGTCAGGAGTAGCGACAACGGCGTCGAAATCGAGCCAGCCGCCTTTTATCTTCTCCACCATGTCTTCGCCGCCCACAAAGTCCGCACCGGCCTCTTCGGCTTCTCTGATCTTATCGCCCTGGGCAATCACGAGGACCGTTTTCGACTTGCCCAAACCGTGCGGCAGAACAATCGTGCCGCGCACCAATTGATCCGCCTTGCGTGGATCGACTCCCAGCCAAACTGTCAACTCAACCGTTTCGTCAAACTTCGCGAAAGCGATCTCCTTAACTTTGGACACCGCTTCTTCAAGGTTGTACTTGCGTCCGGCTTCAATTTTCGCAGCCGCCGCGTTGTATTTCTTGCCGTGCTTCTTCATTTATTCACTCCCGAGGTACAAGCGGCGCAACAAGCGCCTCCCTCTTTCTGGTGAAGCGAAGGCATCATTTCATCCTTCCGCCTTCATCCTTCTATTGTGAGCCCCATCTGCCGGGCCGTTCCCGAAATCGTCTTGATCGCCGCTTCCAAGCTCGTAGTGTTTAGATCCTGTATTTTCGTTTTGGCAATCTCTTCAATCTTCGCCTTGGAGATTGTTCCCACCTTTTCGCGGTTGGGTTTGCCCGACCCTTTCGCAATCCCGGCCGCCTTTTTCAACAGGTCGGCGGCGGGCGGTGTCTTGGTTTCAAACGTGAACGAGCGGTCAGCAAAAACCGTGATGACCACCGGGATCTTCAGATCCGGATCCATCTGCGCGGTCTTAGCATTGAACGCCTTGCAGAATTCCATGATGTTCACGCCGTGTTGGCCGAGGGCCGGGCCGATCGGCGGCGCCGGATTGGCTTTACCCGCGGGAACCTGCAGCTTGATGTAGCCTGTTATTTTCTTTGCCATCCTAATTCAGTGAAAAGTGAAAGGTGAAAAGTGACAAGCAGGAACAAGGTTTATCTTGTCACTTGTCACCTATCACTTTTCACTGCTCTACTCCTCTTCCGCAAACGTCACCTTCTCAACATCCAGGAAGTTCAACTCCACCGGAGTCGATCTTCCGAAGATCGTAACGGTGACTTTCAACGTCGATTTATCTTCGTTTACTTCCTCAACCTTGCCGGTAAAGCTCTGAAACGGTCCCGACTTGATGCGCACCGTTTCGCCCGACGAATAGGAAAACTTCGGCTTCGGCTTCTCAGCCGCCTCAGTCACGTTATGAACAATCTGATCCACTTCCTGCGGCGTCAGCGGCGTCGGGTTGTGTCCGCCCACAAAGCCGGTGACTTTCGGCGTGGACTTGATCATGTGAAAAACGTTGTCGGGAATATGGCCGCGCTCATCGCATTCGATTTGCACCAGCACGTAACCGGGGTAGAACATGCGCGAGGATTCGATCCGCTTGTTGCCGCGCATCTCGACGACGGTTTCCGTTGGCACCAGCACTTCCGTAATCTCATTTTGCAGATCGGTATCTCGGACGCGGGCCTTCAGACTGTCGCGCACCTTTTTCTCGTGTCCTGAATAGGTATGAAGTATGAACCACTGCTGCATCAAAAGTGCTTCCTTGCCAATCAGGCTGTTCCGGTCATCCAGTTGAGTAGATGATTGAGTTGAATTAGTAAAAACGACCATATGCGATCCACCAGAAACAAATAAACCGCGAAAAAGATGACGGCCACGAGCGTAATGATGGTCGTGTTCTTGACCTCTTTAACTGAGGGCCACGACACACGCTTCATCTCGGCGCGCACGTCGCGCAAAAACTGCATCATGCGACCGATTGGCCCCACTCTGGGCCCGCTTAGCCCGCGCTCGCGGCGTGCCCCTTTGCCCTCCGCGCCTTCGCCAAAGCGACCGGCGCGCGGTTGCGGCAGAGACGCGTCTGGGTTTTCTATGTCATCCATGATCTTGCCGACTTTGCTACTAACCCTTTATCGATAATTTGCTGGCAGGGGTACCAGGATTCGAACCCGGACTTTCGGTTTTGGAGACCGACGTGCTAACCGTTGACACTATACCCCTCCGTCAAAGTATGAAGGCGGAAGGATGAAGGATGAACAACGTCGGCCGTCGGCCTCGAAGGACAGAATGATTCTTCATCCTTCATCCTTCCGCCTTCAGACTTACTTTGTTTCCTTATGATCAGTGTGTTTGCGGCAACGGCGACAGAACTTGCTGAACTCAAGCCGATCAGGCGTGGTCTTTTTATTCTTGGTCGTTACGTAGTTGCGGCTCTTGCATGCACTACACTGAAGAACAATATTATCGCGTGGCATCTTCTTATTTCCGATTTCCGATTGCCAATTTCCGATTTAACTTCTTCACCGTCACGTGTCTTCCAATCGGCAATCGGCAATTGGAAATCGGCAATGCTTTATTCGACCACCTCTGACACCGTGCCTGCGCCCACCGTGCGACCGCCTTCGCGAATCGCGAACCGCAAGCCCTTCTCCATGGCGATCGGCGCTATCAACTCGATCTCCATCGCCACGTTGTCGCCCGGCATTACCATCTCCACTCCCGTCGGCAGACTCGCCACTCCCGTCACGTCCGTGGTGCGAAAGTAAAACTGTGGCCGGTAGCCAGTAAAGAACGGCGTGTGTCGTCCGCCTTCTTCCTTCGTCAACACATAAGCTTCTGCCTTGAACTTCGTGTGCGGCGTAATTGAACCCGGCTTGGCTATCACCTGCCCGCGCTCAATGTCCTTGCGCTCCACGCCGCGCAGCAACAAGCCAACGTTGTCGCCGGCCGTGCCTTCGTCCAGCAGCTTCTTGAACAT
>Ga0137409_10007964_pt1 | contig 10840 bp, 14 predicted proteins | sample CZODoug1_16funga_FD_122059 | JGI IMG/M metagenome (GOLD analysis project Ga0137409, IMG submission 122059) | Vadose zone soil fungal communities from Angelo Coast Range Reserve, California, USA - CZODoug1_16fungal (Hybrid Assembly) | ecosystem: Environmental > Terrestrial > Soil > Vadose zone... | reverse complement strand
TTTGCCCAAAATCGGCCCTATACTTTCCATCCTCCAGCCTTGCTTTGGTCAAAACGGCAATGGGGAGTGTCTCTACTTGGGCGGAAATCCGACGACCGCCCCATTCAGTTGACGGCAAACTGGGCAGGAGGCGCCGATGGATTCCACGCCGGACACCAAGCAAACTGATCCACACAATGTTAGTCCGGGACTATCCACGCAAGGGATAGAGCTGGTCTCGCGCGCTGACGAACGGCTCGCGCATGCTTATGAACAGATCGCCCGCGCGGATGAACAACTCGCGCGTGTCAATGAACAGACTTCCAAGCTGGAGCACGATGCCGCGCGCAAGAAGGCCGCGAACAGGTTTCGTCGGCCATCGCGTGGCAGGCCGACGCTCCGCGGCTTCATCGCCCTGATGTTGGCAGCGGGCATCTGTATCGCTGCTTTTGCTTCGCACTCCTATGGCGAGACGGCCAGGCTGATGATCTCCCGGTGGGCACCGCAACTGGCTGCGGCTTCGCCGTTGCCGGCGGAAACACCGAAGCGCGCCGACCAGCAGAGCCCACCTGCCGTTCAGTTGGCTACGGCGGATGTTTCGCAAATACCACCTTCGGCTCAGACCGCGCCGCAAGACGCGGCAGCCGCCCCGATTCCTCCCGAGCTGACACAGTTGCTCCAAACGATGGCGCGTGATCTCGCAAATGTGCAGCAAGGGATCGAGCAGCTCAAGACCAGCCAAGAAGAAATGGTCCGCGAGAATGCCAGGACCGCCGAGCAGCTCAAGGCGAGCCAGGAACAAATGGCCCGCGCGATCGCCAGCGTCTCAGAGCAGAACCTGCGGCGCAGGGCATCAGCGGCTTCGCCACCGCCGATGGCGACGCCTGCGCGTAGACCCGTATCGGCGCTTCCGCCGACGGAAGCGAGAGCGCAAGCGCGCGCGCCAATGCCATTGCGGCCCGGACAACAGTAGTCGTCATCGGCGCCGCCGTCGCCACGTGCAACACGCGTCAGCGTCCCTGAAAATCTTCGTCCGTCACCCCATTCAACGCTGTCTGCCAATTCCGGAGTTGGTCATTGGATCTGAATCGGATCGCAAGCTCGTGTATGTTCGATCGGGCGGGTTATTTGAAGTATTCGGCGGCCCATTGCTGCCTGAGATGTTGAAATTAACCATTTGTTAACCCTACGGTCGCCTAATGTGAATGGCTGGGGATGGCGCAACCGAAGTTGACGCCTGTTTCGGCCGATCCAACCTTTCGTTCGTTTGCTAGACTGGCGGTTCGCGTTACGGCTGTCCTACGCGGAGCAAAAAATGTTCGGAAAGGACGACTTAGTGGACAATCTCAGCCGCGATCTGGATCGCGCGCGCGGAAGACGCGACGCACTTGCATCCGAAGTCACGACACTGACGGCTCAGATCGCAGAAATGGAAGCCCGCCTTTCTAATGAAAAAACCCGGCGCGAACGTGATCGCGTTTTAGGTGAAATCGAAGCGATAAAAGAGCAACTCAAACAAGCCACCAGCGCGTTTACACCTGTCATCGGTAAGCTCTGCGAGGCCATCGAGAAGGCTGCGGCAGTCGTGCCCGAAGCTCGCGAGCTTAACAGGTTTCTACTATCGGTTGCGACCGAAGTCGATAGCGTAGTCGATCCCCTATTGCGTGAGATGGATCAACGCGCGGATGCGGTGCGAGTCGGCCAAGCAGCGCTAGATCTCCCGTGTTCAGGCAATGGGGCTCCGATCGGGCCGCCAAGGGAAAATAGTGATCGGCTACTTCGTTTTCCCTTATGGCTGTCTCGCATCAAAGAGGTAGAAAAAAAGGAAACAACGGAGACCGCGCGCAGCACAGCAGCGTGAATTATCGGCGCGCTGCGCGACCAAAAAAGACCTTCAGCCCAGCGTTTTGAAGATCAATCACGGTGTGTTTCCCGGACTGCGCACACTGAACTAATTCGTTTGCAATCGCTTGCGAAGTTTAGTGCTGTCTGTATCCGCGGCAGCCGAATATTGGCAATCGTGTTCTGATCGAACTCAGTAAGGATACTGCTCTGGATTGATTGGCTGGTTATCCGCTCTTAGGCCGCTAAACCATGCTAGAATTTGATCGGCGGTTTCCGGTCGAACGATAGAACCTCATTGAACCTTGTCGGTCCATACCGCCTGCCGATAGCGTCCGTGATGTGCACGTCCCACCCTGTTTTGTGAAGGCTGTTCGCTTTGGCCACGATCAAGGTTGGGCTGATGCCGTGTGTTTCAACCCATTCGCCGTCCTTCGATGCATGGATCGTAAATAATTCCATCTTTCCTCAATCAATGTCTCGCAAAAGATTCAAAGCTCGCTCACGCGCATTTTCCCTTTGCCTTTACCCGTTCTGATGCCCTTGTCGTAGTCGATGACCTTGCACCGCTGTCAGATTTCGGAATCTTTACGGTTTCTGACTGCTCAAGCAGATCGTCGTTGCTCAGCGTGGCCATGCTTAGGTGTTGTTCTAACTGCAGCTGTTGAATTCGCCGCCTGGCGATGCTCGAGCGCATCCCTCAAAATTGCAGTTACCTTGCGGTCCATAAGCTCAAGGCGGTTGGCAACGGCGTTGCTTTGAAGACGAAGCTCTAGCAGTTCGTCCCCTATGAGCCTCTTAGCGGTTACCACCACGATGATAGACAACACGTAGCAGATAAAGGCTACGGCTATAACACAACTGATGATTGCTCGAGTTTCGGGAAATACGTTCCAAACGAGAAGACCTAGAACTGCGGCCACGATCCAGCCAACGACCTTGAATAATGTCTCCATTTCCAGTGCTCCCACCGAAAAGCAGTGTAATTCGCTGAGGTCGTCAAACTCACGCGACCAAGACAATTCAAAAATGCTTCACATGCCGCTGCCGGCAGAATCAAATCCGTACTCTTACTGTCTCGAAATTTAGCGGCTCCAACAGAGAGGTCCACCATCCTTACCGGGCGGACGAGGGAAACTGCAATTTTTAATGGGGCGCTCATGCCTCCACGCCCGATCCGGAACCAGCAAAGCTGCCTAATCGCGGTCGGCAATAGCTATTTCGGCTTCGCCTTCAGACCCCAACTCGACAAGCCGGCAGGACTATACTTTGGGAACAGCCGATCAGTCGATTTCTCCAGCCGTCTGTCTCCAGCTACTGAGCTGAGGTGGCCTATGAGTTCGCCCGTTAGCTTGTAAATCTTTTGGCCTCGGAGGTCGTACGACCTCTTGCCGGATCGGTCATAAATTTCGCTGTCGAATATTTGTCCGTCCATCTTAGATTGTACCTCAAAAGCAAGCCGATTGATCTGACGCTTCCGCCCCGGCTCTAATCCGAGCCACGAAGGATGCACTCCAATAACCTTCGGAGGCAACGCAGGTTGCGGCGTGCGCTAGGTGATCTGACTGTATGATAGCCAATTCAACGCGGGAGCGCGCCTCTTCCATCTCTAATAGTCATCAGTTCGTGCCCCACCGGCGGCTTTTGATCGCTTTTTGACAGCTACTAAACCAAGCTCTCGCGCTTTCGTTTTCACCGAACCAACGTAGCGCCCAAGACATTTCGATATTTCGTCCGCACTATGCCGCTGCCCGCTCATGGAGATCAGGGTCTTAACCTCAAGTTCGGTCCATCCCCGGGGCTTAGACGACTTCATCGCGAGCCAGATGATCTGCGGAAAACCAATGAAGGGCTCCAATTTAGGCGAACAGGAGGCCAATCTCGCGAACCGTTTGACGCGTGATAGTCCGGTTGGTAATTGATGATAGCGCAATCGTCTGACTTTTCGCTTCGATGACGAGACATTGACGGCAGCGAAAAGCGCTGCGCGGAATGACAACGCTTCCGACGGCCCCCGAAAGATGACCGCCATTGGCGACCTTTACTGGCCCAGCGGGTTGCGGTAGGGAGTCAATATTGCCTTGAAGAGGGCAGTTTCAAAACCAGCACAATGAAGGTCGAGTTGGTATCGGCGCAGCACAGAAGACGCAGCTACCAAAGACATTGCGGGAGAGTTGCGCGTCCCGCTGAGGGAAGAAGTCTCACGTGATGGGGCGTCCTGCCAACGGCGGTAATCGTCTCCTAGCTGCGTTGCCGCCGGCGGACCTCGCGTTGCTCAGCCCTCATCTCCAGAAGGTCTCGCTTGAACAGGATGCCGTGGTCGTGCGATCGGGAGATCGACGCGAGCATGTTTACTTTCCCCACAGCGGGGCCATTTCCTTCATGCTCGACATGCCGAACGGAGAAACGATTGCAACCGCGGTGATCGGGCGCGAGGGAGCCCTTGGCGCTCTATCGGTCCTGGGACCCTCCCGATCTTCCGTGACCGCGGTCGTGCGGGTAGGCGGCACCGCATCACAGATTTCCGTATCGCGGTTTCATGCTGCCTACATGGGGAGCAGCGCCATCAGAGACGTGGTTCAGGCGCACACGGGGTGGATTCTATTGCAGCTCCAGCACGTCGCAGCCTGTAATGGGCTGCACCCGGTCGAGGCTCGCCTGGCCCGCTGGCTGCTTGAGCTGCACGATCGAACTGAGGGCCCCATCATGTCAGTCACGCAGGAGACGCTTTCGCAGTTGCTTGGAGTGCGACGAACGACCGTGACACTGATGGTTGCCAAACTCCGTGCCGTTGGTGCTATCAGATCCGATCGGCGGGGCTTGATCGAAATTGACAGGGCGCGGCTCGAGGAAGCTACCTGCGAATGCTACCGCATCATGCGCCGTGAAACCGATCGGATCGTCCCGGATGAAGCCGTGACGCCGCGCCTGCATTTTCCGTCAGCCGCAGATCTCACGGTGGATGATCGTTTCGAGTAAAGTGGATTTGGTTTGCTGGACTGGGCGCGTCGGCCTCGTCTGCCGCGACTGTCGCGAGGCGCTGACAACCGGTGACGCTGGAGGAGCCCGCCGGATCTCGAAACGTGCAGCGATCGAGGGGGCCACGGGGACGCCATCCCTTCAGAGATTTACGCCAACTACCGGGGCCGGACCCTTCAATGACCGCTGCGGCAGCGTCACATTTTCGGAGCGCTGCGACTTCCGTTGTGGGTCATTCGCGACGGTTTGGTCGGTTGCCAGTCACTTCCGGTCTTCCCCGAACATCGGACCTAATCAGATCGCCTCGGCATGTCTCAAAACTGCCAGAACCGGACACGGTGAGGTCAAGCGATCCCCGTGCGGGTTCTCTGCCATAAGCCCGTCGGTGATCACGCACCTCAGCCTTTTACCTTGCCAACCCAATCGTGAAAGGCTTACGATTTTCATCAAGAAAGCGCGGGCGCTGGTGATCCAGACGCGACGCAGACAAGGGAGGACGACATCATGCTGACACGACGAGGATTCGCGGGTTTTGCGTCCTGCGCGATCTGCGGAATTACGGCGTTTATTGCCACCGAAGCGTCGGCCCAAGGTACCCCGCCCGCAGCGACGGGCGGCGTCACGCGAAAGATCTTGTCGCAGACAGACGGTCCGGCGCCGGGCTATGTGACGCTACTTGTGGAAGCGACGATAGAGGCCGGAGTGCCCGTCGGGCGGCACACGCATCCGGGAATCGAATCCGCCTATGTCTTGGAAGGCGGCTTCGAGCTTCCCATACAAGGTCAACCGACCCGCACGCTCAAAGCCGGCGATGCATTCCAAATACCGGCCGAAACGCCTCATGCTGGTGGTAAGCCTGGCGACGCCAAGACCAGGGTTCTCATCACCTATGTCGTAGAGAAGGGAAAGCCCCTCGCATCGCCAGCCTGAACACTTGTGACGCTGGCACTCGTTTGGCTTGCCGCGTAGTGCTCGCGGATCAGCCAAGTGCGCGCGTGCGCCCGGTGGCGCTCATGTTCACCGCCCGAGCCTGTCATAAACGGCCACGCGGGACCTATCGCCAATCCTGAAAAGCCCGGCGGCCCTGAGGATGATCGGTTTTCGCCTTCCGTGCTGTTGATGCTTAAGATGCGCCGGCCGATCCTAATAGCCCGGTGAATAGAGTTTGGTCTGATGTCTGCAACGGGTGTGCGCCGTGCAAAGGCGGCGCTTTCCAGTGGGTGCAAGCCCCACCCGGCAATCGCTCCAGCCCATGCGCGTCGCTGAGACTGGTACTTTGTCACAAGTCACTCGCTGTGGGGCCCGCACAAGGTCGGGCGCGCCCTGCAAGTCGCCGCCAGTCACCGGGCGGCGAAGGTGCCGAATGCACGGTGGCGCCGATGGCAGTGGTGCTCCGCGCGGGAGCAAAAACGGCAACTACAAGCATGGCCGGCACACCGCGGAGGTGGCAGCAACCCGCCGGTGGCTACGCGAGGCCACCCATATGCTCTGCGAGCTGAAAAAGCCCACCTGATGACAATCGAGACTACAGAGAGCTCAACACTAGGAAAGGAATTTCAACATGGCACGAAAAGACTGGCCGGCAGATCCGGCCGAGATCCAGCGATCAATTGAGGAAGCAATCCAGGACCTTGTTAGGAAGGGCTTGTTAATCGACTCCGGTCGGAAGAAATGGTCTCAACGGACTGGTCGGTATGAAATCGTTTGGGAGTCTAAGCTTTTCGGCAAGACGTTGCACTGAAAGGCGCTCACAAAAGTCAATAGGAGATCGAACCAATGTCGGATGCAACTATAAGCTAAGCTGAAGAAATGCAACTTCTGCATATTCTGCAATTATTGGTTTTAATGACGCTGGCGAACGGCACACCGATCGTTGCGAAGAAGATTTTTGGCCCGCGTTTTTCCTTTCCGCTGGATGCCGGCACCATATTTTTTGATGGACGGCCGTTGTTTGGGCCATCGAAAACCATCCGCGGTATTTTGATTTCAGTCCTCATCACGACAGCAAGCGCCCCGCTTATCGGTCTGGATCTGACGATCGGTGCAATCGTAGCGGGCGCGGCTATGGCGGGCGATTTGTTCTCCAGTTTCGTGAAGCGCCGCCTAAACTTTCCGCCGAGCAGCCAGGCGCTCGGGCTCGATCAGGTTCCCGAATCCCTATTTCCGATGCTGGCATGCCGCGACGCACTTTCATTGACGATCGCAGACATAGCGCTTGGCGTCGGGATCTTTTTTATTGGCGCGCTAATTCTGTCTCGTTTTCTATTCCGGGCCCACCTGCGCGACGAACCATATTAGCCCGCCGTTATTAGCCCGAACGAAGGCAGTGCAGGGTGATTTCTGGTGAACAGTTGAGACGAACAGGAACGACGCTCGATCCAGCACCCACAGAGGTGTAGCCAGCCATGTCGTGATACTGCCAAGCTCCCGCCCCCATCCGTCGAGGCAATACTGCATCAAGTATGATCGGAATAGATCCTGGCAGACAGATCTGCCCACCGTGCGTATGCCCGCTCAGCAACAAATTAAAATCGGCATGAGCCGCCTGACGATAGATCTCCGGTGTGTGTGACAATAAGATGGAGAACTCGCCATACGGTATCTGCAACGCAGCCTTTTCGATATCGTCGGCCTTGAAGCAGTGGGCGTCATCGATTCCGGCTAGATAGATTTGCTGATCGCCGCGCACGATCACCTCGCTCTCGTTGAGCAGCATACGTATTCCCATGGCTTCCAGCCCCGGAACCATTTGGATGGTATCGTGGTCGCCCAGAACCCCATAAACGGGCTCCTTTAGATGAGCTCGCACTCGTGCGACGCCGTTCAAGGTTGCCTCGAACGGTCCAAAATTCTTCCCCCGATAGTCGCCGGTTAGAACACATAGATCGTAGCGCATGTCGCCGACGAGTTCGATCATGCGCTGCATGGCAGCTTCATTCATGTCCACATGCATGTCGCTAAGGTGGAGTATGGTGAAGCCGTCGAAAAGCGGTGGCAACTCCTTGAACATAACATCATTGCGCTTGACGAGAATGCTTCCTGTATTTCGGCGTCCGCGCCAGTAGAGACCGGTCAGCTTAAGTGCATTTCGAATGACAGAATGGACCGGATACCAGTTCACTATGTGAAAGGAGAGGAGGCCTTGGCCGAAGATTTGTGCCTCGTGGTCCGTCTCGATACCCAATCGCTGTCTCGCATGGAGCGGTCCGAGACGCTCCTTCAATTTGCGCAAGATATCTTCGTCCATGGAACAACTTCCTCCGAAATCGGCCCGACCTTCCATGGAAGCACCAGGCCCTCCCAGACTCTTCAGAGTATTCCTTTCGGCCTACCGCCTGGAAGCACGAAGTCCTGGAAGATTTTCCGGCTTTTCTCATCAACCTGTTGGGCGTAGTGGAAATTCGCTATGAGCTCGATGTCGCATTTGGGTCATTTCCGGAAGCTGCCGCAGTTCTACACCGAGTCCGCTTTACCCCAGCGAACGGACATCGCCGGCCGGGAGCTGCATGTCCGAAAAGTGCTGCATTGTTCCGGCAATGCTCTCAAAGTAGGATTCCAATTCCGACAATGCGCGGCGCTCCCAATCCTTGGCCTGTCCCAACAGAGACCAGCTCTGACCGGGCTTGAAGGCTGCGGTTTGCCTGTGTAGCGACGCGATCGCGCGATACCGGCGTACGTTCTCCAGGATAGCTTCCCGATTCATGGCCTGAGCTCCGTCTTCACCCTACTGATTGGGGCAACGTGAGCCAGAACGATTTTCGATTCGTTAGCGCCAGTTCGAAACCGGTCGAATGGTTTGCCAACTGTTAGCGGCTCGAACCGCGGCGCATTCCGGAGGCATAAAGGGGAACGCGTTTGCTTCTTGCGCGGGAATGACCCCGCCGTCGTAAGCGGGAATTCGCCGTCGATCGCACTCGCCGTCAAACGTAAACGCTGGTTTACGTTTCAGGCAATCATCCCGGCCGTGCGGACTGTTTTGCCCGACGGGCAAATCAGCTGAATTTCCTGTCCAGCCCTTCGCGCAAAAATTTTCCGCTTTCGCCGTCGGGCAAATCAGTGATTTGAATCCGCGCGTCTCATCCCTCACAGGGGCGGATCGCGAGTCGTCACGAACGCGGGATGGGATGCGGTGGACGCGGCAGCGTCGGCGCGATGCGTATTCGCAGGGCGGTATCTCACCGTGAGCGAACAACGGCGCGCAGGACGAAAGGCGCACGCTGCGTACGGCAAAACCGTGTGGTCCTGACGCCCGTTGCTGGCGCCAAGATGAGCGGAGGTGAAGTCAGCTCAACCGGGCTTGATCAGCCGCCAATCCGCTTGTCGACGGTGACAAGAGGAATTCGTCGCCGGGGAGAGCACGGCATAAGCCGTAAAGCCATTGCGCAGGGAATGCCGGAGTGTTCCGACTGTACCTTTATGCTCGTGTGCGCTTTCTTCGCGCATCTTTGCACACGAGACCGCGGGTGCAGCGTGCACCCGGCATTCCCTGCACCCTTATTTTCGAGGGTGAGACGGACAAGACTCGGACGCCATGCGCCGCGAGAATGAGAGGTCACGTTTGCAGTCGAACTTCGTAGCCCGGATGAGCGAAGCGACATCCGGGACAACTCTCACCCCGTCCCGGATATCGCTTCGCTCATCCGGGCTACGAAGCGCTCGTGCGGTTGGACTCGATAAGCTTCGCCAGCACGCGCCAGCGGAACAGCGGCGAGTCCGCCGGCGGCGAAAGTTCCGGCGTCCAGCCGCTGAGTTTTTCCAGCGCGTAGGTATCCATCACCACGCCGCGCCAAACGCGTTCAACCCGCTCCAGCGGCTGCCGCTTCGCCGTGGTGAGATCCCACAGCGGCAGGCGATTGTCCGGCTCGCGCGCGACATAGAGGCCGGTGTGATCCCTGATCAGGTTCATGCCCGGATCGCGAAAACCCTGGAACCTGCCGCGCTCGTTGACCTGGATGACGGGAACGCGGCCGTTGAAGTGCCAGCGCAGCATTGCGTAGGTGCGATAATCCGACGTGGCGATCCAGGTCGCACCGGTCTGTTGCAACTGGACGCGCGCGCGTTCCACGACCTGTTCGTAACCGGCTTCGCCACCGACCGGATCGGTCCTGCCGATCAAATTCCAGGGCGCCGCGACGTAATACAGGAACACGCCGACCACGAAGGCGATGCCGGAGATGACGGCCACCCTCGCCCACCGGAATGTCGATTTCACCATCCAGTCCGGCCAGCCCTCGCGCGGCAGCAGGGTGAGATTGATGGCGGTCGCGGCAAAGCCGGCGGGCCACAGAAACATCGGCCAGGTATCCCCGACCCGCAGCGTCAGCGACTTCCAGAAGAGATAGCCGAACGGTACCAGCACGGCGGTCGACAGCAAAATGGCGACCGGCTCGCGGGTGCGATAGCCGCGCCACGCCGTCAGCGTCACGCCCGACAGCACCACCGGCAGCAGCACGAAGCCGACGAGGCCGAACTGCAGCCCGATGAATTCGCCGACCGTGCGGAACGAAAATCCATGGGTTCCGACCGCGCGAACGAACTGGAAGCGGAACGACGCCCAATCGTGCTGTGCATTCCAGATCAATACCGGCAGAAACACTACCACCGCGATCAGCGCCGCCAGCCACGGATACGGGCTGAGCAGCCAGCGCCGGCGCCAGTCCGGCACCAGCGCAAACGCAAGCACCGCCGGCAACAGCATGATGGCGGTGAACTTGGACAGCAGCGCCAAGCCGGCGAAGAGGCCCGCGGCGAGCCACCAGCGCGGATTGCCGCTCTCGTGCAGCCGCACCAGCGCCCACAGCATCGCGACCGCAAACGGGATCATCGCGGTGTCGGGCGCCACCTTGGCCATCAACAGCCCGTAATAAAGCGCGGCCTCCGGCAGCAGCACCGCGAACACGATCGCGCGCGCATCATGCGTCACGCGCCGGACGATATCGGCGAGCAGCAATTGCGTGACCAGCATCGCGACGACGCCGCCAAAGCGTACGCCGAGGTTGGTATCACCGAAGATCGCGGTGCCGAACCGGATCAGCCAGGC
>Ga0137409_10007963_pt1 | contig 10843 bp, 5 predicted proteins | sample CZODoug1_16funga_FD_122059 | JGI IMG/M metagenome (GOLD analysis project Ga0137409, IMG submission 122059) | Vadose zone soil fungal communities from Angelo Coast Range Reserve, California, USA - CZODoug1_16fungal (Hybrid Assembly) | ecosystem: Environmental > Terrestrial > Soil > Vadose zone... | reverse complement strand
CTCCCCACCAGCGCGGCAGGACCGAACTGCTGACCAGGCCGGGCACCAGTTCATGCCAGATCAACGCCTGAACATTCTCCGGAACGATAAAGTCCTGCTCGGCTTCCGCGAGGACAAACGGTAGATCCGCCAGCGAACCGGCCAGGTGAGCGCCCCCACCTGCTGGCAGCCCGGAGCCGAATACATGCGGTACACGCCAGGACTGTCCTCCCCCGATCGCCATCTCCCCCGAGAAGTCGTGAGAGCGGACGAAAAGAGGATTGTTAAGAAGAATCTGTGCTCCCGGCGGCGCGTAATACGCATAGTTCAAACCCACCAGCGTGTCCCTCAGGAACGGTACGACTAGCCCGCGCGCGTCAACCAAATCCTTGCGGGAATTGGGGGACTTTATGAGTTTGGCCAAATCGGTGCGCGTCTGTAACGAACTGTGTCGCGTGTTATAGAACCCGGCCGCCCATTCGCTGCGTTCACTGGCAGTAAACATGGGGCGTGGCATCTCAAATTCCCGCAGTTGTCCAGCCAGGGGGATCAGGTTATCGCCCACGTCCTTACCTTGCGCCATCTCGTTCAATCCCTGGCCCAGAGCCAGCAAAGTGTCGAGCGAAACCAGACGCTGACCTTGCAGCACGGAATGCATTCTGTCCGCCAGTTCCTGCCGGACTCTTTGACTGTCGGGTTGCGACTGGCTCGGGCCCGCCAGCAGGGCGACCACTTCGTCTTGCGATAGATCCGCTCTACCCCCCGCGGCCCGCCACAACTCCCGCACCGACGTCCGAGCCGAATCGAATAGTTGGGCCGAGGAGGACGTGCCGGCTGCGAACGGGCTGATCACGGCCTGCCAGGACGGATTCAAATTCGCAGCGGGAATCTGCCCCTGGCGCGCCAGAATTTCCCAGAGACCTACGTTGGACTGGAAAATACCCAGCGCATTGGCCCGCAGAGTGACATTGGAGATCCGGTCGATAGCGTCAGCCGTCCCCAGAAAGCGGGTGATTGACTCATCGTTCAGCCCCTGAAATTCAGAAAAAATCAGGTATTGGTTGCCATACCGGGAGAACTTCTGTGCCAGAAGGCGGACCGTTTCCGGACTCATCCGTTGGCCGGCTGGCCGATTACTGTCAATCGCACTCAGCATCAGGTAGATCCGCAGCGGCCCATCATCGGAGCTCTGCCGCGAGAAGGCGAACAATGCTTCCACCAGCTGATCGGGATCCTTCCAACGGTTGGCATGCTTGGCCCACTGGCGCACCACTTTGGAATCGGTCCTTTGCCGAAGGATACCGTCCCAGACACCGAGGCTTCCGGGAACCGTTGGCTGACCCGACGGGTCCAGTTGAAGGCGCGTCACCAGGATGAGCAGGTCGGGGTCGGGACGGAACACAGGACGGGCCGGGCCCGGTGCAGTGTCCTTACCGCGCAAGGCATCGTAGAAACGCGGCAAACGGTGAGCATCGGTGAAATAGACCTGTTGGGCCGGGGTCAAGCGCGAGAGCGTGTCGAAATAAGCGGCCAGCCAACCGTCATCTTTAGCCAGCAGACGCGCCACGAATTCCTTGGGCGAATCCGGGCTCGCGCCGGCAAGTTCCTGCCACGCAGATTCCGCAGCCGGCCCCCCAGGCACGACCATGCGTCCATTTCGGATGGAGATGTGACTGCTGTAAAAATCGAGAACGGAGGCGAAAGGAAGCAGACCTGGTATTCCCGCAAATTGCCGTAAGGCTGCGCTGGTTTCACTATCCATCCGGGATATGGCCCAGTAGAGCCGCGCCAGCATGGGGTCGTCGAGCATCGCGTCCAACATGTCGCCGCCGCCCTGGGTCCAATCAGCCGACGAGAATAACAGTGGCACCGGAGAGACCGCGAAGGGACACACGAAGGGCTTGCCGCCCTGGAGTGTTTGCTCAAGTTCGGCAAGAGGAAATCCGGAATCGATGGTCAGAAAGGCGCGCTCCGGGTCGGCCGTTTCCAGCGCGGCGCCCTTTCCGCAAGCCTCCCGAAGCCGGTAGCCGAGAACATCCAGTAACGGCCCCGCCTGATCGCAACTCGCCACCCGAATCGTTCCCTCCGGGCCGGCCAGTGTGACCAGTTGCCTGGCCTGCTCCACATACCGCTTCAGCAGGATCAGAAATTCGGTGGGTCTGCCCGTCCTGTCCTTGCGCCCCTGATAGCCCTCCACCGCTACATTGCGGGCCAGGAGAGGCAGCACTTCCTCCGGCGAAACCTTCTGGCTGATGCCGGCCATGCGCAGAAACGAACGTAGAGGCCCCGGGATGGCTGTCGTCGCCCCCGCGGCCGACCCTGGTTGAGGAGCTTCCGGCGCCTTGGCCGCGACCGAGGTGTCCGATGGCGAACTGGCCGAAGAAGCAAGCCCGGTGCAGTAAACGCTTACAGAAAGGAATAACAATCCAGAGAGAGAAGCCCTCAACAGGAGGCAAGAAGATTTCACGGCTGGCCCTTCCTTACAAATCTTAGGAACGACTCGTATCAAATAGCAGGATGCCAGGGACGAGAAAAGACATTCGCCAGCGAGTGACGTCAGGTTTGTGACCCGGGCCCGAGTACCGCCACCACAGCCGAATTTGAACTAAGCCCGCTTGTCCGTGTTCCGCCCCCGGAGCCTAGATTTTGTGCCTGCCAAGATAGATCATCTTGTGCGCGATGCCAACCCCCTTTTTTGTAATTTTCTAGGCCGGCGTTGCCTGAAACGACGAAGGCCCGGAAATGGCGTAAATCGGGCGGTTTGCAGGCATTTAGGGACCGGTGGGTCGCCTGGGCTGTGGAATTCCGCCACATCAAGGTTTCGCTGGAGGACGGGCGTCCCCGCCCGTCTCATGCCTGGCCGGTGCAAGACGGGCGAGGACAGCCCGTCCTCCATTTTCGAGCCTAGTTACCCGCCGACTCCAGTTGGTTGGAAACCCGCAACTGCCTCCCGCAATCCCTTTTCGTAGGTGTCGATCAGCTTGTCCCAGGTCGCATTGGCTTCAGAATCAATCAATTTCCGGGCCGGATCCGCGTCAAACCAGGCCAGTGACTGGCGAATGCCCTGAGCAAAGCGGGTCGTCGCCACGTAGTCCGGAACAAAGCGTTTGATCTTGCTGTTGTCGAAAACCACGCTCACCGCCTTGTCGCCCACGAGCGTGCCTTCCATGTCAGGCAAGCACGCCACCATGAAATCAGACGGAATATGCACGATCCGAGGCTCCACGCCTACCGCTGCTCCTACGATGCGATAGAGCTGGTCCCAGCTCAGAACTTCATCAGTTGTGATGTGAAATGCGTGGCCAATGGACTGTTCATGACCCAGCAACCCGACAACCCCTTTGGCAAAGTCGCTATCGTGCGTAATCACCCAAAGGGATGAGCCATCGCCCGGGACGATCACTTTCTGCCCCCTGAGCATGCGGTCTACTACCGTGTAGGAATGCTCCGCCCAGCTGTTGATGACCAGTGGAATCAGGGTCTCACCATAGGTGAGGGACGGGCGAACGATAGTGATCGGAAATCCTTCTTCCCGATATGCCTTAAGCAGACGCTCTTCGCAGGCAATTTTGTCTCTGGAATAGTCCCAGTGAGGATTAGCCAGCGGCGTAGATTCGGTAATCAAATAGTCGGTGGCAGGTTTCTGATAGGCGCTGGCGGAACTGATGAAAATGTATTGCCCGGTTCGTCGGCGGAACAACTCCAGGTCGCGCTCGATGTCCGCAGGAGTGAATGCGATGAAGTTTACGACCACATCAAACTGCCGGCCGCGCAGCGCCTGTGCCACTGCAGACGGATTGTTGATGTCCGCCTGGACCGTCTCCGCGCCGGCCAGCCAGTCCGCAGCACGCTGTCCGCGCCTGAGCAGCGTGAGCTTGATGCCGCGTCGCAACGCCAACCGGGTGCATGCGCTGCTGACGATCCCTGTCCCGCCGATGAAGAGTACGTTCATGCGCCAGATATTCTAATGGAGATGGAGGACGGAAGTCCCCGCCCTCCATTCACCAGCGATGCTGCACCAGCGGCCCGATCTTGTCATCGTAGACGCGCCGTACCATAGCCATCGCCTCCGGCGTGAACGCTGGAAGGTCGGAAGCGCCGCAATTATCAGCCACTTGCTCCGCCCGCTTCCCGCCCGGAATAGCGCACGTGACCGCATCGAACATCAATATCCAACGCAGGGCGAATTGGCTCATCGAAACCCTTGCAGGCAGAAGTTGCCGAATTTCTTCCACCGCCGCCAGGCCGATGTCGTAATCCACCCCGGAAAATGTCTCGCCTACGTCGAAGGATTCCCCGCGTCGATTGAAATTGCGGTGGTCATCAGCAGCGAACGTCGAGTCGAGTCGAAGCTTGCCGGTGAGAAGTCCGCTGGCCAGCGGCACACGCGCCAGAATGCCTACGCGCTTTTCTTTGGCTTTGGCGAAGAAGACGTCCGCCGGACGTTGCCGGAAGCAATTGAAGATGATTTGCACGGTTTGCACGTTGGGGAATTCAATCGCCTTCAAGGCCTCTTCTACTTTTTCTACGCTGACCCCGTAATAGCGAATCTTTCCCGCTACGACCAGATCATCGAGCATCCCGAAGACGTCCGGGCGTGAATAGAGCTCGGTCGGGGGTCCGTGCAGTTGGACCAGGTCCAGCCGGTCGGTAGCCAGATTGCGCAGACTGTCCTCAATCCATGCCGAAAGGTTCTGGCGACTGTAGCCTTCTACCGTTTGGCGCGGCAGCCGCCGGCCCGCCTTGGTGGCCACGATGATTTCTTCCTTCCGCTCTTTCTTGAGCCGAGCAATCAGGCGCTCGCTGCGACCGCCTCCGTAGACGTCAGCCGTGTCGATAAAATTGACCCCGCAGTCGATGGCTTTATGCAGGGCTGCCATCGAGTCTTCATCCGAAACCTGGCCCCATGAACCGCCAATCGCCCATGCGCCAAAGCTTATTTCTGAAACCTTCCATCCTGTACGGCCCAGTGTGCGATACTGCATGCGTTTTTTTCTCCCTGGAATGTAACCGACAGAAATATCGATGAGGGCTGTGTTAACCGCCCACCTCATCTTAAGCGAATTGGAAAACTCAGGTGGGTGGCGCTTTCATCCCGCGCGAGACAGGCAGATTTAGCGAGTGCTAGGATACGACGACATGAAATTATTTTTGCAGATGCGGCTCCGTTCCGCTCTTTGGCCATTCCTCGTACTAATAATCGCCGGCGCTTCGATCATGGCGCAGACCGCCCAGGTCTTCCGCCTCGATGGCGGCGACTCCACTTACGCGTTCGGGGTCAACGAGCGTGGCGAATTGCAGACGCTCTACTGGGGTGGACGCGTCGGCCCGCATGACACCATTGCTCCCGCGCATTCGCTTCCGGAGTGGGCTTCGTTCGATTCTCCCGCCACCACCACGCCGCAGGAGTACGCTGGCTGGGGTGCGGGTTTGTTCACGGAACCCGCGCTCAAAGTCAGCTTCGCCGATGGCAATCGCGATCTGGTGCTTCACTTTGTGAAGGCGACGCCGAACGACTCCCATGCGGTAGACGTGCTGCTCAAGGATATTTCCCGCGAGATTTACGTCACCCTGCGCTACTCCATGGACCCCAAGAGCGGCATTTTGGCGCGGTCCGCGAGTATTGAAAATCAGGAAAAACAGCCGGTCATGATTGAACAAGCCGCCGCCGCGCAGTGGACCCTGCCCGCCGCCCGTTACACACTGAGCTATCTGACCGGCCGCTGGGCCGGCGAGTGGACCTTGAATCAGGAACCGATTCAGGGCGGAGCCCGGGTCATTGAAAGCCGCCGGGGAACGACCAGCCACCAGGCGAATCCATGGTTTGCGATTTCCCGCGACCGCGGCCAGGACTCGGCCCAGCCTGCTGTCGCCGACGAGGAGCATGGCGAAGTCTGGTTCGGCGCGCTGGCGTGGTCGGGATCCTGGCGAATTACGGTAGAGCGAAGCCAGCTTGACGCCGTGCGCGTGACCGGCGGATTCAATCCTTTCGATTTCGGCTACAAACTAAAACCCGGCGAACATCTGGAGACCCCGGTTTTTTACGGCGGCTATTCCGATCACGGACTGGGCGGCGCTTCACGCTTGCTGCACTGTTTTGAAATCGCTCGCATTCTGCCGCAGGCGCCCGACCCCAAGCCGCGTCCCGTCATATACAACTCGTGGGAAGCCACCGAATTCAAAGTTGACGAAGCCGGGCAGATGGCGTTGGCGGAAAAAGCGGCGTCCATCGGCGTGGATCGATTTGTGATGGACGACGGCTGGTTTGGCCAACGTAAGACCGATCACGCGGGATTGGGGGACTGGTATGTGAACACGGAGAAATTTCCTCACGGGCTGAAGCCGCTTATCGACAAAGTCCACTCGCTCAATATGGACTTTGGCCTGTGGGTCGAGCCCGAAATGGTCAACCCGGATTCCGATCTCTATCGCAAGCATCCCGAATGGGTTTTGAAGTTTTCCGGACGCCCTCGCTCCGAATCGCGCACCCAGCTTGTGCTTAACCTGGCTCGTCCGGATGTACGCAACTACGTCGAGGGATTTCTCGACAAGCTGCTGACGGAAAACGATATTGCTTTTCTCAAGTGGGACTACAACCGCAACTGGTCGGAGCCGGGATGGGATCAGGTTCCGGTTGACGAGCAGCGTGCCGTCTACGTTGAGTTCATCCGCAATCTTTATTCGATCCTCGCCGAGTTGCGCAAGAAGCATCCCAAGGTCGAAATCGAAAGCTGTTCCGGAGGTGGCGGACGGGTGGATTTTGGAATCCTGCACTATACCGACGAGGTCTGGCCCTCGGACAATACCGATCCCTTTGACCGACTGGCGATGCAGGATGGGTTCAGCTACGCCTACTCACCCCAGATCATGATGGCTTGGGTTACCGACTCGCCACACTGGTTCAACTTCCGTTCCACCTCGCTGACCTACCGCATGCTCAGTTCGATGCAGGGCTCGTTGGGCATTGGCGCCAATCTGAATCATTGGAGCACCGAAGACTTTGCCACAGCCAAGCGGTTGATCTCCGCTTATCATTCGGTGCAGCGAACCATTGTGCGTGGCGACCTTTATCGGCTGATCAGCCCGCGCAACGGTAGTCAGATGTCGGCAACCGAGACAGTCTCGAGCGACAAGAATCAGGCGGTCGTCTTCGCCTTCGCAAATGCAACGCGGCAAGGCCGCGGTTTTCCTCTGCTGCAACTCGAGGGCCTCGCTCCGGATGCCGAATACAAACTCGGTTGGATCGAAGGCAAAGCCCGGCCGGAAACGCCTGCAAGCGCTTCCGGTGCGTGGTGGATGCGCCACGGTTTGCAACTGGATTTGCGCGGAGACTACCAGGCGGCCGCGTTCCAGCTGGATCGCCACTAAGGTTTCGTAGCGCCGGCGTCCCGCCGGCTGTCGTGCGGGCGGCCCGCCCCCACCCAACGGGGCAGGATGACGGCGCTAGCAGAAGCCTTCAATTTGCTTGTGCGGTAGTCCGATTGATCTTTGCCAAACGCTGTTCCAGTTGATCTGCCTCGTCATTGCGCCCGAGGCGACGCAGCGCCTTGGCTTCGTTGGTGAGAGACGTTGCCAGGTTGGGGCTATTTTCGCCAACCTGCTTCTCCATCAGTCCAGTGGCCCGGTGCCAACAGGGTTGTGACTTGTCAGCCTTGCCCAAGCGATCGTACAGATCGCAGAGTCCCCACAAAGGAATCAGCACCTGGCCATCGTCGGGCCCATTCGCCACTTCAGTCGCTTTCACTGCTCGCAGTAAATAGGGCTCCGCCTTGTCCCAGGAACGCTGGGCCATATACAAGCCCGCCATGGCTCTCAGGCTCTCCGAGGTCCGGGAGCTGTTCTCTCCGAAGTTTTTCACGCTGATGTCGAGCGCGCGGAAAAAGTAACCCTCGGCGGCAACGAAATTCTTCTGACCCGCCGCAAAGCTCCCCAAAGAGAAAAGTGGATCGGTCATTCGAGGAGACCCGGGGCCAAAAGTCTTTTCGACGATTGCGAGTTGACGGTGAAAAGCAGCTTCTCCGTCGGCGTAGTCCTGTCTGATTCCATAAGTATTTCCGAGGCGACCGAGCGCAACGATCAGATTCTCATCGCCTGGCGGCAAAGACTCAGCCAGTCTGACGGCTTCCTTATAGGACTTTTCGGCGTCGTCGAACCGTCTCTCCTTGAACGCCTGCTCACCGCTTTGCATCGCTACTTGCACCTTCTCCAAGGTCCCCGCCGAACCATCCGGCAGGTGAACGCGCCTTTCCAGGTCCGCAGCTTGGGCGGACTTTCCCGAAGCTTTCAGTGATGCAACATGATCGGCGAAGCGCAGTTGAGCCGCCTTGTATCCCTTCTGAGCGTCGGTACTGAAGAGCAACGCCTCCCCCGGCTGATGCTTGCCATTCGCACTCGCCTCGGTCAGCGCCGCCTTCTTGTCCTGCTCCAGCGCGCCTACCCAATCGCCCTTCTTTTCGAGCGCTGCGCCCAGCTCAAGAATCACCTGCGACTGTTTGGGATCGAGGGAGACCGCCTCCTTAAACGCAGCGATCGCCATGTCGTTCTGGTTCGAGGCTCCCAGCGCCTGCCCGAGAAGATCATGGATATGCCAATCGCTCGGCGACAATGCCTCGGCCTGTTTCAACTCGGCGACGGCTCCAGCAACCTCTTTCTTGGCCAGCAGAATTCTTCCCACATCGAGGTGTGTGTGAGCCACCTCGGGATCCAGCCTCTCCGCCAGTCTGAATTCCTTCAGGGCGGCGTCGTAGTTTTTCTGTTGTTCCTGAATGCTGCCCAGACCCGTATGAGTTTCGAGATCGGAAGGATCGAGCTCCGCCGCCTTGCGAAATTCCGCTTCAGCGCCCGGCATGTCCCCCGCCCAGAGCAGGCCTCTGCCCAGGCATACGTGGCACATTTCAAAATTCGGGAAGAGCTTCTCCAGCTCCCGCAACTCCACGATGGCAGCTCGCGGATCACGCGTCATCAGCGCCGACGCGAGGTTCTGGCGGATCATCGGATCGTTAGGGTCAAGCCTCTTGGCCTCGCGCTGCTCAGCGATCGCCGACGCCATATCCCGCTTTGCAGAGTACGTGTTCCCCAGATTGGTGTGAGCGTCCGCGTCATTGGGATCAAGTCCGATCGCTTTCTTGTACTCCACAATCGAGTTGTCGTAGTCGTGCATGTTGTAAGAGAGGAGGCCGAGATTGTAGTGCACGCTTGTGTAGTCAGGTTTAATTCGCAACGCCTCCCTGTACTCCGACGCGGCCGCATCAAATTTCTGTTCATCGCCCAAAGCCAGCCCCGCATTCTTGTGGGCCTCGGCGTCATCCGGATTCTGGGCCAGCGCGGTCTTCGCTTCATGAAGCGCGTCCTCGGAAGCTCCGAGTCTGTATAGAACGTAACTAACCTTGGTGTGCACATCGGGAAAGTCGGGGTCCTGACGGAGGACTTCAGCATAGACCTCGGCTGCCTGCCGAAATTCTTCCTTCCGCCGCAGCACTTCGCCCATGACAAAACCAGTTTCAGGACCTGCGAAGCTGCTTTCGAGGGCATGACTCAACTCTGCTCCGGCCTCGTCATATCGCTTGTCCCTGATGAGGACAACTGCGCCGCTGAGCTGCTTCAGCAATTCCTTGTCCGGCTTCCCATCCCCAGCCGGCGCCGTCACCTTGGCTCCGTTCAACGCCGCCGATACGGTCGCATCGGCCCCCGACGTATTCAGCAGGGCCCGGTAGTCCTCATCCGGGTGGAAGTTCAATCCCCGAACATCGATCTCATGCGCCACATTGGCCGGCAACACTCCGCCAGCTTCCAGCGCGAGCACTTCACTCGCGCGCAGCGGCCTCGGAGGAGTTTGGGACGCGACGCCGATAGAAAGTCCGAGGAGGATCACAGCAGAGAATGAGAAACGCGCAGCAAAATTGGGCATCTGGGCCTCCAACGCGACTACCTCGAATCTTACAATTCAGTCGCTGCGGCCTCCTCGTTACTTTCGTACCAGCGAAATCCTGATTTCTCCTGTCCCCATCATTGGGCCTAGGGAATCTTGAACGGCATTCAACCTTCCGCTCCCCGATTTCGAGCGACGCGCTAGCCTTAACAGTTTTTTGGATTATCGACATCAGATTTTTGCGTTTAGATAAAATCATCTAAAGGAGGTACAAAGTCTTGCCAGACCAACATTCCCTTGACTGAATCGTTTTACTAGAAATCGATCTCGGCTCCGCCCGAGAGAGTTCTTTCTGAGGAGGTTGTCCCATGCCGGAATCAAGCATCGGTTTTTATGGCCACGTGAAGCAGTACCACAACCTGAAGGCTGAAATCGATCAGGCCATCCTTGACGTACTGGAGAGCGGCAGTTATGTGCTCGGCCCGCAACTGGTCAAGTTTGAAGAAGAGCTGGCGCGTTACATGAACACGAAAGAAACCGTTGGGGTCAACTCCGGCACCGACGCACTTTGGCTAATGTTTCTGGCCCTGGGCCTCGGGCCGGGCGACGAGATCATCACCACCTCCAACACCTTTTTCGCCACGGCGGAAGCCATCTGGCTGGCTGGCGCCACCCCGGTGTTCGTCGACTGCGATCCCAAGACTCGCAATATTGATGTCAAGGGCTTCAGGACCGGTAAAAGGCTTTGATGCGTTTGTCAGTGTGGCAGGACCGATGGGACGGTGAGCTTTTTTTTGGTGACTCGGACGACGCTCGAGTTGATGAGTCTTGTTTAGATCGGTCGCTGATCTAGAACTGGTTTCCCGTGTTTTATTTGGAAGCTCTGGTACCAATAATGATATACCCCCAATCCCATTCCGTGAAGTGACATTACCGAAGAAGTTGAAGTTTGGGTATTACACACATGGTGAATGGCGATTTATATGACGCATGGAA
>Ga0137409_10007957_pt1 | contig 10847 bp, 8 predicted proteins | sample CZODoug1_16funga_FD_122059 | JGI IMG/M metagenome (GOLD analysis project Ga0137409, IMG submission 122059) | Vadose zone soil fungal communities from Angelo Coast Range Reserve, California, USA - CZODoug1_16fungal (Hybrid Assembly) | ecosystem: Environmental > Terrestrial > Soil > Vadose zone... | reverse complement strand
TGAAATCCGCCTCCGACAACGCCAAGAAGCTGATCGAGGAGTTGCAGCTCATCTACAACAAGACGCGCCAGGCGGGTATCACGAAAGAAATTTCGGAGATTGTCGCCGGCGCGGCGGCGGTTGCCTGATGCGGCTGCCGGCAATCCGTGACGAACGAAATCAAATCGCAGAGTTGAGGAATCGAGATGAGCACCGGAACGATCGTTCAGTGCATCGGCGCCGTGGTGGACGTGGAGTTTCCGCGCGCGGCGATGCCCAGGGTTTACGACGCCTTGCTGCTGGAAGAGGACAAGGGCAATCCTCTGGTGGAAAAGGGTCTGACTTTCGAAGTGCAGCAGCAGCTGGGTGATGGCATTGTGCGCACCATCGCAATGGGTTCATCGGACGGCATTCGCCGCGGCATGAAAGTGACCAATACGGGTGACAACATCAAGGTGCCCGTCGGCCCCGGAGTGCTTGGGCGCGTCATGGATGTGCTCGGCCGGCCGATCGATGAGCGCGGTCCGATCAAGGCGACCGAGTTTCGCGGCATTCACCAGCCGGCACCCAAGTTCGATGAACTGGCGCCGTCGCTCGAACTCCTAGAGACCGGGATCAAGGTGATCGATCTGGTTTGCCCATTTGCGAAAGGCGGCAAGGTCGGGCTGTTCGGCGGCGCGGGTGTCGGCAAGACCGTGAACATGCTTGAACTGATCAACAACATCGCCAAAGAACACTCTGGACTTTCGGTGTTCGCCGGTGTGGGCGAGCGCACGCGCGAAGGCAATGACTTCTACCACGAGATGTCGGAAGCGGGCGTTATCAATCAGCAGAATCTCGGCGAATCCAAAGTTGCGATGGTGTTCGGTCAGATGAACGAGCCGCCGGGCAACCGGTTGCGCGTGGGACTGACCGGTCTGACGATGGCGGAACGGTTTCGAGACGAAGGCCGCGACATCCTATTTTTCGTCGATAACATCTATCGCTACACGCTGGCAGGAACAGAAGTCTCGGCGCTGCTCGGGCGGATGCCCTCGGCCGTTGGATATCAGCCGACCCTTGCTGAAGAGATGGGCCGGTTGCAAGAGCGCATCACGTCGACCAAGGTTGGCTCGATCACGTCGATTCAAGCCGTGTACGTTCCAGCCGACGACTTGACCGATCCGTCGCCTGCGACGACCTTTGGCCACCTGGATGCGACGGTGGTGCTAAGCCGTGATATCGCGTCGCTCGGAATTTATCCTGCAGTCGATCCGCTCGATTCGACGTCGCGCCAGATCGATCCCAATGTTATCGGCGAGGAACACTACAACACGACGCGCCGCGTGCAGGCAACGTTGCAGCGCTACAAGGAACTGCGCGACATCATCGCCATTCTCGGCATGGATGAACTATCGCCCGAGGACAAACTCGCGGTTGCGCGTGCGCGCAAGATCCAGCGCTTTTTGTCGCAGCCCTTTCATGTGGCCGAAGTCTTCACCGGCTCGCCCGGCAAATATGTGACGCTGAAGGAAACGATCCGCGGCTTCAAGATGATCGTCGATGGCGAATGCGATGCGTTGCCCGAGCAGGCGTTCTACATGGTCGGAACGATCGACGAAGCGATCGAGAAATCGAAGAAGGTGCAATGAACACGATTCACGTTGACGTGGTGAGCGCCGAGGAGGCGATCTTCGCTGGCGAGGCCGAGTTCGTGGTGCTGCCCGGTGAGATGGGAGAACTTGGGATATATCCGCGTCACGCACCTCTGATTACGCGCATTAAGCCCGGTGTGGTGCGAATCAAGGTAAAAGATCACGCCGACGAAGAGCAGGTTTTTGTCGCCGGCGGCATCCTCGAAGTTCAGCCAAACGTCGTCACGGTTCTTGCCGATACCGCGATCCGCGGCAAGGATCTCGATGAAGCAAAGGCCAACGAAGCATTGCGAGCGGCCGAAGAAGCGCGCAAAAACGCGAGCAGCGAATTGGAGATCGCCAAGGTCGAGGCCGAGATGTCGGCATTGGCCGCGCAACTTGCCGCGATCAAGAAGCTGCGCCGCTAGGGCAGCGTTATCGACGCTGCCAGCTTGCCCCTGATGTGGCCAATGCGGTGCCTACGGAGATAATTGCCCTCGCGCGCCAGGCTCGCGTTCACCGATCAAGACCGCGGCGTTGCCGCGCGAGTAGCCGGCTACTACGACGCTTGGTTCCGCGCGCAGTCGCTGGAGCAACCGGTCGATGTAACGCCAGCAATCAAAGCAAAGGCGCTTTGCGATTTCCGCAAATTGGCGCTCGCGACTGTGTGATCTACTCTCGGCGCTGTGCCAGGAGAGGTTCGATCGATATCAGACGCGCAGCACTCCCGTATTTTGGGCGCGCGAGACGACGATCGGTCGTCTTAGACTAATTCGGGCGCAGAACGATCGATCCGCGCAGAACGATCGATCCGATCTGTTGGCCGCGTCAATTTAATAACACAAATCCTGCGTAGGAGAGACAAATGAATTTGCAATCAAGCGCGACTGCGCTGGCGGCCGCATTGGCTTGTGCCATTGCAGTGCCGGTCCTGGCGCAGCAAGCAACGATCGAAAAGCTCAAGCAGATGAGGGCCGCGACCACGGACCTGAACATCCCACTCGTGCCGCAGAGTGGTAAGAATGCCGACGCGATTCGTGAAAACCTCAAGAAGGTTAGGCTTCCGGCCGGCTTCAGGATCGATCTCTACGCGGTCGTTCCCGACGCGCGACATATGGCTGTGGCGCCCAGCACCAACATGCTGTTTGTTGGTACCCGCAAGACCACCGTCTGGGCTGTCACCGATCGCAATGGCTCGGGCGCCGCAACTGAGGTCAAGGCGTTTGCGCCTTCGCTGAATTTCAAGGTACCGAACGGGGTGTGCTGGACCAAAGACGGATTCCTGATTGTCGCTGAGCACAACCGCGTGTTGAATTTCCCGGCCGCCGAATTCTTCTATGAAGGCCCGGATGTCGCGGTGATCGAAGTTGTTGGTCAGGGGAAATTAATTCCTGAAGAGGATGAGTCGTACAACCACGGCGCGCGCACCTGCCGCGTTGGGGACGACGGCATGCTCTACATCACGTTGGGCCAACCGTTCAACGTGCCGCCGCCCGAGAAGCTCGCGGAATTCAAGCAATGGGGCATCGGCGGCATCGTGCGCATGAACCCATTCGACGGCTCCAAGCGCGAGGTCTATGCGACCGGCGTTCGCAATTCAGTTGGCATGGATTTCAACCAAAAAGACCACACGCTCTGGTTCACCGACAACCAGACCGATGGTATGGGCGACGACATACCGAATGGCGAAATCAATCGTGCCACGGGACCGGGCCAGTTCTTTGGCTACCCGTACATCTGCGGCAAGACCCGAATTCCCGATAACGGCTACGACAAAGTGGCGCTGCCGGCGAATACCGTAGCACCGCAAGTCCTTATGGATGCGCATGCGGCCGACTTGGGAATTACGTATTACGGCGCCAAGCAGTTCCCGGCAAAGTACCAAGGCGGATTTTTCTCCGCGCAGCACGGATCGTGGAACCGCACCAAGCCGATCGGTGCTCGCGTGATGTTCACGTCGCTGAAGAGCGATGGCACGGCGGACAAGACCGAGATTTTTGCTGACGGTTGGCTCGACGATGCCACGGGAACGTATCGCGGCCGGCCGGTCGACGTTGCCGTCATGAAAGACGGTTCGCTGCTGGTCTCGGATGATTTTGCCGGTGCGATCTACAAGATCTCCTATCAGCCGTAAAAGGACGCGCTGGACATTCGTCGCCGCTACCATGGTCCTGGTAGCGGCAACGAGCGGCCATGGGTCGGCGCAGGACACCGCCGCAGGCGCGCGCAAGTCGGTGCCGTGCCAAGCGTGTCATGGGGTTCAAGGCATTGCGATCCTGCCTGATGCGCCCAACTTGGCGGCGCAGCCGCAGGAGTATCTTGAACGCTCGCTGAAAGCGTTCCGTGCGGGCGAGCGCAAGAACGAGATCATGAACCTCATGGCCAAGCCGCTGAGCGACGAGGACATTCACGATCTTGCCGCATATTTCGCGTCATTCCAGATCGAAGTCAAGCCGCGCGCACAGTAGCGGGCCTCGCCTCGCATGGCTTCTGTGACCTGAGCGAGGGCTGCATCATCGCAATGCCGCGCCGAGCGCGGCGTTTTTTTTCTTTGAATGCAACATGACCACGACGGCGCCCACATTGATATCACCGCTTGCGAGTGCTCTCGGCCTGTTGGTGTTCGTTTCGTTGAGCGTGGGAGCGCAAGACGCCAAGCCGCCCGAAACGCAGTCTTTGGCGCCGGTTGTCGTCACCGCTACGCGAACTTTGCGGGAGGCGCTGGACGTGCCTGCTTCGGTCGATGTAATCGATGCGACAGCGATTCGGGACGCGCAAGCGCGAATCAATCTGTCGGAGTCGCTCGCAAAAGTGCCCGGCATCGTGGTTCTGAACCGGCAGAACTATGCACAGGACCTGCAGATATCGAGTCGTGGCTTTGGCGCGCGCTCGTCGTTCGGCATTCGCGGCATTCGCCTCTACGTCGATGGCGTACCGGCGTCGTTTCCCGATGGCCAGGGACAGGCCTCGCATTTCCCGCTTGACAACGCGCAGCAGATCGAGGTTTTGCGCGGACCTTTTTCGGCGCTGTATGGCAATTCATCGGGAGGCGTGATCTCGCTTACAACCGACCTCAGGCCGCAGCCGAACCGAATCGAGGTCAATGGTGCGATGGGCGCCTATGCGACATGGCGCACCGGGGTCAATGCGGTTGGCGGCGAAGGTTCAAACGCCTATGCCATCGACGCCAATCACTTTGAGACCGATGGCGAGCGCGGCCACAGTGGTGCGCAGCGCGACACGTTGTCGCTGCGCACTGCGTTTCTGGATTCGCCGCTAGGGCGGGTGCGCATTTCCTTGAATTCGGTGGCGATGCCGGATGCGCAGGATCCGCTGGGGCTTACGCGGGCGCAGCTCGTCGCGGATCCGGATCAGGCAGCGCCACTCGCGCTGCAATTCAACACACGCAAGACGGTGCGGCAGAACACATTGGGCACCGATGTCAACTCCCGCCTAAGCGATGTCTTCAGCCTCAACACAACGCTCTGGCTTGGAGATCGCGGCGTTATGCAATACCAGGCGATTCCGGTGGCAACCCAAGCGCCGGCCAATCATCCCGGCGGGGTCATAGACTTTGATCGCACTTTCGGTGGTGCGGACCTTCGGATCGTTGCCGAGCTGTCAAGCCTGACTACGTCGGCCGGGTTCGATGTCGAGCGAATGAATGAGAATCGGCGCGGCTACGAGAATTTCGTTGGCACGGGAGCCGGTCAGCAACTTGGTGTGCTCGGAAATCTGCGCCGCGATGAACACAATGACGTTGAATCGGCCGACCCGTATGTTCAGACCGAATATCGAATCGGCGACGCTTGGCGGCTCGACGCCGGCGTGCGCCACTCGACCGTGCGCGTGCACTCGCGCGATCGCTATGTCGTCGGCGCCAACGGTGACGACTCAGGCGCAACGTCATTTTCCGCGACCAATCCAACCGCGGGTGTCGTGTTTAGGGCATCCCCCCGGCTAAGCACTTATATTGCCTACGGGCGTGGATTCGAGACTCCAACGCTCACTGAAATGGCGTATCGACCCAATAACCTGCCAGGGCTCAACACTGACTTAGCTGCGTCGAAGAGCAACAACTGGGAAATCGGCGTCAAGGCCGCTCCAAGCGAAGCAGTTTGGACAACGTTGGCCGTCTTTGCGACACGTACGCGCAACGAGATCGTGCCGTTGTCGAATTCGGGCGGGCGGGCTACTTTTCAGAATGCGCCACGAACCCGGCGCGATGGTGTTGAAGCGGCGGCTGAATGGAAAGCGACCCCGTTTTTGTCGTTGACCGGAAGTATCGCAGCTATTTCGGCGCGGTTTGACTCCGATTTCTCCACGTGCGGCCCGCCACCGTGTCCGGTCGCGAATCTACGCGTGGCGCGCGGGAATCGCATACCGGCAGTCCCGCAGCGGACGGCATATCTCGGATTGAAGTTCAGGCCCGGCTGGGCCGATATTTCGATCGAGGAGCGCGCGCAGGCGCGATTACTCGTCGACGATCGCAACACCGACGCCGCCGCAGGATTCTCACTGCTCTACCTGTCGATCGCAAAGACGATTGCGATTGGCGCCGCCCGACCGCGAATCTTCGGCCGCATCGACAACGCTCTTGATCGAATTTACGTCGGCTCGGTCATTGTTAATGAATCAAACTTTCGCTACTTCGAGCCGGCGCAGCGCCGAACGTGGATGATAGGAATTGATTGGCCGCTCGAAGCGTCAAAGCCATGATCTTCGGCGCGCGTGCTGACCGCTAACTCTTCGTTCGACGAAAAAGTTCCCGCGAAGTCGCCGCCGTCGCCTATACGCTCCGAATTCCGGATCACGAAACACGCATCCGTCCGCGTCAACCTGGCAGCAGCCGGTTCGTTAGCTTTGCAGGCTCGCGACGTTGAACTGCAGAGCAACGTCTTTGCAACGGGCCTCGTTCAACCAACCAACCGTTCAGGATTCAAATGACCAAACTGCTTGCTGCTGTGACCGTCGGACTGTTTGCCGTTGCGGGCAACGCGTTCGCCGAAGACAAGAAGAGCGATGCGAAGAAGCCGACCGCCGAAGAGTGCAAAAAGGCGATGGAAGCCAAGAAGGAACTGGCGGGCTGCGAGAAAGACGAAAGGAAGGAAATGAAGAAGTAATTGCAATTGCATTTCATGAAAGGCAGGCCCATAGCCTGCCTTTTTTGTTGTTGCGCTATGGACCAGATGACGCAGGAGGGCGCAAGCGCATCAAGTACCCTTGCGCGCGCTTTCTCGTCAGCCGCGTGAGAAAATCCACATCTCCGATATCTCTCAAACATTCATCTCGCTTTGTGCGCCCCGAAAACGATTTGCTGTTGCGTGCACTGTTGCGCCAACCGACCGAAACCACGCCAGTCTGGTTGATGCGCCAGGCAGGCCGCTATCTGCCGGAATATCGCGCGACTCGCGCGCGGGCTGGAAGTTTTCTGGCGCTTGCAAAATCGCCCGCGTTTGCAACCGAAGTGACGTTGCAACCGGTCAATCGCTATCCGCTTGACGCGGCGATTCTGTTCTCCGACATCCTCACCGTGCCCGACGCGATGGGCTTGGGACTTTTCTTCAGTGACGGCGAGGGCCCGAAGTTTGCTCATCCCGTGCGCAGCGAGTCGGAGATAGCGAGCCTTGTGCCGCCGGATCCCGAACTTTCACTGGGCTATGTGATGGATGCCGTGCGCGAAATCCGACGCGCACTGGGCAACAGAATTCCCTTGATCGGATTCTCCGGCAGTCCGTTTACGCTCGCGTGCTACATGATCGAAGGCGGGGGCTCAGGCGATTTCCGTACGACCAAAACGATGCTGTATGACCGCCCTGATCTTCTGCATCGGCTGCTTGCGGTCAACGCGCGTGCGGTCACTGACTACTTGAATGCCCAAATTCGTGCCGGTGCGCAGGCAGTGATGATCTTCGACACCTGGGGCGGCACGCTGGCCAATGGCGCCTACCAGAATTTTTCGCTAGCCTACATCAAGCAAATCGTTGCTGGGTTGGTGCGCGAAAACGATGGCGAACGAGTTCCGTCGATCGTATTTACGAAAGGCGGCGGCTTGTGGATAAACGAAATTGCCGATAGCGGCTGCGATGCGGTGGGCGTGGACTGGACCGTCGATCTGGCTGCGGCCAGGCGCGCAATCGGTGACCGCTGCGCGCTGCAAGGCAATCTGGATCCGATGACACTGTTTGCAGGCGAGGTGCAGCTTCGATCGCAAGCGGCGCAGGTTGTCGAAGCATTTGGTTCACCGGAAAACACGGATCGCACTTGGGCCGGCCATGTTTTCAATCTTGGACACGGGATATCGCAGTTCACGCCGCCCGAAGCAGTGGCGACTATCGTCGACTCGGTTCACAACATCGGCCGCAAGATACGAGCGCGCTCGCATCCGGATTGAACCCCTTGTCCTGGCACCCAGTGAACAGGCAAATTCCGACCGCGTGGCGAGAAAATCGCACGATCCGAGAGGCGAGGCGGCACATGTCCCGGGACCGCGGCCCTTCTTGACTTATTCACAAAGTTGCGACCCACCTTATTTCATGCGGTTTGCGGCTGTAAATGGGCCTGCGGAGCACGAAAATTTACGTCAACTCCTTGATTTAATTATCTATATGTCTCGCGGTGCTTACTTTGACGGATGACCGCAAGGTGACCCGGAGTTGCGCCGGAACCGCCGCTGGCGGCTTGTCCACAAAGTTGTCCACACGTTTGGGACGAGTGCAGCACGGTAAAAAAATCAGGTACTTACGAAGCCATTTTCAGAGACGCATTGAGACCGATATTTCGTCGTGACCAGAGTGCGTGCCGCCTATGCCAAGGTCATCGTTGATGTGCCAATTGATCAGCCACTTGACTATCGATTGGATGACGCCGTCTCTTGCGATGACCCAATAGGCCTGCTCTGTGTTGTTCCCGTCGGTTCGCGGTTGCAGACTGGCGTTGTCGTCGACGTTGTCGAAAATTCCGCCGTGCCGCCAGCAAAGATACGAGCCGTGCGGTCGCTCATGTCGACGCTGCGACCGCTGGACCGCCGATGGCTTGACTTGACTAAGTTCGCGGCGAGCTACTACCAGCACGCCTGGGGTGAAGTCGCGATTCCAGCGCTTCCACCCTTCCTGCGCACGCCTCCCGGACCGCGCTTTGGCCAGTCCCTGGAGCGGATCCGTCGAGTCGAAGCTAGGGCGGCAATTGCGAGTTCCGCTGCCACCACTCGGCGATCCGATGAGCTGAATGTGACACAGAAAAGAGCGGTGCAGAGGATCGATGCCGCGCGCGGATTCGCGCCGCATCTTCTTTTCGGTGTAACGGGCTCCGGGAAGACCAACGTCTACCTCGAAATCATTGCGCACAGGCTCGCATCGGATGGACGGGCACAGGCACTGCTGCTCGTCCCGGAAATCAATCTGACGCCGCAGCTAGAAGCGCGCTTGCGCGAGCGATTCCCCGATCAGCTGGTGGTGGCGATGCACAGCGGACTCAACACCGCCGACCGCAATGCTGCGTGGATGGCCGCCCACGAAGGGCGTGCGAGAGTCGTCCTCGGCACCCGCCTGGCCGTCTTTGCATCTATGCCGCACGTGGCCGCAATCATTGTTGATGAGGAACACGACCCGTCGTACAAGGCTGGCGATGGCGTCCGCTACTCCGCGCGTGACCTTGCGATCAAGCGCGCGCAAATTGAAAGAATTCCCGTGGTGCTTGGCTCGGCTACGCCGTCGCTTGAAAGCTGGGCGCAGATGGAAGCGGGCCGCTATGTGCGCCTTGATCTCCCAGATCCCGCGCATGTTCAAGATCGCGCTGATACGCGATTGCGCCCCGCAACCCGGCCGTCGATTGAGACGGTCGACACGCAGCTACATCGCCCGGTCAATGGCCTTTCGGAGCCGACCCGCGCCGCGCTGGAGCAAACGTTGGCGCGGAGCGAGCAATCACTTGTGTTCATCAATCGGCGCGGCTACGCGCCGGTGATTACCTGCGAATCATGCGGATGGTTGTCGGACTGTCCGCGCTGCTCGGCGTTTTCGGCCTTTCACAAGATAGATGCGACGTTGCGTTGCCATCATTGCGGCTGGCAACGTAAGGTACCGGCAGCTTGTCCCACCTGCGGCAACACCGATTTACGCGCCGTCGGTCAAGGCACGCAACGCATCGAGGAGTCGCTGGCGGCGGCGCTGCCCGGCGCGAGAATCGTGCGCATCGATCGCGACAGCACGCGCCGTCGCGGCACCGCGTCTGCCAGTCTGGATGCCGTTCATGCTGGTGAGGTCGATGTTTTGGTCGGCACACAGATGATCGTCAAGGGCCACGACTTTCGTCGCGTTACGCTGGTCGTCGTCCTGAATGCTGATTCGCAGCTCGTTGCGCCGGACTTTCGCGCGCCGGAGCGACTCTTTGCAACGCTAGTGCAGGTCGCTGGCCGCGCCGGCCGCTCGGGTCTGCCGAGTCAGGTCCTCATTCAAAGCCGATTTTCTTCGCATCCGTTGTTCAGTGCTCTTGCCAGGTTTGATTACGCTTATTTTGCCCGACAGCAGCTGGCGGATCGACGTCGCTCCGCGGTTCCGCCCTATTCGTACCAGGCACTGCTTACCGTGGAAAGCAAGGTGTTGCCTGCCGCATTGTCATTTCTCGAACGCGCTGCGGCCGCATTTGAATTTCCTAACGCGCGCTGTTTCGATCCGGTCCCGATGCCGCTTGCGCGTCGCGCGGGCGTTTATCGCGCGCAGCTGCTAGTTGAGAGCGACGCGCGGCTCGACTTGCACGCTTCGCTCGTTCCTTGGCTGAACCGCATTCGTGATCTGACACATGGCATACGGCCGCGCGTGAAGTGGCAAATCGAGTTGGATCCCGTAACGGTGTAGCAGGGCTATCACGAAAAAAAACCGCGGGGATCGCCCCGCGGTTTTCACTTCCAACGTATGTCTTAGCGGAACTTCAACTGTACTGCCGCAGTGTAGGTTACGCCCCGCACGTCGGCAACGGTCGGGTCGAAGCCGACCTGGAAGTACTGGTTCTGCCGCGAGAACGGGGGATCGCGCGTCACGTCCTGCCGCGCGAACAGACACAGATCGCGAACCTCTTTCGCGATGCGGTAGTTGCCGTTGTCCTTGACGAAGAATCGCTCGAGGCGCTTCGCCGACACTTCATGGAGGACACTCGCGGCGTAGACACCAGCACGGGCTTTCTGCAGCACCGCTTCACTGACATCGGTCCCGAAGATCTGAATCCTGGACGTTGGCGTGCGATCGCCGAGATATTCCA
>Ga0137409_10007955_pt1 | contig 10848 bp, 10 predicted proteins | sample CZODoug1_16funga_FD_122059 | JGI IMG/M metagenome (GOLD analysis project Ga0137409, IMG submission 122059) | Vadose zone soil fungal communities from Angelo Coast Range Reserve, California, USA - CZODoug1_16fungal (Hybrid Assembly) | ecosystem: Environmental > Terrestrial > Soil > Vadose zone... | reverse complement strand
ACAAGACTTTGGCGTTGCCGAGCGTGGCGTGTGAGGAAGAAACAAGACTTTGACGTTGCCGAGCAGGGCGTGTGAGGAAGAAACAAGACTTTGGCGTTGCCGAGCAGGGCGAGTGAGGAAGAAAGAAGACTTTGACGTTGCCGAGCGTGGCGTGTGAGGAAGAAACAAGACTTTGGCGTTGCCGAGCGTGGCCAATCGCGTGTTCACCTCGCCGGCCGGAAGGTTTCTGAACACAAGTATTCCGGAGGCAGGTGGGAGGGTCGTGCGGTATCAGCTGAAGCTGATTTTTTGAAGGGCCGATTATCCGCCGCCGGCGTGCCACCGGCGGCGTTTGCCCCTCTGACGTTCTGTTACTTCGGTGGCTCCATGTTCTCGAGCGGACGAACCTCGCATTCGCCTTCGAACGCAGGCCAATGGATGCGGTGCAGGTCCATGAATCGCGTGGCCAGGGCAAGGGCTTCATCGTTGGACTTCGCCTCGACAAGGGCATAACCGCCAATCACCTCTTTCGTTTCGGCGAATGGACCGTCGATCACGCTCAGCTTACCGCCTTTCAAACGGACCCGCTTTCCTTTTGCCGTGGGCTGCAACCCCGCCGTGTCGATCATCGAGCCGTTTTTCATCGCCTCGCCGACAAATTCCCCCATCGCATCGAATAGAGACTGCGGGACTTCCTCCATTCTGTAGTCTTCTGTGTGCTTGATAAACATCATGTACCGCATCGTGTCGCCTCCTAAGATGAAAAAGTTCAGAATCCACCAACATATCGAATGGGGGATAGCGGAATCGACAAATGTGCAGCGTTGTAACGTGAAAATCTTCAGAACTGCACTCGTAGCGAAAGCTGGATCAATCGTGGACCGCCGACCGGACCGCCGGTTGTGCCAATGGAGGTTGCGACGGCCGAGCCGCGCGTCTGCGTGATCTTGCCGAAGTTCGCATTGCTGATATCGGCAATCGGATTGGCGAAGTTCGTGTGATTCAACTGAATGGAAAATTGGGAATCGGCCTCAGGAGCTCGGTAACATCTTATAGGATCGAGGCGATTTCCTGTAAGAAGTCGGCGTCTCCTTATAAGAAGTCTCTTCGACCTCAGGCAGACGTTGGCGGTAGTGTGGATGCGAAGTGGAGCGAAGTTTTTCATGGACATAAAAATGGACGACTTATCGGGCCCGGAAATAGCGGAACTTTTGCGCGAACATTTGGAGAACATGGCCGAGAACTCTCCGCCAGAGAGCAGGCACGCATTAAACCTCGAACAATTACGCCAGCCTGGCATTACCTTCTGGAGCGCATGGAGCGATGGTGAATTACTGGGTTGTGGTGCTCTGAAAGAATTAGACGCGCAACATGGCGAAATCAAATCCATGCGTACTGCGGCCCCACATCGCCGCAAAGGAGTAGCCGCCAGGCTGCTGGAACACATATTAGAAGAGGCAAAAAGGCGAAATTATAAAAGCGTGAGCCTGGAGACTGGATCAATGGGTGCCTTCGCTCCAGCGCACAATTTATATACCAAATTCGGCTTCAAAACGTGCGGGCCGTTTGCAGACTATGTTGAAGATCCAAACAGCCTGTTTATGAGAAAAGAATTATGAAAAAGTTCGCCCACCCGTCCTCGATCAAAAGATTAACTTCAATCCGGCCTGAATCTGCCGAGATCTTCGACGAACTCCGCCGCATCGCTCCAGCTGCCAGGCGGTGATCCAGCAAAAGGATCGATGTAGCGGATAGACGATGCAGATTCCAAAATCCACTTGTCCGTATCCGGCATCCCCGCAACAATGACCCATGATAACGTTAGTTCCTTATCGGAAGTGCCGCGGCTGACTACGCAGCGAGCCGAGATGTAGTTCCGCGGCACTTTCGATAAGGAACAAACGTTTTTTGGCGGGTAATCATCGCGGACCGTCTCCACTTGCGATCCCCTAAGAGAGTGGCCCCGAAACCAGCGAAAGAACCTTCAAGTGCCTATAACTCATGGCTCGCAAGTGACGACAGATTCACATCTTAGGTTCTCGGCAGCCGTCCCGGTTATCGGCGTTTGCGCCGAGGCTGCAGTTCACGCGCATTCGGACCGAACGCTACCGTGCGGTCCCTGTTTTCTACCCGACTGGAAAGTCTTCGACCAACGAGTACCTTTTTGTACCTGACTGGAGAATCTTTCGACCAGGCGGTACCTCTATTGTCCCCGAGGGGAAAATCTTTCAACCGAGCGGTCGATCCTTTGTACCTGACTGGAAAGTCTTTCGACCAAGCGGTAGATCTTTTGTACCTGACTGGAAAGTCTTTCGACCAGGCGGTACCTCTTTTGTACCCGACGGGAGAATCTTTCGACCGACCAGTCGGGTTTTTGGAGAGGGTGTTTGGTAGTGTCCGCGATTTTGTGGAAGCTCTTTGCGTTTGCATAACCATTCCATAAGGATTGGGATCAAACGTGGATCCGATTTGGGTCCAAAATCTCCCATCCGGCCATCCGTCGGAAAATGCCGCGGTATCGACATGAAAGCCGTGTGAAGGCGCCGACGTGAACGACGACCCGTTTTCAGCGCGGACAGCAGGGAACCCGTGAGAGGTGTTTGTCACAGCCATGTCTTTTAACTGTCATTCCTTCGTCTTTGGCCATACGCCGGTTGTCGCGGAATTGTCTTCTCCCTGTTTCTTTTGATAGCTTGAATGCGCTGAGCGGTCATTCGATGAAAAAAATTCTAGTGGTTGAAGATGATCGCGCTGTTCAAAAAGCATTGAGGCGGCTCTTCCAGTCCGAAGACTACGTCGTCGAAATCACGCCGGATGGGACGTCCGGACTGGAGGCGTTTCGTTCTTCTCCTCCTTCCGCAGTTGTTCTGGATCTTCGGTTGCCTGGAATATCCGGAAACGATTTGTGTCGAGAGATCAAGAAAGAAGCGCCCTCGCTGCCGGTCATCGTGCTGAGCGCGAAAACGGACATAGCCGACAAGGTCCTTTTATTGGAACTTGGCGCGGATGACTACGTCACGAAACCTTTCAGTCCGCGAGAACTACTGGCACGCGTGCGCGCGGCCGTGAGGCGTACCGGCCGCATGGAAGTTACGGACGTGTTTGTCTTCGGAAACATTTCCGTGGACTTCGCAAAGATGGAGTTAAGTCGCGCCGGACAACCAGTCTCTATGACAGCGCAGGAATTCAGACTGCTGAAGTTCTTCGCTCAAAACCCGCGCCGCGTCATTTCGCGCTCGGAGCTCTTGAACGAGGTATGGGGTTACCAGGATTATCCTTCCACGCGAACTGTAGACAATCACATCTGGAAGCTGCGGCTAAAGCTGGAGGACGATCCCGGAAAGCCGCTGTACTTTCAGACAGTCCATGGCGCAGGTTACAAGTTCGTCATGTAAGTCCGGACGAACGGGGACGCTCGGAAACCGGGACCATGTGAGGCAGGAAAGGGCGGAATGGTCAAGCTTCGCTTGCGGACCAAGTTTCTACTTTCTCTCTTGCTGGTGTCTTCCAGCGTCACCGGTGTCACGCTCTGGATGGTTGGTAGAACCGTCCGTATTCAACTCCGCAAAGAAATCGCAGAGAGCCTGCGCAATTCGGTAACTGTATTCCGGGATTTTCAACGCCAGCGAGAAATCGGCCTGGCCGGCTCCGCGGAATTGCTGGCGAATCTTCCCAGCCTGAAAGCGCTGATGACCACTCGGGACGCGGCCACCATCCAGGATGCGTCGGCCGACATTTGGCGCCTGGCGCCTAGCGACGTCTTTGTGCTCGCCGACCCTACGGGCAGAGTGATGGCCATTCACACGACGATTCCGGGAATCACCCGGACCATCGCACAGGAGCTGCTCAAGGACTCCCTGGCAACGGACCAATCCAGCTATTGGTGGCACGGCGCGGGCCACCTTTACCAGGTCTTTTTGCGGCCTATCTACTTCGGAAGTCCGAAGGACGGAAGTGTGTTCGGCATGCTCGGAGTGGGACATGAAATTTCAGGTGAATTGGCTACGGAGGTTAGCCACGTTGCTTCGAGCGAAGTGGCCTTCTTCTATGGCAACACACTGATTGTCAGCACACTGGCGCCAGGACAAGAGTCCCAATTGGCACAGGTCACGCCGGCCGCATCCGATCTGTCAGAGTCCAGTCCGAGAGAAATCCGGCTCGGCGAAGAAACGTTTCTTGCCACAACAGTGCAGTTGATTCCGAGTGTCACTCCGTTTGTCCGTCTTAGCGTTCTTAAATCCTATGACAAGGCCGCTATTTTTCTCGATAGCTTGAACAGGCTGCTGCTGGGATTGGGCCTGTTGGCGATCCTGGCAGGAAGTGGCGTCGTGTTTTTCATCTCGTATACGTTTACGAAGCCTCTGGCCAATCTGGTGGCGGGCGTGCGTGCTCTCGAGATGGGCGACTTTGCCTATCCACTGACGAGCCGCAATGGAGACGAGGCTGGGGAACTGACGGCCGCAGTTGATCGGATGCGCGCCACCCTGCAACGCACGCAACAGGAACTGCTCTCATCCGAGCGCCTCGCTACGATTGGTCGCACCGCGAGTTCGATCTCTCACGATTTGCGGCACCCGCTTACAGCGGTTCTCGCCAATGCCGAGTTCCTTTGCGACAAAGATCTCGATGCCAGCCAGCGCGACGAGTTATACCAGGAGATCCGCATGGCGGTCGACCAGATGACGGACATGGTGGACTCCCTGCTGGAATTCTCGAAAGCAAGAGAATCTCTACGCAGAGTATTTGGTTCCGTGGAGGAAACAGTGGAACGGGCCCTCCATACCGTGCACGCACATCCGGGATTTCACCACGTCAATGTTTCGGTTTCGCAATCGGGCCGCTGCGAAACCTGGTTTGATCAGAAGAAAGTGGAGCGCGCGCTCGTGAACGTGCTGCTAAATGCGTGCGAGTTCGTGTCCCCGGATTACGGCAAGATCGAAGTGAATCTCCAGGAAGGAAAGGAATATGTAGAGATCCGGGTCGTCGATAACGGACCGGGGGTTCCCGAGCCGATTCGCGAGAAGCTGTTCCACCCTTTTGTCAGCTACGGCAAGCCAAATGGCATCGGATTGGGCCTGGCCATCGGTCACAAGATTTTCCAGGATCACGGCGGTGACGCGTGCCTGGAAAGCACTGAACCCGGAAGAACAGTGTTTAAGTTCACTCTTCCTAAACTGTGTCCTAATTCGGGGACAGACGTATAAATCACCTAATTACGATTCCATACTCCTTTCATTCGTAATTAGGTGATTTATACGTCTGTCCCCGAATTAGGACGTTGATGGGGGTGTATGGTGGAAGTTCTAAGTCTAGTTTCGTTGACACGGAAGACCCTGGCTGCGACGACGATTTTTACGATAGTTTCGCTGACAGCCTATGGGCAGGACGCGGCCGGGCCGCCCTCCCAATCTCAGGTCGTATCCTTGCAAGATAGCATCGAGACCTTGCAAAAACAGACCAGCGAAATGAAGTCCGTGCTGGAGGAGATGAAAGCCGAAGTCCTCCGCTTGCGCACTGAAGCCAGTCAGTTGCGCCAGGAATCGGAAGCAACCCGGCAACAACTTGCTGCTGCCGGGCTCCTGCCGAAAGACAGATCCACCTCCGCGGTCGAGACCCCCTCTCCTGCACCTGGCGAACTTCTGCAGAACCTGGAGGAAGAACAGGAGCTCTTGAAGGCCAAGGTGGAAGAGCAACATCAGACCAAGGTCGAAAGCGCCTCCAGGTATCGCGTGCGGCTTTCCGGAGCGGTGCTTCTGAACCTGTTTCGCAACAGGGGCGCGGTAGACAATTTGGATTTTCCCAGTCTTGCCGTGCCTGCCAGTCCAATCTACCCGAATGGCAGCTTCGGTGCGAGCGTGAGGCAGTCTCTGCTCGGCTTGGAGGTGTTCGGCCCACAGCTCGGCGGAGCCCGTGTCAGCGCGGATATCCAATTTGATTTTGCGGGAGGATTTCCGAATGTGCCGGACGGTGTCACATCAGGTCTGCCGAGGTTGCGCACGGCGGGTGTTCGCATGGCATGGCCGCGTACAACTCTGGTAGTCGCGCAAGAGGCGCCGTTCTTCTCCCCGCTGTCTCCAAGTTCGATCGCCTCGCTGGCCGTCCCCGCCTTCTCTTACAGCGGAAATCTGTGGACATGGATACCGCAAGTGCGTCTTGAACGCCGCCTCGACCTCACAAGCAATTCCAATATTCTCCTTCAAGGAGGAATCATGGATCCGCTGACTGGCGAGCGTCCTGCTTTCCAGTTTTTGAGGACGGCGCAAGCAGGAGAGGCTTCGCGGCAGCCGGCGTACGCCACGCGCATATCCTGGAGTCGCCATGCCTTCGAACGTGATATCGCTGTCGGGATCGGTAGTTATTACAGCCGCCAGGATTGGGGCTCACATCGAAATATAGACTCCTGGGTTGGCACGTCCGACTGGACAATCCCCGTCAGTGAACGTTGGGAGGTCTCCGGTGAGTTCTATCGCGGGCGGGCGATCGGCGGATTGGGTGGCGGAATCGGGCGAAGTGTTTTGTTCAGCGGTGCCGCTACGGATCCGGCCGTGCAAGTAAAGGGCTTGAATTCCACGGGAGGCTGGACCCAGATCAAATTCCGGCATAACGAAAAGCTCGAGTGGAACGGGGCATTCGGTCAGGACAATCTCCTGGCTCGCGATTTGCGGCCGTTTCCTCTTGAACAGCAAAGTTACTACGCGAGCATCGCTCGAAATCGCAGCTCCTTTTTGAATTTCATTTATCATCTCCGGTCCGACGTGCTGTTCTCGGTCGAGTACCGCCGCCACCGAACCTTCACAATCCGCGGAGATTCCGAGCGAGCGGATCTTATGAACTTCAGCATGGGAGTGCTCTTTTGAGACTGCATCCCCGCCTTTACATGTTAGCTTCCCTCTGCATGACGGTCGCGGTGCCTTCCGTGTCCTCTGGTCAGCAAGTCACGGCGACAGCACAAGTCGAAGTCTCCAGCAACGTGACGAATCGGTCGGCGGATTCATCGGGCGTTGTGGTGTGGTTGACGCCCCTGCCGGAGTCCACACAGAACCAGGTTGGCAAACAGCGCCATCAACTCCTGCAAAAGCACAGGAGTTTCTTCCCGCATCTGCTCGTCATCCAGGTGGGTTCAGCTGTCGATTTCCCGAACCAGGATCCGCTCTTCCACAATGTGTTTTCGCTCTTCGAGGGGAAGCGGTTTGATCTTGGGCTGTATGAAGCCGGAAGCAGCCGCAGCGTGGCTTTCAATCGGCCGGGAATCAGCTACATCTTTTGCAACATTCATCCGGAGATGAGTGCCGTGGTCGTGGCATTGAACACCCCTTACTACGGAATCTCAGATCGGAAGGGGATGATTCGTATTCCCAACGTTCCGTACGGAAGATATCAAATGCAGGTCTGGCACGAACGAGTGCTTCCCGACACCCTTAACAGCCTGACACGTACGATTGCAATCTCCGAGCAATCAAGCTCGCTGGGAGTTCTACACCTTCCCGAACAGCGCGACCTGTCCGCGCTGCATAAAAACAAATACGGCCGGGATTACGACAACCCAACGCCCGGTTCGGCCGTTTATACGCGGCCCTGATCGCGAGTCGACGCCTCAAGATGAGCGGCTGCGAATGCAAGCCCGACAGGGCGCAGCCATCAAAGAAAAAGACAAACGAATTACAGTTGAGAGATGCTCGCGTGACACTTCGACTGCCTGACCTGATCTAGGCTGGATTTCTCACGTCGGCGGAAAGGATTTTCAGCCGCGGCTAATTACAAACAGCTAATCGTCAGGAGTGTCTATGAGAAGCAACAATTCGAGACTTGTTCTGTTGACATTCGTCATGGTCGCTGGTTTTGTGACATTGCTGAAATTCCGGAGTGAGGACACGAGCGCACAGGCAGCGAGTCCGACAATGCTGGTGCCGAATTTGGCCGTCCGCACAGTGGTTACCGGATTGGTACAGCCAACCTCAATCGCATTCATCGGAAATAACGATTTTCTTGTCCTGGAGAAGGCGAGTGGTCGAGTGCTGCGCGTCGAGGACGGAGCGGTTCAAAGTGTCGTACTTGATTTGGCAGTCAATTTCGCTTCTGAGCGAGGTTTGCTGGGCATCGCGCTGCATCCGGATTTTCCGATCAACCCTGGCGTGTATCTCTACTGGACTTGCCAGGCGCCGCCCCCGCCTGCGGCCAATCCATTTTTCCCCACGATGCAGGAATGTTCCGATCCACCGGCCTTTGGCGCCGATACGAATAATATCCTGGCTGTGCCATTGCTGGGGAACCGAGTGGACCGTTTCGTCTGGAATGGATCGGCTCTGACGTTTGATCGCAATTTGATCAAGCTTCACGCGTTTCAGAATGATGGTGCGCCCACACCTCCCGGCCAGGGAGATTCCGCGCAACCGCCCGCGGGAAATCATAACGGAGGCGTATTGCGATTCGGGCCCGATCGAAAGCTCTACATCATCATCGGTGACAACGGACGTCGAGGGCAGTTGCAGAACCTCGCAGAAGGTCCCACCCCGCCACAACCGGACGATCAGTTCGGTGGTCCGGAACCGGACAACTTTCATCTCACCGGCGTCATCCTGCGTCTGAACGATGATGGTTCCACGCCTGTCGATAATCCGTTCTTTAATGCAGGTGCCACGATGAGCGGCCAGGTCGGCGCCAACATTCAAAAGATCTTTGCGTACGGCGTCCGCAACAGTTTTGGGATGGCGTTCGATCCGATGAGCGGCGATCTCTGGGAACAAGAGAACGGCGACGACTCCTTTGATGAAATCAACCGGGTTGAGCCGGGAGCCGACCATGGCTGGGTACAAATTATGGGACCGGTTGCACGCATCACTGAGTTCAAGACGATCGAGGTCACACGGCCGCCGGGTACGCTGCAACAATTCCGCTGGCCGCCGACCAGGATCGCGGACACGCCGGCAGAGGCGCTTTCGCGTTTATTTCTTCTCCCCGGCGCCCACTACAGCGACCCGGAGTTCAGTTGGAAGTTCGCCGTCGCGCCTGCGGGTATCGGCTTTGTAAAAGGACGTGCCCTTGGTCCGCAATATCAGGGAGATCTATTTGTGGGCGCCGCTCGGACGACTCTCGCCGGCGGCTATCTGTTCCATTTCCAAATTACAGGCAATCGAAAAAAAATCGGAGTCGATGATCCGAGACTTGAAGACCGAGTCGCTGACAACAACGATAAGTTCGATATCACCGAAAGCGAAAGCCTTCTAATCGGAAGGGATTTCGGTGTCGGTACCGATATTCAGACCGGCCCGAATGGAAATCTCTTCGTGGTTTCGCTGTCAAACGGCGCCGTCTATGAGATCTATCGTTCGAAGAAAATCAGGCAGGACGAGTAAATCAAACCTTTAACCTTAGAACCCGTGTCAGCTTGGAGGATTCAACAATGGAAAAGACTACTCGCAGGAATCTTTTAAAGGTGGCCGCTGCCGGCGGCGTTGCTGCGGCTCTGGGTGTAGGCATTAAACCCGAGACAACCGGAGCGCAGGAGAGAGAGCGCGAACAGGAACGGGAGAACGACCAGGAGCACGACGAGCATCGGCCCATTTCCGGCCCTCTTGCGAATGCCACCATCAATTTTGGATCATGGCAGACGGATCCGCCGTTCGATAGATTCGCCGCCCTCTCGCCTCCTAATCCACCGAACACCCCCAACAATCCCAATCCGATCAACCGGAACCATCATCAATTGGTTCCCCATGAAGTGACGATCCAGGCCGGTGGAACGGTCAACTTCATCATTGGCGGCTTTCACCATGTGCTTATCTACGATGATGGGACTCAACCTAAGAACATCAATGCCAACGCTCAAAATCCGTTTTTCCCACTGCTGATCGATGACCCGAACAAGCGAATATACAGGGGACTCAATCCACAAACCGTGCCACAAGACCGCGTCGAAACGGTTAATTTTCCCAAGCGCGGCACTTTTCTCGTGATTTGTGGTGTCCGTCCCCATTTTGTCAACGACGGCATGTTCGGTTTTGTGAAAGTGCTTCCGTAACGTCTGATGTTAAAGCGGAGGGTGGGAAGGTGGATGTCCTGAGTCCGAAGTTCGCTTACAAATTCGATGGCCCGGCCGCTACAGTGAAAAATGGTTCCCAAAAATGTGAGCGAACTTCTGACTCAGCGCGGCTAAAAATCTTTCCTCGAATTACCCCGCCTGAACTTTTTTCGGACAACCCGGTTCCACCACATGACAGTACCGGTCACGAACATGGCCGCGGGGGCGAGTCCGGCAAGGTCCGGCGCCGGATTTATAAAACGCTATGGTGTTTTGCGGATAGAGCACGGCCAGATCTGCTATTGACCGCTTATTGCGGAAGTGGGCTTCGTTTGCGGCGAGCCAGTTGAAAAACGAGCGACCCACCTCGCGCCAGCGTGTGTCTTCAGGCGAGCCCCCGAGCCAGTGAAACCAGGGAACCATCCCGCTCGCAGCCGTCTGCGCCATCCACATAGTAGTCTCTGCCGGAGCTTTCGCCGTGTGACGCCATGTCAGACGACTGTTGCTGTAAGCGCCGGTCCCGTTGGTGATAGTTCTTCCTTTCATCACAGATTGAGCGACGCGGCCCTGCTGAGCGCAGTCCCAGACGACAGTATAGCCCGCTCGGCCCTGGTGATCCGTGGGCGGCCGGAGGCCGGCGGATAGTCCACGATCTCGGCGTCGACTGTCTCGATCCCGGGGGCCGGCGCCGGCGCGACCTGGGTCGGGATAGGTGGCGCCGACGGCTGCGTCGGGCCGACCGCGCGGACCCGGCCGTTGAGCGCCGCGGCGAGGTCGCCCTGAGCGATCCGGGCCCGCGCGCCCATGGTGCGTCCTGGCAGCCGAACCTCGCCCCTCGTGAGCTGCGAGAC
>Ga0137409_10007954_pt1 | contig 10848 bp, 9 predicted proteins | sample CZODoug1_16funga_FD_122059 | JGI IMG/M metagenome (GOLD analysis project Ga0137409, IMG submission 122059) | Vadose zone soil fungal communities from Angelo Coast Range Reserve, California, USA - CZODoug1_16fungal (Hybrid Assembly) | ecosystem: Environmental > Terrestrial > Soil > Vadose zone... | reverse complement strand
CCAAAACTTCGCGCGGCTTTGGTCCGCGATCTATGAGATCTCCAAGTTGAACGAAGGTGGCTTTGCCGCCCGTCCAGCGGCGCTGCTCGTCGATAAGCGCTACTCGTTGCAAAATGGCGCAGAAGTCGTCGAAGTCTCCGTGGACATCCGCGATGGCCACCAGTGATGGGTTAGAGTTAGGCGGTGCCGTTGCTACCGCGGGCAGCAGGCTAGCAAGGGCAAGCACCACCACAGCTAGGAAATGTGTATTTTGAAAAACACGAAATGCGAGGCGAAACAATCTCACCTTCATCTGCTGGCAACTCTCTGAGCTAAATTCTTTGTTGTTTGTCAAAGGCCAAATGGGTGCCGCCCATATTCGCGCATCTTAGGCTTCTCGCGACGGGTAAGTCAACCAAACCCGTGGCTCTCAAGCCTGTGCCGCAGGCAAACAGCTCCTAATGTCAGCAATCCGAGTTCTCCGCGCTCTCCACCGGGTATTTCTTCAAAACGACTGTCCTGCCAACCAATTCGGAGCTATACTTCGTTCCCAGATTTCTCTGATCTCCTCCTAATATGACTCCTGTGAGGCGAAATTCCATGTTTCGTCGTCGACTGTGGCGGGCCTTGCTCCTTGCCGGACTTGCTTGGATCATGGGTGCCGGTAATGCGGCTGCTCAACTATTTAGTGTGCCGTCCCAAGGCGATAAGTTTGGCGGCGGCCTCACTAGTTTAAGCGCGCTACAAACGGCGAAGATGGACTCCACCATATTCCAATTCAATACCCCAGAGGCTTCTCCCTTGGAGTCTCCCGATAATTCAGTATCGCAGCTGGATCTCAAAGCACCCAGGAACGCGCGGAAAGAATACGAAAAAGGTTTTCTGCAACTAATGCGAAGGGACTTGCAAGGGGCCATCGATCATCTGGCGCGCGCGACCTCTATTTACCCCAGTTTCGTGACAGCGCATAACGCACTGGGAATCGCGTATCTTAATCTCGGTCAGATCCAGCAGGCGCGTGACGAATTTGCTCGAGCGGTCGAGCTCGACGGCCACCTGCCCGGCGCGTACTTGAATCTTGGATGCGCCCAGTTGGAGCTTCAACAGTACGCTGAGGCAGTAGAGTCCTTGAAGAAGGCCTCCTCGATTGCGCCGCTTGATCTTCAACTACTCACGGCTTTGACTTACGCAGAGTTTAAGAACCGCGACTATCCTGCGGTGATCGCGACCGCACGTCACGTGCATGCGCATAAACATCAAAACGCTGCGGTGGTGCATTTGTTTGCTGCTGGGGCGCGGGAGGCGCAACACGACCTCAACGAAGCGCTAGGTGAGATGGAAACCTTGCTGAGCGAAGACCCAAAGTCGCCCTTATCCGGCCAGTTTCGACAAATTGTAGATCAGATCAAAACAGAACAAGTCAGCCTGGCGAAGGTCAAGCGGCATGCGGCTGATCCGCCCCCTTCAGTGTCCAGTGCCCTGCCTCCCCCAAGCGCAGAGGTGGTCTCGCCGCAGATCCGGCAAGCTTCGCAGGACATGACGGAACCCAATCAGAGTGCGGCCAAAACGGAAACGGGTGCAACCTGCATAGGTTGCGAGCAACCCGGCGACGATTTTGCCCACCAAGTTATCCGATTCCAAGTCCAAGAGATCGCGATGTTGTTCGCCGCAACCGATCACGGAAAATCCGTGACCAACCTCAGCCTTTCAGACATCGAAATTCGCGACGACAACCAGCCTCCGGTGGCCATCCTCGGATTCCACAATGTGACTCAGCTTCCCTTGCGTATCGGACTCCTCATCGATATAAGCAACTCCGTAGTCGAGCGATTTTCGTTCGAACAGGGCGCTGCCAGCAAGTTTTTGGAAACGGTGGTCACGGACAAGAACGACCTTTCCTTTGTGATTGGCTTCAATAATTCTGTGCTTCTTGTGCAGGACTTCACGCCAGACCAAACGCTTACAGCTCGCGCAGTTTCACAACTTGCACCCGGCGGTGGAACCGCTCTGTGGGACGCGGTTGCCTTCGCTGCGGACAAGCTGGCCCGTCCCGAATTACAACCCGTTGCCCGGGTTCTCGTTGTGATCAGCGATGGCGAAGACAATTCGAGCAGTGTTTCACTCCAAGAAGCCATCTGGGCTGCCCAGCGGGGCCAAGTCGCGATCTATACAGTGAGCACCAAGGAAGGCCCCGACGGAGAATCCAGCCCATTGCTTGGAAATCGCGCGTTGAAAACATTGTCCGAACAGACGGGCGGCGCCATCTTTGCACCTGGCTCGCTCGGCGGCCTCACTCGAAGTCTGGCCGACCTTCAGCAAGTCCTCCGTGGCCGCTATTTGGTCTACTACAGGCCCTCTTCCTCCAAGCCGGACGGACGATACCATGCCGTAGACATCAAGGCTGAAAAAGACGGCCACAAGCTGAAAGTCTACGCGCGCAAAGGCTACTATGCTTCGGCGCTGCTCGACGCTGGAATCTAGCTCAACCGGCCTCTAGGTGGAATCAGTTGGGATCGTTCAAGTCCTTAAGTTATGGATCAGGATCAGAGTCAACTTCTTGCGCACTGTGGGAGCAATAAGCTTACGCGAGCGGAACTGAGCGTCGTACCAACTCCCGAAGGCAAAAGAAAAGAATAAGTTGGTGGAGCCGATGGGATTCGAACCCACGACCTCCTCGATGCCATCGAGGCGCGCTCCCAACTGCGCCACGGCCCCACCGGGCTGCAACTTCTTAATGCTACCACTGGAAGATTCGATGCGTCTAGGCGCTGGCTGCCACTGTTTTCGCGGGGATCGCTTGCGGAACGAATTTGAAAAGCGTGGCGTTCGCGAGGATGGTGACCAGCGAGGCGGCCAGCGTGGCATTGTAGATTTCCGGCGAGATGAGTCCCGCATGCAGCGCAACCTGGGCGAGGATGAAGGAGAATTCGCCGATCTGCGTCAGGCCCACGCCGACTTTGAAGGCTGTGTGCCAGGAATATGCGAAGGCACGGACAACGCCGGTCCAGATGAGAAATTTTCCCACCATGATCAATCCGACAAGCAGAGCGAGTACCCGCCAACTGGCGAGCCAGGTGCCCGGGTCAATGAGCATGCCCACGGTCACGAAAAACAGGGCGACGAATGCGTCGCGAATGGGAAGCGTCTGCTGCGCCATTTTGTGGGCGAATTCCGAGCTGCCAAGCAGTAGTCCGGCGAGAAAAGCGCCGAGGGCAAGCGACAAGCCGATCGCTTCCGTGATGGCGGCGATGGCCAAGCAAATCGTAAGAGTGAGCAACAGCGAGATTTCATCATTGCAAGTTTTCGCGACGCGAGCGAGCAGACGAGGAATCAGCTTCCATCCAGCGACCACGACGGGGACAAGAAGGAGCAGCGCCTTGCCGATTTTCCACGCGACTTGACCATAGTTCGTGCCATCCGAAGTGGCAAGTCCTGGCAGGACTACGGTCAGAATGATTACGGCAAGATCTTCGACGAGCGTCAGCGTGATCATTACGCGGCCAGCTTCGCTGGAGAGTTCGCCGCGGTCCATGAGCAGCCGCATCATCACCATCGTGCTGGCCACGCAGATGACGCTTCCAACCGCAATGCCTTGGAGAAGAGGCCAGCCCATGAGCATCCCTGCGCCGACACCAAGCGCGATAGACAGAAGAATTCCAAGGGGTGCACCTGCCAGCGCCACCCACTTCACGCGAAGAAGATCAGGAATGGAGAATTCGATGCCGACGGAAAACATCAGCAAAATGACGCCGACCTCAGCCATGATTTCAAACGTGTGAACGTCGTGCACGCGCAGCCCCGGAGTGAAGGGACTGAGGATGAGGCCGGCAAGTACGTAGCCGAGAATCAGGGGCTGGCGCAGACGCCAGGCCAGCAGGCCGCAGACGAGCGCCGCGGTAAACACCATGGCGATGTCGCGAAAAATCAATGTATGCGCGACCATTAGGTCAACTCCATGCAGAATGAGCGAAATAGAAGTCTAGCATCAACGATGCTCGATCTTGGGCGAGGACCCACGAAGATGAGAGAGGAAGGCTTGATGCGCGCGGGTCAGAGAGCGGCCACGGAGGACGACCACGCCGATGGTGCGGGCAGCTTGCTCATCGGCGATGTGAACGTAGCGGCATTGCGATTTTTTCTCGATGGCCATTTCGGGAACGATGGAAACGCCCATGCCTGCGCCGACCATGCTGAGCAGGCTGCTGAACTGGCCGCTTTCAAAAACGATCTGCGGATGAAGGCGCGCGCGGTCGCAGGCGGCAATGGCGGTATCGCGGAAGCAGTGGCCGTCGCGCAGGAGCAGGAAAGGTTCGGCACGGAGATCCTTGAGGGAAAGAGACGGGCGCGAGTTGAGCTTGTGTTTTTTGGGGAGCGCGGCGAAGAGCCGCTCGGTCAGCAGGGGAACAGCCTCGAACTCGTGGCCACGCAGGGGGAGCGCCAGAAGGGCAACGTCGATGGTGCCGGCTCGAAGACGGTTGAGAAGGACTGGCGTAATTTCTTCGACCACGGTCAGTCGAACCTGGGGAAATTTGCGCGAGAAAGCAGTAAGCCGCGGAGGAAGGAAATACGGGGCAACGGTGGGAATGACGCCGACGGTTACCGGACCGCCGATGAACTCCTTGCCTTCGACGACCTCGCCTTTGGCGGCTTCCAGTTCGCGAAGGACGGCGTGGGCGCGCGGTAGGAACGTCTTGCCAAGCCCGGTGAGCCGCACCGAGCGGCCGAGGCGGTCGAAGAGGCGCACGCCGAGTTCATCTTCCAGCTTGAGGATCTGCTGAGAAAGCGACGGCTGGGAAACATGAGATTGTTCCGCCGCGCGGCTGAATGAGCCGGTCTCGGCCACCGCGCAGAAGTAACGAAGCTGGTGAAGTTCCATAGGCTATGCCTATCTATCGTATCCGAACTATATATTGGAAGTATAGGCGGCAGCCTTCTACTCTTCGGAATGAGATGGCGATGGTTCCGTTTCGCGGGGCCGCTGCTGTCGAACTGAGGAGGATCCATGGCGGAAGAAAAAAAGAAAATCATGACGACGGACGCGGGCCGTCCCGTTGGCGACAACCAGAATTCGCTCACGGTAGGGCCGCGTGGGCCGGTGGTCTTCGAAGACTTTCTGCTCTTCGAAAAGATGGCGCACTTCAACCGGGAAAGAATCCCGGAGCGCGTCGTGCATGCCAAAGGCTCGGGCGCCTACGGGCACTTCGTTTGCACGAGCGCGGAGATCACCAAGTACACGACGGCCAAACTGTTCAACGCCGTCGGCAAGAAGACGCCGACGTTTATTCGCTTTTCGACAGTGGGCGGCGAGAAGGGTTCGGCGGATACGGCGCGCGACCCGCGCGGGTTTGCGCTGAAGTTTTACACGGAAGAAGGCAACTGGGACATGACGGGAAATAACACGCCCGTCTTCTTCATTCGCGATCCGCTGAAGTTCGGCGATTTCATCCACACGCAGAAGCGTGATCCGCAGACTAACTTGAAATCGCCCACGATGATGTGGGATTTCTGGTCGCTCTCGCCGGAATCGCTGCACCAGGTGACGATTCTCTTCTCCGATCGCGGGACTCCGGACGGCTACCGGCACATGAACGGCTACAGCAGCCACACTCTCAGCCTGATCAATCCGAAGAACGAGCTCTTCTACGTAAAGTGGCACTTCAAAACCAAACAAGGAATCAAGAATTTCTACCGCGAGCAAGCCGGCGCGCTTGAGGGAACGGATCCGGACTACTCGCAACGCGATCTCTTCCACGCCATCAAGGAAGGCAACTTCCCGAAGTGGCGCGTGTGCGTGCAGATCATGCCGGAAAAGGATGCGGAAACCTATCACATCAACCCATTCGACCTGACCAAGGTGTGGCCGCACAAGGACTACCCGCTGCATGAGGTTGGTGAGCTGGAACTAAACCGTAACCCTGAAAATTATTTCGCGGATGTAGAGCAGGCGGCGTTCGAACCGCGCAACGTCGTGCCGGGCATGGGCTTTTCGCCGGACAAAATGTTGCAGGCGCGCTTGATCTCCTATCCCGATGCGCACCGCTACCGGCTGGGCGTCAACTACGATTCCCTGCCGGTGAACAAACCACAGTGCCCGTACCACACGTATAACAAGGACGGCGCGATGCGCTTCGATGGAAACGGTGGTTCGGCGGTGAACTATGAGCCGAACAGTTTCGGCGGACCGACGCAGGATCGTTCGTATGTCGAGCGGCCGCGCGCCGTCAGCGGAACAGTCGCGCGGCACGATCATCGCACCGACAGCGATTACTACACGCAGCCGGGGAATCTGTTCCGATTGATGCCCTCGGATGCCAAGCAACGGCTGATCGACAACATCGTCTCCAGCCTTGGCAATGGCGTGCCGCAGCGCATTCAAGAGCTGCAAATCCAGCACTTCTACAAGGCCGATCCAGCATATGGGACCGGCGTAGCGAAGGGGCTGGGGCTGAACATCGAATCCATCATCGCGAAGGCCAAGCAGGCCGTCGCCGCGGATTGATCGAGGTGCGAGGGGAGCCCGCCTTGGCGGGCTCCTTCCCAATTCACCAATTTGTCGCGAAGAGCCTCAGCGCTGCACGAGCGCCGCATTTTTGGTAGCGGTCGTAGGCCAAGGCAGCACGCCGGTGAATCGCTTCATCGTCTTCCCGAGCCATCCAGCCATCAAGAGCAGCTTTCCAAGTGTAAGCCTCTGGAGCCATCAGGCCCGTCGTCCACAACATGGGTTCGGCACCCGTTTGCCGGATGTACGGGCCGAAGAAAGCCTTACTGGCGCACGCAAGTATTATCGTTCGACGGGATTTATCTCCTTTGGTCCCGGCAATCGGTGGAATCTGGAAGTCCATGAAAGCGTCATGCCCAACGTAAACAATCACATCCGCATCGCCCGCCGCCGCGAAGGAAACTTCCTCCGAGCGAATCTTGAACGAAACAGTTTCCTTGGCGACTCCCGCAGCTGCGGAGAGAAAATCCGTCACGGCCATTTTGATCTGATTGCCTTCATAAGTATAAGCCATTAGGTACACATCGTCCTTGCTGCTCTTAAAAACACAACGCTCCAGAATTGCATTTTTCGAGCCGCGGCCTGACCAGACAATTTTCCAATCCTCGCTGGCCTTGAAGTACGTCTTAACGCCGTAGGCCGCTCCCCAATACAGATTGCGCTGAGAATCTCGCCCATTCCCGAGAGCCGGCGGGACGGGAATAATGCCCTGATGTTCATTGTCGGCCAATGCGACAAAGACGTGAACGATTCTAGGGGAAGATTTCGCGACACTTGGGATCGCGAACGAAAAGAGCCCACACAGGGCTACGACGATCCATCGCGACGGGATCGTATTTGTTTTGGATAGCATTGTTGGTCTTGCGATTCTAACTCCTGCGAAGCAGTTGTCAGGCAAGAATGTTCGTTTAGAATACGGGCCTATGCCAAAACTCACTTTTCTGGGCGCCGCAGGGTCCGTTACAGGTTCGAAATATCTGGTAGAAGCGGCGGGCAGGCGGCTGCTGGTGGACTGCGGAATTTTTCAAGGCTCGCAGGAATTGCAGGATCGCAACTACAAACCGCTTCCGCTCGACCCGGACACAATCGACTATCTCGTTCTGACGCACGCGCACCTGGACCACACCGGATGGCTGCCGGTGCTCGTGAAATCAGGCTATCGCGGGCCCATTTTCGCGAATCCCGCGACGATTGAACTTACGACCATCCTGCTGAAGGACTCCGCTCACCTGCAGCAAGAAGACACGCTGCACGCGCGGATTCATAAAGACAGCCGGCATGCCAATCCCGAGCCGCTCTACACGCCGGAGGATGTCGATCCCGCGTTGAAGTTGATCAAGACGATGCCCCGGAGCGGCGGCTTCGATATTAGTCCGGAGTTTCGCGTGACCTCTTATGACGCCGGACATATCCTCGGGTCTTCCAGCCTGGAGCTAACAATCACCGAAGGCGGCAAGAAGACCGTTGTGGTGTTCTCCGGCGACATCGGGCGATACGACCAGGTGATTTTGAAAGATCCAACAACGCCGCCCTCAAAAGCCGACGTGCTGATCTGCGAATCGACCTACGGCGATCGCGAGCATCCGGGCGATGACCCCGCAGAATCGCTCGCGCAAATCGTAAACCGTGTTGTAAAGCGGGGCGGGTCGATCGTGATTCCCTCGTTTGCCATCGGGCGGACGCAGACGTTTATGTACTACCTGCGGCAACTGGAGGACCAGCAAAGGATTCCGCATCTGCCGGTTTACGTGGACAGCCCCATGGCGCTGAGCGCAACGGATTTGTATGTGAAACACCGAGAAGATCACGACCTCGATTTTGCGCGCGAAGAGGGGAGTGACGGAAAAGGAGATCCCCTTAATGTGCATGAATTCCACCTCACTCGGTCGGTGGAGGAATCCAAGGCGATCAATAACGTCAAGACGCCTTGCATCATCATCTCGGCGAGTGGAATGGTCAGCGGCGGCCGGGTGTTGCATCACCTCGTGCAGCGGTTGCCGGATACGCGCAATGCGGTCATCCTGGCGGGATTTCAGGCGGAGGGCACGCGCGGCCGCGCTTTACAAGAAGGCGCAAAATCCCTCAAGCTCTACGGCCAGGATGTGCCGGTGGCCGCGGAGATCGCGGCTATGGGGCAATTTTCCGCGCACGCCGGAAAGAGCGAGCTGTTGCGCTGGCTGACGGCGCTGCCTGGGCCACCCAAGCAGACCTATCTGACCCACGGCGAAACGGCCGCTGCGCAGGCGCTTCAGGCAGCCATCTCGGAGAAATTTCAGTGGAAGGCCGCGGTGGCCCGATATTTGGATTCCGTGCCAGTGGGTGAATAGTTCCCAGGAAGGCCGCAAATTATTTTGCTCAGGTCAGGAAACTATTTGAGGCTTCACCTCGTCTATACAGGCAAGACCACTCGCGGGGTAGGGGGCTAACCACCACAGGGCAACCGACCGTCAGTCTCCTACCCCTAAAAAGCCTCGGATCGCTTGAAACTACACAATTTATCTAAAATTTAGAAGCAAGAAACCACCGCGGACAATTCCAGGAGCGGACTTCCCCCTACGCGCCAAAGTTCCGGCCTGGCAAACTATTTTGTGGCAAGAGCTATTCTTGTTGTCGGGGTCTCGCGGGACATGGGCGGGATCTCTTCAAGTTCCAAGCCGGCGACAAACATAGGTATCGGCGCTACCCTGCCCCAGCGGAATAACTCCCAGCGAGCACGAATGAATTTGGTCTCCGGGCGCAGCGAGACATCGAGGATCAACTTGGTCGTGCCCCGGTAGAACTGCTGCGGCAGCATGAGGAGCGGCTTCTTCGACCAGGTTTCCCCGTCGGCAGAACCCCAAATCGACACATCGAGCGATTCCTGCTCAATCTGCTCCGTGACAGTGAGACGGCAGAGAAACGTGCGCGTGGCGCTTTCAGAAATGTCGAACGCCATGCCTTCGCCGTTGGCTTCCATACGAGTGTCACGGGGAATGAGATCCAATATCGCAGGCAGAGTGCTCATCAGGCGGGCATTCTAGCACACAGTTTGCCGGTCTACCGCCCTGTTATCGAGGCCAATCAAATCAGCGGCGAAACTGTTTAGGCATTTAACTTGGCAAGACGTTGCTCCGCGGCAGCAAGAGTCTCTTCCTTCTTGCAGAAAGTGAAGCGCACTTGCGAAGCGCCGTCCTGCGCGTTGTTGTAGAAGCTTGATCCGGGTACGACGGCCACTCCGATGGTCTCGACGAGATACTTTGCGAAGCGCACGTCTTTCGTATCCGCCTGGAAACGCACCGGGTCGGGATCCGCGAAGCGCGCAATGTCCGTCATGATGTAGTACGCGCCGCGAGGCTTGAACACGGTGAAGCCGGCGCTCGTCAGTATTTTCAACAAACGCTCGCGCTTGGCCGTATAAGAAGAGGCAAGCTTGTCGTAATAGCTTTGCGGAAAGTGAAGCGCGCTGGCACCTGCCTGCTGAAGCGGTGCCGCGGCGCCGACGGTCAGAAAATCGTGGACTTTGCGAATCGGTTGCGTCGGTTCCGGCGGCGCCAGCACCCAGCCCACGCGCCATCCCGTGACGCTGTAGGTTTTCGACAAGCCATTGATGACGATGGTGCGATCGCGCATCCCGTCGATTCGCGCCATGGAGATGTGTTCAGCGCCGTCGTACAGGATGTGCTCATAGATTTCGTCGGTGATGCAGTAGGCGTTCCACCGGACGCAGAGGTCGCGGATGAATTCGAGCTCGGCTTGCGTAAACACTTTGCCCGTTGGATTTTTCGGCGTGTTCAGAATTATCGCTTTGGTGTGCGGGCCAAACGCGGCAGCGAGTTCTTTTTCGTCGAACGACCAATCAGGAGTTCGGAGCTTGACGAAACGCGGTGTCGCCCCGCTCAGAATCGCGTCTGGCCCATAGTTTTCGTAAAAAGGCTCGAAGACCACGATTTCATCGCTAGGATTGATAATCGCCATCATAGCGGACATCATCGCTTCGGTCGAGCCGCAGCAAATGGTAATCTCGCGCTCGGGGTCGTACCTGACGCCCTGCGTACGCTCAAATTTTTCGACGATGGCGTCACGCAGCGGCTTTGCGCCCCAGGTGATGGCGTATTGATTGATGTCGTCAGCGATAGCCTTGCGCGCGGCTTCCTTGATTTCCTCGGGCGCGGCAAAATCCGGAAATCCCTGGGACAGATTGACCGCACCGTGCTTCAACGCCAGCCGCGTCATTTCCCGAATAACGGATTCCGTGAATTGCTCGGCCTTCGCCGAAAGCATACGGCGCGAGATTTGTGCCATCGAGAGGTCGGGAGCGGTCATTGCACCTTCTTTTCTTATAAAAGGGAAATTGTATCAGCAGGGCAGACTGCCGAGGCAAGCTGCATCTT
>Ga0137409_10007953_pt1 | contig 10849 bp, 13 predicted proteins | sample CZODoug1_16funga_FD_122059 | JGI IMG/M metagenome (GOLD analysis project Ga0137409, IMG submission 122059) | Vadose zone soil fungal communities from Angelo Coast Range Reserve, California, USA - CZODoug1_16fungal (Hybrid Assembly) | ecosystem: Environmental > Terrestrial > Soil > Vadose zone... | reverse complement strand
GCCGCTACCTTTCGGACGAGGATACGCGCAAGGTATTGCGCTTGCACCAACGGGAGCTTGCGCGATTCATTCACGTCCAGATGCAGAACCACTACTGGGAAGAAGCGGTGGACTACGAAGTAAAGATCAGCAAGGGCTTTACCGAGTTAAAGCGTAGCGCCTTTACCGCCGCGGCGGACGAGCCGCCGCTGGACTTTCGCCACTCGCCCGCTGACAAGAGCAACATGGCGAAGTATGTGTTTGGCGGCTTCAACTGTTGCCTTTACCTGATGCAGAAGTTCCAATCAGACCCGGAGCGTAAACTCGCAGTGATTCTCGATCGGGAAACGTTGAAATGGTTCAGGCCGACCAAGGGGCAATTTCAGATTTTTTATCGTTGGGATGGTGATCACCCGGAATATCAACCGGACTTCGTAGCTGAGACAACGGACAACATCTATATGCTTGAGGTGAAGGCACGCAGCGAAATGGAGGCGTCAGAGGTCGTGGCTAAAAAAGAAGTCGCTGTTCGTTGGTGCAAGCAAGCCACGGAGCATGCCGTGGGCAACGGCGGTAAGCCGTGGAAGTACCTACTTATCCCTCATGATGTGATTGCGGAAAACATGACAGTTGTAAGGCTAGCGAGCCAATACGAATGCATGTGAGGTGAAAACTACAGCGACTTTTATTCTGGACAGAGTTAACAATATCGCTCTTGAGAAACTACGAAACGATGGAGGGAAACGAAGATGCGTTTTGATAACAAAGTTGGACTCGTCACTGGAGCGGGCTCGGGGTTCGGCGCCGGCATCGCGCGGCGCTTCGCCGAGGAAGGTGCGAAGGTCCTGGTGAATGATATTTCTCCAAGTGGAGAAAAAATCGCGAAAGAGATCGGCGGCAAGTTCGTCCAGGCGGACGTCACCCAGGCGGCGGGCTGGGAGCGCCTCGCGCGCGAGGCCGGCGGCGAGCTCTCCATCGTCGTCAACAACGCCGGCTGGACGCATCGCCGCAAGGCGTTCCTGGAAGTGACCGAAGCCGAATTCGACCGCGTCTACGCGGTGAACGTGAAGAGCATCTACCTTTCGGCGCGGCACGTCCTGCCCGTTTTCCGCAAGCGCGGCGGCGGCGCGTTCGTCAACATTGCCTCGACCGCCGGGGTGCGACCGCGCCCCGGGCTCACCGTCTACAACAGCTCCAAGGGCGCGGTGATCACGCTATCGAAGTCGATGGCCGCGGAGTTCGGGCCCGATCAGGTGCGCGTCAACTGCGTCAACCCGGTGTTCAGCCCGGAGACCGCGCTCTCGGCCGACTTCGCCGGCGGCACGCTGAGCGAAGAGGCGAAGAAGGGCTTCCTCGCCACCATCCCGCTGGGACGCTTTTCCACGCCGCTCGATGTCGCCAACGCCTGCGTCTATCTCGCCTCCGACGAAGCCGCTCTGGTCAGCGGCGTCTGCATCGAAGTCGACGGCGCGCGCTGCGTGTAGTTCAGCCGGCTTCTAGGCTCGTTACTAGGCTTTCTTGAAACCACCCAGCAGGGCGGCGACCTGGCGCTGCTTGCGTCTGGGCTGTTCGGGGGTTTCGGATTTGGGCTGCGGAGGAGCCGTGCCGGGCTCGTAGGGCTTGGAGAAGATCGGATCCGAGTGCTGCTTCTTCTCGGCTGAATGCTGCTGCCTCTTCTGGGGTTCTCGTCGCGGCTCGCGCCGCGCCTCTTGGTGCTGCGGCTTTCGCCTCGGCTCGTCGCCGATCATGCCGGCGACCGTCCGGGCGCTCGGGCCGAAATTCGGCACGAATTGGCGCTCGATGCGCTTCTTGATCAGCTTCTCGATCGCCGCGACCGCTTCCTGGTCTTCGGGCGAGACCAGCGAAATCGCCTCGCCGGTCATGCCCGCCCGGCCGGTGCGGCCGATGCGGTGCACGTAGTCCTCAGGCGAGTGCGGCACGTCGAAGTTGATCACCTGCGGCAGTCCCTCGATGTCGAGGCCGCGCGAGGCAACGTCGGTCGCGACCAGCACGGAAGTCTTGCCGCCCTTGAAATCCTGCAGCGCCAGCTCGCGCTCAGCCTGGGTCTTGTCGCCGTGGATGGCGTCGGGGTGGATGTGATCTTTGCGCAACTGGTGCGCGAGGCGGTTGGCGCCGATACGCGTGCCGCAGAACACCAGCACCTGCTTCAGGCCGCGCGTCTGGATGAGGTAGGCGAGCAGCTCGCGCTTCTTTTCGCGCGCCACCGGATGCAGCACGTGCGTCACCGACTCGGCGGCAGCGTTGCGCGCCGCCACCTGAATCTCGGCCGGGTTGTGCAGCAGCGCGCGCGCAAGATTGCGGATCTCGTCCGGGAAGGTCGCCGAGAAGAGCAGGTTCTGCCGCTTGCCCGGCAGCAGCGCGATGATGCGCTTGATGTCGGGCATGAAACCCATGTCGAGCATGCGATCGGCCTCGTCGAGCACCAGCACCGAGACCTGGTTGAACATCACCGTCTTGTTCTGCACGTGATCGAGCAAACGACCGGGCGTGGCGACCAGCACCTCGACGCCGCGGCGCAGTTCGGCGATCTGCGCGTTCATGTCGACGCCGCCATAGACCACCGTGCTGCGCAGCGGCAGGTGCTTGCCGTAATCGCGGAAGCTCTCGTAGACCTGCACCGCGAGCTCGCGCGTCGGCGTGAGAACCAGAGCCCGCACCGGGTGGCGCGCCGGCGAAGTCGAGGTACTCGCCATGGGTGCGAAGCCCTGCAGGATGGGCAGCGCGAACGCCGCGGTCTTGCCGGTGCCGGTCTGCGCGCCGGCCATCAGATCGCGGCCGCCGAGCACGAGGGGAATCGCCTGCTCCTGGACCGGCGTCGGCTTCTCGTAGCCGAGGTCGGCGACCGCTTGCACCAGCGGCGGGATCAGCCCGAGTTGTGCGAAAAGCGACGAGCTCAATTGAGAGTGCGCACGGCGCCGCGTTCAGCGATTTCCTGCGGCTCGGTGCCCGGCAGCTTCAGCTCCATGTCCCAGTCGCTCTTCTTCACCGCCGATTGCAGCAAGCGGCAGACCGAGTGCAGCAGCACCGAGTCGAACGACAGCGTGATGCCCTGGCCTTCCGCGGGATGCAGCGCGACGATCGGCTGGCCGTTGCGGTCGTGCCCGGTCTGGATGCGCGCCAGCAGCAGCGGCGCGTCGCCGAGCGGGCGCTCGCTGGTCGTGCCGGCGTCGTAGGGCTTGGAGAAATCCGCCTTCGACACCGCGTGCTCGTGCTCGAGACCGAGCAGCGCCTTGCGCGCCTCCGGATTCGCTTGTGCACGTATCCTCGGGCTCGCCTCCTCGGCGAGCTTGACCAGGAGCGGCCAGAGCAGCTTGACGAAGCGGCGCGTCAGCGCAAGCCGCAGTTCCATTCCTTCGCTGGTGGCGACGAGCATCAGCAGCCGATCCTGCTCGGGCTCGTAGTCGACCTTCAACTGTTGCAACTTCATGGTTCGATAGTATAGGACGCAAGAGGCCGCGGTGACGGCAGGACTCTAACCGCCGCGAATCCGCCGCAGCAGGTCGGTGGTCGAGCGCTCGTGCTCGAACGGAATCGACAGCACGCGGCCGCCGCGCGCCAGGACGCCGGCCCCGCCGACGATGCGTTCCACCGGCCAGTCGCCGCCCTTGACCAGTACCTCCGGCCGGCAGGCGTCGATCAGGGCCTCGGGCGTGTCTTCGTCGAACCAGGTCACCGCCGCGACCGCCTCGAGCGCCGCGACCACGGCCAGCCGGTCGGCGAGCGGATTGAGCGGCCGCTCGCCGGACTTGCCGAGGCGCCGCACCGATGCGTCGCCGTTCACCGCCACCAGCAGCGCGGCGCCAAGAGCACGCGCGCGCGCCAGGTAGGTGACGTGACCGCGGTGCAGGATGTCGAACACGCCGTTGGTGAACACCAGCGGCCGGGGCAGCATGCCGAGCCAGCGCGCGAGCTCGGCGGGATTGCGGATCTTGTTTTCGAAGGCGGGCGGCTTCACGCCGCGGGCTTCTTCTCCGCCGACGGCGGCACCGGACGACAGAGGCTCTCGCCCGACTTGCAGTACTCGAAGACCTTCACGACCTTCTTCACGCCGTCGGTGGTGCGCGCGATTTCCGACGCTGCGTTGGCCTCGACGTCGGTAACCATGCCCATCAGGAAAACCACCCCGGCCTCGGTCACCACCTTGACGTGGACCGGGTTGAAGTTCTTCGCGCCGAGAAAGCGGCCCTTGATGTTCGAGGTGACGACCGTGTCGCCAGTGCGCGCGGCGAGCGAGGTGAGCGGCCCGATCGCCAGCTCGTTGGCGAGGCTGCGCACGCCGGGCACTGCGGTGATGAGCTTCTCGACTTCGGCGTGGGTCACTGCGTCCGGCACCTCGCCGGTCATCAGCACCTGGCGGTTGTAGGAGGTGACGTTGACGTGGACCTTCCAGCCGAAGCGCTGGTCGATGGCGCTGCTCGCACGCGACTCGATGCGCTGGTCCTCGACCTGGGTGCCGGTGCTGCGGCGGTCTTCATAGGCGCTGTATCCCGCGGCGGCGCCGGCGCCGACGACCACTGCGGCGCAACCGCCGAGCAGGGCGGCCAAGCCCAGCAGCGCCGCGCCGGCCAGAAGGCGCGTCATTTCTTCGGACCGAACAGCTCGTGATCGATCACGTCGCAAAGGCAATGCAGCACCAGCAGGTGCACTTCCTGGATGCGCGCCGTGACCTTGTGCGGCACGCAGATCGAGACGTCGCGCGAGTCGAGCCCGGCGGCGATCTTGCCGCCGCCGGCGCCGGTCAGCGCCACGACCTGCACGCCGAGCTCGTGCGCGGCCTGCACCGCGTCGAGGACGTTGCCCGAATTGCCGCTGGTCGAGATCGCGAGCAGCACGTCGCCGCGCCGGCCGATCGCGCGCAGCTGCTTCGAGAACACCTGCTGCCAGGCGTAGTCGTTGGCGATCGAGGTCAGGGTCGAGGTGTCGGTGGTGAGCGCGACGGCGGCGAGCGGCGGGCGTTCGCGCTCGAAGCGGTTGACCAGCTCAGCGACGAAATGCTGCGAGTCGGCGGCCGAGCCGCCGTTGCCGCAGGCCATCGCCTTGTTGCCGGCTTTCAGGGATTGCGCGAACAACCGGCCGGCGCGTGCCACGGGATCGGTGAGCGCCGCCGCGGCGGCGAGCTTGAGGCGGGCGCTCTCTTCGAAATGCGCGGCGATGCGGGAAGAAAGCGCCGCGTCCGTCTGATTCATGCGCGGATTTTACACCGTCACTCGGCGTAGACCTCGAACTCGAGACGCCGCGACGGGTTCGCGCCGGGTGCGAGGCGGCTGATCCGCGCGGCGAGTTGCGCGCCGCGGTCGAGGCCCCAGGCGAGCGCGGCGTTCTCGTGCCGCGGCACGTAGCCGAGCTTGCGGCCGCGCCAGGAAACGCTCACCGCGTTGACGTCGTGCGGATTGTCGCGCTCGCGCGTGAGATCGAGTCGATCGCCGACACGCAACTCGTTCCATACACTGGCTGCAGCGTGATAGCGGAATCCCGCCAGCGGCGAGCTTTGCACGACCAGCGTCGTTTCCTGCGCCTGTACCCGCGCGTTTCCGCCGAATACGACGAGAACCAGCAGCAACGCTACTCGCCAAAGGCGTCCCGGATCCATCGAACCTGCCGCGGCTCGCCTTCGACGAGGAAGACATCGAAGCGGCAAGGCGCCTCCGGCCTTCCGGAAAGATAGAGCCGCGCCGCGGCGAGCAACCGGTCGCGCTTGGCGCTGGTGATGCTTTCCGCCGCCCCGCCGAACCCGTTGCTGCTGCGCTGACGCACCTCGGCGAACACCACGGTGCCGCCCTCCTCGGCGATGAGGTCGATCTCGCCGTGACGGCAGCGCCAGTTGCGCTCGAGCAGCCGCATGCCCGAGGCGCGCAGCAGCTCCGCGCAAAGGTCTTCGGCTCGTGCCCCGGCAAGGTTCATGTAGGCTTAACGGCATGGATAACGGAGGGGTTGACCGCGGAACGCTGTACGTCGTGGCCACTCCGATCGGCAACCTCGCCGATGCGAGCCCTCGCTCCGTCGAGGTGCTGCGCTCGGTGGACCTGGTCGCCTGCGAGGACACCCGCACCACACGCACCTTGCTCGGGCATTACGGCATTGCGGCGCGCACCGTGGCGTTGCACGAGCACAACGAGCGTGCCGTGGCGAAAGGCCTGATCGCCGCGCTGCGCGACGGCAAGAGCGTCGCCCTGGTGAGCGACGCCGGCACGCCCGGCATCGCGGATCCGGGCGCCTTGCTCGTCGCCGACGTGCACCGCGCCGGGTTGCGCGTCAGCCCGGTTCCCGGGCCGAGCGCTGCGGCGGCCGCCTTCTCTGCCGCCGGCTTCGCTGCCCCGGGCTATCGCTTCGCCGGCTTCCTGCCCGCGTCTGGCGGCGCGCGGCGCAAGGCGATCGAGGCGCTCGACGGCCCCCTGCCGGTGGTCCTGTTCGAGGCGCCGCACCGCATCGCCCGAACCCTGGACGATCTCGCCGCGAAGCTCGGCCCGGCGCGCGAGATCGCGCTCGCCCGCGAGCTATCAAAGAAGTTCGAAGAGGTGGCGCGCCTGACGCTCGGCGAGGCCAAAAACTGGCTGGAGGCGCCGCATCGCCAGCAGGGGGAGTTCGTCATCGTCCTCTCCGCGGGCGAAGCGCCGCAGTCTCTGGACGCGGATCGCGTTCTGGACGTCCTGCTCGAGTCGCTGGCGCCGAGCGAAGCCGCGAAGGCCGCCGCGCGCATCACGGGACTAGCCAAGGGCGAGCTGTATCGCAAGGCGCTTTCGCGCCGCAAGTAGAATCTCGGCCAGCATGGATCGGCTCACCCTCAGACGTCCCGACGATTGGCACCTGCACCTGCGCGATGGGGCGGCGATGGCGGCGGTCGTGGCCGATTCGGCACGTCGCTTTGCGCGCGCGATCGTGATGCCCAATCTCAAGCCGCCGGTGACCACTACCCAGCAAGCTCTGCACTACCGCGAGCGGATCCTCGGCGAACTGCCCGACGGCGCCGTGTTCGAGCCGCTGATGACGCTCTACCTCACCGACGACACGCCGCCCGAGGAGATTACGCGCGCCAAGCTTTCCGGACGCGTGTTCGGCGTCAAGCTCTACCCCGCCGGCGCCACCACCCACTCCGACGCCGGCGTGACGCGCATCTCGCGCTGCTTTCACACTTTCGAGCGCATGCAGGACACCGGCGTGCCGCTGCTGGTGCACGCGGAGACCACCGACCCGGCGATCGACGTCTTCGACCGCGAGCGCATCTTCGTCGAGGACACCCTCGGGCCGCTGGTCGAGCGCTTCCCCTCGCTGAAGGTGGTGCTCGAGCACGCGACCACGCGCGAGGCGGTGCAGTTCGTCGAGGTCACCGGGCCGAACGTCGCCGCCACCATCACCGCGCACCACCTGCTGCTCAACCGCAACTCGCTGTTCGTCGGCGGCATCCGCCCGCACCACTACTGCCTGCCCGTGCTGAAGCGCGAGGAGGACCGCGAGGCGCTGGTCGACGCCGCCACCTCGGGCAATCCGAAGTTCTTCCTCGGCACCGACAGCGCGCCGCACCCGCGGCGCGAGAAAGAGGCGGCCTGCGGTTGCGCCGGGATCTACACCGCGCACGCGGCGATCGAGCTCTATGCCACCGCCTTCGAGGAAGCGAACGCCCTCGACAAGCTGGAAGGCTTCGCCTCCGAGTTCGGCGCCACCTTCTACGGGCTGCCGCTCAACGAGGAGCGGATCACTCTGGTCCGGCAGGAGTGGCGCGCCCCCGAGCGCCTGCCGTTCGGCGCCGAGGAACTGGTGCCGCTGCGCGCCGGCGAATCCATCCCCTGGAAGCTGGTCTAGCGCATCCCGTCTTCGACGCGGTGCGGCCGTGGCTCGAAGGCACGCGCTCGCTGGAACGGCTTAACGCCCTCGCGGCGGATCTTGGAATCAGGACGGAAAGCGGGAAACCCGTGCGTTTCGTGCCGCCCGGAGCCATGGACCCGTATTACGAGATCGGCGTCTTCGAATCGGGGCGCGTCGCGACCCGGCCTGAGAGCCTGCACGACTGGTTCAACGCCCTCGCGTGGCTCGCCTTCCCGCTCACCAAGGCGCGCATCAACGCCCTGCATACGGATGAACTGCGGCGCTCGCTGCCGCACAAGCAGGGGCGCCGCGGCCCGCTGCGCGACCTGCTGACGATCTTCGACGAAGGCGGCGCGATCGTTGTCTGCCGCGACGAAAACCTTCTCTCTCTCCTCGCGAACGCTTCCTGGAAAACCCTGTTTCTCGAGAACCGGGAGCGCGTGCTGGGCGCGATGCGGATCGTGGTCTTTGGACACGCCGTGCAGGAGCAGGCCCTCGAGCCGCGGCCCGGCATCACCTGCAAGGCGATCGTGCTGCTCGATGGCGATCTGGACTCGGGCGCGGCGCGATGGCTTGCCGACGTCCCGGCCGGGACGTCGCCGAAGGCGCTCCAGGCGCTGCCGATCTACGGCTATCCGGGCTGGTACCCGGGGCAGGATTCGGCCTTCTACGGCGACAAGCGCTACTTCAGACCCTGATTCTCATTCTGAGGCGCGTAGAATCGCGCCCGGGAGTCGGCCAGGCAGCCGCTGTGTTGCCGCAATCAGGCGGCACAGAGGAAAGTCCGGGCTCCGCAGAGCGGGATGCAGGGTAACTCCCTGGCACGGCGACGTGACGAAGAGGGCCACAGAGACGAGTCCCGCCGGATGCAAGTCCGTCGGGGGTGAAACGAGGCAACCTCCATCCGGAGCAACACCAAATAGGCAAGCGCCTTTGGGATGCAAGTCCTAACAGCAGGCCGGCTCGGCCTGAAGCTTGCGGGTAGGTGGCTTGAGCCTTGGGGTAACCCCGGGCCTAGAGGAATGGCTGCCGGCTCCACCGGGTTCGCCCGGCCGGAGCCACAGAACCCGGCTTATCGGCTGGCTCCCAGGTTTTTGCACTGCAGCGAAAAGCGCGGGAGGTTATGCCCAGAACGAGTGGGAGGTTGTTCCCTTGCCCCCCTAGGAGGCAGGGGGAATAATCGCCCACTTGGGGAGATGCCGCCGGTCGTTGGGAGCCGGTGGCGACGCAAATTCGATGCAGCACCGCCGTAACGAGAACGACGTAGCCAACCGCATCAACGTCGAGGACCCGGCACAGGTCCGCGACTCGATCGTTGCGCTCTTCAGCGCGCGCTATCCGGGCGCCGACCTGACGCCGCTGCAGCGCGGCTTCAATGATTTCCAGGCGCTGTTCGCCGGCTGCTTTCCCGGCTACCTGGCCTGCGACACCCTCTACCACGACATGCGCCATTCGCTCGACATGACGCTCGCGCTGGCGCGGCTGGTCGATGGCCATGACCGCGTGGTCGGCGAATCCGAGCGCCTCGGTGCGCGCCGGGCGATGCTCGGCGTGCTGATCGCGTTGCTGCACGACTCCGGCTACCTGAAGCGCACCTCGGAAGCGACCGTCGACAACGGCGCGGTGTTCACCAAGGTGCACGTCAGCCGCAGCGCCGATTTCATCGCCACCTACCTGCCCAAGGTCGGCTTCGCTGACGAGGCCGCCCTCGCCGCGCGCCTGGTTCACTTCACCGGCTACGAGATGGACATCGACGACATCCGCGTCGAGGACGTGCGCGACCGCACCGTCGGCTGCATGGTCGGCGCCGCCGACCTGATCGGCCAGATGTCGGACCGCATGTACCTGGAGAAGGTGCACCACTTCCTCTACGAGGAGTTCGTCTGGGGCCAGATCGCGCGCGAGCAGATGCCCGACGGCCGCGAAGTGGTGCGCTACAGCTCTGCCGACGACCTGATCATCAAGACGCCCGGCTTCTACGAGTACGTCGCCCGGGCGCGCATCAACAAGAAGCTCGGCGGCGTCGACCGCTATGCCGAAGCGCACTTCGACGGCACCAGCCTGTACCAGACGGAAATCGACCGCAACATGGACTTCCTGCGGCAGACGATCGAGACCGCGGATCTGCACCGCCTGCGGCGCTCCTGCTACTCGCTTTCGAACTGCAAGAAGCGCGCAGCCGCGTAGCGTATTTTGTACACGCGGGGCGTCGCTCCTCGCGGACACTTGTTGCGCTGCGTCGTTCGTGGCAAAAACGGCGCATGAGTAATCTCGAGAAGCTTCTCGCCGATGGCGCACTGGCGCGCGCGGCCTTGCGCACCTGCGGCTTTCCGCTGGCGATCATCGACGCAGCCTCGCCCGGCCGGCCGGTGATTTATGCCAATCCCGCCTTCGAAAGCTTCTTCGGCCTGCATCCGGGCGAAGCCGCCGGTTTGCCGCTCGCGCTGCTCATCTTCCGCGGCGACGAGGCGCAGCTCTATCGCCTGCTCGCGCAGGCGCCCGCGCACCGCGAGCTCGAAACCTGGAGCAAGGACGGCGGCGTCCACCATGTCGAGATGACGCTCGGAGCGCTGCGCAATCCCGAAGGACGGCTGACGCATTGGGTGGTCGGCTTCGCCGACCTGCAGCGCCTCAAGGCGCTCGCCGTCGCCGCCTGACTACCTAGCCAGTTTTTCCTGCAGCCAGCGCGCGGTGCGCATCAGCCGCGCGTCGAAATTCCTGCGGCCGACGAGCTGCACGCCGAGCGGCAGGCCGTTCTCGCCCTGCATCAGCGGCAGCGACAGTGCCGGCATGCCGAAGAGCGTCCAGACCGAGTTGAACACCGGGTCACCCGTAGCCATGCCTTTCGGCGCCGTACCCGGCGCCGCGAGGGTCAGGATCGCGTCGTAGCGCTCGGTGAAAAGCTCGTCGAAGCCCTCGACCTGCGCCGCCGCGCTCTTCAGCGCCCGCTGATAGTCGACCGCCCGGACCTCGCGGCCGCGCTCGATCTGGCTGCGCAGCTGCGCCGAGAGCTTGTCGCGGCCGTTCGTCCACTCGTGCTCGAAGTTCA
>Ga0137409_10007952_pt1 | contig 10849 bp, 6 predicted proteins | sample CZODoug1_16funga_FD_122059 | JGI IMG/M metagenome (GOLD analysis project Ga0137409, IMG submission 122059) | Vadose zone soil fungal communities from Angelo Coast Range Reserve, California, USA - CZODoug1_16fungal (Hybrid Assembly) | ecosystem: Environmental > Terrestrial > Soil > Vadose zone... | reverse complement strand
ATCCTCGACGTGTATGGGTTTGGGATGGCGGCACCGGCGCGGCTCGAGTGGTGGGGAGACGACATCGAGTCGCTGCGCACCTTCGATCTCGACTCGCAGCGTTCTGGCGACGCGATCGAGCGGGTGACGGTACTGCCGGTGAAGACTGAGGGAGGGGGAGCGGGTGACGTAGGGGCGCAGCATGCTGCGCCCCTACCACGTCTGTCGCTCCTGGACCTGCTCCCCGGCGATGCGTTGATCGTCCTGGAGCAAGCGTCGGCGCTGGGGCAGGAAGTGGAGCGCGCGTGGACCGAGGCGGCCCACCATCTCGAGGTCGCGCGGCGGCTGGGCGAGGAGCCGCCTGCCCGGGACGCGCTGTTCGTCGATCCCGCGGCGTGGCAGGCGCGGCTCGCCCGCTTCCCACGAATCGCGCTCGATCCCGCCGAGACCGCCGTGCGGTTTCCGATCGCGCCACCCGAGGCGATCGACCGCGACATCAAGCGCCTGCGCCAGATCGTAGCGATCGAACCGCCGACCGTCATCCTGTGCGACAACGAAGGCCAGCTCGAGCGGCTGGAGGAGCTGCTCGGGGGCGACCGGGCGACGCTCGCGGTGGGGGCGTTGGACGGCGGATTCGTGTTGCCGGGGCTGCGGGTGCTCACCGATCACGAGATCTTCCGCCGGGCGCGCCGGCTGCGACGCCCGCGCCGGTATCGCGAGGCGACGGCCACGGCCGCGACGCGGGCCCTCAAGGGCGGCGACTACGTGGTGCATCTGGAGCACGGCATCGGGATCTACCGCGGGATTCAAACGATCCCGGTCGGAGCCGAGGGCGGGACCCTCGAGGTGGCCGTGGTCGAATACGAGGGCGGCTCCCGGCTGAACGTGCCGCTGTACCGGCTGGATCAGCTCGAGCCGTACCGGACGGCGGCGGACGGCGACGCGCCGCCGCCGCGATTGCACCGGCTCGGCGCCACGACGTGGCAGCGGCAGCGGGACAAGACGCGCGCGGCGATCCGCCAGATGGCGGTGGAGCTGCTCGACCTGTACGCGCGGCGGCAGCTCGCGGCCGGATTCGCGTTTCCTCCCGACACGCCGTGGCAGCGCGAGCTGGAGTCGGCCTTCCTGTACGAGGATACGCCGGATCAGCGGCGGGCCTCCGAGGAGGTGAAGCGGGACATGGAGCGCGCCCGCCCGATGGACCGGCTGCTGGTGGGCGACGTGGGCTATGGCAAGACGGAGGTCGCGTTGCGCGCCGCCTTCAAGGCCGTGCAGGCGGGCAAACAGGTCGCGGTCCTGGTCCCCACCACGATTCTCGCCGAGCAGCACGGGCGCACCTTTCGCGAGCGGCTCGCCGACTATCCCATCCGCATCGAGGTGCTGTCGCGGTTTCGCGGCCCGAAGGACACCAAGCTGGTGACGCGGCGGCTCGAGACGGGGGAAGTGGACATCGTGATCGGCACCCATCGCCTGCTGTCGCGCGACGTGCGGTTCCACGATCTCGGGATGCTCATCGTCGACGAAGAGCATCGCTTCGGCGTGCGGCACAAGGAGCGGCTCAAGGCGCTCAAGCTCGCCGTGGACGTGTTGACGCTGACCGCGACACCGATCCCTCGCACCTTGCACCTGTCGCTGGCGGGCCTGCGGGACCTCACGCTGCTCGAGACGCCGCCCAAGGACCGGTCGCCGGTGCTCACGTTCATCGAGCCGTGGGACGACGGGTTGATCGAAGAGGCGCTGGCCCGGGAGCTGGACCGCGCGGGCCAGGTGTACTTCGTGCACAATCGCATCGAGACGATCGACACGATCGCGGAGCGGGTCCGGGCGCTGGCGCCGCCACGAGCGCGCATCGCGGTGGCCCACGGGAAGCAGAAGGAGGCCGAGCTCGACGCCGTGATGGCGCGGTTCGTCCGGGGCGAGGTGGACATCCTCGTGTCCACGATGATCGTCGAGTCCGGGCTCGACGTGCCGAACGCCAATACGATGATCGTGAACCGCGCGGACCAGCTGGGACTGGCACAGTTGTATCAGCTGCGCGGGCGGGTGGGGCGGAGTCACCGGCGCGCGTACTGCTATCTGCTCGTCCCCGATCTGGTCGACGCCGACGCGGAAGAGCGGCTCCGCGTGCTGGAGCATCACACCGACCTCGGGTCGGGCTACCGGATCGCGCTGCGCGATCTCGAGCTGCGTGGTGCCGGCAATCTGCTGGGCGGCGCGCAGTCGGGCCACGCGCAGGCGGTCGGATTCGATACCTACCTTCGCTGGCTCCAGGAAACCGTCGAAGCCCTCAAATCGGGGAAGGGCGATGAGGGACAGCGCTCGCGCGTGCCCCCCGAAGTGATCCTGGACCTGCCGGCGCACCTCTCCGACGCCTACGTGCCGGATGAGGCGGTGAAGCTGGACCTGTACCGGCGGCTGGCGCGGGCCGAGGCGCCTAGCGAGATTCAAGCCGTGCGCGAGGAATTACGCGATCGCTTCGGGCCAATCCCCGACGACGCGCAACGCTTGCTCCTCGTCTCCGAGCTCCGCGCACTCGGCGCCCGCATCGGCCTGGAGATGGTCCTGGTGAAGGGCGACGAGGCGCGGCTCACGTTTGCGCGGGACGCGAGCCCGCGGCTGGCCGGCCTCACGGCGGCGCTCGACATGGTGCAGTTCGAGGCCGAGGTCCGGCGGGCGGCACCGCTCTCCCTGCGACTCCGTCGACTCGGCGGAGAGCCCATTGGGTCGGGGCTCGTCCGAGCTCTCACCGCGGTTCTCGCGGACGCTCACCTTTAAGGAGTTGGCATGGTGCGGTTGGGTCTGATCGTCATGGTCCTCGCGCTGGCGGGGTGCTCCGCTGTGCGGGACGCGGTTTCGGCGAACGCTAAAGTCGCCGGCACGGCCGCGGGGCAGACCCTGACGGTCGACCGGCTGGCGCAGGTGGTCGGACGCGCGCAGCGCATCCCCATCCGGCCCGACGTCCTCACCGGCGTCGCGAACGTGTACCTGGACTACGCACTGTTCGCCGCCGAGCTGGGTCGGGGACGCGACATGCACGATTCGGCCCTGGTGCTCGCCTCACAGTGGCCGGTAGCGGCGCAGCTCAAGTGGGAGCGCTATCACGCTAAGTTGATCGCGACGCGCGGCAAACTCAGCCGCGCCCAGGCGGATTCGGCGTTCGAGGCAGGCAACGTGCGAATGTTCCAGCACATCTTGATCCGGATTCCTCAGAGCGCCGTGCCGATGGTAGAGCAGCAAAAAGAGAAGGAGGCCAAGGCGGTCCTGGTGCAGGCCGTGGCCAAGCGCGGGCTCAACTTCGCGCAGCTCGCCCGTCGCTACTCGGAGGACCCGGGCACGAAGACGAAGGGCGGCTATCTCCCCGCGACGCCGCGTGGGCAGTTCGTTCCCGCCTTCGACAGTGCCGCGTGGCTGCTCCCGCAGGGCGCGATGACGGCCGTAGTGCGGACACCGTTCGGCTTCCACATCATTCGCCGGCCGCCGCTCGCGGAGGTGCGCGACTCCTTCCACGCCGATCTCGAGAACGTGCGCTCCGCCCGGTTCGACTCGCTGTATCTGGACAGCCTCGCGAACCAGCGGCAGCTCAAGGTCGTATCGGGCGCGCCGGCGCTGGTGCGCCAGGCGGTGCCACAGATCGCGTCGGCCCGAAGCGACACCCGGACCCTGGCTACGTACAAGGGAGGCGCGTTCCAGGTGAAAGACCTGGCGCGGTGGCTCCTGGCACTCGACCCGAACGACGTGCGCGGGATCGCCACGGCGAGCGACGCGCAGCTGAACCAGTTCCTCAAGCTGCTCGCGCAGCGTGAAATGCTGCTGAGCGAAGTGGACAAGGTCGGTGTGCAGCTCGACCCGGCCGACTGGCGGCAGCTGCGCGCAACGCACGACTCGGCCGTGGCGCGGCTGGAAGGCCAGCTGGGTGTATCGACGCAGCTGCTGCAGGACTCCGCCGTGACTCCCGCCGCGCGCGTGCAGCTGGCGATGGCGCACGTCGACCACTACGTGGACCGAGCCGTCACCCAGGGGACGGCGCCGTTCTTCCCGGTTCCGCCGTTCCTGGCCGGGGCGCTGCGCCAGGGGCAGGCCTGGTCGCTCAACGAAGCGGGAATCGCGCGCGCCCTGGAGAGCGCCAAGGCCATCCGGGCCGCGGACACGACGATACACGCGCCCCAGCCCACGGGCTTGAAACGGGCACCCGGCCCACCGCCCATCGCGGCGGAGAGTGCCGGCCGGCGGACGCCGCGTTGACCATGCGCGCACTCCTCCTGGCCGCTGTCGTGGCGGCGCTGGCCGCTCTGCCTCGGTTGACGCCCCGCGCCGCGGCGCAGGGCCGGGCGGCGACCGACCGCCCCGTAGACCGCATCGTGGCGATCATCGGCACGAAGCCGATCCTCGCGTCGCAGGTGGAGGAGCAGCTCGTCCTGGCGCAGTCGCAGGGCGCGAAGGTCCCCGAGGACTCCGCGGCCCGGGACGCCGCCCGACGGCAGATCCTATCGCAGATGGTGGACGAAGAGCTGCTAGTGCAGCAGGCGGAGCGGGACACCACCATCAAGGTGACGGACCAGGAAGTGCAGGATGCGGTCGAGCAAACCGTGCAGAACGTCCGCAAGCAGTTCACCTCGACTCCGGAATTCCAGGCGCAGCTGCGCGCCGCGGGCTTCGTGTCCGAGGAGGAGTGGCGCCGTTGGCTGGCCGACCAACAGCGGCGCGCGATCCTGCAGCAGCGGCTTATCGAGGGACTGAAGCAGAAAGGGAAGCTGCGGCCGATTCCGCCGTCGGACGCCGAGATGCGGGCGTTCTGGGAGTCGAACCGGGCGCAGCAGCCCAAGCGGCCGGCGGCCATCTCCTTCCGCCAGATCGTGATCGTGCCGAAAGCGGACTCGGCGGCGAGCGCCCGTGCGCTGCAGCTGGGGGACTCCCTCGTCGCGGCGCTGCGGCGGGCCGGCGGGGCCCGGTTTGCCGACGTCGCGAAGCAGTACTCGGCGGACAGCGTCTCTCGGGAGCAGGGCGGCGCGCTGGGGTGGTTCCGCCGCGGCGTGATGGTCAAGGAGTTCGAGGACGTCGCGTTCCGTCTGAGGCCGGGCGCCATCTCCGATGTCGTACGCACCGAGTTCGGCTTCCACATCATCCAGGTGGAGCGCGCGCAGCCGGCGGAGATCCTGGCGCGCCACATCCTGATCCAGCCCACCATTTCCGCGGCGCAGATCGCCATCGCCCGGCGCCAGGCCGATTCGGTGCACGACGCGCTCGCCCACGGCGCGTCGTTCGACACACTGGCCCGTCGCTACGCCGACCCGAGCGAGCCCAAGCTGGCTGACGCCCTCCCCGTGTCCCAGCTGCCGCCCGATTACGAGAAGGCGATCGGTAAAGACACCGTTCCCGGGCTGAAGCCGGTGTTCGAAGTCGCCGCCGGAACGGGGCGGCCGCGGTTCGTGGTGTTCGAGCTGTTGAAGCGCCTTCCCGAAGGCGAGCTGGGGTTCGACGAGGTGAAGGATCGCATCCGCGACGGGCTGGGCCAGCAGCTCGCCATCAAGCACCATCTCGATTTGCTGCGTCGCACCACGTACGTCGACGTCCGTTTCTAGCCGCCGTCCCCGACTCGCGGTCACGCTCGGCGATCCGCGGGGGATCGGGCCGGAGGTGATCGAAAAAGCGCTGGCCCTCGGTCCGCTCGACGCGGATCTCGTGTTTCTCGGGAGCGGGGAGCGGGGAGCGGTACCCTCCGATGCAGCGGCGGGTCCCGCTCCCCGCTCCCTGCTCCCAGAACAGGCGGGGAGGATCGCTGGGGAAGCGGTGACCGAGGCGGTTCGACTCGCCCTCGCCGGCGACGTGGACGCCATCGTGACCGGCCCTGTGCACAAGCACGCGCTGCACCTCGCCGGATTCCGCTACCCCGGCCTCACCGAGCTGCTGTCCCATCTCGCCGGCGACGTGGACGTCGCGATGATGCTCGCCGCCGGCAAGCTGCGGGTGGTGCTCGTCACGACGCACATCCCCCTCAAGGACGTCGCGGCGCAGGTGACCACCGATCGCGTGGTGCGCTGCGGGCGGATCACCGAGCGCGCCCTGCGCGACTGGTGGGGCATCGCGGCGCCACGGCTCGCCGTCTGTGCCCTCAATCCCCACGCGGGCGAGTCCGGCCTGTTCGGCGACGAGGACGCGCGCGTGCTCGAGCCTGCGGCCCGGACGCTCGGCGCGGCCGGGCCGCTGCCGGCGGACACGGTGTTCGTGCGGGCGCTGAGAGGTGAGTTCGATGCCGTGCTCACGCCCTATCACGACGTCGGCATGACGGCGGTGAAGGTCGCGGGATTCGGCGCCGGGGTGAACGTCACGCTGGGATTGCCGTTTCCGCGCGTCGCCCCGGACCACGGGACCGCGCTCGACATCGCCGGCAAGGGCGTGGCCGACCCCGGCTCGATGCGCGCGGCGTTGGAGCTCGGGACCGACCTGGCGCGACGGGTGCAGCGAGCGGGCGGAGGGGCGGCGCTCCGGCGCTAGGCCTCGGCGCCCGCCCCGCGTCGCAGCACGCGGACCGTGCCGACGCGGCGCCCCTCGACCTCCACGATCTCGAACACGGCGCCCTTCACCGCCACCTGGTCGCCCGGCCGGGGAAGGCGGCCGATGGCGCCGAACAAGAATCCCCCGATGGTCGTGTAATCCTGCTCGCTCAGCTCCAGCCCGAACGCGCTGTTGACCTCGCGGATCGGGACCGAGCCCGCGATGACGGGCGCCACGCCGGCGGGCGCGACGCGCAGCTCGCCCGAGGGTCGATCGTATTCGTCGTAGATCTGGCCGACGATCTCCTCCAACAGATCTTCCATGGTGACGAGACCCGCCGTCCCGCCGAACTCGTCCAACACGATCGCGAGGTGGATCTTCTGCCGCTTCATGTCGGCGAGCACGTCTTCCACCTCCCGCGTCCCGGGGACGAAAACGGCGGGGCGGAGCACGGCGCGCAGGCTGCCGCCCTTGGCCGAGCGCAGGCCGGCGAGGATATCCTTGGCGTGCACGACGCCGAGGATGTCGTCGAGCGACTCGCCGTACACGGGATAGCGCGACCGGCCGGCGACGGCCACCTGATCGGCGGCTTCTTCGAGCGTCAGGTCGGCCGGGAGGGCCACCATCTCGGTGCGCGGCGTCATGACTTCCCGGGCGGTCTTCTCGCTGAACTCGAACACGCCCTGCAACAGGCGGGCGTCGTCGGCGTCGAGCTTGCCGCGCTGCCGGCTCTGCTCCACCAGCATGCGCAGCTCCTCGGGAGAGTGGATCGCCTCGAGCTCGGCACTCGTGCCCTTCAGCCCCAGCAGCCGCACCACCCGGTTGGCGCTCCAGTTGAGGAGGTCGGTGAACGGCCGCGTTATCCACGAGAAGAAAATGAGGGGCGCGGCGATCCAGCGGCTGGTGCGCTCGGGATGGGTGATGGCCCAGGCCTTGGGCGCCTGCTCGCCGAACACGACATGAAGGAAGGAGACGATTGCCACGGCGACCGTGGAGGCGACCCCGCCGCGGGCGAGGAACTCGAGGGCAGGTGGCAGCGCCGCGAACCAGTCGCGGAACAGCTGGGCGACCGTATCCTCGGCGACATAGCCCAGCAGAATCGAAGCGACCGTGATCCCGAGCTGCGCCGCGGATAGCTGCCGGTACAGGTCCTTGAACGCCGCCTGCACCCGCCGCGCCTTCCGATCACCGCGCCGGACCAGCGCCTCGATGCGGGTGCGGCGGGCGGCGACCAGCGCGAATTCGGCCGCCACGAAGAACGCGTTCGCGAGCACGAGCGCCAGCACCGCCAGCAGGCGGAGGCCGACCGATTCCGAGGCGGGGCCGGGCATAGAGGCGGGAACATAGAGCGTGTTGCCCGAGGGCGGAACGGCTGGATATCTTGGGGATTGGGGGCGAGGGATGAGTGACTCGTGAGCGCCACGGTACCGCTGGAAGTCCAATGCACACATCGAGCTCCGCTGCGCGAGGAGAGCCGGCGGCGGATGAAGCTCGTGCTGGCCATCACGGCCGCGGTGATGGTTGCCGAGGCCGTGGGCGGGTGGCTGGCCCACTCGCTGGCCCTGCTGGCCGACGCGGGCCACATGCTGGCCGACGTGGCTGCCCTGGGCCTGTCGCTGGTGGTGACGGCACTCGCGCAGCGGCCGGTGACGGCGGAGCGGACGTTCGGATTGCTGCGGCTCGAGATCCTGGCTGCGCTCGTGAATGGAGCGGCCCTGATCGTGATCGCCCTCGGCATCGGCTTCGAGGCTTACCAACGGCTGCGCTCGCCCACCGAGGTGCAGGGGACGCTGCTGTTGATCATCGCGGGGGTAGGACTGGTGGCCAACGCCGCCGGCACCGCGATCCTGCACCGCGGGCACAACCACTCGCTCAACCAGCGCGGCGCATACCTCCACATCGTCAGCGACCTGCTCGGCTCGGTTGGTGCGCTACTCGCGGGCGTCATCATCCTCGCCACCGGGTGGGTGCAGGCCGATCCGGTGATCTCGGTGTTGATCTCCCTGCTGATCCTCGGTAGCGCCTGGAGGCTGGTGAAGGAGAGCACGGACGTGCTGCTCGAGGCGGCGCCCGCGCACATCGCCTTGTCGGACGTCCACGACCGGATCGCGTCCATCCCCGGCGTGGCCTCGGTGCACGACCTCCACGTGTGGACCGTCACCAGCGGCGTGATCGCGATGAGCGGTCACCTAGTGGTCCAAAACCCAGCCGACAACCAGCGTGTACTCGAAGCCGTGCAGGCCTGTCTTGGGGACATGGGCATCCGCCATGTGACCGTGCAGATGGAGCGGGATCCAACCTGCGCATAAACTGGCCCCCCGCTTGGTGATTTCTGAGCTTGTCTTTTCGAGACCCCCCTCCTATACTGCGCCCCTCACAGGCTGCGCCTCTCACATAGGTATCATCAGGACCTAGCCCCTTGCAGATCCGCAACATCGCCATCATCGCGCACGTGGACCATGGGAAAACCACGCTGGTGGACCAGATGCTCCGCCAGGCGGGGGTATTCCGTGCCAACCAGCAGGTCAACGAGCGGGTCATGGACTCGAACCCGCTGGAGCGCGAGCGCGGCATCACCATCCTGTCGAAGAACACCGCCGTGAAGTGGGGCGATACCAAGATCAACATCGTGGACACGCCCGGGCACGCCGACTTCGGTGGCGAGGTGGAGCGGATTCTGCGCATGGTGGATGGGTTCCTGCTGCTGGTGGATGCCGCCGAGGGCCCCATGCCGCAGACGCGCTTCGTGGCGGGCAAGGCGCTGGCGCTCGGCCTCAAGCCGATCGTGCTGGTGAACAAGATCGACCGCCAGGACGCCGAGCCGCTGCGGGTGCACGATGAGGTGCTGGAGCTGTTCCTGGACCTGGAGGCCACGCCGGAGCAGTTCAACTGCCCCTTCCTCTATACATCGAGCCGCGCGGGGACCGCCACGCTGGACCTCAAGGCCCCGGGCACGGATCTCAACCCGTTGTTCCAGACGATCTTGGACACGATCCCGGCGCCCAAAGCCGACCCCAACGGACCGTTCCAGATGCTCGTCTCGACGCTCGACTACTCCTCGTATCTGGGCCGGATCGCGATCGGCCGAATCGAGCGGGGGCGGGTAAAGGTGGGCGAGACGGTCGCGTTACTTCCGCTGGGCGAACCTGGTCCTCTGGGTGATAAGCCCTACGAACAGGCCAAGGTGGTGAAGCTGTTTTCATTCGACGGGCTGGAGCGGGTGGAGGTGCAGGAAGCCTCGGCCGGCGACATCGTGGCGCTCGCGGGCCTGGTGGGCGTCGAGATCGGTAAGACGGTGACGGCGCCCGACTATCTGGAGCGGCTCACGGGCATCGCGGTGGAAGAGCCCACGATCTCCGTGGACTTCAAGGTGAACGACTCGCCGTTCGCGGGGCGGGAAGGGAAGTACGTGACGGGCCGGCAACTGCGCGATCGGCTGTTTCGGGAGCTCGAAAAGAACGTGGCCCTGCGGGTCGAGGAAACCGACGACCCCCAGACGTTCACCGTGTCGGGCCGGGGAGAGCTGCACCTCGGCATCCTGATGGAGACGATGCGGCGCGAGGGGTTTGAGTTCCAGGTGAGCCGGCCGCGCATCATTCCGCGGGAGGGCCCGAACGGGGAGCGGCTGGAGCCGTACGAGGAGCTGATGATCGATTGCCCGGAAGGGTACCTGGGGGTTGTGATGGAGAAGGTGGGCCCCCGGCGGGCGGAGCTCCTCGACATGCGGAACCCGGGGGTGGGCATGGTGCGCATGCGCTTCAAGATTCCCGCCCGGGGGCTGTTGGGGTACCGGTCGGAGTTCTTGACGGACACGCGCGGGACCGGGATCATGCACCACCGTTTCTTCGACTACGGCCCGTGGGCGGGGCCGTTGCAGGGCCGGAGCCGCGGGGTGCTAGTGGCGGACCGGGAAGGGGTGGCGGTGGGGTACGCGCTCTTCAATTTGCAGGAGCGCGGGACGATGTTTGTCAAACCCGGGGAACCGGTGTACGAGGGCATGGTCGTGGGCGAGAACGCGCGGGTGGGCGACATGGACGTGAACCCTTCCAAGGAAAAGAAGCTCACGAACATGCGGACGACCGCGTCGGACGAGATGATCATTCTGGAGCCGCCGCGGCAGGTGACGCTCGAGCTGGCGCTCGAGTACATCGAGGACGACGAGCTGATCGAGGTCACGCCGTCGTCCATTCGGCTGCGCAAGCGCGCGCTGGGCGCCACGGAGCGGCGTAAGCTGGCGCGGAACGCGCGGTCGGCGGAGGAGTCGTAGGAGAGAGTCGGATAGCTCGTTCAAACAACAACCACAACCCTAGCTGGGGGTGACAATGTTGTCCCGTGAGACGTCGGACTGGTCGCTCAAGCGTCGCGGCGACAGTCTCGG
>Ga0137409_10007951_pt1 | contig 10854 bp, 5 predicted proteins | sample CZODoug1_16funga_FD_122059 | JGI IMG/M metagenome (GOLD analysis project Ga0137409, IMG submission 122059) | Vadose zone soil fungal communities from Angelo Coast Range Reserve, California, USA - CZODoug1_16fungal (Hybrid Assembly) | ecosystem: Environmental > Terrestrial > Soil > Vadose zone... | reverse complement strand
ATCCTCGAAGAAGAAAAGCGGGAACAATCGAATCCGGTGAACAAGAGGCTGCCGCGGCCTCCGGAAATCAAATCGTTCCTGGACGGTTACGTCATCGGCCAGGACAAGACGAAGAAAAAGCTCGCCGTAGCGGTCTATAACCACTACAAGAGAATTTTCCTGAACCGGCAGCCGGGCGACGTGGAATTGACGAAGTCGAACATTCTGCTGATCGGACCGACGGGAACCGGCAAGACCCTGCTGGCGCAAACGCTTTCGCGGATGCTGGAAGTTCCCTTCGCCATCGTGGACGCCACGACGCTGACCGAAGCCGGATACGTGGGCGAGGACGTTGAAAATATCATCCTGAAGCTGCTGCAGGCAGCCGACGGGGACGTCACCAAGGCGCAGCAAGGGATCATCTATATCGACGAGATCGACAAGATTTCAAAGAAGGACGAGAACCCTTCGATCACCCGGGATGTCTCCGGCGAAGGCGTGCAGCAAGCCCTGCTGAAAATTCTGGAAGGTACAGTCGCCAATGTGCCGCCGCAGGGCGGGCGCAAACACCCGCACCAGGAATTCACGCCCGTGGATACGACGAATATCCTTTTCATTTGCGGAGGCGCATTCGTCGGGCTTGAAAAAACGATCGAACGCCGCATCGGACAGAAATCGCTCGGATTCCACACGGATGCGCAGCCTTCCACCGCGCAGCGCCGCAATATCGAGATGCTCGAACAAGTGCAGCCGACGGATTTGATCCGCTACGGCCTGATCCCCGAATTTGTGGGGCGCCTGCCGGTGGTCGGAGTCCTGGGCGATCTGGACAAAGGCGCCCTGATGCAAATATTGACGGAACCGAAGAACGCGCTCATCCGTCAATATCAACGGTTATTCGAATTTGAAAACGTGCGCTTGCGATTCGCCGACGATGCCCTCGAAACCGTCGCGGACCTGGCCTTGCAGCGCAAGGTCGGCGCGCGCGGCCTGCGCATGATCCTCGAAGATCTGATGCTTGAGTTGATGTACCACCTCCCGGCCCAGCGCAAACTCCGCGAGTTCCTCGTGACTGCCGAAATGGTCCGGAGCCGCGAGATTAACTGGACGCTGCTCGAAAAAGCGGGATGAAGACCCCTAAAGGAGCCATAACCATTCACGGGACCCATGTTTAACCGAGAAAAAAGTGAGTTGAAACGCGTGCCGATGATGCCGGTACGCGACCTGGTGATCTTCCCGCAGATGATGAATCCGTTCATCGTCGGCCGGGAAAGTTCCTTGCGGGCTCTGGAAGAAGCGCTGGCCGGCGACAAGAAGATCTTTCTCGCCACTCAACACGATGCTTCCGTGGATGACCCGAAACCCGACGAAATCTACACGGTCGGCACCCTGGCGAACATCGTGCAAAGCGTGCGGCTGCCGGATGGCAACTTGCGTGTGCTCGTCGAAGGGGTCGAGCGCGCGAAAGTCGTGCAAGTGACGACGGAGGAAGGATTCTTCCGGGCCACCCTGAAGGTCATCGCCAACAAAGTCGAGCCGTCTCCGCAGGTCGAGCAGGCCGTAACCAAGGTGACCGGCCTGTTCGAGCAGTACGTGAAGCTCTCGCAGAGCCTGAACTACGACACGATGATCGCGGCGACTCGCGTCGACGACGCGGCCAAGCTTTCCGACACTATTGCCTCCAACCTGCAGATTCCGGTCGAGGAAAAACAGGAACTGCTAGAGAATTTCGATCCCTTGGAGCGTCTGACCCGCGTCGGAGAGATTCTCGAAAGCGAGATCGAAAAGCTCAACGTGGACCGCAACATCAATACGCGCGTGAAGCGCCAGATGGAGCGCGCCCAGAAAGAGTACTACCTCAACGAAAAGTTGAAGGCCATCCACAAGGAGCTGGGCCGCGGCGAGAAGAACGAACTCGAAGAGCTCAAGAAGAAGATCGATGCCGCGGGCATGCCCAAAGACACCCACGAGAAGGCGGTCCAGGAACTGAAGCGGCTGGAAATGATGCCGCCGATGTCGGCCGAGTCGACCGTGAGCCGGAATTATCTGGATTGGCTGCTGGCCGTGCCGTGGAAAAAGAAATCCAAGGAAATCCGCGACATCGAGCTGGCCGAGAAAATTCTGGAAGAAGATCACTATGGGCTCGAAAAAGTCAAGGAGCGCATCCTCGAATACCTGGCCGTGCGCCAATTGGTGAAGAATCCCCGCGGGTCAATCCTGTGCTTCGTCGGGCCTCCCGGAGTCGGCAAAACGTCTCTGGCAATGTCCATCGGACGCGCCACGGGCCGCAAGTTCGTGCGCGTATCGCTCGGCGGCGTGCGGGATGAGGCCGAAATCCGCGGACATCGGCGCACGTACATCGGCGCCCTCCCCGGCCAGATCATTCAGATGATGAAGAAAGCCGGGACCGTCAACCCCATCTTCGTCCTGGATGAAGTGGACAAGATGTCCACCGACTTCCGAGGCGATCCCTCGGCGGCCCTCATGGAAGTCCTCGATCCCGAGTTGAACAACGCCTTCACGGACCATTACCTCGACGTCGAATACGATCTCTCCAAAGTCATGTTCGTCTGCACGGCCAACGTGATGCACACGATTCCCCAGCCCCTGCAGGACCGCATGGAAATTCTGCGGATCCCGGGCTACACGGAAGTCGAGAAAACGCAGATTGCGAAGCGCTTCCTGGTGCGCAAGGCCCTCGAAGCCGCGGGCCTGACCGAGGCAAACCTGACGTTCAACGACCAGGCGATCACACACGTCATCCGGCACTACACACACGAAGCAGGCGTGCGCAATCTGGAGCGCGAGATTTCCAACATCTGCCGCAAGGTGGCGCGGCGCGTGGTAAAAGACGGCAAGCAGTATTCCATCGCCGTGACGCCGGAGAACGTCGGCGAATTTCTGGGCGTCATCAAGTTCCGCGAAATTTGGGCCGAGAAGAAAAATGAAATCGGCCTGACGACCGGCCTGGCGTGGACCGAGGTCGGCGGCTCCGTCCTGTCCACCGAAGCGACGATCATGCAGGGCAAGGGCCGCTTGACGCTGACCGGCAAGCTGGGCGACGTCATGCAGGAGTCGGCTCAGGCGGCGATGAGTTATGTGCGGTCGCGAACCGCGACCTTTGGCCTTCCGCGGGATTTCTACCGGCACATCGATATCCATATGCATGTTCCGGAAGGCGCAATCCCGAAGGATGGCCCGTCGGCCGGAATCACGATCGCCACGTCCATTGTGAGCGCGTTGACGCGCACGCCGGTGCGCTGTGACGTAGCGATGACCGGTGAAATTACGCTCCGAGGCAAGGTATTGCCAATCGGGGGCATGAAGGAGAAACTGCTGGCCGCGCACCGAGTGGGAATACGGACCGTAATTCTTCCCAAGGACAACGAAAAAGATTTGGCTGAAATCCCGCCGGAGATTCAGGCCGACTTGACCCTCCGGTTCGTCGAGAATATGGACCAGGTGCTCGAAATTGCGCTGGAACGGCCACTAGAGCCGCTGTTGCACGACGCGGGGCCGGAAGTGGCCTCGAAGTTCGAAACGGAAACCGAGAGCGATCAGGAATTGACCAACTGAGGGAAACCTCGGCCCGTCCGTCCCAAAGAACAGCAAAGCAACCATGAAGCACGCCGCTTTGGGGTGTGGGACGCACGTCGCCAGTTCGCCGTGTCGCAAGTAATCTGAATTTCCCTTTTGGCTACCCCGGTCGGTTTTTTTTAGGACCTGCCCGGAGTCCGCCGATGAGAAGTACCCCGGCCTGAGCTTCAGGCTTATCTTCAATTAAAGGCTTAAGGAAACGAAACAATGAGCATTAGTCTTGCGGACCTGAAAGAAAAAAACATCACGGACCTGGCAAAAATCGCCAAAGACCTGGCCATTCCGGGCGCCAGCGGCATGCGCAAGCAGGAGTTGATCTTCCAGATCCTCCGCGCCCAGACGGAGAAGAACGGCTTGATTTTCTCGGAAGGCGTGCTGGAATGCCTGCCCGACGGATTCGGCTTCCTGCGCGCTCCAGAATACAATTACCTGCCAGGCCCGGATGATATTTATGTTTCGCCATCGCAGATTCGAAAATTCGATCTGCGAACCGGCGACACCGTTTCGGGGCAGGTCCGTCCCCCGAAAGACGGCGAACGGTATTTTGCCCTGATCAAGGTCGAAGCCGTCAATTTTGAGGACCCGGAAGTCGCGCGGAACAAAATTTTCTTCGATAACTTGACACCGCTCTATCCCCAGGGACGCCTGAAAATGGAAACGACGAGGGAGAACCTCACCGGCCGCGTGCTGGATCTGCTTTGCCCCGTCGGCAAGGGGCAACGCGGGCTGATCGTGGCGCCGCCGCGCACTGGGAAAACCATGATGCTGCAGGCCTTCGCCAACTCAGTCACGACGAACCACCCCGAAGTCGCGCTGATCGTGCTCCTGATCGACGAGCGGCCGGAAGAAGTCACCGACATGCAGCGCACGGTGAAAGGCGAAGTCATCAGCTCCACCTTCGATGAGCCCCCGCAACGTCACATTCAAGTGGCGGAGATGGTGCTGGAGAAGGCTAAGCGCCTGGTCGAACACAAACGTGATGTCGTGATCCTGCTCGACTCGGTCACGCGCCTGGCGCGCGCCTACAACGCCGTTACGCCGCCTTCGGGCAAGGTGCTTTCCGGCGGTATCGACGCCAACGCGTTGCAGCGCCCCCGCCGATTCTTCGCCGCAGCGAGGAACGTCGAGGAGGGCGGCTCACTCACCATCATCGCTACGGCGCTGATCGATACGGGCAGCCGCATGGATGACGTCATCTTCGAAGAGTTCAAGGGTACTGGCAACATGGAAATCAACCTGGACAGGCGCCTGGTGGACAAGCGTATCTTCCCGGCGATCGACATCAACCGCTCGGGAACGCGCAAGGAAGAGCTCTTGATGCCCCCGGACGAGCTCAACCGCGTCTGGGTGCTGCGCAAAGTGCTGAATCCTCTCTCACCCGTGGAGGCCATGGAGTTGCTCTGCGGACGGCTTTCGAAATCGAAATCGAATGCCGAGTTTCTCGCGTCGATGTCCAGCCCGACCTAGTACGTAGCACGAATCATTCCCTCTTCCCGCACTGGCTTGAATTCGCATGTAGCGAAAAAGCGCCACTACCGCCGGATTTCACCAGTCACGAGTCACTCGTCACCGATCTTTTGGCCTTTTCCTGTGCGCACAGGACGATCACGCGAGCAGTCTCTTCCCCGTCCATCGCCGTGTTATCCACGACGACCGCGTCCGCGGCGCGCACCAGCGGTGACATCTCGCGCTCGCGGTCCCGGCGGTCGCGCTCGCGCACATCGGCCAGCACTTTCTCAAGTTCGAGCCCCTCGCCCTTTTCTTGCAACTCGCGCTGGCGGCGCTCGGCGCGCACTTCCGGCGAAGCGTCGAGAAAAACCTTGAGGTCCGCGTGCGGGAAAACGGCCGTCCCGATGTCGCGGCCTTCCATGACGATGCCGCCGTGCGCGCCTGCCCGCCGCTGCTCGGCCACCATCGGGTGCCGCACGCCGGGCACCACGGCAACCACGGACGCCGCGTGCGAGACTTCCCTCGTGCGAATCAAATCCGTGATGTCTTCGCCGTCAAGGACCACGTGCAGCTTCCCGCCGCGCGGTACGAGGTCAATGCGCGCCGCCTCCGCCAGCGCCGCAAGCTGCGCCGGCGAGTCCAATGGCACGCCGTCACGCAGCGCCTTCCACGCGATGCTGCGGTACATCGCTCCGCTATCGAGATGCGTGTAGCCCAGCAATTCGGCTACGCGCCGCGCCACGGTGCTCTTCCCGGAACCCACCGGGCCGTCAATCGCGATGATGAGTTTGCTCATCCGAATAGCGTCAAATTCGCTTGAAGGCGCGCTCGATTTCCTTCACCGAGTAGCGCAGCACGATCGGACGGCCGTGCGGGCAGCTCATCGGCGATTCCGTCTTCGCCAGTTCCGCCAGCAGCCATTTCATTTTCGTATCGTCGAGCGGCATGTTCACCTTGATCGCCGCGTGGCAGGACGTCGATGCCGCAATTTTCGCTTGCAGCGAATCCATGGAGATCGCTGCGTTCTCCCGCTCGATGCCGTCCAGAATTTCCATCAATAGCCGCTCGGCATCCGCGCCCGCGATTCCCGCCGGAGTCGCATGAATGGCCACGCTCCGCGGCCCCATCTGCGCGACTTCGAAACCGTTGGCGGTCAGCTCCTCGGCGATGCGTTCGAAAATGACCAGTTGCCGCGGGGAAAGCTCCACCATCAGCGGCATCAGCATGCGCTGGCCGGTGAGCTGCCCTTCGCGACGCGCGCGGAGATGTTGTTCGAACAGCACGCGCTCGTGCGCCACATGCTGGTCAATGATCCACAATCCTTCGCCGTTTACTGCGACGATGAAGCTCGAACTCACTTGCCCCAGCGGCTTTAGCTCGCTCAGGCTTTCGGCGCTCGCCTGCGGCTCGGCACCCACGTTTATCCCGGCTTCGCGAAAGGCCGCGGTGACGGCCTCACCCATGCCTGGAGAGGCAGCCTCGGAGAATCGTTCGGCCATCGAGGAGCCCGGGTCGCCGGGCAGCGTTCCGATGCCGCCTTCGAACTGGAAGCGCTGCGGCTCAGGCCGCAGTGGGGCTACGCTCAATTCGAAATCGCTGGCGGCGCCCGCCGCATTCATAGGGGGAATCACCGCGCGTGTCGGGCCCATTCCGTTGCCCGCACCTGCCGCGGCAGTTGCCACAGCGCTGTCCTGTTGGCTCTCCCGGACCGGAGCGCTGGCTGCGACGCCAGGAAAACTTGGAATCGGGCGCGCGCGTGAAAGAGCCTGCCGGATCGAATCGCGCGTGAAGTCATGCACGAACTGCGGATGCCGGAAGCGCACCTCGATCTTTGCGGGATGCACGTTCACGTCCACTTCTTCGGCGGGCAAATCGAGAAAGAGCAACACCGCTGGGAAGACCGCCGGCGGCAACACGTTGCGATACGCCTCGTGAATCGCGTGCAGGATCAGACGGTCGCGCACCAGGCGCCGGTTTACGAAGACGAAAATTCCGTTGCGGTTGCTGCGCTGCACGTCGGGCCGCGACGCAAACCCGCGCACAACCAGTTCGGCAGCGCGCTCCTCGGTGGTCAGTTCGGCTTCGGTGATCGCGGCGCGCATGGGCGAGGATACGGGTAGGATTTCAAATAGTTCTTCGAGGGCCTGGCGTCCAAATAGCTGGTACACGCGCTCGGCCATCGTTTCCACGGCCGTGGCGTTGATGATTTCCTGCGTCGGCGTCTTCAGGACGAATTGCTTCGCGGGATGCGCCAGTGCATAGTGCGTGACGAGCGAAGCGATGTGGCCCAGTTCCGTGGTCTCGGATTTGAGAAAATTTCGCCGCGCGGGCACGCAGTAAAAAAGATCGGCCACGCTGATCGTCGTTCCCGATGGAAGCCCTTCCGGCTTGACGCTCACGAGCTTGCCGCCGGCAAACTCGACCCGCGTTCCTTCCTCTTCCTCCGCCGCGCGCGTTTGCAGCAGCAGGCGCGAGACCGCCGCGATCGAAGGCAGCGCTTCTCCGCGAAACCCGAGCGTGGAGATCGAGAGTAAATCGTCGGCCGTGCGCAGCTTCGACGTGGCGTGCCGCTCGAATGCCAGCAGCGCATCGTCCTGCGCCATTCCGCCCCCGTCATCGATCACGCGAATCATCCGCTTGCCGCCGGATTCCACTTCAACGCGAATCGACTGCGCCCCCGCATCGAGCGCATTTTCCAGCAATTCCTTCACGACGGACGCAGGCCTCTCGACCACCTCGCCCGCGGCGATCTTGTTCGCGACGTTCTCCGCAAGTATGCGTATTCGCGTCATCACACTTCAGGGGCTAAAGCCCCATTTCCTTCCTCGCCGTTACGTCGGGGCTGAAACCCCGACCTCCGAAATCTAGTCCGCAAAAATATCCGCGCCCGAACGACCGGCGAGAATCTTAGGAGGGCCGGGCTTCAGCCCGGCCGCGAACGACTCCATTTCCGGGGGCTTTAGCCCCTGAAGTTCAGGATTGGAATTTTCCTGGCCCAGGATCCAAAGAAAAGTTCGCGCAGGCCGAGCCGAACGGCCAATCTTCCGGTTGCTCAACCAAATGCGCTCGAACCGGATTCATGCGAATATACCCGACTTTCGCCCGATAGTCTTCACAGTCCCGAATCGTCCAGTCATGGAAACCAACCTGCCAGATTTCCATTCCGTGCCCACGCTGCGTATGAATCTCATGAGAACTTCCACCTTTGATCAACTGCACGGCCTTCTCTAGCGTGGTCGTTGTACCTGGAGTCATGAGAAGATGAAAATGATCCGGCATCACAACAAATTCATGAAGCTGGTAAGCGCCTTTGTCGCGGCAGACGAGGATCCGTCGAACCAGGATTTCTGCAACTTCCGCCACTCGGAATAGTTCGCGCCTCTCCCAAGTGCTTGTTGTAACGAAATATGTGCTTCCCGGAAGAACTCGGTGACGGAGTTTGCTCATCGGACCTTCAGGGGCTAAAGCCCCTTCACCTTCTCATTGTTACGTCGGGGCTGAAGCCCCGACCTCCGAAATCCAACTCAAGAAGCGAGTACAGTCCAACCCAAAGAATTACTCAAACCCGTCTGTGAATTCACTCCATTGCTGATGGCCCCGTAGATCCTCAGGAGGGCCGGGCTTCAGCACGACCGTAAACGAACCTATTTCTTATCGACTTCAGCCTCTGAAGCGCGACGAGCTCAAACGGGCTCCATCTTACTTCTCCTCTACTTTCTTTAGTTGAATTCCGAGCATATCAAGCTGGTCCGCATCCACATTCGAAGGCGCCTCGGCCATCAAATCCTGGGCCTTCGCGGTCTTCGGGAATGCAATGACTTCGCGGATCGACTTCTCGCCCGCCAGTAGCGCCACTACGCGGTCGATGCCGAGCGCGATGCCGCCGTGCGGAGGCGTTCCATATGTCAGCGCATCGAGAAAGAAACCGAAACGGTTGCGCAATTGTTCCTGGCTGAGGCCCAGCGCTCTGAACACTCGCTCCTGCACGTCCTGCTGATGAATTCGAATGCTGCCCGAGCCCAGTTCAGAGCCGTTCAGGACGAGGTCGTAACCTTTCGAACGCATTGAAAGGCGCACTTCGTCGGAGGCGTCCTCGAGTTTCGAAACGTCTTCCTCAACAATGCCGGTGAAGGGATGCTGCGCGCTGACGACGCACTTGTCGGTTGGACTCCATTCGAACAGGGCAAAGCCCGTGATCCACACGAACTCCCATCGGTCCTTGGGAATCAGTTTCAATTGGTCGGCGAGCAGAAGGCGCACTTGGCCCGCAATCAGAGCGGCAGCGTCCGTGCCGGGGATTTGTTCCTTGGCGGTGACGGCGACGACTAGATCGCCGGGCTTGGCGCCGGCGGCAGCGGCGATTTTCTTCAGCGCTTCCGCGCCAAGATTTTTCTCGAGCGGCGACGTGACACCCTCGGGTGTTACTTTAAATGTGTAAACCCCGCGCGCGCCCAGTGATTTTGCTTTTTCGGCGAACTCGTCAAGTTGCTTGCGCGAGAACGTGGCTGCTCCGGGCGCGGCAAGCGCCTGGACATTTCCTTCGATGTGCAGCGTCTCACGGGCCGGAGCGAAATGTTCGGTCACATCGTGTAACTCCATGCCGAAGCGCAGGTCGGGTTTGTCCGAGCCGTAGCGATGTATCGCATCACGATATTCCATGCGCCGGAAGGGGCCTTTCACCGTAATGCCGGCCACAGCGCAGGCGCGCACCATCACCTGCTCGATCACGCCGAAGACGGTGTCCTGCGTAGGGAACGAGATTTCCAGGTCCAACTGCGTAAACTCAGGCTGGCGGTCGGCGCGCAGGTCTTCGTCGCGAAAGCATTTGACGATCTGGAAGTAGCGGTCCATCCCGGCGATCATCAAAATTTGTTTGAAAATCTGGGGCGATTGCGGCAGCGCGTAGAACTGGCCGGGATGCACGCGGCTGGGAACGAGATAATCCCGCGCCCCTTCCGGCGTCGATTTGGTCAGAAACGGCGTCTCAATTTCCCAAAATCCCAGGTCTCCCAGGTAATCGCGCATCATTTTCGTCACCCGTGCGCGGGTGCGCAGCGTCTCCTGCATCTCATGCCGCCGCAGATCCAGGTATCGATAAGTCAGCCGCTTTTCCTCGCTGATCGTCTCATGCTCATCCGGCGTAAACGGCGGCGTCGGTGATTGGCTGAGCACCTCCATGGAGCGGACGCGCACCTCAATTTCCCCGGTCGCCAATTTCGGATTAGTGAGCCCTTCGCCGCGCATCTCCACTTCGCCACCGATGCTGATGACCCATTCACTGCGCAGTTTCCGCGCCTCCTCATGCACTGCCGCCCCACAAGAATCCGGATCAAACACGAGTTGGGTGAGTCCGTCCCGATCCCTCAGGTCGATGAATACGAGGCCGCCATGGTCGCGGTAGGAGTGGACCCAGCCGGCGAGTTTTACGGTTTTGGGTACATCGCCCGAGCGGATTTGGCCGCAGGTGTGGGTGCGGTAACGCGTCTCAATAGCTTCCATGGTTGATTCCGTCACTGAAATGTTGACTTGAGATTCGACAAACACGGACCGCCGGGGTGGGCGCGTCGCCTCTGGGGGCTACCGCGCCTTGATATTGGCATCCGTATTATCAATGCGACCTGACATAGGGCCAAGAACTATATCGGCAAAATGAACCGGTGTCTATTGCACCTGCCAGCGGGGTTTAGCCAACCATTCGCGGAGGACTTTTTCGGCCGGCTTGGCTTCGGGGGTGTAGCCGCGATCGGCTGCGCCGCCCTGGCCGGGGGGCCATTCCCAGATCATGAAGCCCCCAAACCACGGCGTCCCATGGAACGACCGGAAAAATCC
>Ga0137409_10007950_pt1 | contig 10855 bp, 10 predicted proteins | sample CZODoug1_16funga_FD_122059 | JGI IMG/M metagenome (GOLD analysis project Ga0137409, IMG submission 122059) | Vadose zone soil fungal communities from Angelo Coast Range Reserve, California, USA - CZODoug1_16fungal (Hybrid Assembly) | ecosystem: Environmental > Terrestrial > Soil > Vadose zone... | reverse complement strand
GCGTGCCGATCGCGTCCATCAATTCCACCGCCCGGCCCTTGCCCAGCATCAACAGGCCGGCGGTGATGCCTCGCAGCAGCTGCGGCACGTTGTCGAGGCCCTGCGGCGGGAAGTCGCCGGGCTTCTGCACGGCAATGGAAACGGCCTCCTTGATACGCGCGAGGTTCACGATGCATTCGCGCAGCACCGCTTCGCTCACCAACCTGAATTCAAGATCGTGATCGGCGGGCAAATCGACGGCCGACCCGTCGGGAGCCGTGGGCAAAATCAGCCGCACCAGCTGATCGTCGAGACTGTCTTCGACCGACAGCAGGACGCCGGCCACCTTGATCAGCGATTCCTCAGGCGGATTCTTGCCGTCGGACACGATGTCCGACAGCTCGGAAATCTCTTCCTGGACGCGCTGGCGCAACTCCCCGAGTCCTAGCACCCCGAGCGTGTCGCTGATCTTCTTGAGCAACTCGAGCTGGGGCAGGAGTTCGTCGCTGCGGCCGCCGCCGCGGCGCACGAATATATCGAGCACATCCTTGACCTTGGAAAGATCCTCCTTGATCGCGGCAGCGACCGTACGCATCAACTTGACGCTGGGCGCGGACAGGCTTTCGCGCTCATGCTCGATCGAGTCGTCGACCGGCAACAGCTCCGAGAGCTTGAACGAAGCTCGCACCGCGGCGATACGGCCGCCGGACATCGATGCGCGAGCGACGTAGTACAGCAGGTTGTTGAGCAGGTCGACCGGCGGATCTTCGCAGTAGCGGGCCTCGCCGAGTTCGTACAGCGCCTTGATTTGCCGGTCCGCTTGACCCAGCAACCGCTTCAGGGTCGCACTGCCTTCCAGGCCATTGGCGCGAACCGCTTCGAGGATGGCGCCGACGACCCACCACAATTGAAATACGGGCTGCGTCGTGGCGACCTGTTCGAGCTTTTCGGCCACCTTCGCCAGAATCTCCAGATTCTGCACGGTGCGTTCGCCGCGGATGTATCCCAGCAGGCCGATCTGGAAGCGCGGCCGCAGGCGTCTGGCCCACTGCGCCACGGAAATCGATTGCTCGTCGTGCCGCGGCGATTGCGGCTGCGCCGGCTGATCGGATTTCAGGTTGAGCAATAACAGCGTTCCCTCGGACAACAAGGGACTGCCGCGCACGGAACGCAAATCGTTGAGCAGAGGCAGCAGTACCAGGGCCAGATCCCGGCCGCCCGACAACACTCTTTCGAGGTAGGTCGGCAACTGCACCATCGCGCGCATCAACGCATCGAGGCCGTCGACTTGACGCTTCTGGTCATTGTCCGAACTCAGCAAGTAGCGGGTGACGTGCTCCATTTCCTCGGCGAGCAGTGCCGCGCCGTATACCTCGACCAAACGCAGCACCCCATGGGCGGAATGCAGTTGGTCGGCGCACTTCTCGAGCAGCGCCCGCTGATCCGAGCGTTCTGCATAGGCCTCCAACGAGGCACGCGCGTCATTTAGAGTCACCGCCAGCTCTTTGGCGACAATGTGCAGGGTTTGGGAACTGATGTCGGTCATACCGGAATCGCCGTGGGGGTCAGGCGCCGAAACCGCTGGCCTTGCGCATTTTTCCGGTATTGCCGGTATTGCCCGCGTTGCCGGTATTCCCGGTGCTGCCGGTGTTGCTCGTGCCGCTGCCGGCGCCGGCCATACCCCCGGGGCTCGCGGGCTCGTTCAAAGCGGGCAACTTGGCGGACGCGGCGCCGACCGTAGTCGTGCCGCCGCCGTAGTCCGGAAGACGGAATCCCGCCACGGATTTGCGGAGCTGCGCCGACAAGGCCGCGAGTTTGGCAATCGACATGGAAGTCGCCGTCGAGCCCTCGGCCGTCTGCGTCGATATTTCGCGCACCACCTGCATGTTCTTCGAGATGTTGCCGGATGCGACGGCTTGCTGCCGCGCGCTGGCCGAAATGTTCTGCACCAAGCTCGCGATCTGGTTGGAAACCTGCTCGATCTCCTCGAGGGCCGCACCGGCGTTCTCGGCCAGCAATGCGCCGCCTACCACATCGGTGGTGCTGCGCTCCATGGAGACGACCGCCTCATTGGTATCGGTCTGGATGGTGCGCACCAGCACCTCGATTTGCTTCGTGGCGTTCGCGGCGCGCTCCGCCAGGCGCTGCACCTCATCCGCCACCACCGCGAAACCGCGGCCCGCTTCGCCCGCCATGGATGCTTGAATGGAGGCATTGAGCGCCAGAATGTTGGTCTGCTCGGCGATGTCGTTGATCAGTTCGACGATGTTGCCGATTTCCTGGGAACTCTCGCCCAAACGCTTGATGCGCTTGCTGGTCTCCTGGATGGTCTCGCGAATCGCATTCATACCGTCGATGGTCCGCCGTACGGCATCGCCGCCCTTGTGGGCGATGTCGACCGAATGCCGGGCGACATCCGAGCAGCGCTCCGAATTTCCCGAAACCTCCTCGATCGAGGCTGCCATGTCTGCCATGGATTCGCTGGCTGAGGAGATTTGCCGAGACTGCGCGCTGCTGGCCTTTGCCATATGCGCCGCAGCGGCCTGAGTTTGCTTGGCTGCCCCGTCTAATTGAATGGCGCTGTCGTTGATCGTCGTGACGAGTTCGCGCAAGGCCTCGATGGCATAATTGATCGAATCGGCGATAGCGCCGGTAATATCTTCCGTCACCGTCGCCTGCACCGTCAGGTCACCGTCCGCGAGACTCGATAATTCATCGAGCAGACGCATGATGGCTTCTTGATTGCGTTCGTTCTCACGCACTCGCATCTCGCTGGTGCGCCGGACGTTGACCGACTTCAAATAGGTCCAGGCGAGCACAGCCATCAACGCGGCGGCAAGCCCCAACAACGACAATATCCAGGCCTTGTAACCAGCGCCGGAATCGGCCCGGTTCGCCGGCGCTTCGCCCAATTCGCCCGCCAGGCCGCTGGCGACGGCCGGCAGAGTGCGAGCCGCTGCTTGCGCCTTGGAGAGCGCCTCGGCGGCACCGATCGCCTTGCGCACGGCACTGCCGTATTGCTGGTTCCGGGAGACTACGCTCTTCAAGCGTTGCTCGGCCTCCGCGCCGCTGACGCGAGTCAGGGCGAGGCCGGATTCCTCGCCGGACAAACCGCGCATCACCTGATTCAGGAACTCCAGACTATCGGCGAGGCGTTGCGCGGCCGGAGCGGCATCGCTCACGCCCGACGCGAGACCGTTCAAGTCTTGTTGAATGCGCTGCACCATGAGTTCGAAACGCTCCAGGTACCGGCTCATTCCCTCGAGCTTTTGCACGCCGACCGCGCTTGCAAGATCGCCCAGTTCCGACAGCAACTTGGGCGCCAAATCACGGGCCTCTTGATTCGACGCCTGAATGGCCCCCACGGCGGCTCGGGCCTCACCGACCGTTTTCACGCCTTCGGACAGCTTGTTCCAAGTGGCCGCGTTACCGGCCCCGGGGCCTGCGCCCCTGTCCGGCATGGCGCCGCGCAGGGATTTTAAGCGGGCCGCGCTCTTGGCGAGCGCATCGAAAGCGCTGGCTTCGCCGCGCAGGGCATTTTGCGCCTCGAACGGCATGCGCTGCGCCACCAGGGGCAGTTCTGCGGGCGCCGCAGGGGGAGTGTTTTCGCGCGTGAGCAGGGTCAGCGCGGCAGCACCACCCAGGCAAAGCAGGATGAGCGCAGCCAGCACCGGCAGAAAATTTGCCGTGTTACCCGTGTCTTTTCGCATGGACTTCTGTTGCACTGGCTCTTCAACTCGCAGCCTGTAAAAAGCTTTGACTCTCCACTAGATTCTTCAAACTCAATACCGGCCACACCTCGCCGCCGCGACGAAACGCCCCGGCGAGATAGCTATCGCAACGAATTACCGTCGGCGGCGCTTCAGCGTTGAATTCCGATTCGGCGAAACGGCGAAAGCCCAACACTTCGTCCACCATCAGCCCCGCCGGTATTTCCCGGTGATTGACCACGACAATCCGCGTGTTTCGGCCGGCGGAAGTCGCGCCGCTGCCCAGAAATTGACGCAGGTCAAGCATCGGCAACAGCTGGCCACGGATGTTCGCAAGTCCCTTCACCCAGCCCTTCGCGCCGGGGATCCGCGTCACCACGGCCGGATAACCCAATACCTCGCGGGTTTCCTCGCGTGCCACCAAAAAGGTCTCGCCCCCCATGCGAAAGGCCACTCCCACCCATTCTAGTCCGACGCTGGTCTCGGCGACCGAGCCGCTCGTCACGGCCCGGCTGCGTTTCTCAAGTTCCTTGAGCAATTCAAACGGACGGTCGCGCAGGCCGCGCAGGCTGGTTGCAGGCCCGCTCATCGTGCTCGTCATACGGCCAGTGCGGCCTGCGCCTTCTCGACCAATGCCTGCGCAGACACGGGCTTCACCAAGTAGTCCACCGCACCTTGGCGCAAGCCCCAGACACGATCCGTCTCTTGTCCTTTGGTGGTCACCATGATGATTGGAATCAAGCTGGTTTCGGGATCGTTGATGAGCATGCGGGTGGCTTGATAGCCGTTGACCCCGGGCATCACGATATCCATGAAGATGAGATCCGGCTTCATGGCCTTGGCCTTGCGGACTCCCTCCTCGCCGTTCTCGGCCGCTGCGGTCTTGAAACCGTGCTTCTCCAGGGCCTTCTGCATGACGAATACCTCGGTGGGTGAATCGTCAACGATGAGAATCAATGCCATTCTTGCGTTCTCCGTCATTTACCGACGTGAGCTTCGATCGCGCCCAACAATTCGTCTTTGGTGAACGGCTTGGTCAAATAATGCTCAGAGCCCACGATTCGGCCGCGGGCCCGGTCGAACAAGCCGTCCTTGCTCGACAGCATGATGACCGGGATCTGCTTGAATACCTTGTTGTGCTTGATCAATGAACAGGTCTGATAGCCATCCAGGCGCGGCATCATGATGTCCACGAACACGATGTCGGGTTGATGGTCCGCAATCTTGGAGAGCGCATCGAAGCCGTCGACGGCGGTGAACACCTCGCAACCCTCCTTGGTCAAAAGAGTCTCGGCGGTCCGTCGAATGGTCTTGCTGTCGTCGATCACGAGAACTTTGAGTCCTGTGAGTTTCGGCTTGCCCGTCGTGATCATGCTCTCCATGAATCTGCCCTGTGGGGACCTTTCTACTTATGCGTAGGTGCTGGAATCTTGTGGCTTTTTAACATATCCAGGCCGCGCAAGCCACGGTATGGGGTCGACATTTCGCGGTAACCTGCTGCAAACAACGGTGGCGTAGTTCACAGTTTTCTCAAGTGGCTCGGAACGCCTCATGCCATGCCCGTGCCGGCGGCGTGCGCTAGACTCGAGATATGAGCATCTCTTCCCGTGTTCGTCTCGTTGTGGTCATGGACCCGATAGAAACGATCAAGCCCGCCAAGGATAGTACGCTGGCGATATTGCTGGCGGCGCAGGCGCGCGGCTGGCAGCTCTTTTATGCAGAACTGAAGGATCTCTGGCTGCGCGACGGCACTGCCTGGGGCCGCCTCGCGCCTCTGCAGGTGTTCGACGATCTCCAGACATGGTTTACGCGCGGCGCGGCGCACAACGCCAAACTCGGCGATTTCGATGTGATTCTGATGCGCAAGGATCCGCCCTTCGACACCGAGTACATCTACTCCACCTACATTCTGGATCGCGCCTTGCGCCAAGGCGCCCTGGTGTGCAACCGCCCTCAGGGGTTGCGGGACATGAACGAAAAGGTCTACACAGCCTGGTTTCCCGAGTGCTGTGCGCCCACGCTCATCACCCGCGATATGCACGCCATGAGCGAATTCCTGCGGGAGCACGGCAAGGCCGTGTGCAAACCCCTCGACGGCATGGGCGGCAAATCCATATTCGTGCTGGAACAGGGCGACAAGAACCGCAACGTAGTCTTTGAATCGCTGACCGGTTACGGCACCAGGTATGCAATCGTACAGCGGTATCTGCCGGAGATCGTCACCGGCGGGGATTGCCGTATCATTCTGGTGGACGGCGAGCCGGTACCCTTCGCGTTGCAGCGGATCCCGACACCGGAAGACAACCGCGGCAACCTCGCCGCCGGGGCGCGCGCCGAGAGCCGCCCCCTCAACGAGCGTGACCGATGGCTGTGCGCGCAAATCGGACCGACACTCAGGGCGGCCGGCATGTTGTTCGTCGGATTGGATGTCATCGGCGACTACGTCACTGAAATCAACGTCACCAGCCCCACGGGCATCCGCGAACTAAACAAGAAGCACGCTGTCGATATTGGAGCGATGCTGGTGGACGCCATCCACAGGACATTGAGCGCTGCGTGACATCCGAAGTGCAAGAAGCAGGCGATATGTTTCGGGCCGGCCTGCCGCCGGCCCACGACCGCATGCTGACGACCTGCTTTCTGGCGGCGTTGTTCCACGGCATCGTCATCCTGGGGGTCACCTTCAGTTCGCCGGGCAGCAAGGCGGGCGGCAATGAGGCGCCGGCGTTGGAAGTCGTCCTGGTGAACGATCAGGCGCCGAGCGTTGCCAGCAATCCGAATGCGCAGTACCTCTCGGAACGCAGTCAAAAAGGCTCCGGCAATACCCTGAAGCGGGAACGCACGCTGATCCCGAAATCATCTTTGATGCCGGTTGAACGTTCCGGGATACCGAGCGGCGACGGGCTTGCGGCCCAGCAGGCCGGAACCGAGACGGGGGACGAGGAACTCATTGCAACTCAGCGGCCTGCTCAAAAAATCCTGTATTTCGCGGCACCGACGGCGGCTGCGGTGCCGAGCCAGCTGCCGCTGTTGCTGGAAAAGCGGCCTGACCTCGCCATGACACCCAATGACGATGGGGTTGAACTGCGCATGCGTGGCGAGGCCATGCACCAGCTGTGGATAGCCGCGGATACCCGGGAATCCGATGTTGCAGTGTACCTGGACAGCTGGAGGCGCAAGATCGAGCGTGTGGGCACGATGAATTTTCCCGACGCGGCAAGACGGCAGAAGCTCTCCGGCACCCCGGTGATCGAAGTGACCATCGGTTCCGACGGCAAACTCCTGGAAACCGTCGTTCGGCGCAGCAGCGGGCACGCGGAAATCGACGAGGCTGCCATGCGAATCCTGAAGCTTGCCGCGCCGTTCGATCCGTTTCCGGGCGAACTTGCCGGCAAACATGACGAAATACGCATCGCCTACGAGTGGCAGTTTTTGGGCGGCGCCTCGCAAGGCACCAGCGTCTTCTATGCGGAGCCGAACCATTAGCGAATCCGGCTACTTGACCAACCAGTTGTTGATCGCCATGCCGGCCATGGGCGATCCCAACTTCGCGCAAACCGTCGCGCTGATTTGCGATCACAGTTCCCGCGGAGCACTCGGGCTCATTTTGAATAAACCGCTGCCCATGCGCATGGGCGAGATTTTCGAGCAATTGGAAATCGAGCTCGCCCTCGGGCCTCTACGGGAACGCCCGGTGCTGCGCGGCGGACCGATGCAGACCGACCGCGGCTTCGTCGTGCATCGAGCCGGCGGAGAATGGGATTCAACCCTCAAAGTATCCGATCTCATTCACGTAACCACCTCGCGGGATATTCTTGCGGCGATGGCCCGCGGTCAGGGACCCGAAGAGGCGGTCGTCGCCTTAGGGTATGCGGGTTGGGACGGCGGACAATTGGAGGACGAGATCCGGGCGAATGCATGGCTTAGCGCGCCGGTGGATCCGGGCCTGATTTTCGAACTGCCCTATGAGTCGCGTTGGCTGGCTGCCGGAAGGCTCCTCGGCGTGGAATTGTCGCGCATCAGTCCGATCAGCGGAAATGCCTGAAGCGGCCGCGTCCGAACCGAGCGGCCCACCCCGGGTTGTCCTGGCTTTCGATTTTGGAATTCGGCGGATCGGTGTGGCCTGCGGCGATACCGTGAGCCGTACCGCGGCGCCGCTGCACGCCGTGCCGGCGGCTTCGAGCGGGCCCCATTGGGAGGCCATCCGGACGCTCCTGCGCGAGTGGCAACCGGCCCTGGTGGTGGTCGGCTTGCCGTATAATGCCGACGGTTCCGATGGTGCCATGACCGGCGCTGCGCGCAGCTTTGCAGCCGAGCTCACGCGGCGCTTTCTGCTGCGCGTCGAACTGATCGATGAGCGGTATTCGTCGATGGAGGCCGCAGCGAGGCTCAAGGCGGCCCGTGAATCCGGCCGGCGCCGGCGGCGGGTGGCAAAGAGCGATGTTGATGCAGCCGCAGCCTGCATCATCTTGGAACGATGGTTCACCGAAGGAACATGAGGCGCGAATGCGATCACAACAAGACAGCGCCGGGGGGCTGCGCCACCTCATCACGCTCGAGGGACTGACCCGCGACGCATTGACGACGATTCTAGATCGCGCGGAAAGCTACCGCCGTCTCCCGGGTCAGCCTGCCTATGAGGGCCGCGAACTCGCTGGCGTTACCGTGGCGAATCTATTCTTCGAGCCGAGCACCCGCACCCGCGCCTCGTTCGATCTTGCCAGCCGCCGCCTGGGCGCACATGTGCTCAACTTGGACCTGCACTCGAGTTCGCGCGCCAAGGGCGAGAGCATGTTGGACACGATTTACACGCTCGAAGCCATGAACACCGATGTTTTCGTCATTCGCGATTCGGAAGCCGGCATGCCGGAATTTCTCATCGACCATGTCGCCCCGCACGTGTCGGTCATCAGCGCCGGCGAGGCGCACGTTTCGCATCCTACCCAGGGGTTGCTCGACGCGCTGACCATTCGCACGCATAAACGCCGCTTCGCCGGCCTCAAGGTCGCGATCGTCGGCGACATCAGGCACTCGCGCGTTGCAAGGTCAGCGCACCAGGCGCTAAGCACGCTGGGCACGACTGACGTGCGGCTCGTGGCGCCGGAATCGCTGTTGCCGGCGGACGGCGAATTTCGCGGCGCCCACCGCTGCATCCGCATCGAGGATGGGATTGCCGGCGCGGACGTGGTGATGATGCTGCGCATTCAGAAGGAGCGCATGGCGCAGAGTGCATCGCTGGACGATGCCGCCTACTTCCGCGATTTCGGCCTGGACGGCAAGCGTCTGAAACTTGCCGCGCCGAGCGTGCTGGTGATGCACCCGGGACCGATGAACCGCGGCGTCGAGATCTCTTCGGACGTGGCCGACGGACCTCGGTCGGTGATCCGCGAACAGGTGAACAACGGCGTAGCGGTGCGCATGGCGGTCCTCGCCTCCATTGCCGCCACACTGACCAGGCATCGCCGCCCCTTGTAAATGCGCTACGCGCAACATTTACGGGGTCGAAGCGACCCCAAGCAGCAACGCCGCGACGGCAAGCATCGTCAATGCTGGTTTGGGTGCGTATCTCATCGATCGATCTCCATCAGGGCCCGTCCCACTTGGATGCGGCCGCCCTCCTGGACCGCATCGCTCAGGCATGCGCCTCGGGGCGCAACAACGATTATGGTCGAACCGTGCTCGAACCAGCCCATCTCCTCACCCCGGGCGAGCCGCGCATCGCAGGGGATTATATTCGAGCCGCGGTAGCGCAGATGCAGCAACACGTCTAGAAACTTGAGACGCAGGCTCGCAACCAATATCGCGGCCACGGGCACGAGCGTGATCGCCGCGCCGGACGTCAAACGGCAGCGAATCACCGCCCTTTCGTTCTTGCAGAACAGTCGCTCCACTCGTTTGAGCGCGATTGGATTCACGTTCCAGGTGTCGCCGGAGATGTAGTCGACCTGTTCCACACGGCAGTCGGCGGGCGCGTGAAAGCGATGATACATGCTCGAGGTCAGGCGCAGCGTCGCGTACTGGCCGCCCTGGTAGTAGCGCGCCAAACCCGCGTCACCCAGCAGATCCGCGAGCGGGTATGGAAACCCTTTGGCCTGCAACACCGTTCCTTGAGCCACCCGTCCGCAGGCGCCGATCAGCGCGTCGCAGGGACTGACGAGGAGCCCGGGGCGTGGATCGATGGGGCGCGCACCAACCTTAAGTTCCCGCGTAAAGCAGGCGTGGACGCTCCTGAACCGGGTCTGCTTCGCTTCGCTCAAATCGAGATCCGAGAACAATCGCCACAAGGCAATGCACGGGCCGCACACCCAGGGGTGCTCGATCCGGCTCAACCACCCCATGAATCGCGTCAATAGTTCCCGCGGAATACGATTGGTGAGCAGAAAGTTGATGTCTTCTTGCTGAACGAGGCGGGCAATCAGGGATTTGGCGGTCATCTCAGTGTCATTCGCCTGCAATAGAGTTCGCCGCCTGGACGTAGCCAAGGAAAACCGCCATTAGCACGATTATCTGGTACACGTCGGCGGGGTTCGCGCTCGCCATCCTGCTGCGCAAACTGCAAATGAGGCTGCAGCTGTCGCGCGCCAAACACCGGTCGCTGACCGGGCATTCGCGCATGGCGCGCCGCTTTGCCGCGCTGGTCCCGTTTTACGAATACGGCGAATCCCAATTCTTCGATTCCGACGGAGCGCCCGCGAGCATTGCTGCGACGCGGCGCGCCGGCTTCATGCGCCTCGCCGCGATCTTTGCGGAACGCTTCAAAAAGACCGGGGCACTGACTGCCGAGTTCTCCGCAAGCGTTTCCGATCTGCAGTTCACTTCGCGCTACCGCGTGCCGTTCCAATTCAGCGGCCTGGTCCGGAAGCACTTCAATTCCGGCACCTTTGCCGAATCCTCGTCCGGCGTCACGGTTACCGATCTCGACGGCAACAGATCGTATGATTTGACCGGATCCTACGGCGTCAATGTCTTCGGCTATGACTTCTACAAGGAATGCATCGAGCGCGGTGCAGAAAGAGTCCGCGCCCTGGGGCCCGTATTGGGCGCCTATCATCCGCTGACCGCCGACAACGTTCGACGCCTGCTGCAAATTTCCGGATTGGACGAGGTCTCCTTTCACATGTCGGGCACCGAGGCCGTCATGCAGGCCGTTCGGCTCGCGCGCTATC
>Ga0137409_10007949_pt1 | contig 10855 bp, 7 predicted proteins | sample CZODoug1_16funga_FD_122059 | JGI IMG/M metagenome (GOLD analysis project Ga0137409, IMG submission 122059) | Vadose zone soil fungal communities from Angelo Coast Range Reserve, California, USA - CZODoug1_16fungal (Hybrid Assembly) | ecosystem: Environmental > Terrestrial > Soil > Vadose zone... | reverse complement strand
GCGATCGCCATCGCGCCGAGCGTCATGAGATTGAACGTCTGACCCACCATGCTCATGATGAACACGGTGATGGCGAGCGTCAGCGGGATGGACGCCGCGCTGATGGCGGTGATGCGGCCGTGCCGGAGGAAGACGAGGAGCACGATGACCGCGAGCGTGGCGCCGATCAGCATCGCGTCCCGGACCGACCGCACCGCTTCGCGCACCAGCTCGGCCTGATCGTAGACCGGCTTGAGGTGCACGCCCGGCGGCAGCGAGGGCGCGACGGTCCCCATGATCCGGGCCACACTGTCGGCCAGCGCGAGTGTGTTGCCGCCGACCTGCCGCGTCACGTTGATCAGCGCCGCGGGCTTGCCGTCTCCCGCGATGATCCGGACATGATCCTCCGTGCCTAGCTGCACGGTCGCGACGTCCCTGACGCGCAGGCCGCCGCGGATCACCACCGCGCCGATATCGGCGGGGGCGTGGGCCTCCTGGTCCGTCACGATCAGGTATTGCCGGTAGTCCTGCGCGACGCGTCCCACCGCCTGCACGGTGATGGCGCGTCGGATTGCGTCGGCCAATTCGCCGTACGTCATGCCGTGCGAGGCGAGGCGGGCGGGATCCGCGATCACCTCGAGCTCGCGGACGTCGGAGCCCTGTACGTCCACGCGGCCGACGCCCGGCACGCGAGAGATCAGCGGCTTAATCTCGTAGCGCGCGAGATCGTACAGGGTTGCGGGCTCTCCGCCCTCGACGTTGTAGCCCAGGATTGGGAACAAAGAGGGCGTGAGCTGTTCGACCTCGATGCTGAGGTTGGGAGGTAACGCGCTCTGGACCTGGTTCACGCGAGCGCGTACGAGCTGCAGCGCCTGATCCATGTTGGTGCCGGGCGCGAACGTAATCGAGATCTCACCCGCGCCGCGGATCGAGTGCGACCGGACGCGTGTCACACCGGGCACGATGCTTACCGCCTCCTCGAGCGGCCGCGTGATGCTGAACACGACCTGGCGTGCGCCGAGGGTCGAGCCCTGGGCCACGATCGTGATGCGGGAGAAACGCAGCTCCGGATAGATGGCGGACGGGAGCCGCAACGCCTTCCAGATCCCGGCGGCGCTGAGCAGGGCGACGAGGAGATAGACGAGTCGTTGCTGGCGACTCAGGATGTCGAAGAGCTTCACCGGCGCGCGCCGCCGATTCGGGCGCTGTCCTGCACGCCGTACGCCCCGGTGGTTACGACGGTCTCGCCGGCGGCGACGCCCGACAGAATCTCGGCGAGTGATTCGGTGCGGCCGCCGACGGTGACCGCCCGCGCGTGCGCGATGCCGGCGGAGTCAACGACGAAGACGCGGTAGCCATCACCCTCGGGGACCAGGGCGTCCACGGGAATCACCACGGCGCGCGGGTTCACACCCGTGACGATGCGGCCGACCACCGACTCGCCGATCCGCAACGCTCGCGGCGGCCCTGTGAGCCGCGCCCGCACCGGGACCGCGCGCGACGCGGAATCCACCGCCACACCGATGCTCGTTACCACACCGGGACCGAGCGCCTCGGCGGTCGTGCCTTCACCGCTGGTGACCGTGGCCGTATCGCCGCGCTGGATGCGGCTCGCCTCCGCCGGCGAGACGTTGAACACGATGTCCAGCGCCGTCGGGTCGACGACTTCGACCATGGTCTGGTTCGCATCGACGGACGCGCCCAACACGGCGCTCATGCGCGTTACGACGCCGTTCAAGGGAGCGCGCAGCGTTGCGAGCTCCTGCGCGCGGCGCGCCGTGACCGCGGCGGCCTGGGCCGCGGCAAGGTCGGCGGCGGCCTGGCCGCTGTCCTTTTGCGCGAGTACGCCGGCCTGGACGAGCCGCACCGCGCGCGCGTAGGCGCGCTCCGCGTTCGCCAGCGTGGCCGCAGCGCTTTGTGCGGCCGCGTCGAACGGCGCGCGCTCGAATTCGATCAGCGGATCGCCCTTGGCGACGGGTTGCCCCGCGACCACGAAGATGCGCGCGACGCGCGTCGGTCCAGGTGGCGCGAGCGAGGCGAAGCGATCCGCCCGCGGCAGCACCGTCCCGATCGCGCTGACCTCGTGCGGGAAGGGCCGAACGGTCGCGACGCTCGTGGCGACACCGAGCACTCCGGGTTCGCGCGACACGTCCTGCCCGTTACTCGAACCTCCGCCTCCGCATGCCGCGCTGATTCCGGCGAGCACGATACTCACGCAGAGGCGTCTCACGGCTCGTCCGGCGACGCGGTGAGCAGTTTCAAGGCTCGGGCTGCCGCGTCTGCGGTCGCGAGGTCGTCGATGTAGCGCGCCAGAATCTCGCGCGCATTGCGTTGCGCCTCGAGTACGTTCGCCAGTGGGATGGCTCCTTCGCTGTAGGCCTGCAGCGACATCGTCGCCACGCGGTTGGCGCTCTCGACGAGTCCCGCGCTGCGCCGCAACCGATCGCGTGCGGCGACCAGCTCGCGGCGCGCGCGCGCGACGGCGGCTGCGGTCTCCCGCCGTGCCAGGTCGAGCTCGGCGCTGGCGCGATCGCGCTCGGCAGCCGCACGCAGCACGTCGCCGCGGCCGAAGTTGAAGAGCGGGAACGGCAGCGAGAAACCGATGACCGGCAACAGCTGATGTGGTGTAGGGCTCGTGGGGTCGCCCGTGTCGAAGCCGAACTGGACGTTCGGCGCGAAGCGACTGCGGCGCGCGAATGCCAGCGACCGTTCCGCGGAACGCAGCGACGCCTCGGCTGCGGCGATGGGGAGCAGCACTCGACCCTCCGTCGGTGCGCTGTCGGGTGGGGGACGCAGCGAATCCACTAACACGATCGCCTGCTGGTCGCCGGTCAGGCCCATTTGCAATTGCAGCGACAGCAGCTTCTCGAGGGCCGCGAGCGAGTCATCCGCGGCGGCGTTCGTCAACTGCCCCGCATTCACCGCGGCGAGCCGGACGTCGAGCTCGCTCACGTCGCCCACCTCCCGCCGCAGCTCGGCGATCCGCAGCAGGCTGTCGGCGTCGAGCGCAGTGCGGTGAGACAAACGCGCAAGCAGCGCGGCTGCGAGGCTGCGCGTGTACGTCGTATCCACGTCGAACCGAATCGCGGCGCGCTCGAAGGCGAAGCGATAGCGCGCGGCATCGCGCGCCGATTCCGCGGCTCCGATTCGGGCGCCGCGGAGCCACGGCAGGTCGAGCGGCAGCTCGCCGACGGCGTGATAGTTCGGCGTGTCCTTCGTATAGCTCCCCGACACGGTGGGATTCGGAAATGCCCGGGCCGCCCGCGCCGCGCCCAACGCCGCCGTCGTATCGGCGCGGGCGAGCGCCACGCGTGCGCCGCGTGCCAGCGCGGCGGCGACGGCATCGGCGCGCGTGACCTGCTGCTGAGCGACCAGGACGAACGGGAACAGCACCGGGGTCAGAACCGACACGAGGCGCATGGCCACGAAGCTAGTGCCTTTACCTTACAACCGGCTTACGCCGCAGGGAATGCGATTTCTACGCGGGTGCCGGTGGCGTCGGAGGTGACGGAAACCCGGGCGCCGTGGAGGTCGGCGATCCAGCGCGCGATCGGAAGGCCGAGCCCCGAGCCCTCGGCAAGGCCGCGGGCGCTCTCGCCCCGGTAGAACCGCTCGAAGATTCGCGGCAGCTGGTCGGCTGGGATGCCGATGCCGCTGTCTGAGACGATGACGGAGCGCCCGCCGTCGCGGGCGGTGACATCCAGCCGGACGCGGCCGCCCTCGGGCGTGTACTTGATCGCATTGTCGAGCACGATGAGGACGAGCCGCTCCACGAGTCTCGCGTCGCCGCTGATTTGCGCTTCGTCGAACGATCCGACGACCAGCGCCACGCCCTTTCGCTCGGCCAACGTCCGAGCCGATGCGACGACCTGCGAGACGACATCGTCGAGGTACAGCGACGTCCGCACGACCTGTCGCTCGCCGGCATCGGCCCGCGCGAGCGTGAGCAGGTCGCCCACGATTCCGCCCAGCCGGTCCGCTTCCCGCTCGATTGCCTGAAAGGCGGCGGTGTCTCCTGTGGCGTCACGCGGTTGCGCGAGGGCGAGCTCCGTCCGGGTGCGAAGGATCGTCACGGGCGTGCGCAGCTCGTGCGCCGCATCGGCCATGAAGCGACGCATCTGCTCCATTGAGCGCTCGACCGGAATGGTGGATTTTCGGGCCAGCATGAAGCCGCCGGCTGCCACCAGCAACAGCGCCGCCAGCGCGGCCGCGCCGAAGATCCCGATCAACGACGCGTACTGCTCCCGGATATTCGGCCGATCGGCGACTGCGGCCGCGACGTACGTCGCGCCGGAGCGTCCGACGAATCGCTCAGCGTGCAACCGCCGCTCGTGGTCCCCGCCCGTGACGTGCTGCACGCCGGCGCTGCCATTCGTCGCTGCCGCGCGCGCCGCGTCGACAATCCAGGCCTCGGCGCTCGGTGGGGTGAGTGGTCGTCCGTTCACGTCGAAGAGGTACAGCTCGCGATCGGGAATGTGGAGCTCTTCCACGGCATCCGCTGCGCCTCCGGCCGCGCGCTCGTTCTCCAGATCGTGCGTCGCGCGCACAATCGCCGCGGTGGCCCCGGCGAGTGAGAGATCGATGCGCCGCGATACCTGCGTCCCGATCGCCAGGAACAGGCCGGCGCCGAGCAGCACGAGAATGAGCGTGAACGTCGCGGCGTACCACAGCGTGAGACGAACGCGCAGCCGGCTGAGGCTCATCCGGATATGCCGAGGCGATACCCGGCGCCGCGCACGGTGCGGATCAGTTTCGGCTCGAAGCCGTCGTCGATCTTGCTGCGCAGCCGCCGAACCAGCACTTCGAGCACGTTGGCGAAGGGATCGTGGTTGTTGTCCCACACGTGCGCCGTAATTGCGGACCGATCCACTACCTGCTCGCGGTGGCGCAGCAGCAGCTCGAGAAGCGCGAATTCCTTCGCAGTGAGGTCGATCGACCGGCCGCCGCGGCGTACGAGGCGGGCGCCGAGGTCTACCTCGAGATCGGCGACGCGCACGATGGTGGGGGTGAGCGTCAATGCGCGGCGGCGCGCCAGTGCCTGCAACCGGGCGACCAGCTCGCGAAACGCGAATGGCTTGGTGAGATAGTCGTCCGCACCAACTTCGAGGCCGCGCACGCGATCGTCCACGGCGTCGAGCGCCGTCAACATCAGGACGGGCACGCCTACCTTCTGTCGACGCAGATCGGCGCAGAGGTCGAACCCGCTGCCGCCCGGCAACCGGACGTCGAGGATGACGACGTCGTAGTCGCCGATCAACGCTTGCTCGCGCCCCTCGGCAAACCCGGCTGCCACCGTCGGGTCGATGCGATGCTCGCGCAAACCGTCACGCAGGAGACCCGCGAGCTCGGCGTCGTCTTCTACGATCAGCACGCGCACGAGCTTAAGATAGGGGCGCCCCCGCCCCGGGTCATCCCGGGTCGGGGGCGTCCGATCACCTGAAAGCCGTTAGTTATCGCTGACGATGCGCTTGTAGCTGTCCGGATTCCACTTTGGCCGCTCGGCGGCGTTAGCAACGTCGACGCCGAGGTAAAAGATCAGTTGTGCCACGCGCGACTCTTTTTCTGCGTCGATCTTATCGGGCGAGTCGCTCACCTGGTGATAATCGGGGTGCGTGCCGTTGAAGAAGAACAGAATCGGCACACCCTTGCGGGCGAAGTTGTAGTGGTCGGACCGGAAGTAGAAGTTCTCCTGTGGCCAGATGTCGTCGATCGGCCGCATGTTCAGCTCGGGGTGCGCCGCGCCGACGCGGTTCAGCGTCGCGCCAAGATCCGAGTGCTCCTTGCCGATCGCGACGATCGTGTCTTTCCAGTTGCGACCGATCATGTCGATGTTGAGGTCGGCCACGATGCTGTTGATCGGCACCGCCGGGTGATCCGAGAAGTACTCGCTGCCCCATAATCCCTTCTCCTCGCCGCTCACATTGAGGAAAATGATCGACCGTTTGGGCCGGGGATTCATGCCGGCGAACGCGGCGGCGATCTCCACGACCGCCACGGTCCCAGACCCATCGTCATCTGCGCCATTGCAGATCGAGTCCGCGCCCTGCGCCCGGCAGCCACCGCTGCCGCGCGGTCCTGCGACGCCGACGTGATCCATGTGCGCGCTGAAAACGACGTATTCGTTCTTGAGCGTGGGATCGCTGCCCTCGAGAATGGCGACGACGTTGGGTGCGGAGTTGCGCTCCACCGGATCAATCCGCGCGTGCGCGTGCAGCTGCGCCCCACTCAGCGGCGTCACCTGGAAAGTGGCCGCCGATTGTGCGGCGGACAAATCGACCCCCAAGGCAGTTGCCACCGGGAGGATCGAGGCGGACCGGACGATGAGTGTAACCGGTCCACCGACTCTTCGACTCGGGTCGCGCAACTGCGCGCGGTTATTCCGGGTCATGACCTGCGACCAAATCGAGTCGGGCGCACCGGTGACGAGTATCACCCCCGCGGGTTTCCAGCCGAGCACCCGTTCCCGGTCGGGTCCACGCGGGCGGCCGCCGACGAGCAGGACCATCTTGCCGGCCACGGCGGCAGTGTCCGCCGTCGCGGTGCGCAGCGGCCCCGCTACCAGCACGAGGTCTCCGGCGTAGTCACCGCTCTCGAACATGTTATCAGCGAAGACGAAATCGGTGGCGTACTTGAAGGTCGCCCCTCCCCCCGGACCACCGTGCACGAACGCTGCCGAACTCTCCGCGACGATTTTCACACGGTCCAGGGAGTAGCGCTGAATGAACGTGCCGCGATCGCCTCCGGGCTTGAGCCCGAGGCGGCCGTACTCGCGCGCGATGTACTGGGCGACCTTGTCGAGCTCGGGACTCGGCGTGTCGCGACCGCGCATCGAATCGTCGGCGATAACTCCGATCCGCCGGCGAATGTCGCCTGGGGAGATCGTCTGGGCGGCGCGCCGCACGGACGCGGGCGTCTGGGTCAGCAACGCGGTAGAGAGCAGCAACAACGCGACCACGACAGCCTCGTGAAGGAGAAAGGGACCGAAAACTAACGAGCCCGACCGCGTGCGACTACGATCGGGCTCGTCAGGTTTCAGTCTGAACGTTCAGGGTTTGCGGCGCCGAACCTCAGGCTCGTCGCGCGGCTTCGGAGCCTCCCGCGGCGGATCGCGGCGCGGCTCGGCGCGTGGCTGTGGCTGGCTACGCGGCTCGTTGCGTGGCTCCGCACGCGGCTGGGGCTGGCTGCGCGGTTCGTTGCGCGGCTCCACGCGCCGCGGTTCGCTACGCGGTTCATTGCGCGGCTCAGTGCGAGGCTCGATCCGCCGTGGCTCGTCACGGCGAGGCTCCGACCGCGGCTGGACGACGCGCGGTTCTACGCGGCGCGGCTGATCGTCACCCGAGCGGGGCTGAACGCGGGGCTGATCCGAAGGAGGCAGCACCATCGGCCGATCGGTCCGCTTGCCATCTTGCCGGTCCGGCCCATCGGGACGGTCGCGCCGGCCCCCGCCGTTGCCGGGCTGATCATTGCCGCGGTTGCCACGGTCGTCGTTCCCACGGTTGCCACGGTCGTCGTTGCCGCGATTGCCATGATCGTCGTTCCCGCGGTTGCCATGATCGTCGTTCCCGCGGTTGCCATGATCGTCGTTCCCGCGGTTGCCGTGATCGTTGCCGTTGTTGCCGCGATCATTCCCGCCGTTGTTACGGTCGTCGCCGGGGCGACCGCGACGTTCGCGCACGTTGGGGGGCGGCACGCTGCCGAGTCCGCCGATATCCCGGCCGGTTACTCCGCGCCGCGTGTTGTCGTTGACCGGCCGCTCACGCTCGCGAGTGACGAAGCCATCGCGGCTGGGACGATCGCTTCCCCAATCCTTAAAGATGAAGCGAGGCTGCGGGCGATAGGGCCGCACGAACACGACGCGGCCGCCGCCGTAATACCGGTACGGATAGTACCAGGGATCGTCGTACACGAACATGCGGAAGCGCACGCACGAGTCGAAATAGGGATCCCAGTTCGAATAGCTGACGTAAGTGTGGCAGTCATAGCACAGGAAACGCGGATAATCGTAGTGCTGACCGACATTGTACGAGATGACGTCGTAGTCCCAATCGACGTACCCGTCCGGTACGATACGCTCCGCGAGATCGGTCATGGCAACGTACGGATCACCGCGTACGCGACCATCCGCGATCACGCGATAGTCCCAATGCTGTCCGCTTTCGATTTGGTCATAGACGAAGGGATCTGCGGAGGCCACCGCGAAGAGGTAGCCAACCCCTGGGTAGTCATCGATGGTGAAGGCCTCGCTGGCGAGCGCACTCCCATCGACTTCGAGGTCTCGGCCGCCGCGCGCGAAGTTGTCTTCCCACGGATCCCGGGGGAACAACACGCGAATACGACCATCCGTATCCACTCGGAAGATCGTGACGTAGGCATCCTGATCGATGCGGAAATACAGCCGGACCCGCTCACCGCGGGTATAGAGGGCCGCGTCGCCGCGGTTCGTCCACAACTCAACTTTTGGCCGGTACAAACTCGGATCCCGCGCCGTGGACGTAGACAGGACGGCCAAGCTGAGCATCGCTAGGTTTGCGAACATAGAGCCTCCCGCCCCGCTACAAGGCAGAGACTGTGCCAGCGGCATAATACGCGTAAATTATATTGTTATAATGACTTGGCTCGATTGTGATCCATCTCAGCTGTCCCATGGCAAGGACATTTCTTGGCGCAGCGCCTAGACCTCCTCGATCCGGCCGAAGTCGCGCGCCTCGGTGGCATCGAAATCGTCGCCGAGGGCGTCGTTGAGGGGTTCCTCGCCGGGCTGCATCGGTCGCCCTTCCGCGGGTTCTCCGTGGAGTTCACCGAGCACCGTGCATACCAGGCGGGGGACGAGCTGAAGTATCTCGACTGGCGGATCCTGGGGCGCTCCGATCGACTGTTCGTAAAGCAATTCGAAGAAGAGACGAATCTCCGCTCCATGATCCTGGTCGACGCGAGCCGGTCCATGGCGTGGCAGGGGACGCCGGAACGCCTGACCAAACGCGCCTACGCGGATCGTCTGGCTGCAGCGCTGGCGCTGATTCTGTTGCGGCAGCGCGATGCGACGGGTCTCGTGACGTTCGACGAGCAGGTGCGTCAGGTGATCCCCGCGCGGGTGAAGACGGGCCAGTGGACTCGCATCGTGCGTGGCCTGCTCGACACGCCGGATGGCCAGGGGACCGCCGCGCACGCGGCGCTGCAGCGCCTGACGGCTCTGCTCGCGCGCCGCGGAATGGTGGTGCTGATCTCTGATCTGCTCTTCGATCGCGAGTTGGCACTCACCGCGTTGCGTTATCTGCGGCATCGCGGCCACCAGGTCGTTGTCTTCCACCTCATGGACCCAGCGGAAGTGGAGCTCAGCGGCCCGCCCGAAGTGCGCTTCAAGGATCCGGAATCGGCGGTGAGCGTCGTGGTCCGGCCGCGTGAGCTGGCACGCGCGTACGCGGACACGGTGCGCCGCGAGATCGCCGCGTGGCGGAAGGCCTGCCGCCGGCATGGCATCGCGTACCATCACGTTCAGACCGACATGCCGTTCGGCCTCGCGCTGCGCCTGTTGACGTGAGTTTCCTTCATCCCCTGGCACTCCTGGGACTCGCCGCCGCCGCGATCCCGGCATTGCTCCACCTGTTGCAACGACGCGTTCCACCCGAGGTCACTTTCCCACCGGTTCGCTATCTGAGCGCGGCAGAACGCGAGAGCGCTCGACGACTGAAGCTCCGGCACCTCTTGCTACTGATTCTGCGCACGGCCTTGATCGCTGTGATCGTGCTCGCGGCCGCGCGACCATTGGTGCCGCTGCGGGGTGGCGGCGCGCACCAGCCGACGGCCGCCGTCATCATTCTCGATAACTCTCCGTCCTCTGGGGCGATCGTAGACGGCGGACTCGTTCTCGACCGGCTGCGCGTGGCGGCACGCTCGTCCCTTGCCCGCACAACGTCCGCCGATCGGGTGTGGCTGATGTTATGTGACGGCGTGCTGCGCGGGGGCACTCGCGAGGCGCTACTCGCCACCATCGACAGCACTCGTCCCGGTTGGCTGCGACTGGATCTGGTGCAAGCCGTTGAACGCGCAGCCCGTATGGTGAATGCGCAGCCGTTGGTGGGTCGGGAAGTGCACGTGCTCAGCGATGGGCAACGTACCGCGCTCGCGTCGAGTCAGGCCACGGTGCCGAGCGGCGTCAGGGTCTTGGCGCTGGCTCCAGGACGCGGAGCCCCCAATCGCGGAATCGCGGCGGTAACGGTCTCCGAGGGGGCTGCTGTGATCGAGTTGAGCGGTTCGATGCTCGGTAACGGAGCCACACCGCAGCCTGTGCCGGTCACGATCCGCATCGGCGGTGAGCGTCCCAACCGCGGAGAAATCGCTGCCCGGGGATTGGCGACGCCCGGCCGCGAGGGCACGGAAGGAGCGACGCGCGCGGTGGTCACCGTGTCTCTGCCCGCGCAATCGCTTGCGCCGGGGTGGTGGGTCGGCGAAGCGGCGCTCGAGCCCGATGAGCTGCGCGCCGATGACCGCAGACCTTTCGCCTGGCGTGTAGCGCCGCCCGCGAGGGTCATGGCGACTGCAAGTGCTGGATCCTTCGTCGCGGCAGCACTCAGCGTGCTTCAAGCAGGGAGGCACATCGTCGATGGCCGTGATGTCGTGATCAGCGGCGGTGACGTCCCGACGAGTCCCCATACCATCGTGCAACCACCCGAGGATCCGGCGCTCGTCGGACAGGCAAATCGCGCACTGGCGTCGCGTGGCGTGCCGTGGCACTGGGGCCAGCTTGCCAATCCTGGAGTACTGACCTCCTCCGAGTTGGCCGTTCTCAACGCAGTGCCGGTCCCTCCCCGCTCCTGCCTCCCCGCTCCCTGCTCCCTCGATGCGATAGCGCCGCACCACCGGCACTGCGTTGAGAACG
>Ga0137409_10007948_pt1 | contig 10855 bp, 9 predicted proteins | sample CZODoug1_16funga_FD_122059 | JGI IMG/M metagenome (GOLD analysis project Ga0137409, IMG submission 122059) | Vadose zone soil fungal communities from Angelo Coast Range Reserve, California, USA - CZODoug1_16fungal (Hybrid Assembly) | ecosystem: Environmental > Terrestrial > Soil > Vadose zone... | reverse complement strand
TCCTCGCCGATCACCGCGAGCAGGAAGTCGGTATGCGCCTCGGGCAGGTAGAGCAGCTTCTCGACGCTCGCGCCCAGCCCCACGCCGAACCACTCGCCGCGGCCAAAAGCGATGAGCGCGTGCGACAGCTGGTAGCCGCGGCCGAAGGGATCGGACCAGGGATCCATGAATCCGAAGATGCGCTGCATGCGGTACGGCGAGGACAGCACCAGCCCGACGAAGCCGACGGTCATCATCACGAGCAGCCCCGCGAACCAGGTGCCGTTCATGCCGCCGAGAAACAGGATCCCGGTGGCGATCGACGCGACCACCACGAACGCGCCGAAATCCGGCTCGCGGAGCAGGAGCCAGCCCACCATCAGCATGACGACGAACATCGGCAGCAGCCCGCGCTTCAGGCTGTGCATCAGCGCGAGCTTGCGCACCGTATAGTCGGCCGCGTAGAGCACGACGAACAGCTTCATGAACTCGGAGGGCTGCACGCCCGCGAAGCCCAGCGACAGCCAGCGCCGCGCGCCGTTCACCTCGCGGCCGAGGCCGGGCACGAGGAGCAGCGCGAGCAGCGCGACGCCGAGGAGGAACAGCCAGGGCGCCGCCTGCTGCCACACGCGCACCGGCACCTGGAAGGCGAGCATGCCGGCGAGCGCGCCCGCGGCGAGGTAGACCACGTGCCGCTGCAGGAAGTAGGTCGGGCTGCCCCCGGTGAACTTGCTCGCCTCGGCGATCGCGATCGACGACGAGTAGACCATCACCGTGCCGAAGGTGAGAAGCAGCAGCGCCGCCCACAGCACCCCCGCGTCGTACTCGACGGGGGTCGAGCGGCCCGGGCTAATGCTTCGCAGCACCCAGCCTCCTCTCCACGGCGAGGCGGAACACCTCGCCGCGGTGCTTGTAGTTGCGGAACATGTCGAAGCTCGCGCACGCGGGCGAAAGCAGCACCGCGTCGCCGGCGCGCGCCGCCTCTCCCGCGGCCGCCACCGCCTGATCCATCGAGCCCGCGTGCAGCACCGGCACGCCCGACCCGGCGACGGCGGCTTCGATGAGCGGCGCGTCGCGTCCGATGAGCACGAGCGCGCGCGCGGCGCGCTCGGCCGCCGCCTTGAGCGGCGAGAAATCCTGCCCCTTGCCCTCGCCCCCAGCGATCAGCACCACCTTGGCGTCGCCGTGCGCGAGACCGGCGAGCGCCGCGACGGTGGAGCCGACGTTGGTGCCCTTGGAATCGTCGTACCAGCGCACGCCGTCCGCCTCGCCGACCGGCTCGACGCGGTGCGGCAGTCCCTTGAACGCGCGCAGCGCCTTCAGCAGCGGGTCGAGGGGGAAACCCATCCCGCGGCAGAGCGCGAGCGCGGCGAGCGTGTTCGCGGCGTTGTGCAGGCCGGCGAGCTTCAGCTCGCGCACGGCGATCAGCGCATCCTTCCCCTGCGCGAGCCAGGGCTCGCCGCCGCGCTCGAGGAGTCCCCAGTCCTCGTCGCGCCGCGGCGCGTCCAGGCCGAAGGTGATGGTCCTTCGCCCGGGCTGCGCCATGGCGAGGCTGCGCGGGTCGTCGCGGTTGAGCACCTGCAGGCCGCCGCCCGAGAAGATCCTCGCCTTGGCCGCGGCGTAGTCGTCGATGGAGCGGTAGCGGTCGAGATGGTCCTCGCTGATGTTCAGCACCGTCGCCGCGCTCGCGGCGAGCGAGACCGTCGTATCGAGCTGGAAGCTCGACAGCTCGAGCACCCACAGGTCCGGGCGCTTTCCCGAGTCCTCGCGCCGCATCAGCGCGTCGAGAATCGCGGGCCCGATGTTTCCGGCCACCTCGCAGTCGCTCCCGGCGGCGCGCGCCATGGAGCCGGCGAGCGAGGTCACGGTGGTCTTGCCGTTCGTTCCAGTGATGGCGATCACCCGCGCGCTCGGTCCCAGGTCTTGGGCGAACAGCTCGACGTCGCCGACGGCGCGCGCGCCCGAGGCGATCGCGCGCTGCACGTGCGGCTCGGCGAGGGGCAGGCCGGGACTGATCGCGACCAGGTCGATGCCGGCGAAACTTTCGTCGCGGAGCGGGCCGCACGACGCGGGAACCGCGGGAAGCTCGCGCCCCAGCGCCGCGAGCTGCGGCGGCTCGGCGCGCGTGTCGGCGACGCGCACGCTCGCCCCGCGGCGCGAGAGCCACTTCGCCATCGACAACCCCGTGTCACCCAAGCCCAGCACCAGCGCCTTTCTGCCGGCGAAATTCACCGCAGCTTCAACGTCGAGAGCCCGAACAGCACCAGCATCATCGTGATGATCCAGAAGCGGACGACCACCTGGGACTCCTTCCACCCCGAGAGCTCGTAGTGGTGGTGCAACGGCGCCATTCGGAATACGCGCTTGCCACCGCTCCATCTGAAATAGAGGACCTGGATCATCACCGAGACGGTTTCCGCGACGAACACGCCGCCCATGATGAAAAGCACGATCTCCTGGCGGACGATCACCGCGACCGTACCGAGCGCGGCGCCGAGCGCGAGCGCACCCACGTCGCCCATGAACACGTCGGCCGGGTAGGCGTTGAACCAGAGGAAGCCGAGGCCCGCGCCGACGAGCGCGCCGCAGAAGACGGTGAGCTCCGCCGCGCCGGGTATGTAAGGGAAGAGTAGGTAGCGCGAGTAGTCGACCCGCCCGGTGACCATGGCGAAGACCCCGAGGCCGCCCGCGACCATCACCGCCGGCATGATCGCCAGCCCGTCGAGGCCGTCGGTGAGGTTGACCGCGTTCGACGAGCCGACGATGACGAAATAGCTGAGAAGGATAAAGCCGAACACGCCGAGCGGATAAGCGACGTTCTTGAAGAACGGCACGATCAGGTCGGCCTTCGCCGGCAGCGTCATGGAGAAGCCGTTCGCCACCCAGGACGAGAACAGGTCGAGGATCTGGCCGGTGCCCGCCGCCGACACCGCGAACGCGAGGTACACCGCCGCGACGATGCCGATCAGCGATTGCCAGAAGAATTTCGCCCTGGCCGAGAGGCCCTTCGGGTTGTTCTTCACCACCTTGCGGTAATCGTCGACCCAGCCGATCGCACCGAACCCGAAGGTCACCACCAGCACGGCCCAGACGAAGCGGTTCGACAGGTCCGCCCAGAGCAGCGTCGCGGTGAGGATCGACAGCAGCACCAGCGCCCCCCCCATGGTGGGCGTGCCCGCCTTGGTGAGGTGCGTCTGCGGGCCGTCGTTGCGCACCGCCTGGCCGATCTTGTAAGCGGTGAGCTTGCGGATCACCAGCGGCCCCGCGAGCAGCGAGATCGCGAGCGCCGTGAGCGTGGCCAGCACCGCGCGCAGCGTCATGTACTGGAACACGTTGAACGCGCGCACGTCCTGTGCGAGCCATTGCGTGAGAGCGAGCAGCATCAGTGCGACCCTTTCTGGGGCTCTGCGGCGAGCGCCTGCACCACGCGCTCCATGCGCATGAAGCGCGAGCCCTTCACCAGCGCCGCGGCGTTCGGGACGATCTCTTCGCGCGCAGCCGCGATCAAGTCGTCGACGCCGGCGAAATGCCGCGCGCCCTCGCCGAAGGCCGCGACCGCCGCGCGGCAAAGCTCACCGGTCGCGTACAGCCTGTCGACCCCGCGCTCGCGCGCGTAGCGCCCGATCTCCTCGTGGAACTCGGCGCCGCGCTCTCCGACTTCTCCCATGTCGCCGAGAAGCAGGAACTTGATTCCGGGCTCGGCCGCGAGAACGTCGACCGCGGCGCGCACCGAGTCGGGATTGGCGTTGTAGCTGTCGTCGATCAGGTTTGCGCCCGACCGCGCGGCGAGCCGCTGCATGCGCCCGCTCACCGGGCGGAACGCCGCGAGCCCCTTCGCGACGGCGTCTAGGCTCGCTCCGGCTGCGAGCGCGCTCGCCGCGGCGGCGCAGGCGTTCAGCGCGTTGTGCCGCCCGCTCGCGCGTAGCTCGATCCGGGCTTGGCCCTCGGGGGCGCGCAGCTCGATCAGGCTACCGAAGTGCGCGAGCTCGTGGCGTCCGCTCACCTCGGCGGGCCGCTCGAGGCCGAAGTCGCGGACGCGCCGGCCGGCGAGCAGTCCCCGCCAGTAGCCCGCGAATTCGTCGTCGGCGTTGATCACCGCGACGCCGCCGGGCCGCAGCGCGCCGAACACGGCGGCGTGCTCGCGCGCCACCGCCGCGACGTCCTTCATGAATTCCTGGTGCTCGCGCTGCGCGTTGTTGACCAGCGCCACGGTCGGGCTCGCGATCGCGGCGAGCGTCGCCGTCTCGCCGGGATGGTTCATGCCGACCTCGATCACCGCTGCGCGGTGCGCGTCACGCAGCCGCAGCAGCGTCAGGGGTAGTCCTATGTCGTTATTGAGGTTGCCTTCGGTCGCGAGCACCTGCGCCGTCCCGAAGTGGGCGCGCAGGATCGCGGCGATCATCTCCTTCACCGTGGTCTTGCCGTTGGAGCCGGTGACCGCGATGAGCGGGATATCGAAGCGCGCGCGCCACTTCGCCGCCAGGCGCTTCAGCGAGGTCTTGGTGTCGGCGACGACGAGTAGAGGGAGCCGCGCGCCCTCGGCGGTAGATTTCGACTCCTCATCGACCATGGCCGCCGCGGCGCCGCGCTCACGCGCGGTGGGGAGGAATTGGTGCCCGTCGAAGCGCTCGCCGCGCAGCGCGACGAACAGGGCGCCTCGCGCGAGCGTGCGGCTGTCGGTCGACACGGAGAGAAAGGTCGCGTCCGCACCCAGTGTTCTCGCGCCGATCGCTGCGGAGGCTTCGCGCAAGCTCATCATCGGCTCCATCCCACGAGCGCCCGCTCGGCCTCGAGCGTGTCGGAGAAGGGATGCCGCCGCCCGGCGATCTCCTGGTAGGGCTCGTGGCCCTTCCCGGCGAGGAGAACGACATCGGATGCGTCCGCCTGCGCGATCGCGCGGCCGATCGCCTCGCGCCGGTCCTCGATCGTTTCGTGCGAGACGGTGATGCCCGTCTCGATCTCCGCGATGATCGCGGCCGGGTCCTCGCCGCGCGGGTTGTCGCTGGTGACAACGACGGCGTCGGCGTGGCGCGAGGCGACCGCGCCCATCAGCGGGCGCTTGCCGCGGTCGCGGTCGCCGCCGGCGCCGAACACCGCGATCAGTCGCCCGCCGCCCGCGCGCGCGACGTCCTTGAGCGCGACCAGGGTCTTCTCCAGCGCGTCGGGCGTGTGCGCGTAGTCGACAACGACGAGCGGCCTGCCCACGCCGCCCAGGCGCTGCATGCGCCCGGCGACGGGCTCGAGGCGCGCAATCGCCGCGGCCGCGCGGTCGAGGGGCACGCCCGACACGAGCATCGTCCCCAGGACGCCGAGCAGGTTCGACACGTTGAAGCGCCCGAGCAGCGCGCTTTCGATGCGCGCCTCGCCCCACGAGGTCTTCGCATCGAAGGCGATCCCCTTCGGCGACACCTCGATCGCGTGCGCCTCGATGTGATGCTCGAGGCCCGCGCGGGCCGCGACACCCTCGAAGCAGCTGTAGCCGGCACGATTGACGCGGCTCTTGAGGTGGCGGGCAAGCTGCACGCCCTGCACGTCGTCGAGGTTGAGCACGGCGTGCTTCAGCGTCGGCGCCTCGAACAGGCGCTGCTTCGCGCGCGCGTAGCTCTCCATGTCACCGTGGTAGTCGAGGTGGTCGCGCGACAAATTGGTAAATAGCGCCGCCCCGAACGCGACGCCGTTGACGCGCCCCTGGTCGAGGCCGATCGAGGTCACCTCCATCGCGACGCCCTGGGCGCCCTCGTCGAGCAACCGGGCGAGCGAGCGCTGCAGCAGGATCGCGTCGGGCGTGGTGTTTGCGCCGACGTCCAGCTTCCCGGGGAATCCCGTCCCGAGCGTGCCGACCACGGCGGTGCGCGCCCCGCAGGCGCTGCACGCCTGCGCCAGCCAGTGGCTGCACGAGGTCTTGCCGTTCGTGCCCGTGACCCCCAGGGTCCACAGCTTCTCGGAGGGGCGCCCGTAGAATTCGTGCGCGAGCGGCCCCGCGAGCTCGCGCAGCCCGTCGACCGCGAGATTGGGAATGCGCCACCCGGCGTTCCACTCGGCGCCGGCGCGCTCCCAGACAACGGCCGAAGCGCCGAGGGCGATCGCCGAGGGAATGAACGCGCGCCCGTCGCTTTTCGCGCCCGGGTAGGCGACGAAGGTCTCCCCGCGCGCGAGCGCGCGGCTGTCGGCGGCGAGGCCGGTCACGCGTGCCCCCAGCGCCGCGAGCCGTTCCAGGATGTGTTGGGCCTGGTTCGGCACACCTAGACGCTTTCCTTCACTTCCTGGCCCTCGGGCGGCAGCTCGATCGGCTGCATCGGCCCGTCGGGGGCGACGTCGAGCGCGCGCAGCGCGCCTGCCATGATCTGCGCGAACACCGGCGCGGCCACGGTCCCGCCGTAGTAGCGGCCGGCGGAGGGCTCGTCGATCATCACCGCCACCACGAGGCGCGGGTGCGAGGCGGGCGCGAAGCCGACGAAGGAGGACACGTACTTGTCCGGCGCGTAGGCGCCGTTTTCCTGCTTGTGCGCGGTGCCCGTCTTGCCGGCGACGCGGTAGCCCATGATCTGGGCGCGCGGCGCGGTGCCGTCGCGGTTGACCACCATCTCGAGCATCGCGCGCACTGCCGAGGCGGTCTTAGGTGCCATGACGTGGCGCCCGACCGGCGGTGCGTCGACGCGCACCAGCGACAGGGGAACCAGCTCGCCGTCGCGGGCGAAGACGCTGTAGGCGCGCGCCAGCTGCACCAGCGACACCGAGATGCCGTGCCCGTACGACATGGTCGCCTGCTCGATCGGCTTCCAGCTGCGGTAGGGGCGGACCTTTCCGCCCGCTTCGCCGGGAAAGCCCAGCCCGGGGATCTCGCCGAAGCCGACGTCGCGGAACATCTCCCACATCGCCTCGGCGGGAAGACCCAGAGCGATCTTCGCCGCGCCGACGTTGGACGACTTCTGGATGATCTGCGCCACGGTGAGCGCACGCTCGGCGTGCGCGTCGCGGATGGTCGCGCCGCTGACGCTCAGCGTGCCCGGCGCGATCTGGATCACCGACTCGGGCCTCAGCCGCCCGACCTCGAGCGCGAGCGCGACGGTGAACGGCTTTAGCGTCGACCCTGGCTCGAAGGTGTCGGTCACGGCGCGGTTGCGCAGTTGCGCGCCCGCGAGCTTGTTGCGGTTGTTCGGGTTGTAGGTCGGAAAGTTGGCGAGCGCGAGCAGCTCTCCGGAATCGATGTCGAGCACCACCACGGCACCCGCCTTCGCCTTGTTCTGCGCCACCGCGGCCTTCAGCTGGCTGAACGCCAGGTTCTGGATGCGCGCGTCCAGCGCGAGCGTGAGGTCGCCGCCGTCCTGCGCCGCCTTGATCGACTCGACGTCCTCGACGGTCTGCCCGAGCCTGTCCTTGATCACGCGGCGGCTGCCGGCTTTGCCCGCGAGCCGCTCCTGGAAGGCGAGCTCGACGCCTTCCTGGCCGATGTCGTCGGCGCCGGTGAATCCGAGCACGTGCGCCACGACGTCGCCGCTCGGGTAGTAGCGGCGGTACTCGCGGTTCTGGAACAGGCCGGGGATGTGCAGCGCAGCGACGCGCTCGGCGACCTCGGGCGAGATCTGTCGCTTGAGGAAGACGAAATCGCGACCGGAGTCGGCGAGGCGCTTCTCGATCTCGGCGGGCGGCATCTCGAGCAGCGCCGCGAGCTGCGAGAGCTGCCGCTTGCCCGGGTGCGCCTCGCCCGGGATCGACCAGACCGACTTCACCGGGGTGCTGATGGCGAGCGCTTCGCCGTTGCGGTCGAGGATGCGGCCGCGGTTCGCGGGGATTTCTATCACGCGGCTGTAGCGCGACTCGCCCTTCGCCTGGAGGAAGTCGTTGTTCAGCCCCTGAAGATAGACCGCGCGGCCGAGGAGCAGGCCGAAGCCGGTCACGAGGAAATAGAGCAGGAAGCGCGACCGCCAGACGGGCAGCGTCAGCTCGAGCACGGGGCTGGCGGCGAAGTTCATTTCGCCGCCCCTTCGGGCCGGGCGATGTGCAGGTGTTTCGCGTCCGGTACACGCATGTGCAGCTGGCGGCCGGCGATGCGTTCAACGCGTGCGTGCACCGCCCACGTGCTTGCCTCGAGCTGCAGCTGACCGTATTCGACTCCGAGCTGCCGCGATCGTTCCTGCTCCTGCTCGAGCTCGCCGAAGTATCTGCGCGACAGGTGCTGCGAGGTGACGAGGCCCAGCGCGCACGCCGCGAGCACGACGAGGAGGAGCAGGTTGACTCGAGCCATTTCTAGGCGAGCTTCTCTGCGACGCGCAGTACGGCGCTTCGCGCGCGCGGGTTGGCTGCGATCTCGCCCGGCGCCGGTCGCTGCGGGGGCCCGACGATGCGCAGCCTGGGCGGGGGCATCTCGCGCGCCCGCACCGGGAGCCGCTCGGGCAGAGTCGGCCGCGCGCCCGAGCGCATGAAGTTCTTCACGATGCGGTCTTCGAGCGAGTGGAAGCTGATGACCGCCAGACGGCCAGATGCCCTGAGAGCGGCGAGCGCCTGGGGCAGCGCTAGCGACAACTCCTCAAGCTCCTGATTGACGTGAATCCGTAGAGCCTGAAACGTCCGCGTCGCCGGGTTCTGGCCCGGTTCACGCGTCCGGACGGCCGCAGCCACGACAGCGGCAAGTTCCCCGGTCCGCCGGAGAGGCCCTCCTCGCCGAGCAGCAACAATCGCCTTTGCAATCTGTTTAGCAAACCGTTCTTCGCCATAGGTGCTGATCACCCCCCTGATCTCAGCCTCGTCCGCCTGCTCCAGCCACTCCGCCGCGCTCGTGCCGCGCGTCGGGTCCATGCGCATGTCCAGTGGTCCGTCGTTGCGGAAGCCGAATCCGCGCCGCGGGTCGTCGAGCTGCGGCGAGGACACACCAAGATCGAACAGCACCCCGTCCGCTTCGCCGGCGCGCAGCGCGACCAGAGTCGCCTGCAGCTCGCTGAATCGCGCCTGGGCCGGAGTGAAGCGCGGATCGCTGAGCGCCTGCGCCGCGACGAGCGCGTCCGGATCCCGGTCGATCGCGATGAGGCGTCCGCCGGGTCCGAGCCGTTCCAAGATCAGTCGGCTGTGGCCGCCCCTGCCGAAGGTCGCGTCCACGAAAGTGCCGTCGGGTCGAGCGTCGATGGCAAGGGCATCGACTGCGGGGTGGAGGAGGACGGGGATATGTGCATCACCGGTCACAGCGAGAAGTTTTCTGTTCCCGGGGGCGGGTTAGCGCCCACTTGCGTGATCCCCCGCGCAAGCCGCTCGTCCCACAAAGCGATGTCCCAGATCTCGAAATGGCTCCCCTGACCTACCAGCATCACGTCTTTTTTCAGCCCGGCGAACTTACGCAAGGCCGGCGAGATGAGGATCCGGCCCTGTGCGTCGGGCTCCATTTCTTCGGCGAAACCGACGAGCAGGCGCTGCCACCAGCGGGCTTGCTCGTTGAAGCTGGAAAGGGCTTGGACTTTGGCGCCGATGGGTTCCCAGGCGACGCGGGGATAAAGGAGCAGACAGCTATCGGGGTGAGCGGTGAGGACCACCGCGCGGCCTCCGGAAAGCAAGGCGTCCCGATGCCGGGTAGGCACTGCGAGCCTTCCCTTGGCGTCGAGACTCAGCTCTGTCGCCCCTTGAAACAACGAACCCCCTTTGGGTGGCGATACGGAACGCCACAGTTCCCCACTAAAACCTACTTCCTACCACTCTAGAGGAATCCGAAGGGGTGGTCAAGCCTAAAACGACGAAATTTTTAACTACAACAGGGACTTAAGAGGCCTTCCTAAGAATCAGCATGATATCAAATAAACGCCTATAAATGAATGGCTTAGGCGTTAAACTGAATGTAATACTTTAGGAAATCAAGGACTTCCGATGAATCCCCACAGGACCCGCTGGGCGCGGATCCCCACTTCCGGCCTAATGCAGGTGCTTTTTTCCCGATGCGACCCCGGAACGGACCTGGGTGCGGTCCTGCGGAGCCTCGGATGCGCGCCGCGCGAAGAGCTGGTTGACGAGTGCGTGCACCTCGCCGATTTCGGCGTCACCGAAATGGCGCCCGAGCAGCGCGGTGAGATCGTCGATCATGCGCCGCCGCTGCATCTCACGGATCGCGTCCGGCGTCGGGCCGACGAATACCCAGCTGTGCTCGTCCTGGCCGTCCTCCTGGTAGTAGCTCACCTCGACCGCTGCCGCCTCTTCGGAGTACGGCGACAACGACTCGAACGCCCCCTCGAGCGAGTGCTGGAAATTGCGTCCGACGTAGCCAGTCCAGCAGATGTCGAGCGCGCGCCGGCGGCGGTCGAACACGACGCCCGGCTCGTCCTGGTGGGCGCTGCGCGCGTCCGGCAGGCCGTCCACGTCGACGTAGTCGAACCAGGGCCGCAGCGCGACCTCGATCTCGGTCTGGCTGACGCCGCTGCGCAGAAGAACGGTGCCGTGAACGTGGACTTCGGTATGCATGCTTTTCGCTCCGGGAAACGTCGATGCTATGCTGAGTGCGCCCGGACTTCAACCCTGATTTGCTCGCAATGGGATAATGGGCCGACAAGAGGTCTCGAGGAGCCCCGATGCCCGCATCCGGCGACACCGCCAACATGGCCCTGTTCTGCGATTTCGAGAACGTGGCCCTGGGCGTGCGCGACGCGAAATACGCCAAGTTCGACATCACCAAGGTCCTCGAGCGCCTGCTGCTGAAGGGCAGCATCGTGGTCAAGAAGGCCTACTGCGACTGGGAGCGCTACAAGGATTTCAAGGCCGACATGCACGAGGCCTCGTTCGAGCTGATCGAGATCCCGCACGTGCGCATGTCGGGTAAGAACTCCGCCGACATCCGCATGGTGGTCGACGCGCTCGACCTGTGCTACACGAAGTCGCACGTCGACACCTTCGTCATCATCAG
>Ga0137409_10007947_pt1 | contig 10856 bp, 8 predicted proteins | sample CZODoug1_16funga_FD_122059 | JGI IMG/M metagenome (GOLD analysis project Ga0137409, IMG submission 122059) | Vadose zone soil fungal communities from Angelo Coast Range Reserve, California, USA - CZODoug1_16fungal (Hybrid Assembly) | ecosystem: Environmental > Terrestrial > Soil > Vadose zone... | reverse complement strand
GGACAGTTCGGCGAGAACTTCACGGTCGAAGGATTGCCCGACGATGCCGTGTGCATCGGCGACCGTTATCAGATCGGATCCGCACTTTTCGAGATCACTCAACCTCGCGTCACATGCTATCGCGTCGGCATTCGGATGCACGAACCCCGGATGCCGGCATTGCTGACATCCAGCGGACGGCCCGGGTTCTACTTTCGCGTCCTGCAGGAAGGCGAAGTGGGAGCCGGTGACGAGATCGTGAAGGTGCGAAAGGGGGAGGAGCGAATGACCGTCACAGATATCAACGCGCTTCTCTATTCGCCTAATCATGCGCGCGAGCGACTGGAGCGCGCATTGCGGATCGAGGCGCTTTCGCCGGGATGGCACTCGTCGTTTGAGGCGTTACTGCATAGCCAATCGAGTGGCAATGCGGGGCTCGTGCCGGAAGCAGCAGCGCATCCGGCTGCACCAGGATTTCGACAGCTCGCAGTGACGGCGATCGATCAGGAGTCCGAGGACGTCCTCTCGCTGACGATGCAGAGTCCAGACGGTCAGGCGCTACAAACGGCTCTGCCAGGCCAGTACGTGGTCTTACGTCTACAGCGGACAACCGGTGGCCCGCCACTTTTTCGCAGCTACTCACTTTCGGGTCCCCTCTCGACGGAGGGTTACCGAATCAGCGTGAAGGTCGAGCCGAATGGCGCGGCTGGAACCTACCTGCGGGAGCGTGTCCGGGTGGGCGATGCTCTCGACGTCAGCTCGCCGCGCGGCAGCTTCGTTCTGCAGTCCGGAGAGCGGCCGGTGGTGCTGCTTAGCGCGGGAATCGGGTCGACGCCCGTTCTGGCGATGCTGTACGCGCTGGCGGGGTCCCGCTCGACACGGCAGGCCTTGTGGCTGCACGCGGCTCGCGATCGGCAGCATCATCCGTTTGCCGACGAAGTTCGCCGACTCTTGTGCGCGCTAACGAACGGCCGCAGCTACGTTTGTTACAGCAGGCCTGGCTCGAGCGACAAGAGGGGCCAGGACTTCGATGCGACCGGTCACCTCTCGCGATCGGTTTTCAATGAAGTCGGCTTGCCACGAGATGCCGATGTCTACCTTTGCGGGCCATCTCGCTTCATGGCGGACATGAAGGCGGCGCTTGCGGCGTTGGGTGTGGCGCCGGAGCGGATTCACATAGAGATTTTCAACGGCGCTGAATCCATGAACCCTGGTGTCGTCGGTGCAGCGACGCGAGTTCCGCATCTTCCCAAGGACGACGCAAACACCGGTCCACTGGTATCGTTCGCGCGCAGTGGCATCGCCGCACACTGGAATGCGTCGCAGTACGAGAGCATCCTGGAACTCGCCGAGGCGTGCGACGTCCCAGTCCGTTGGTCGTGCCGGACCGGTGTTTGTCACAGCTGTGAAAGCGGTTTGGTTTCGGGGGTGGTTGTCTACGGACCGGAGCCACTCGAAAAGCCCGCTGACGGCAATCTTCTCGTTTGCTGCTCACAACCCATTTGCGACGTCGCCATTGATTTGTGAACACTGATCGGGATTCGATCTTTGGCTCAAGGACCGTCACGGCCGACTGCCGGGGACTTCTGGCCGCAAGTGTAGGATCAGAGCGCCGCATATCAGACCGAAGCCGAGACGTGGCGCCTACAAATGCAACCAGCATAGCCGACCTTCAGGGTAGCATGCGCAGAGGAGACGTAACCGTGAAAACGCCAACGTTTTCAGTCGAAGTGATCACGCTGCCGGTGAGCGATGTCGAGCGAGCGCTGCGGTTCTATATCGATCAGGTCGGCTTCACGCTCGACGTCGACTATTCGCCGAACGACGCGCTCCGCGTCGTGCAGCTCACTCCGCCGGGCTCCAGCTGCTCGATCCAGATCGGTAACGGACTCACCGACGCGCCCGTCGGTTCACTCCGCAACGTCTATCTTGTCGTCACGGACCTCGAGGCCGCGCGGAGCCGCCTGCTCGAAGGTGGGGTCGAGGTCGGTGAGATTCGGCACAAGACGCCCATTGGAGCCTGGGACGGAGGTTTCGCGTCCGGGCTCGACGCCGCGCGCGGAGACTATGCCAGCTTCGCCAACTTCTCCGATCCGGATGGCAATAGCTGGATGCTACAGGAACGGGGCTACCGCAATGTGTGACGTAGTGTGGAAGCTTGGTGATGTCGATCATGCGTGGCGCAGTAGAAACACTCAGGAGGAGATCGGGGCGGATACGCTTTTGTCGGCGTAAGACAAAAATCGAGCGGCGTGGAAGAAACTTGGCATCACCGAAGGAGTACGTATGTCAGGCAAGAAAACAGCGATCGTCACGGGAGCACAACAGGGTATTGGTGCGGGTTTGGTGGAGGAGTTCCTGAGGCAGGGCTATAACGTTGTCGGGACCTCTCTTCATGCCACTGCATCGTTGACCGCGTCACCTACTCTGGTTCTCATCGACGGTGATATCGGGAAACGGGAGACTGCTGCCAAAGCAGTGGAAGCAGCGATCACGCGCTTCGGAACCATAGATGTTTTGGTGAACAACGCAGGAATCTTCTACGTGAAACCTTTCACGGAGTTTACTGCCGATGACTTCAACGCCTTGGCCTCAACCAACCTGCTGGGATTCCTCTACATCACTCAGCTGACTGTGAAACAGATGCTGAAGCAGAAGTCGGGGAACGTTGTGACCATTACCGGCGCGCTCGCGGATAACCCCATTGCGGGTATCAATGCCTCGGTATCGATGATCACGAAGGGGGGCCTAAATACGGTGACGCGAAGCCTCGCCATCGAGTATGCAAAGGAAGGCATCCGCTTCAACGCGGTGGCTCCCGGTACCGTCGACACGCCTCTGCACAAGGACGCTCCGAAGGAGCAGCTTAGGAGCCTGCAGCCCATGGGCAAGATCGTCACGGTAAAAGACATCGTCGACGCCGTTCTCTATTTGGCGCATGCAGACCAAGTAACCGGGGAGGTCCTGCACGTAGATGGCGGTGCTCACGCTGGCCGTTGGTAGGAGAGAGAAATGAGTCCAAATTCGCAGGATAGCGCCGAGCAGCGGTTGAAAGAACTTGGGATCAAGCTCCCGGCGCCGCCTGAGCCATTCGGGATTTATGCAGAGGCGGTGCAGACCGGGAATTTACTTTTTCTGAGCGGGATGCTTCCTACCGAAGGTCGCGAGGCCAAATTCGTTGGTCGCGTCGGCACGGAGCTCGATGTGGAAGCGGGTCATGCGGCGGCGCGCCTTGCGGCGCTCAACGGCCTCGCTGTAGCCCGCGAGCATTTGGGCTCACTCGATAAGGTGAAGCGGATCGTCCGGCTGGGCGTCTTGGTAGCAACTTCGGGAGACGTCCGCAATCAACCGAAGGTGGCTGACGGAGCTTCCGAGCTGCTGCAAGACGTCTTCGGAAAACACAAGAACCCGAGCCGTTTGGTGTATGGCGTGGCGAGCCTTCCGCTCGGCACCCCGGTCGAGTTGGAACTCATTTTCGAGGTGGAGTAAAGATCGTGAACATGAAACTCAAGGTTGTGATGGCGCCCGTCTCGGATGTGGGCCAGGACCGCAACGGTTGGCTGCTCCAAGAAGTGAAGAAGAGCGCTCCAGGACGGTAAACGATGCGTCTTTTCCGCCTGCCCCATTGGACCCGGTGCTTACAGCTTTTGCGCATGATCTTGGTGCTTTCGCTTGTGCTTACATCTTTTCAATTGCTGGCCCGGAACTCCCAAGATCAAGGAAGAGAGCGTTACGTGCAAAACCCCACTTTGTATCGCACGGTAGAGATCGACGGGCTGTCGATCTTTTATAGAGAGGCCGGCCCAAAAAACGCGCCCACGCTTCTCCTGCTTCACGGACTTCCCTCTTCGTCGCGAATGTTCGAGCCGATCTTCGCCCGGCTCGCCGATCGCTATCACCTTGTCGCGCCGGATTATCCGGGCTTCGGACACAGCGACTGGCCAGACGCGAAGAAATTCTCGTATACGTTCGATCACATTGCCGAGATCATGAATCATTTCGACCAAGCGCTCGGGTTGTCGCGCTACACGCTTTACATGCAGGATTACGGCGGCCCGGTGGGCTTTCGCATGGTCTTGGCGCATCCAGATCGTATCGAGGCTCTCATCGTTCAGGATGCTGTTGCGCACAACGAAGGGCTGGGGGCGAATTGGAAGACGCGCCGGGCCTTTTGGGAGCCATTTTCCCCTCTTTAGTTGCACCCACACCTGCACCCACGGCCGCAGCCGGTGCGCCAATTCTTTCTAGCCAGCATTCGGCTGTTAACTTTCTAACTAACCGTTGATTCTGCACCGCTTAACCCCGATTTTGGCCGCCCAAAACAGGCAAGTTGGACCCCAGTTTGGACCCCACTTTTTGCAGTCTGTTTCGCGCTATTTCAGAAGGAGTTGTGAGAAGGGGAAGGCGGCGGTTTGCTAATTTTTCCTGCCCTGTTCGTACACACCACGCTTCGTTTGTATTGAATCATTTAGAGTGCGCTCATTTGCACAGAAACACCCCATTTGCAGAGTGTTGTGCACCAATTGTGCACCAAGCCGCCTTCCCAAAGAGAACGCTCAACGGTTCCGCAACTAACTCATCCGACTTGACCTTCCGGGTAGCCTGACCGGCCGACCGAGTACGCTGGAGGTTCCTGCCTAAGTTTTGAAGTGATTCTTGTCGATTTTGAGTGAACGAATCTTTGATTCCAATGTAGACCGCGGGATGCCTAACTTGTCTGCGGCCCCCGTGGGTCCGAATACCTTCCCACCACTTTCTTTCAGGGCGGCCTCGATCATGTTCTTCTCTTGCGCGATTAGTCTCCGAGGGAGCTCAATTGGGTGCTTCGGTTCTGTGGCCGGAAGCGGCTGCTGTGGTAACCAGCTTTCGTCAATCGAGAAAATGTCCGTTTCGCAAAGTATCATCGAACGCTCGATGACATTCTGTAATTCGCGTATGTTTCCCGGCCAAGAATACGACTGAAACAATTCGAGTGTTTCCTGGCTGACATGTCTGATGTTCTTGCGCGCTTTTCGCGCATAGCGATCGATAAAATATTCCACGAGCAGAGCAATATCCTCTCTTCGTTCTCGAAGAGGAGGAATCTCAATCGGAAAAACCTGGAGCCGATAAAACAAATCACTCCGGAAGGATCCGTTGGCTACCGCAGCATCCAGATCTCGATTCGTGGCGGTGATGACACGAACGTCGACCTTGATGGGCTGGGTGCCGCCGACCCGCTCGAATTCTCGTTCTTGAAGGACTCTCAAGAGCGCGACTTGAGTGTCCGGGGGCAATTCGCCTACTTCGTCGAGGAAAATCGTGCCTCCATTTGCTAGCTCAAACCGGCCCAGGCGCTGCTGAGTCGCGCCCGTAAAGGCGCCCTTTTCATGGCCGAACAACTCAGAAGCGATAAGATCACGGGGGATTGCCGCACAGTTCACGCTAACGAATGCTCGCGAAGCACGATCTGATCTTCGATGTATGGCGCGTGCAACGAGCTCTTTGCCTGTTCCCGTTTCGCCAGTGACCAGGACGGTTGCGTCCGTCGGGGCGACCTTTGATACACGAGAGAGTACGCTTCGCAGACCGGCAGAAGTTCCGATAATCTCCTCGAGCATCGAGGCTTTACCCACTCCCTCGCGCGGAGCGACGTTGTCGTCCTTGAGTCTTTCTTTGGACCGCCCGGGATCCGCGATGAATACAGCGACGGTAGCCATGAGTTGCCCCCTACTTTAGGAACGGTGCATGCTTCTTTATTCTTCATGGATTGTGAAACCAGTCCTGTCTGCGGACAACCCCAGATGGAGTCGCCGTGTACGCCATATCGGAATGGGAGGGCTACCCTTTTAGGGTATGTGAGGACTACCTCAAAAGAAGTATGAGACCTAACTCCTTCGATCTGGAGGGTCGATGCGTTTCCATCCAAAAAGGTGAGCATCGACCGACCAAGCACCAGGTCCGAGCAGTACCAGAGCGGCACCGAGGGTTCCCAGCATGATATTAGGCCACGGATCTCCAGGTTGCGAGAAGGTGTTCCACAGAGCAATGATCGCCACAAGTGCTCCCGCTATGGGCGTCCATAAACCCACGAACAGAAGTAGTCCTGCAGCGACCGGAAGCACGTCCAATATGGCTGGTGCGATCGGGAGCCCACCTCGCAGTGTCGTAACCCCATGAACAGCTATTGCAATACCGGTAACCACCCGCATCGTCAGAAGGCCTACTCCAGGCGAACCGTGGGCGAACGTTGAGAATAGTCGTCGCACAAGAAAGACGAGGTTATGAGATTCCCGACGCGAACCGGAAGCCCAAAAGGGCTGGTGCGAATCACTCTTTCGAGTGAGTTAAAATTCGATGATTCCGCGCTTCAGACCTATCATCGCGGCGTGGGTTCGGTCGTTGGCGCCCAATTTGGAGAGGATGTTTCTGACTTGACCCTTGACGGTTTCTTCGCTGACCGAAAGCTGCGCTGCAATCTCTTTATTGGCATTCCCTTCGGCAATCAGGCGCAGGACGCGCACTTCTGCCGGGGTCAGCGCGTCATCCGTGGCATGCTCGGCAAGTTGAAAGGACACCTCTGGCGAAACCGTCTTTTTCCCGGCATGTACCGCCCGAATCGTTTCCAACAGTTCCTTGTGCAACAGATTTTTTAGCAGATAAGCCCGGGCGCCAGCCTTAAGCGCCCGCAGGACCTGCACGTCCCCGGTGTATGTGGTCAGTACGATGATTCGCGCTTCGGGAAATTCCCCACGAATCGCGATCATCGCATCAACACCATTCATTTCCGGCATCTGCAAGTCCATCAAGGTGATGTCCGGACGGTGCGTACGAAACTGGTGGATCGCCTCCCGCCCATTCGATGCTTGCGCGACTAAACTCATGTCCGACTGACCCGCCACAAGTCCGGCGATCCCCTCGCGGAGGAGGGCATGATCGTCGACCGCCAGGATCCGAATCGGACCGGGCTCCGCACTCATGACTTCATGTCCGTATCTTTCCCAGAGAACATTTCCGCCAACCTCGACCGCCGTCGAGCGGGAGATGTCTCGTAAGCACGGGAGGCAGGAATGCTCAGCTCAACCTCCGTGCCAGAATCGAGCTCACTCCAGACAGCCAGCTTACCTCCCATCAGCTCGGCGCGTTCACGCATGCCACGCAAACCGTAGTGCCCAGCGTAGCCGTCTCCATCAAGATGCTTCGCGTCAATGCCCTTTCCGTCATCTCGGACCCGCAACCGAAGCTGCCGTTCGTCATACCGGATTTCCACTTCGATCCGCTGCGCCTGCGCGTGCTTGAAGGAATTGCGCATCGCTTCTGCTGCGATCCGGTAGACTTCATCTCGGAGGATTGGATGGAGATTCCGCGGGGTTCCTTCAACCTCCACGCGAAACTCGGTTGCATTTGGGTTTGTTTCACCGGACGCGAGTTCTTGACCCAAAGTATTAATCGTCAACGCAAAATCGCTGGCCACGACCGTAGATGAGCGCAAGCCCTGTACGGCATCCCGGCCCTCAGTGATCGCTTGAGCGGCCTGATCGATAGCGCTCTCGAGTGTTTTCCTGGCATCGGCCGGACGTTCCGGCAGCAAATTAGTCGCTGCCTGAAAGCGCAGCAACAGTCCATGAAAACTTTGCAGCAGAGTATCGTGCAATTCTCGCGCGACACGCGTGCGCTCACCGACACGCTCTTCTAGGCGAATATTGAATTCCTTGGCGAGTTGGTGCAAGCGATAGAGGTACACGCACCACACCAAAAGAAGTATTAAGGCGGCGGAGCTAGTCCGAAACCACCACGTTTGCCAGACCGTCGGTTCAACCTCGAACCGTACCGCAGCCTCCGAGGCATCCCACAGACCGTCGCTGTTACACGCGATAAGGCGAAATCTGTACGATGCTGCGCCCAGATTCGTGTACGTGGCTTCGCGGCTCGCAACAGGGTCACTCCAACCATGATCGAAACCATCGAGCCTGTAACGGTACCTGACGCGTTCGGAATTAGCCAAGCTCAGTGCCACGAATCGAAACGTCGTCTTCTGCTGTTTCGTGGAGATCCGGAAAGGTTGTCGAAAATCAACTGGACTTCCGTCTGCGAAAACTGCCTCGATATGGGGCAGCGCCGGAGCTGAATTGTCAGTGATCTGGGACGGATTAACAACCGACAAGCCGCGGCTGAGGGAAAACCAGATCCTGCCCGCTGAATCCGAGACCACCGATCGGCTGCGCTTCACTCCCCCGGTGCTCTCGAGACCATCGGCTTGGCCATACTCTCGAACATCGGTTCCCTGCACAACGCCGCTTAGCAGTTTGTCGCGTGGAACGCGCAAAACATGGTCTGAGGTCGCGATCCAAAACCTTCCGCTCTTGTCCTCCGCCATTCCGACTATTTGTTTGCGCAAAACGTCGGGCAACTCATGAGGAATTTGAAAACGGTTAGAGGCAAAAAAGGCAACACCAGCAGACGTTCCACTCCAGAGAGTCCCGAATGAATCTTCGAAAAGGCAGTTCACGTCTAGTGAAGGCAAGCCCTCTACCGTTGTATAGGTTCTCCATTGGCCGTTTGAAAAAGAACTCAGCCCGCTAGGTGTGGCAAACCACATCGCACCATCACGGGTTTCAAGGATGGACGAGACGGTATTCGAAGCGAGGCCGTTGGTCGCCGTGTAAGTAGTAAAGCGTCCATCTTTGAATTTGCTGACACCGCCATTTAGCATGCCGGCCCACACGGAGCCATCGCGGCTCTCATAAACAGCATAGGCACTGTTTTGGGCCAGTCCGTTTGCCTTTGTATAGGTCTGGCCGGCTATCGAACCGTTGCGAAATCGCAAACGGGTGAGTCCTCCGCGTTGACGTCCAACCCACACCTCATCTGCCCGTCCACTGATGGAATAAACGACATCACGTGCTGGTATCGCTGCAACGGGTTGAGCGCGGCCATTTTGGAGAACATACAGCCCACCTTGAGCGGGAGCGAACCAGGTGCGGCCCTCCTGATCGACATATGTAGGCCCACCGTGCTCGAAATGAGGGTCGTCAACAGATGAATAAGTTACAAACGTACTGTCTCGAATGCGGCCTAGCCCTCGCGCACCCCCGATCCAGAGATTCCCTTCGCGGTCCTCGAAGAGAACGTTAATCCCACCGTCTCCGCGGAGCTCACTTTCTTCTGAGAACGAAATGCCGTTCTCGTTGATGCGCAGCAGCCCGCGGGTCGTTCCCACCCAGATATTTGAGTCACGATCTCGCAGGATGCTCAAAACCTGGACACTACCCAGGAACGGCGGCAATTTGACCCGACGAAAGCCTTTGCCGTTCCCGCGATACAAGCCCGTGTCGGTGCCGACCCACAACTCTTCAGCGATCGGCAGCAGACAATTGATCTTTCGGTCGGACAATCCTGTGCTGACCTTCGTAAGTTGCCCGCCCGTAAGCAGAAAGAGACCATCGCCGAGTGTGCCAATCCAAATCTTGCCTTCGGCGGTTTCTGCCAGAGAGATTACTGGCGGAGAAGCGGGTCCCAATTTCTGAACGTCGTCTGCCTTGAACCGGAATGTGCCCTGCTCGATGTCCGAAACCAGTACTCCATCGTGGTTATCTTTTGACATGGCGGTGATTGCGTATAAACCGTATCTGATACTCTCAAACTCGCCATTTTTTTGGCTTACGAGATAGGCGCCCTCTGGACGGATCCACAATCTTCCGCGAGCATCCGTAAGCAGTTGCAATATCGCAGTGTTCACAGCGGTGGTGATGGAAGTAAAAGAGATGGGTCTGAAATTAAAGCCGTCGAAACGTATCAGGCCTCTGTCGGTTCCAATCCAAAGGTATCCATCTGCGGTTTGCGCGATGCCGTTAACAGCGCCGCCGGGAAAGCTGCTTTCGGTGGCCCATTGTTCGCGCACGTACTGGGAGGGCAGACGATTAGGGTCAAGTGCACGTACATCGGTGACAAGGCTAGCCAGCACTATTCCAATAACAGTCCATCGAGTTTGCTTCAACCAGCGGGTCACGGGAGGTACTCGAATTTGTCGATTATGACCTCATTCTCGTTTTTCAGAGGGATTTTGCCTTGATGAAATATATACAAGGCGATGCGCACCGATTCGCCCCCCGGGGTAGGCACACCGGAAGTAAACACATGCTGGTTAATGACACGACCACCGCCTGTATTGATCGATCCTGCGATCGTAGAAAACGTCACTTTTCCCGGTTCCCACCGAAACGAATGAGTGTAGAGACCAGGCGGCACCCGAAAAGCAACAAAGTTAGCTGGAACATAGTAAGGCTGTACGACATAATTCACGTTCGTATTATCAAGGTATCCCCAACCACCAAGCTCAACGTCCAACTCGCGCCGGGTGCTCTCTGTGCCAACGCCGTCCCAGATGATTAGAGTTAGAAGAGCAGAAGGTTCGAGATGTGAGGCATCGCGCACCTGGAACCTGTATGTTCCGTATCCCAGGCTACGCGTGAGCTTCAGCTCCGCCGCACCCCACTTTCCCGCGCTTCCCGAAATGCGAAGATGCAGCGCACCTGTTTCGTCCGTCCAAGCGTTTGCAGGATCGAAAAAGTTTCTTGACCCAGCGTGAAAGATTGGCCCGGTACTCGTCGTCCACTCGTAACCGCTAAAGTTCAGTAACTTGGGCGACGGGAGTACCGGCGCTGCGCCTTCCCCGTTAACGACCACCAGCGCCACCACGCCGTTGCCGACGATCGGCAAAGATTCAGTTTGTTCAGGCGGATTGTAGGCTGGATCAACCAACAGAGCGGCATATTGTATTCCCAAGTGGACTGAAGCTTCCCACCGGCCATCAGTTTCGACATTCGTAAACGGCTGACCTGATTGCCGGCACACGCCCCATCGTCCATCTGTCTTTGCGTACAACACGATTCGCTGCC
>Ga0137409_10007945_pt1 | contig 10858 bp, 7 predicted proteins | sample CZODoug1_16funga_FD_122059 | JGI IMG/M metagenome (GOLD analysis project Ga0137409, IMG submission 122059) | Vadose zone soil fungal communities from Angelo Coast Range Reserve, California, USA - CZODoug1_16fungal (Hybrid Assembly) | ecosystem: Environmental > Terrestrial > Soil > Vadose zone... | reverse complement strand
ACTTCAGCCGCTCCATCCTGAATCCCGACGGCACGCCTTATTACACGAACCTCCGCGGCGCGAAGGCGATACCATTGGCCTCACCTTACGGCTCTACCAGAGAAAAAAATTGGTTGCCTATTGCCCATAAAGGAATGCTTCATTTCGTCTATTCGCTCGAGCCCCTCGTGGTGTTGCGCTGCGAGATACCAAGTGGACGGCTTGATTTCGTCGATCCACGCTGCGCCGAGTACTCGCGCTCGTCATTCACCTTTCTGCTCTGCGGCTCGGCCTCGGGTATATGCTTGGACAATCGACAGCTTCTGATCGTACATCGACGTACCGTGCGACTGCCCAGGCTGCGACAGATCTATGTGCACAGATGCGCGACGCTCAACCCCTCGCTGACTAAACTTCAATTCGGGCGCTACTTCGTAATCGGCGGAGCGGAAGTCCAGTTCGTGGCTGGAATGGATGTGGACGATGATATCGTCCGCGTAGCGGATGACCACCACCTCGCCGTGTGCCCACTTCTTGCGCCACACGTTCACCCAGAGATCGAAAGCGTAGTGCAGGTAGATATTGGCGAGGAGCGGTGAAATCACCGAGCCTTGCGGACTACCTGTCTTCGTGTCCGACCATTCGCCTTCCTCCATTACCCCAGCGTTGAGCCATTTCTGGATCAACCGTAAGATGCGGGGGTCGGCGACGCGATGCTCCACGAACTTGACCAGCCAGCTTTTGTCGAGGTTATCGAAAAAGCCTCTGATATCAGCGTCCAGAATGTAGTTCACTTTCTTCTTCAGGAGCGCGTACGACAGCGCATCCAGCGCCTGATGCTGGCTGCGCCCCGGGCGAAAACCGTAGGAGAAGCCGAGAAAGTCTTCCTCGTAGATCTGGTTGAGGATGGTGACCGCGGCATGTTGGACCAGTTTGTCTTCCATAGCCGGGACCGCGAGTGGGCGTTGCCGTCCATCTGCTTTCTCTATGTACACTCTTCTCGAGGGCGTCGCTCGATAGGCTCCGCGATGAACCCGGCCATGAAGATCGGTCAGCCGATCCTCTAGTCCGTCTTCATACTCCTGCCAAGTGACACCGTCCACTCCGGGTGCGGCCTTTCTCTTGAGCGAGTAAAAGCTTTCCCGTAGCAGTTCGACGGTCAGATGGTGGAGCAAGGCGGTGAACTTCATCTCCTTATTTTCCCTTGCTGCTTTCCGCACACTCGCCAGCCCCTGGGACACGCCCTTCCCGCTCTGCGTCGGGTACGTGTTAGGTTGACCAGCGTTCTCCTTGATCAGCGGCCTTCCCTCCCCACTCTCCGCCGACAATTTCCCGTCTTTGTTCGAATGGTTCATAGGTACTATTCCGCTGTGTGACTCCTCGGAGACGTACGCGCGGGCCTTGTGGCTCTGGCCTTCGCCCGCCGACCTGCGGCCTGGTTGAGCCGCAGGTGTCTCCGAGGTCTCCCGGTTCTCGTGCATGAAGTTTCTAGGCGTGTCTGGGGTCTTCGACTACGCCGGACCGACCAGGGACTCGCAATATCGCCCCTGTTCATCTTGCCTTCCGCGCATGTTAACCGCGTCGGCGTCCGGGTTGTATGTTTTCGCAGCTCAATAGCCCACCCCGCCTATCCTCTATCTACGCTTCACTGTGTCCCTCGCGGTAGCAGCGCAAGACTCGAGGCCAAGTGGATCGCTACTCCTTTCTTGTAAGGATACTGGGGCCGTACTTATGAAGAAGGAAAGAAGATCGGTTGGAAGGATGGCGTCCGCTGTCTCTGGTGCCTGCTGAAATACTCGATCAAGGAACGACCCATTCCGGTGGCAAGGTCGGTTGCCTCGGAACATCCCGCCTTGGTGGCTCGCAGGGATGAACCGGATTCCAGCACCGGGACCTGATCTCGAGCTTAGTTCGAACTCCGCAGCGTCCTCCTGCTCGCGTGCTAGCCCAATTTCTCGCTCCTTTTGCCTTTTGCCCCTATCGGATCTTCTCAGACCTAGGCCGGCAGTTTATTCGGTCGGTGTGGCCCCTCGTCATCGCACCCGCGCTTGTGGGAGCGAATCCAAGAATTGCAGTCAGCGAAAAAGATAGCGAGTAGTGAGATTTTAATATGTATGTTTTGCTACACTATGCGTGCTGTTTCTTCGTCTATTACTTCAATTCTGGTTCCGAGTTCACGCTTAGAAATCGGGAAGCTTCGTCGCAGCGAGATCCCGCAGTATCAGCTTGCCATGCCCTTCCGTAACGAGGGGTAATAACGGTGCGGTGTTACTTTTTACCTTAGAAGTAACACATGAAGACCTGCCTGTATGTGGCAGGCGCGCCGTCGGGGATCGGATTGGGACACCGAGAGTAGATCTTCAGAGTTCAGCAATCTGAAGATTTGACATCTCCCTGGGCCCCTGCGGTTTCTCTGGCCGAAAGGGATTAATCCGTCAATCCCTATCCCCGGTTTTAAGGGAATTTTCATGCTAAGAGTTAGTGTCTTACTCTTCGTAGGCCTTTTTCTTGTCGGCTGCGGGGGAGGAACGGTTCCTTTTACTCCTCCTCATAGCAGTGGATCGTCGAGTGGCACGGGTTTGGGTAGCGGCAGTTCAAGCAGCGGATCGTCGGGCGGCGGGACATCCAGCAGCGGGTCATCCGGCAGCACTGGTTCCTCCGGCAGCAGCGGTTCCTCTGGTACCACAGGCTCATCCGGTAGCAGCGGTTCCTCCGGTTCACCTTCCGCGGTGGTCGGTCCGAGTTCGTTTACATTTTCTGGCTACAGCTGGGGAACGGACAGCGGTACCGCTCCTCCAGTGGGCAACATAAACGGCAATCTGGCCACGTTCGATCCCAAGAACGTCACCATCGGATCTGACCTGGTTCTGGCGCTCACTCAAACCAAGAACGGTAGCCAAATTTTGTCCAGCGGGTCGGAGGTCATTACCAAACAGACCTTCACCTACGGCACGTTCGAGTTCACGTCAAGGGTCTCGGAAGCTCTTTCGGGATCGGATGCCGGGGGCTTTCTGTATGCCACCAACTCCGAAACCGAAATCGATATGGAGCAGGTGGGCAACAAGGCGGATGCGGTGGACTGTACGAACTGGCACGGACTATCAAACTTCCAGGACACTCAGGTGTTCGGATTCGACCAGACCAATACCCACGATTTCAAAATTGTCTGGCAGCCCAGCTTCGTCGACTGGTATGTGGACGGCCAACTGGTGGTGCACCATACTCAGGCGGTGCCGAGTGCTCCGGCTTACTTCCTGTTCAACATCTGGGGGACGAACAGCTCATCCTGGGGAGGCACGGCCACGATTGGACCGACACGGTACATCTACATCAGCAGCTTCAAATACACGAAGTAGCGCAAGCGCCAACCGAGCGAATAACGAACCACGTAGCCCAGACGCCTTCGTCCGGGCAGGCGAGCAACGCTCGCCGAGCTTTGGACGACGTAAACATTCGCCACCGAAAGCAGCGGAGCTCCGCTCCGCCGGGCGGGTGGGGACACCCGTGTCTACCTGTGCGAGGTGCACTTTCTAGAATTTTTCCGTAAAGAACTGGGCGGTTTGGTCCACAACCATCTTCTGCTGGTCTTCGGTCATCTGCGGAAACACCGGCAGCGCCAGCACATGTTGGCTGGCTTCCTCCGATTGCGGAAATGCGCCCGGGCGATAACCGAGATAGGCGAAGGCCGGCTGCAGATGAAGCGGTGAAGGATAGTAGATCTCGGTAGGAATCCCGACATTGCCTAAGTGTTCCCGCAACTGGTCTCGCTCCGGGGTACGAATGACAAATTGGTTGTAGACGTGGTGCATACCCGCCGGCTCGACCGGGAGGGCAATCAACTTCTCCAGCCCGGCCTGCCTGAACAGTTGACGATAGCGATCGGCGTTGCGGCGGCGAGCCTGGCTCAGCGCATCAAGATGCTTGAACTTGACCAGCAGGATGGCGGCTTGCAGGCTGTCCAAGCGGCTGTTCATCCCCAGCAGATCGTAGTGATATTTCTTGCGGCTGCCATGGTCGCGTAGCACGGAGATGCGTTCGGCCAGCTCGGGGTCGTTGGTCGTGATCATTCCCCCGTCGCCTGCCCCGCCCAGGTTCTTTGAAGGGAAAAAACTGAAGCAGCCGCAGGACCCGATTTTGCCGACATACTGGTTATGGTAGCGAGCCCCGATGGCCTGGGCCGCGTCTTCGATCACCGGCAGACGGTGGGCGCGCGCAATCTCGCTGATTTTCTCCATTTCCGCCGGAAGCCCAAAGAGATGGACCGGCATAATCGCCTTGGTCCGGCCGGTGATAGCGGTTTCGAGGAGAGTCGGATCCATATTGTAGGTTTCGCGGTCGATATCCACAAAAACCGGCTTGGCCTGCAGGCGGGAGATGCTGCCAGCGGTGGCTACGAAGGTAAAGGGTGGCGTGATGACTTCGTCGCCGGAGTCGACGCCCAGCGCCATCAGCGCCAGCAAGAGCGCATCGGACCCGGAGGCGCAGCCGATCGCGAAACTGGAGCCAATGAAGGCCGCGATTTCAGCCTCCAGTTGCTTCACCTCCGGTCCCATGATGAACTGCTGGCTCTCGAGGACCTTGTCCACGGCAGCCCGGATGTCTTCCTTCATCATGGCGTATTCGGCCTTCAGATCGAGAAAGGAGAAGAGCATTTTGGCGGCGCTGTGACCGGCTGAAAGCGGCGACTTGATCGTAGATTCTCTGACGTTCACACTGTTTCCTGCGGGCAAAGCATAACTATATCGATTGTGGTGGTTTTGCGCGACCGTCTGGCGCGTGGATGTGGCCCGCATCGCTGTCATCCTGAGCCACGGACCCGCTTTCAGCGGGTTAAAAGAGGAATGAACAGGCGGCGTGTAGGGTGCTGCAAACAGGGTGTGGCAGAAGGTATGCTCGTAGCCATCATGGTGGTGGGAAGTAGACCGGCTACGCAATGGTGCTTCGAGCCCGTTCTTGAGCTTGGTCCCAAGCTTCGTGATTGAAACAGTGGTGACGCGGTTGTGCGGTACAGCTGCGATCCCGATTAGGAGATTACCTGAGAGAAGACGACTTGGCCCACTCCGTGATCTAGGAGAAAAAAGCATGAGTCGCGAGAGAAGCAAGAAGAAGCAGAAGCGAGCTGGCCAAGGAGGTGCGGTTCCCAGTCTCAATTGCATCGAGCCCAACGCAGCAGGAATCGATGTAGGAGCAACGGAAATTTTCGTTGCTGTCCCGCAGGATCGGGATCCTAGTCCGGTTCGCAGTTTTGAGACGTTTACCCAAGATCTGCACCGGCTGAAGGAGTGGCTACAGCAGTGCCGGATCACCACCGTAGCCATGGAATCCACGGGAGTGTACTGGATTCCACTGTTTCAGATCTTAGAAGAGGCAGGCCTCGAGGTATGCCTGGTCAACGCCCAGCATGTCAAGCACGTTCCGGGGCGCAAGAGCGATGTGATCGATTGCCAGTGGCTGCAGTATCTCCACTCGGTGGGGCTGCTGCGTGCCTCCTTCCGCCCGGAGGATCGAGTTTGTGTTATCCGCTCCCTGCTGCGTCACCGCGACAGCTTGGTGCAAATGGCGGCTGCGCACGTGCAACATATGCAGAAGGCCCTGACCCAGATGAATGTGCAGATCCATCACGTGCTCAGTGACATTACGGGGCAAAGTGGACTGGCGATTCTCGACGCCATGGTTGCCGGAGAGCGCAATCCGGTGGTTCTGGCGCAGCTGCGACACTCGCGGGTACAAGCGAGCGAAGAGGAGGTGGTGAAATCGCTGGTGGGAGACTACCGGCGGGAGCATCTGTTTACACTGCGTCAATCTCTGGAAGCCTATCGTTACTACCAAAGACTTATCACCGGCTGCGACGCAGAGATTGAGCAACAACTGCAAAATTTCGATGGCCATCTTCCTCCGGATGCCCCAGCGTTGCCGCCGGAGCGCTACCCTCACCCACAGCGCAAAAACGAATTTCGCTTTGATATGCGGAGCGAGCTGTATCGCATTTTCGGTGTGGACCTGACCGCCATCCCCTCCATCAACGCACTCACCGGCTACACCCTGCTGGCGGAAGTGGGAACCGACTGGTCAAAGTTTCGCAACCTTCAGGCCTTTGCTTCTTGGGCTTGCTTTTGCCCCCAAAATAAGAAGAGCGGAGGGAAAGTTCTCTCTGCCAAAACCCGCAGAAGTGCCAATCGCGTAAATCGCGCCCTGCGGCTAGCGGCCCAAACTTTGGAAAGGAGCACTTCCTATCTAGGCATCTTTTATCGCAAGATGTGCGCCCGCTTGGGAAGGCCTGCCGGGATCATGGCTACCGCCCACAAACTGGCACGCATCATTTTTCACATGGTTACCACCCGACGAGCCTATGACGAAAGCATTTTTGCCGCCGAAGAGCAACGCCAGCGCAAGCATCTGGAGAGCAGCCTCAGGCGCAAGGCCGCTAAGTTGGGATACCAATTGATTCCCTTACCGCAAACCGCGTAAGAGGTGCTGCAGGCACCATCGAAGTTGTTCATTAGGAGCGGAGTGGAAAGTTCGCTTGCGAACTTTCTGCGGAGTCGAGGAGCCTGCCCGAGCGAAGTCGAGGGGACCCCTACCCGACCATCGACTCGTCCGCCTATAGGGATCTTTCGACTCCGGGAATGTTTCGCAAACGAAACATTCCACTCCGCTTAGGAAGCAACGGAATTGAGGACGGGCGTCTCGCCCAGCCTCCATTACTTAAAGTCGTGTTTCGTACAGCCACTTCCGTAATCTCCAACTCCTCGGGAACCCGTTCCATACTGGAAAGAACACATGAGTCCGCAGCTGAACTCTGCCCACTGAATGGCGCCCTCCCCCGTCAATACGCGTCGTTGGCCGCGAAAGCCGGTCGATCTGCAAGTCCTTGTGGTTCTGCGTGATGGGGAATCCAAGGTCTTCGTGCCGGGGCGTCTCACCGAAATAAGCAAAGGCGGCTTGGCCTTGTGCGCCGGAATTAACCTGCAGCCCGGTGATCCGATTGAGGTCGAGCTGCCCTCGCCTTATTCACGGGTAAAAGGGACGATTCGCAGTCGGGACGGTTATTGCTTTGGGGTGGAATTCCTGACTTCTCTCTCGACGGCTGCCCGGCCAGCGAGCCGCAATCTGGCGATATTCCAGCAGAGGCATGAGGCTTATCTGCGCGAGAGTGAAGAGGAGATCAACAGCTTGCGGAAAGAGATTGCGACGATGCGCCGGGCGGTGATGTTGGCGGAGGAGAAGGCATGATTGTTGGTGTGAATCCCGATTGCGAGGGCTCGCGGGATTGCCGGGCCCCATTCACCGAGATCTTATGACGTTGAGATGAACGATGGTACTCAACTTCACATTCACACCAACACGGTCTTTCGAATATGGCTCAAATATCCAGCCCTGCGCTTGCTGTTCGATTCGAGACTTGACCTCCGGTGTTGGAGCGCTTTCCGCAGCCACGGTTCTGACGGTTCCGTTCTTTGGCAATCTCAAGCGCCAACTTAATCGCGTACGCGCCCTCGGCCTTTTGTTCCGTCGAGCATCCAACACACATCCGCGGCTTGCACGCGGAAAGGTCATTGTTGGAATGGTCCCATCTCTCCCCGTCAGAGGAGTACAAGGCAACCGGTACACCGTATCCGCCGCCCGTCTGGTCCTTGTGGATTCGCTCAGTTCCGACGGCCCAGTATTTGCCGTGCACCCGCAGGAAGCCGTAGAGCGTGACATTTGGTATCGCCAGGAACTTCCAAGACATCACCAGCCCTAGTCCAGCCACTGCGGATTCTGATACGTCCCATCGAAGTTGTGCGACGTCTTATAGAGTTCCCATTCGCCTTTTTGGGCTACTGGTGCCGTGCGAGCCAGGAGAGCGGCGATCTGTTCACCGCTCAGGGGTTTGAAGGTTCGTGCAACTTTAAGCGCCTGTTGCAGGATGGGGAGAGAATCGCAGCCGGTGATGACCACGCTGGTCGGCAGGGTGAGGGCATACTGGAGACACTCGACCGGCTCCGCAGCCTTGCTCTTGAGGATCAAGCCGTCGCCCATCGGCTTCATGCCCAGCACGCCAATGTTGTGTTTCACCAGGACGGGGAGCACTTTCTTTTCGAAGCTGTCGTAGTGGGCGTCCATGAGGTTGAGCGGCATTTGCACGCTGTTGAGCGTGAAATTGCGGACGAAGGCGGCATCCAACATTTTGAGATGAAACTCCGGGCTCTTGTGTCCGGTGAAACCGATGTAGCGCACTTTGCCTTTTTGCTGGGCTTCGACGACCGCCTCCATCCCGCCTTTGGGAGCGAAGATGAGTTCGGGGTCATTGTCGCGGATCACCTCGTGAAATTGCAGGAGATCGATGGCATCGGTCTGTAGGCGGCGCAGCGACTCGTCAATCTGGCTGGCTGCGCCTTTGCGGGTGCGGGCGTCAATCTTGGTCATCAGGAAGGCTTTCTTGCGGTATCCGTCGCGCAAGGCCTTGCCCATGCGGATTTCGCTGGCGCCGCCGTTATAGTCCCAGCAGTTATCGAGGAAATTGATGCCTTCATCGAGCGCGGTGCGAATAATGCGAATGCTTTCCTGCTCATCGCTCTGACTGCCCAGATGATATCCACCCAGGCCGATGCAGGATACGTTCTCGCCGGTGTTGCCCAAGGTGCGGTAGGGGATACCGTTCTTGATCTCGGCCGCCCAGACGCGGGGCAACAGGCTGCCGGCCACGGTGACGCCTGCGGCGGCTTCGAGGAACTCGCGGCGGGTGAGTGCGGGCTTTAGGGGATTGGGGTCGGTCATGGGGATCTCCTCGTCGTCATTATCCCACCGGCACATGTGGAAACGCCACGAACCAAGCAGGCGCGAGCGTCCCGCTCGTGCGGCGGTGTTCGTGGCGCTGCCGCACGAGCGGGGCGCTCGCGCCTACATTGGTTAGCCGGCGCTGCCTGCGGCGGCGGCTTTTTTGGCGGAGGCTGGCTTGTCGGCCAGCATTTTGCGAATCTTGCGCCGCAAATCGGCAGGGGTGAAGGGCTTCTGAATAAAAGACACGCCGGGAATCAGCATGTCTGAGCGGACGAACTCGCCGCTGTATCCGGTCATGTAGAGTATTTTCGTTTCCGGGCGCATCGCGCGGACTTGTTTGGCCAGGGCCGGGCCGTTCATTCCGGGCATAATGACGTCGGTGATCAGCAGATCAATCACACCTTTTTTCTGGCTGAGGATGCGCAAGGCCTCCTGGGCTTCAGGCGCGGACAACACAGTGCAACCGGAGACGCTCAGGGCCTGGCATACCAGGTCACGTAGCGGCGCTGCATCTTCTACCACGAGGATAGTTTCTCCCGAGAAGGCAGGCTCGGCGGCGTCTTTGCCGGGTTCGAGGGCCGCAGCCGCCTGCGCCTCGGCTGGCAGATAAATCTGGAAAGACGATCCGCGCCCCGGCGCGCTTTGGACTTCAATATGTCCGCCGCTCTGCTTGACGATTCCGTAGACCGTTGCCAGACCCAGGCCCGTCCCTTTGCCAACGGCTTTCGTGGTGAAGAATGGTTCGAATATGTGCGCCTGGGTTTGCTGGTCCATCCCGGTTCCGGTGTCGGTCACTTCCAGGAGCACGAAGCGGCTGGGTGAGACTCCCAGGCCAGCTTGAGAGTTTGATTTCTCGACATTCTTGGTCTGGATGCGCAGCGTCCCGCCGTTGGGCATGGCGTCGCGTGCGTTAACCACCAGATTCAAGACAATTTGTTCGACCTGTCCAGGATCGGCTTTTACCCGATCAAGCTGGGGATCCAGAACGAACGAGAATTGAATGTTCTCCTTGATCAGGCGTCGTAGCATCTTGTCCAGGTTGCCGACCGTCTGGTTGATATTCAAGACAACGGCCTCGACTACTTGCTGACGGCTAAGCATTAACAACTGTCGAGTAAGCGAAGCCGCGCTGCCGCCCGCCTGCTTGATCTGTTCCAGGCTGCGGCGATCGGATTCCGGGAGATCCCCCCGCTCGAGCAGCAGATCGCTGTAACCGTTGATCACCGCGAGCAGATTGTTGAAGTCGTGGGCTACCCCGCCGGCGAGCAGGCCGATGGCTTCCATTTTCTGGGATTGCTGCAAGAGCTTTTCAGACCGGGCAAGGGCTTCCTGAGCGGTTGCTTTTTCTCCCTCCGCGCGATTGAGCACGAAGGCCAGGATCCAGACCAGGGCCATGAACAACACCATCTGGCTGACCACCAACGACGCGATGTTCAGACGCACGTCGCTCGAAAACAAGCCACTGTGAATGCACACCGCTCCGAGTCCGGCGGGAGCAAGCGCCGCCACGGGCAGGAGTTTGCGGGCCAGCCACCCACCCGGATAGGGATTCGTCAACACCGACATCAGTCCCAGGTCCGGACGAGAGAACAATACCGAGAGAGAACCGATCAGGAATCCGAGGCCAGTGTGGAGCGCCATCGAGGTGTACTCGATTGAGCCGTACAGGGCGGGTACGCCGTACAAGTATCCGATGATCGCGAACATCGAACTCAGGCCGGTCGTGGCAGCCAGGCCCTGGGCAATACTGGCCCGCCTTTCCGAGAGAGCGAGCAGCAGGAGACTCAACCCAGCAATACAAAAGTTGAACGCCGTAATGTGGGTCATCCTGCCGGGAAAGGTCGATTGCACCACGTCCTTGAACAGGAACTGGTCTATCCCCAGATCAGAGTGGAAAAGATACTCAGACAACGTAACCAGGCCAACAAGGATGACGACCGTAGCCGACGCGGCACACCAGAGTTGGGTGCTGCGGGCCTTCGAGTACCAGGTCAACAGGAACAGGGCGAGACCGAGGAAGACGAACCCTATCGCAGTGTTCGGTTTCATCGTGATAGGGCCGGGAAGGAAAGTGGTCAGCGACTCAATCTTCCACAGCCAACCGAGCAACACCAAG
>Ga0137409_10007944_pt1 | contig 10859 bp, 12 predicted proteins | sample CZODoug1_16funga_FD_122059 | JGI IMG/M metagenome (GOLD analysis project Ga0137409, IMG submission 122059) | Vadose zone soil fungal communities from Angelo Coast Range Reserve, California, USA - CZODoug1_16fungal (Hybrid Assembly) | ecosystem: Environmental > Terrestrial > Soil > Vadose zone... | reverse complement strand
CAGGGCTTGCGTTCAACGAGTTAATTTAAAAAGGTAAAGGCCAGCGATAAGCTGGCCTTGTGTAATATTTTTTCTGCCGTAGCAGAAAGTTATTTCTTGGGAGCGATTACGTCTTTTACGGCCTTGGCAACGCGGAACTTTACCACGGTCTTGGCCGCGATTTTGATGGGTTCTCCGGTTTGCGGATTGCGTCCCATGCGCGCTTTCCGGTTGGATTTTACCAGGCGCCCCAGGCCAGGAATCACGAACACACCGTTTTTCTTTGTTTCTTTGATTGCGGTTTCCGCCAGGTGTTCCAGGAACGCCGCTGCGGTCTTGTTGTTCGTTTCCAGTTTCTCCGCCATGTGGCGGACGAGTTGGGTCTTGGTCATGCCTGCTGCCATCTTCCCTCCTTGAATTTTGAGCACTTGCTTTTTCGGAATATGAGCACTTTTTGTTGCACTCATTGGGTATATTACATCAGCGAAGACCCGATGCAAGCATTTTCACCTGATTTTATGCGGCTTTTTCTAAGGAGGCTGTGGAAAAAAGGCTTAAACAGCGGCGATTCGCGATGGGCCATTGCTCGCCGGAGCAAAGCGCGGAAGCCGAGAGTCATGGCATGGCCCAGTGTGGCCACTCCGCGGAGTACCGGCCAGCCCATCCACTTATGTTTTTCGGACGGGCGCTCAAGCGGCTCACTATGCGTGACGATTTCACCGGAGGACTTGCGCACGGCGATTCCCCAGGCGTGGGGCGAGCGCATCATGACGCCTTCCATTACAGCCTGTCCACCGACGAGGATTTCCTCACCACTCTCCAGTGCGGGGAGAAGCTGAACGGCCGTCAAAAAACGCAAATATTGTCGCCAGCGCCGCATGAAAATTAGATGATCCTTCGGGGAGGAACGACTCCTAGTGGAGAATACCACAGAAAGGCCGAATTCCGGCAGCAGGGCGGGGTTTGGTGCCGGCTATGTGATTGCGGGTCAATGGATTATGCGCTAGGTGATCTCGTAGAATCCAGGAATTAATGCTCCGCTTTGCCCAAACTTGCGAGGCGATCGCAGCGACCACGAAGAAGATGGAAAAGATCGCGATCGTCGCGGACTACCTGCGTTCTTTGCCAGCCAGTGACGTGGCCCTGGCCGCAGTCTTTCTCTCCGGGCGTCCGTTCGCCGCCTACCGCGAAACAACTCTGCAAGTCGGCGGCTCGCTGGTTTGGCGCACGCTCGCGGAGCTCTCGGGGAAATCGGAACAGGCACTGACGGAAAGTTACCGCCGACATGGCGACAGCGGATCTGTGGCCGCCGATGTTCTGCCCAGCCGCGCGCCCGCCGTTCTGTCTTTGGGGGATGTGCAGCGAGCCTTCGAGCAGATTGCCGTCGCGCGCGGGCCGGCTGCCAAGGGTGTTCTGCTGCGAGACTTGCTCCAGCAGGCAACGCCGCTCGAAGCCAAGTACATTGTCAAGATCATCAGCGGAGACCTGCGCATTGGTCTGAAGGAAAGTCTGGTGGAGGAGGCCATCGCCCGGACTTTTGGAGTCTCGCTCGAACAGGTAAAACGCGCCAACATGCTGCTCGGCGATATTGGCGAAACGCTGCTGATGGCGAGCGCGAACCAACTTGCGGAAGCGCGGATACGAATTTTCCAGCCGATTGACTTCATGCTGGCCAGTCCCGTCGAGTCTGCGGAGGATGCGCTTGGTTATTTTGAAAACGCAGCGGTGGAAGACAAGTATGACGGCATTCGCGCGCAGGCACACATTGGCGACGGCGAAGCGCGCCTCTTCTCTCGGACTCGCGATCAAATTACGGAATCATTTCCGGAACTCCCGCCGGTGCTCGCTGGATTGCCTGAGGGAACCATCCTGGACGGCGAAATCGTTGCCTGGAGCTCGCGCGGGGCAGGCAGCGCTGCTAGCTCAATCGCGCCGCTCACCGAAAACGATCCGGTTACAGAAGGTCGTGCGCTCCCATTCAGTACGCTCCAGCAACGACTTGGCCGGAAACGGGTCAGCGAAAAAATGATGCGCGATGTTCCAGTCGCTTATCTAGTGTTTGACGTCCTTTGTTTTGAAGGCGGGCTCTTGCTAGACCGGAACCTCCAAGAGCGGGCGCAAATTCTGGACAAGCTTCTCGCAGCACCTCGCGCCGTGGTCGTTTCTCAATCGCAGGCACAAGCGCGCTTAGATTTCGAAGACGACCAGCCTTCCTGTGCGACTATTCTTCGCGCTCCGGTTTCGACTGCACGTTCTGCCGAAGACGTCGAAAAGCTGTTCGCGGCCGCGCGCGCCCGGGGCAACGAGGGTTTGATGATTAAGGACCTCGACTCGATGTACACTCCGGGCCGGCGAGGCAAGTCGTGGCTGAAGCTCAAGCGCGAACTGGCCACTCTGGACGTGGTCGTCACCGCTGTCGAGTACGGGCACGGCAAACGGATTGGCGTGCTCAGCGACTACACATTTGCGGTTTGGGATGGCGATCAGCTAGTCAACATCGGCAAGGCTTACTCTGGACTTACGGATATCGAAATTGCCGAGATGACGGAGTGGTTTCTCAAGCATGTCACTCGGGATGAGGGACTTCGTCTGGCGGTTGAGCCGCAGATTGTTTTGGAAGTGGCTTTTAATAACATGATGAAGTCATCGCGTCATGAGAGCGGATATGCGCTGCGCTTTCCGCGGATTATCCGGTTGCGGCCGGACAAGCGGGCTGGGGATGCCGATACCCTGGACACTGCGCGTGAGATTTATGACCGACAGGATCGATGATGCGGGAGCGGGCCTGAGTCAAAATCAAAGTCAACGGCGACGGACAAGAGTGTCCGTCCCACACGAGCTCTAGTGTTCGTGGTCGCTGACTACGCCTACACATCCGTGGGCGGTTTCGCAGACTACGTGCTCGAATTGGATGGTGGTGTGGTGAATTTCGAATTCGTGTCCGAGGCGGTCGTTGATCGCGCGCAGAATGGAGTCGCTTTCGGATGTGGTAATGTCCGCGATTTTTACGTGGGCCGAAAGTGCGCAATGTTCTGATCCGATACACCAGACGTGCAGATCGTGAACATCGCTTACGCCCTCGATGGATCGCACGGCCTGCTCCACTGCTTCGAGGCTCATGCCGCGGGGCGTGCCTTCCAGCAGGATGTTGAGCGTCTCGCGCACGATGCCGAAACTCGACCACAGGATCAGCGCGCCGATGCCGAACGACAGGGCGGAATCGATCCAGTATTGTCCGGTCAGCAGGATCGCCCAGCCACCGGCGATGACCGCGGCAGTGGACAGGGTGTCTCCAATTTCGTGCAGAAACGCGCTGCGGATATTCACATCGCGCCCGGTGCGCCATAGCAACACGGCGATCACACCGTTCATGACGACACCTGCGGCGGCGACGCCTATCATGGTTCCAGCGTTTACACGCTCCGGGTTCTGCCAGCGTTTGAAGGCTTCATAAAAAATGAAGAACGCCACCACAATCAACGACAAGGAATTGACGAGAGCGGCTAGCACTCCGGCACGGCGGTAACCGTAGGTTTTGGTCGCACTGGGAGGACGGCCTTCGAGATAAACTGCCAGCAGCGAAAGCAACAGCGCGAGAAAGTCGGAAAGGTTGTGGCCCGCTTCCGAGAGCAACGCGAGGGAATGAGCTCGAATCCCCGCTACGACCAGCAGGACAATGTAAAGCGCTGTCGCGACGAGCGAGATGCGCAGCACTCGCCCGGTCCGCTCGGAGTGCGAGTGTCCGTGGCCGGCGTGGACGTGCATGCTCTAAGTTTAAGCGGTGGGAACTGCGCCATCAAGCTGGTGCTCTCCTCCGAGCATGACGCCAGTCACTGGTAGAACCACGCTTCTCGAGTCCAGCAACCCGGAGCAGAGCGGGAGAATCGAATCGGAAGAGGTGAACGGACAATGTGGAGAACAGCCTGTGCTCTCATACTGGCGATGGCGTGTCACTTGGCTCTTGCGCAGGTTGTGGATGTCGATCGCGCGCATTCGAGCATCACGGTGAAGGTGGAAAAAACGGGATTGTTCTCGGCGTTTGCGCACAATCACACTATTCAGGCGACCATCGCTTCCGGCAAGCTTGATACCGAAAAGCGGACGGCGACGCTGACCTTCAACGCGAAAGAAATGAAAGTGCTCGACGAGGGTGTGAAAGACTCCGAGCGCGCCGACATCGATCAGACCATGAAGAGCGACAAGGTGCTGGATGTACAGCGCTTTCCGGAGATCCGCTTCGTGTCTACTTCGATTACGCCGCAGGATGGGGGACGCTATCAGGTGCGCGGAGACCTTACGCTCCACGGCACAACGCGTCCGGTGGAGATCCCCATTACATTTTCAAAAGATCGCTATACTGGATCGATCAAGCTCAAGCAAACCGATTTTGGTGTCGCCCCGGTGAGCATTGCGGGTGGCACGGTCAAAGTGAAGGATATGATCGAAATCGTTTTCGAAATCGTTCCCGGCGGTAAATAGCCTGTGTGGCGCGGGCGCCCTCGCCCGCGTTATTCTTTGAACAAATTGGAGGATGCATGAGAAGCGTTAGTTTGGTTGCCGCGTTGGTGTTAATCGCCGTCACGATCGGGAATGCGCAGACCAAAAACCCCGTCAGTTCCGCTCTGCGAGACGTCCTTCCGGGACGGCAAAAAAATACTGTTGCCGCCGTGGAAGCGATGCCGGCCGACAAGTTCAGCTACAAACCCACCGCCGATCAAATGACGTTCGGACACTTGGTCACGCACATCATCGAGTCGAACAATTTATTCTGCAGCAAAGTGGCTGCGGTGCCGGAACCGAAAGTGGAAGAGGCGAAAGAATCGGACGCGAAGGACAAGCTGGTCGCTTCGCTGAAAGCATCGTTCGACTTCTGCTCGGATACGCTCTCCAAAATGGATGACTCGAAGCTGGGCGAGATGACTGAGGCGTTCGGCGGACAGCAGGTTTCGCGGGCGCGAATCGCACTAGGACTCGCAGGAAGTTGGGCGGATCACTATGGGATGGCGGCAATGTATCTGCGGCTGAATGGGATCACCCCGCCGTCGGCGAAGAAATAGATAGATTGTGTGAGGCGGACACTCTTGTCCGCCGCTTCCTTAGGCGAGACGTGCCGGCATGTGCCGGCACTACCCTACCAGCGCTTCCATCTCTTCCTCGCCGATCACCGCGACGCCGAGTTCGCGGGCTTTGTCGAGTTTGGCTCCGGCGTCCTCGCCGGCCACTACATAATCCGTCTTCTTACTGACCGAGCCGGAAACGCGGCCGCCGGCGTCTTCGATCATCTTCTTGGCGTCGTCACGCGAGTGTCGAGCCAGCGTGCCGGTCAGCACGAACGTCTTCCCCGCCAACTTCGTGCCTTTCTCTTTTTTCTGGCCAGTGAGAGTTAATCCTGCCTTGCGTAGGTCGTTAACCAGTTGGCGGTTGTGTTCGTCGCTGAAAAATTCCACGATGCTCTCGGCGATCCTGGGGCCGACTTCGTTCACTTCCTCGAGCTCCTCGGGGCTGGCTTTCATGATCGCGTCGAGCGATCCGAAATGTTCGGCGAGAAACTGCGCGGTGCGCTCGCCGACAAACCGGATGCCCAAGCCATAGATCACGCGTTCGAGCGGCAACTGTTTTGATTTGCCAATTTCATCGAGGACGTTCTGCGCGGACTTGTCGCCCATACGCTCCAGCTTCAGCAGATCGTCTTTGGTGAGGCGGTACAGGTCGGCGACATTTTTTACCATACCCCGCTCGGTGAGTTGGTTTACGAGCGCATCGCCCAGGCCGTCGATGTTCATGACGTGGCGCGAGGCGAAATGCAGGATCGTGCCTTGCAGTTTCGCGGCGCAATTTGCGTTCACGCAGCGATGATCGGCTTCGCCCGGCGTCCGTACCACGTTGCCGCCGCAGACTGGGCAGTGTTCGGGCATCTCGAAGCTCTTGTCTCCGCGGGGATGTGTTTCGTCATCCACGACTTTCACAACTTTCGGAATCACGTCACCGCCGCGTTCTACTTCCACCCAGTCGCCGATTCGCACGCCGAGGCGCTCGATCTCGTCCATGTTATGGAGAGTGGCCCGCGAAACAGTCGTGCCGCCGATAGGAACTGGCTTGAGCCAGGCGACCGGAGTTAGTTTGCCAGTGCGTCCGACCTGGGGGACGATGTCTTCGATCTGCGTGACTCCGCCGCGGGCCGCGTACTTGTAGGCGATGGCCCAGCGGGGAGCTTTTCCGGTGAAGCCCAGTTCTTGTTGGAGGGCGGTGCGGTCCACCTTGATGACGATGCCGTCGATTTCGTAGGGCAGCGAGTCGCGTTTCTGCTCCCAGCTCTGAATAAATTTCCAGACCTCATCGAGATTCTTCGCCAGCTTGCGGTGCGGGTTCACTTTGAAACCGGCGGTCTCTAACGCATCCATCGTCCTAGAGTGGCGATCAAAATATGTGCGGCCGTCCTGGAGCAGCATGTACGGAAAATAGTCGAGCCTGCGCTGGGCCGTGACGCCGGGCTCGAGTTGACGAACGGTTCCGGCCGTAAAGTTGCGAGGATTAGCGAAAGTCGCAAGCCCCTGCTGAGCGCGCTCTTCATTGAGCTTGCGGAAGGCGGCGGTAGGCATCAGCATCTCGCCACGGGTTTCAAAGTTTTCCGGAATGGAAGCTTTCTTCAGCTTCTCCTTCTTGATCGAGAGTGGAATTGAGCGCACAGTGCGAACGTTGGCGGTGACGTCTTCTCCCTCGTTACCGTCGCCGCGGGTTATGCCGCGTTCCAGTTGTCCGCCGTGGTAGCGCAAGGCCAACGACATGCCGTCGAGCTTCAGTTCGCACATGTACTCGACGTCGGTTCGTCCGCTCAACTCGTGCACGCGGCGCTCCCAGTCGCGCAGCTCTTCTTCGCTGTAAGCGTTGTCGAGCGAGAGCATGGGCGAAGAGTGACGGGCCTTGACGAATCCTTCGCGCGGCTTGCCGCCGACGCGCTGGGTGGGCGAGTCGGACGTGACTAGTTCGGGATGCTGGGCTTCGAGCTTCTTGAGCTCGTTAATCAGTTTGTCGAATTCCGCGTCGCTGATTTCAGGATCGTCGAGGACGTAGTAGCGGTACTCATGGTGGCGGATCTTGTCGCGGAGGGATTCGATCTTTTTCGAGATAGCGTCCGGGGGCATGAAGGGAAATTATAGTGCGGTATCGCAAGAGTGCTCCGGAGTATAACGTGCCGCCCCTGAAGGGCTTTCGAAAAGCGATGCTTACGGTATCGCTGAAGCGATACCCTGATACGAATCGTGATGTGAGTTGACGCCGCGTTCACGCGAGGAGCGAAAACTAGCTGAACTGGAAACTGAGAACTGAGAATCGAGCGCTGAGAATCGAGCGCTGGGAATCGAGAACTGGGAACTGACTTTTACTGTTTCTTCGCTTTTCGTATTCGCCCGCGTCCGCTTGCGCTGCGTCCAACGCTGGATGGAGGTTTGCGGGCGCCCTCCAGCAGTTCCTTCAACACAACGGCATTGTTCCGTTCTTCATTGCGGGAGGCATAGAGGAGCGTAAGCTTCTTCGCGGCTCGCGCTCTAACATATAACTTTTCGAGGGCAGCGTTGGCTTCGGGCGAGACGAGCTCTTTGAGATACCGCTTACGGAAAAAGCGCCACGCCTCCGGATTGGCGTGGAACCATTCGCGCAATTCTTTTGAGGGAGCCAGGTCGCGCAGCCAAATCTTGACGGCGGCGTCCTCCTTGGTCAAGCCGCGCGGCCAGAGGCGGTCCACCAGCACTCGGAGACCGTCGGACGCAGAAGGCGTCTCATAAACGCGTTTGACGGCGACCGACATACTTTTCGTATTATCCTACTTTCGAGCGCCGTACGTGCGGTCCCGGATCATCATGCCCTGCCTCAATCGCTTTTCTGTGTGCCTCTGTGTCTCTGTGGTGATTGCTCTGGGCCTCGCCGGGTGCGAAGTCGAGCGCCGCAAATCGGACGCAGAGCTTGGCCTCAACCCGCAACAAGCCGAGGGCCGAAAGATTTACGACAACTACTGCGACCGCTGTCACGAACCCTACTCATCGCGCGGCAAAAAGGGGCCGCCTTTGAAGGGCGTGTTCAAACAGCAGTATCTGCCGCTGAGTGGATTGCCGGCCAACGACGAACGTGTCGGCGAGATTGTGAAGTACGGTCGCAGCAAGATGGAAGGCTTCGGGCGCGTCATGAGCGATCAGCAGATCAAAGACCTGCTCGCCTACCTGCACACGCTGTAATGAGCGGACGCGTGTGGGATAATCGGCCTCGTGTCCATGATCGATTCGGCGCTGTTCCAGAAGCTTCCGTCCATCGATGAAGTACTGCGCCAGCCGGAAGTGCAAACGCTCATTGAACGGGACGGCCACACCGCAGTGGCAGAGAGTACGCGCGTGGTGCTGGCGCGTCTGCGCCGGGAAATTGGGGCAGGCCGGCTGGACAAGAAGGCGCTGGATCTCGCGCTGGGCGGTCTGTCTGCGGCTATTGAAGGCCAGCTGCATCAATCGCTCGGCTACTCGCTGCGCGCGCTGATCAATGCTACGGGCGTGATCCTGCATACGAATCTTGGACGCGCGCCGCTGGCTTCTTCTGCGCTCGACCACATCGTCGAAACTGCCGCGGTGTATTCGAACCTGGAGTTTGATCTCGGTTCGGGCGCGCGGGGCAAGCGCGATGTGCATGTCGAGCGATTATTCCAAGAGCTTCTCAAGCGGGAAACCCTGCGGAGCTTCGCTCCGCTGGGCCGGGTCAAAGACCCGGCCCCACACGTTCCTGCACAGAACTCGACGATCGTCGTCAACAACAACGCTGCCGCAGTACTGCTGGCGCTGAATTCGCTGGCCGAGGGAGGGGAAGTAATCGTCTCGCGCGGAGAACTGGTCGAAATTGGCGGATCGTTTCGCATTCCGGACGTGATGTCGAAGTCGCAAGCGACGGTGCGGGAGGTCGGAACTACGAATCGCACTCGCATTGCCGACTACGAACGTGCGATCACCGAACGTACGCGAATTCTTCTGCGTGTGCATCGCTCGAATTTCGAGATTACGGGATTCACTGAGCAGCCATCACTCGAAGAACTGGTCGCGCTGGCGCGCCGAAGAAATATTCCGCTGGTGGAAGACTTAGGAAGCGGCGCGCTGTTTGACTTGCGCTCGGTGGGCGTCACTGGCGAACCGGGCGTGCTGGACAGCTTGCGCACCGGCGTCGACGTGGTCACTTACAGTGGAGACAAACTGCTCGGCGGTCCGCAAGCAGGACTGATCAGCGGCCGCGCTGATCTGGTCGCTCGGATGCGGTCGAATTCGCTGTTTCGCGCGCTGCGAGTCGACAGGCTCACATATGCCGCTCTGGAGGCAACGTTGCTGGCTTATGTGAAGCACGACCATGACGCCGTGCCGGTGTTGCGGATGATGCGTTTGTCGAAAGAAGACATCGCGCAGCGGACAGAAGCTTTGGTCGCGACGGTTAAAACGCCAAAGTTGAAGTTGGAGCTTATCGATGGCGAATCCGTTATTGGAGGGGGCGCGGCTCCGTCAGCGGTACTTCCAACGCGTCTTATCGCGCTCACGCATGCTGAGCTCAGTGCCGACGAACTGTGCGCTCGGTTGCGCGCTAACGGGCCTGTGGTCATAGCGCGTATAGAAGAGGGCCGAGTACTGCTCGACCTGCGCACGGTTTTTTCCGATCAGGACGCAACCCTTGCCGATGCCCTGGCGTCCCTAGGCTGAGAACCGAAGGACTATCTTTGGCGACGCTTTACACGATTGGTCATTCCACGCGGTCATTCGACGATCTCGTGTTCACGCTCCAAGCGCACGGGGTTGAGACCCTGGTGGACATCCGAGCGTTCCCGGTGTCTCGACGGCTTCCGCATTTCAACCGCGAAGCCCTCGAAAGCGAATTGCCGAAGAGCGGGATTCGCTACGTCTGGAAGAAGGCGCTTGGCGGTTATCGCAAAGCGATACGCAAAGATTCTCCTCACGTGGCGCTCCGCAATGCCAGCTTTCGAAATTACGCCGACTACACGCTGACCCCCGAATTCGAGCAGGCGATGGCCGAGATGCTGAAGATCGCGGGGTACTCTCGCACGGCTTACATGTGTGCAGAGCGGGTTTATTTCCACTGCCACCGCATGATCGTTTCGGATTGGCTGATCGCTCACAGGCACGAAGTGCTCCACATCGATGCCGAGGGACCACCTCGGCCGCATACGGTGACTGCCGAAGCGCGAATTATTGAAGGCCGAATGATCTACTGCGGCGACCAGCTGTTCTGAGCCTTGAGGAATTCGAAATTGCCAATTGCAAATGGGCGATTGACAATGGTTCTCATGATTGTCGGCACGGGCGTGGACATCGCAGAAGTGAATCGCATCCGAGAATCGATTGAGCGTTTTGGAGAGCGCTTTCTCCACCGCGTCTTCACTGATGGTGAGATCGCCTATTGCGAGAGGAAAGCCAGCCGTTTTGAGAGTTATGCAGCCCGTTTCGCTGCTAAAGAAGCGGGTATGAAGGCACTGGGTACGGGGTGGAATCACGGGGTCCGCTGGCGCGACATCGAAGTGGTACGGCCGAGGGGGCAGCGGCCGACGATTCAATTCCACGGCCAGGCTGCTGTTTTCGCGGAGAAGCTCGGGGCGCGAAACATCGCGCTTTCGATCACGCATACTTCCGAGCAAGCGCTGGCGCACGTGATCCTGGAGAGTTGAGCGGGCCGCAATAGAATGAGATAGCACCCCGCGCTGCACTTCCGGTACGTTATCGCGCCTTGCGAGTGCGACTTGTTTGCATACTATCTGCTATCCTGCCCAGCAACCTCAATGGGATCAAAATCAATCTCCCCTAAAACTGAGCGGATCGACCCTGCTTTGTTAACAGCCATTGCCCTGACCA
>Ga0137409_10007942_pt1 | contig 10860 bp, 7 predicted proteins | sample CZODoug1_16funga_FD_122059 | JGI IMG/M metagenome (GOLD analysis project Ga0137409, IMG submission 122059) | Vadose zone soil fungal communities from Angelo Coast Range Reserve, California, USA - CZODoug1_16fungal (Hybrid Assembly) | ecosystem: Environmental > Terrestrial > Soil > Vadose zone... | reverse complement strand
AAAACCAAATAGCGCCGCCTGAGCGCGATACAGAGAATTAGGGAAAGGTAAATGCACTACTCGGTTGTGCAGGCTGCTAAGGCAATTGTTGTCGCTGATGGCCTTAAGGCTCGCTTAAGGTGAGAGGCGATTCTACATTTTTAACAGCAACCGGTTTCAAAGACGCCTACACTTTCGAAACTGGATCGAAAGCTTCCGTTCACTTGGCGTTTCCGAGCCGTTGCTGGCGACCACGTTGGTGGAGCTGCTAGGAGGCGCCGCGGTATTGACCGGCGTATGTATTCCCATCCTCAGCCATAGTAAGGAGTGTGCGGTCATGGATCAACAGCGCGACCGAGAACAACTTGAAAGGAAGCTCGATCTATGCCGCCGACTGTCGGGGACAGCATCTGATCCTGCGACTTCGATAAGACTTGCGAAGCTGATTTAGGAATTAGAACATAGTCTGCGGGAGGGCGAATGGTGGTTCGAACATCCGGGTCCAGGGCGTCCCGAGACCATCCGCTGATTGCAAAATAATTTGTGGCTCGCGAATTAGGAATTTGTGGCTTGAGAATATTAGGACTCGAATGTGAGTCTTGCTATTAGATGAATCGCCACCTTCCGCATCGGGTCAATTACGTTGAGAAAATTGATTACATCCAAACCGATGCGTCTGGAGAAGGTATCTCCGAGATCCCTACATCCTTCCTATGAGATCGACGCGCTCGGCTCTCAAATCTATACGGATCAAATGAGGATGTAACGTTATCCACTTGTACGCGCCCACATGGAAATGCTGGGATCTGGAAAAAAGAGAACAGTACAATGTCTGCCTTTGTCGGAATGCCTGACGAACTGATCGGCGCCGTTGAGATGTCGAAAAGTGGTGACCGGAACGCCGCAGTATATGCCCTAGGCATCGTGCGCGACGGTGTGATCACTGGCGAAGGCCCCACAACGAGGGGCCGCATTCATTTTTCCCGTGCGCTCGATGCTCAAGACGTCGCGTGGTGCGCGCGTATCCTGACCGCGATGGCTGTGCCCGATCAGCCCGTGAGCCGTGCCGAAGCCGAAGCGCTGTTCGAGATCAATGCGGCCGCCACGGCGCGCAGTGACAATGGACAGTTCGACGATCTGCTCGCCAAGGCAATCGTGCATCACGCGGCCTCTGCGTCAGGTTTGCCGGCATGGCGGGTCCTCCGCCAACCCGCCCGCCGCGTCGCTCAATGGCGAGCACAATATTATAGCGACGAATGCGTCTTGATCTTATGCAACAACGATTTCAGAGCGACCGCTATTGGCGCAAAGCGGTCAGTCGCAACGAAGCTCTGTATGCTCCGTGTCCGAACGATCGCGCTTCGGCGCCATGACCGAGAGCGACCGATCCCGTGTCTGAAAGTAACGCGCTTTTTGTCGCCGCTTAGACTCTGGTCCCGTCACCTTGGGCCGGAGAACTGACGTCTTGACGAAGGCGTCGTCGCGCTAACTCTCTATCCCAACTCAAAAGTTCAACTTGGAAGTTCGTGCGAAGGACTTGGAGGAATGGGGATGCGGTTTAGAAAAAAGAGCAGTTAATCTCTGTACTTAGAACCGCAACAGAGGCTCCTTACACACTGGCCGAACAGACCAAGTTCGGTGCTCCGCTAGGTGAGGGCCTGAGCCGGCATCATAGCCCGCGGCCGCGACCGCGAAGGAGAGCGCCGGTGGCTTTACCAGGAAAATAAATAGATCGGCGGGGGAAAGGTGGATGGGCGCGATGGGGAGGGCAAAGAGGCGAGGGGCAGAGGGGCAGAGGGGAAGCCTGCCCTCTAAATTGATATAGTGGTAGTCACCGGAGAGGCGATCAAAGCGGCAATCAATATTGCTCAATCGGGGGAGCGATTCCCGTCGACTTCGGGACACAGGACTGGTACATACGGCGTCCTCGGGCTTGCAATAAATGCCTGATTTTGTTGGGTTTCTGTGAACCGCGTGGCAATCCCTCCCTCTCCGCCAAATCGGCCGCCTAAGTACTTGCAGAACCGGCTGCCCCACTACAAGAGCGATTTTGGCAGAAGCATATGGATCCCCTTGTTGCCGTCGACGAGCTGCGTCACACGCAAGTTGCCGGCGAGAGAGCACAACATGTAAGCCTCGTTGCGAGTGAGATTGGTGCGCGCGCAGACGTGTTTGACCATTTCTCTGACGGCCTGCTTGGCCGCGTCATCGAGATCCTCGTCAAGGCCAATTGACATGAGGTGTGTCGCGCTTTCAGCGAAGGGCCATCGTAACTCCATGTCCTTGCGCACGGTGAGACGGAACGTTCCTGTCACGCCCGTCTCAAGCGCTGTGATGCACACTTCACCGTCGCTCTGTACGCCGTGATCGTCACCGGCAAAAAACAGCGCTCCCTCATTGAAGACGGGCAGGTACAGGGTCGTCCCTGCGCGGAGTTCCTTGTTATCCATGTTTCCGCCGAACGCACGCGGGATGGGCGAGCCGCACCGGCCCCAGTCCGGCAGCGGCGCGGTGGCGATGATCCCGAAGAACGGTTCGAGCGGAATCTCGCTCCCCCAGGGCATAATGCAGACGTTGCGTTGCCGGTCGATTCTCGGATGGATGGTTTCATAGTCAGTGAATTCGTCCGGCAACGTGCCCAACAGCGGCAGTATCGATACAAATCCCCAGTCCTGTCGCACCTTCACGTCGAGAGTGAAGCTCGGTACATCGTAAGCCCTTCTCCACCGTGGTGGCTTGCCAACGACGATCCAACTGAGCCATCGTTCCGAATTGGGTTCGGGGAAGAGAGCTGTCCGCAAATGGTGCTCTCGGCGACGGAACAGATGATGCGACGATCCGCATGAAACCGCAGCTGGAACCATCAAGCCGGGAAGTTCTCGCGGGCCTTGTTGAGCGCGTCACATACCACAACGACGGGAATGGCTACTGCGTTTTGCGGATCAAGGCGCGCGGCCACCGCGAACTGGTCACCGTAGTCGGGCACGCTGCGGTGATCTCCGCTGGCGAGTGGATTACCGCATCGGGCGAATGGGTCAATGACCGCACCCATGGCCAACAGTACAGGGCGAGGTTCTTAAAAACCTCGGAACCGACATCACTCGACGGCATCGAGAAATACCTCGGCTCCGGGATGATCCGCGGCATCGGGCCAGTCTATGCCAAGAAGCTGGTGCGCGCCTTCGGTGAGAAGGTGTTCGATACCATCGAGGCGGAGCCCGAACGCCTGCGCGAGGTAACGGGCATCGGCCCGGTACGGGCCAACCGGATCACAGCCGCCTGGGCCGAACAGAAGATCGTCCGCGAAATCATGGTCTTCCTGCACAGCAATGGCGTCGGCACAGCGCGGGCGGTGCGCATCTATAAGACCTATGGCGCGGACGCCGTACAGGTCATGACCGAGAACCCCTACCGCCTCGCGCGTGACATTCGCGGCATCGGCTTCAAGACTGCCGACGCGATCGCGATGAAACTCGGCATCGAGAAGACCGCAATGATCCGGGTTCGGGCCGGAATCTCCTATGCGCTAACCGAGGCGATGGACGAAGGGCACTGCGGTTTGCCGACGGATGAACTGGTGCCGCTTGCCGAGAAGCTGCTTGAGGTCCCGGTGGAACTAGTGCGCATCGCGCTTGATCTCGAACGGACAGAAGGTACGGTCATCGCGGACAGTGTCGGCGAAACGTCCTGCGTATTTCTGGCGGGCCTGCATCGGGCGGAGCGCTCGATTGCCGAGCGGCTGATCCGGCTTGCGAATTGCACACTGCCCTGGCCCTGGATCAATCCAGACAAGGCACTGCCTTGGGTCCAGGAACGGATCGGGCTTACCCTTGCTGAAAGCCAGGCGGCTGCGATCCGGCTCGCATTGATGTCCAAAGCGTTGGTCATGACCGGCGGTCCTGGTGTCGGCAAGACCACCATCGTCAAAGGTATTCTCCGCATTCTCGCAGCAAAGGGGGTAAGGCTCCTGCTATGCGCGCCGACCGGCCGCGCCGCCAAGCGCATGACCGAGGCGACCGGTTTTGAGGCCAGGACGATCCACCGGCTGCTGGAGGTTGACCCCAAGGGGGGCGGCTTCAAGCGCGGCGAAGACAATCCGCTCGACTGCGACCTGCTTGTTGTCGACGAAGCCTCAATGGTAGACGTCATGCTGATGCAGTCACTCATCAAGGCAGTGCCAGACAAGTCTGCCCTTTTGATCGTCGGCGACATCGACCAGCTTCCTTCGGTTGGGCCAGGTCAAGTGCTGGCCGACGTCATCTCATCCGGTGCTGTGCCGGTGGTGCGTCTCACCGAGGTGTTCCGGCAGGCCGCGCAAAGCCGCATCATCATCAGCGCACATCGCATCAATCACGGGGTCGTCCCCGATCTCAGCCTGCCCGGCACGGATAGCGATTTCTACTTCGTGCAAGCGGACGATCCAGAGACCGCCGTACAGCGCATCATCGAGTTGGTGAAGACACGGATCCCCAATCGCTTCGGCCTCGACCCAATTCGGGACATTCAGGTTCTGTGTCCAATGAACCGGGGCGGCGTCGGTGCGCGCTCGCTAAACATCGAACTGCAGACGGCTCTGAACCCTGCCGGCGAGCGCAAGGTCGAGCGCTTCGGTTGGACGTTCGCGCCCGGCGACAAAGTGATGCAGATCGAAAACGATTACGACAAGGAGGTCTATAACGGCGACATCGGCTATATCGACGATGTTAGTTCCGAAGACAGCGAACTCACCGCAAGCTTCGACGGCCGCACGGTCATTTATGGGTTTGGTGAGCTCGACACACTGGTGCCGGCCTACGCAGCAACCATCCATAAGAGCCAGGGTTCGGAATACCCCGCCGTTGTGATCCCGGTGATGACGCAGCATTATACCATGCTGCAGCGAAACCTGCTCTATACCGGCGTCACCCGGGGCAAGAAGCTGGTCGTGCTGGTCGGTCAGAAGAAGGCCGTCGCCATCGCGGTTCGCAACGTTTCGGGGCGAAGGCGGTGGTCGAAATTGAACGAGTGGCTGGCATCAAGAACACTGTCGACGCCGATAAGATGAGGGCCGACTATGAATGTACGCAAAGCGCATAATATTTGGATCGAACAGTGCGAAGCGGCTCAAACGATCAAGGCTCGATTCGGGCTCACGGCGGCCTTCGACTACCTTGTCGGTGAGAAGTTGATGAGCTTTGCCAGTGCTGCCTCCAGACATCCCGACTTCGCTCGGGAACTGCCGCGGTTTGTTTCCGAGGTGAGACGCATGTTCACGCCGGATGAGATTGGCGCACAGTTGGCGCAAATCGAGCGTTCGCAAAACGAAAGGAACGTTGATGTTTTGGAGGAGGATGATCTTCTCCGTGAGGGGCCGGACGCAGTCGCGGAGTGCGTTCAGCAGTTCATGCTGGTCAAGGAATTGCTGACCGCGCCCATGCTCGGTACTTCGTGACAGAATGGCGAATTACTTCTCGATGTGGCGCGCGGCTCGCCCCCAAAATCGCGGACATTTCCGGTGGAATCGTAAGGTCTCACCGTCATGATGACGCTGGAACCCGTTCTTACCCCGCATGGTTTGCTGACGCTGCGACAAACGGCGCAAGCTCCTGCGTCGGAGCCCGATCAGGGCTCGCGGCTGGAGAAGGCATTTTTACGGGGCTCAGGGCACGGATTGTTGTGGCTCGGCGCCGACGAAGTCGCGACGGTTCTCCCACCGGTGTTGTCGTATTGGCGAGAGCTTGGAATGCGCTACATGACTGCACTGTGCGCTCTTCCTAGTGTTGGAGACGGCCGGACCAAGCCGCCTGTGCCGATCCCCGTCGATGGCGAGTTGGACACGATGGCAGCGGCCGTTCCGCCTATGACCGGCGCGGAATACCTGACGACGTCTGTCCTGGCCAATCTTTGGCGAGGTATGGATGCGGCCTTTGATGCCGAGTTGGTGCAAGCCAAGCTCTCCGTGCAGGAGTTCCTCAAGAGCCGTCATCCCGCATGGAATTTGGTTGGGCGCGTTCATTTCAACCTCGCGGAGAACCGGAAGGACGAAGAAACCCCGTTCGCGTTTCTTGCGACCTACACGACCCGACTCTCGGCTGAGGCAAAGGCCCAGCATCTGCCGCTCGGCAAAGCCTTGCAGGAGTATTCCGGTGCGAGGAACCGCCAACGCCTGCTCTCGCTGCTGATGCCCGTCCAGCGCGCCGCCGAGAGTAGCCCTTGGTTGAAGACGATGGTCAATGCCGGCGATATCTTTCACCCGCTGCGCTGGAGCCCACAACAGGCTCTGCAATTCCTGAAGGATGTTCCCGCGCTCGAAAGCGCCGGGGTGGTCGTGCGAATGCCAGCGAGTTGGCGCATGAACCACCCCGCACGCCCGCAAGTGAAAGCAACGGTCGGGGGCAATGCGCCATCACAGCTGGGGATGGACGCGCTGCTCGACTTCCGAATGGAGGTGACGCTCGAGGGCGAAAGCCTCTCGAAGGCCGAGATCAAGCGACTCCTGGCGCATTCCGATGGATTGGCCTTAATCCGTGGCAAGTGGGTCGAGGTCGATCATGAACGACTGAATCGCACACTCGAGCAATTTGAGGCCATCGAGCGCCGCGCCGCCGCCGATGGTCTTTCGTTCGGTGAGGCGATGCGAATGCTGGCTGGGGCTGGCAATGCCGGAGATAAAACTGTCGCACCAGCCGACATCGATTGGAGCCAGACCGTTGCCGGCCCCTGGCTGGCGGAGACGCTGGCGACCTTGCGCCATCCCGATTGGCTCATGCGGGTCGACCCCGGTCAATATTTTCAGGGTACTCTGCGACCCTATCAGCAGTCGGGTGTGCAATGGCTCTATCTGCTAACGCAGCTCAAGCTTGGGGCTTGCCTTGCCGACGATATGGGGCTCGGAAAAACCATCCAGGTGTTGTCGCTGCTGCTGGTGATCAAGAATGAGGACAGGGGAAATCGGAAACCTTGCCTGCTCGTAGCCCCCGCCTCGTTGTTAGCCAATTGGGCCGCGGAGATTGCCCGATTTGCGCCAAGCCTGAAAACAGTCGTGGTCCATCCATCGGCTGCGCCGTCCGAGAAATTGAACACATACAGTGCGGACAAATTCGCAGACGTCGATCTCGTAATCACGAGCTACGGCTTTCTAACGCGTACGCCTTGGCTAGAAACTACATCATGGCGGTTTGTGGTGCTCGATGAAGCACAGGCCATCAAGAACCCGGCTGCTAAGCAGACAAAATCGGTCAAGAGGCTCAAGGCAGAAATGCGCATTGCGCTGACCGGAACGCCCATCGAGAATCGGCTCGGTGACCTATGGTCGATCTTCGACTTCATCAATCCTGGCCTGTTGGGATCGTCGAAGGAATTTTCGGCATTCGTCAAGCGCCTCGCCGACCGGCCACATAACCCTTACGGTCCGCTCCGCGACCTGGTGCGCCCCTATATCCTGCGACGGCTGAAGACCGATAAGAGCATCATTGCCGACCTGCCCGACAAGACCGAGGTGAAAACCTTCTGCCCCTTGAGTCGCAAGCAGGCGGCGCTTTATCAGCAAGCAGTGGCAGAACTGGCCGGCCATCTCGCCGAGGTCGATGGGATAAAACGGAGAGGCATCGTTCTAGCTTTTCTCATGCGTTTGAAGCAAATCTGTAACCATCCATCGCAGTGGCTCGGCGACGGCGCGTGGAATGAGGAGGATAGCGGTAAGCTTGGGCGTCTGCGCGACATCGCGGAAGTGGTTGCCGCCCGGCAGGAGAAGGCACTTGTCTTCACCCAGTTCAAGGAGACAACGGCGCCGCTTGTGGCGTTCCTGGGCTCCGTGTTCGGAAGGCCCGGCCTCGTCCTGCATGGCGAGACAGAGGTTAAGAAGCGCAAGGACCTGGTGCGCCAATTTCAGGAAGACGAAGACGTTCCGTTCTTCGTGCTCTCGGTCAAAGCAGGCGGCACCGGGCTCAATCTCACAGCGGCCTCGCATGTCATTCATTTCGACAGGTGGTGGAATCCGGCTGTCGAAAACCAAGCCACCGACCGTGCCTTCCGGATCGGACAGACCAAGAATGTGCTTGTGCACAAGTTCGTTTGTCGCGGCACCGTGGAGGAAAAGATCGACCATATGATCGAGTCGAAGAAACAATTGGCTGGGGATTTTCTCAGCGGCGGAGCTGATATCCTGTTGACTGAGATGAAGGATGAGGAGTTGCTTAAACTCGTGAGTCTCGATTTGGGTGCGGCGATGAAGGAAGGGGATGAATGAGCTACTACGAGTGGCACGCTTACGTGCCGGTAGCTGAGAAGCGGCGGCAGGCAGAACGCAAGTTGGCCAAGCTCAAGAAGCAGGGACGATCCGTTGCGCCCGTGAGGATCGAGGGCCGCATAATTACCAAGAGCTTCTGGGGCAAATCTTGGTGCGTCAACCTTGAACGATACAGCGACTATGAGAACCGCTTGCCGCGCGGCCGGACCTATGTCCGAAACGGCTCCGTTATCGACCTGCAAATTGCCAAGGGCGAGATCTCGGCAATGGTCGCCGGGTCTGAGCTCTACCAAATCAAGATTGCCATTGCACCGGTGACGCGGGCACGCTGGAAATCCATCTGTCGGGACTGCGCCGGGACCGTCGATTCGCTAGTTGAGCTCCTGCAGGGCCGCTTGGCGAAAGGCGTGATGGACCGGGTCTGTCGAGAGGGTGACGGCCTGTTTCCGTCGCCGACGGAAATCAAGCTGTCCTGCAGCTGTCCAGATTGGGCAGACATGTGCAAGCACGTTGCGGCAGCACTGTATGGTGTCGGCGCCAGGCTAGATGAAAAGCCTCAGCTTCTTTTTGTGCTGCGTGATGTGGATGAAACTGAAATGCTCGCCAGCGCTGGACAGGATTCTCCGCTAACAACGGCGCCAGGCGCGGCGAAGGTGCTTGATGAAAGCGAGGTCGCCGCTCTATTCGGGCTGGAGATGGCTGAAACTCCCCATACCCCAAATCCTGCCTTCACAGTCCCAAAGCGACCCCAACAGTCCAAGGCGCAAAAAGGCAAGATATCTGCCAGAAAGACCAAGCCTGCAGCGAAGACCGATGTCGCCTTACATCGTGCGACTCGGGCCAGTTCGGGAACGAAAAAGACAACCCGAGCAAGGGCCAGGAAACGGCGCAGTCGGCGGCGACCATAGTATTCCAATGACGCTATCGGGATCCCATGGCACGGGACGGACGTACCGACCCCGTTGACGAATCTCGGCTATCGGGGTTTGAGCGGAAATGACTTCCTTGAGATCCTCGACATCCATCATTCGGGATCGACAAAGGTACATTTCCTTGGTACAAACGGCACTCTTGCGGCGGCGTTAAGTTATTGATTTTGCTTATCTCTCAGGCGTTGCGCGACAACCCGCCCCTGGGCACCAACGCCCCCACTGCCGCTTAGCCTAGCTAGCGGGTGCTTGTGCAATCATCGCCGCACAATCCAGAACAGGTGTTCAGTCCAGAGTTCCAGCGCAGCTCGCATTTCTGCTTGGTAACGAGCCCGATTGTATACCCCGGCTACGCCGGCGCGATGACCGCTCACGTGGTTCAAGATCGCCTCCACGATATGCGGCAGAACGCTCAACCGGTCCGCCATCACGGTTGCAGCCGTGCGGCGGAGATCGTGAACGGTCCAACGGGGCACCGGCTTAGCACCAGCGTCTACCGTCTTCCGCGCTGCAAGAATACGCGCATCAAGCGCTGCCTTCGACTTGGACCAGCCGGAAAACCCTCGATGTTGATCGCCCTCTCGGCGAGGGCCATCGCCAAAGACGTGGTCGCGATCAGCCCGGCGAGGCGGGAGAAGGACCAGGGCCGCGGGGACGAGCGGCAGCACGTGTTCACGATGGTTTTTGGTCCGAGCGCTCGGTAAGATCCATTGCTCGGCCGCGGTATCCAGCTCCGGCCATTGCATTCCACCGACTTCATCCCGCCGCTGAGCGGTGAGAATCAGCAAGCGCACTATACGTCCGTAGTCATCATCTCCGCATGCCTTCCAAATTTCGGCTAACTCGACATCGGATAGCACCCGGTCACTGGACTTCGGCTGTTCGGGACGGTTCGTGCCGTGCACCGGGTTTGCCGGGATGTCCAGCCCCTCTCGAATGGCCCAATTAAACATGGTGGACAAAGCTGTTCGCGCGCGGGCGGCGGAGACCGCTCCATTCTCTATTTCGATGTCGGCGACTCGTGTTGCAATATGACGGCGGCTGATCTTGAATACAGAGAACGAGTGCAGCGGCTTCCAGGCGTTCAACAAGTAGCGGGCGTTTTCCGAATGCGTGCGGGGACGCTGTTTCTTCTTGGCCACCCCGAGGTATTGATCGGTGATCTTGCGGAGTGTATCGGCCGCTTGGAGGTTGGCCTCGATCTTATTGTCTGCTGGGTCCTTCCCGTCCGCGACCAGTCCCAATAATCGCTTGGCTTCGCGACGCGCTTTCTCCGGGGTCCAGGGCGAGCCGTGCGGGCCAATCGTGAAGAACCGCTGGCGCCCAAATACTCGGTACTTGAGAACGTAGGTTGCTTGATCGCGCTGGCGCCGTACGCCGAAGCCCCGCACCGCTTCCTTATGGCCCCCATCCCATAGGACGTCACCCGGAGCGAGTGCTTGCACCGCCCTAATGGTGATACTTGCCGAAGCCATTCGAGCTACTTCTCGTAAGTCTAGCTACCACGTAGCTACCACAATAACGCAAACGGAGGCAAACGATAGCGTACCAAAGGCATGCTTTATTTAGTGAAATTACGAGATAATTCGTACTCTAGCGCAATGGGTCGCACGCTTGGCAAAGACTGGTCTCTGTCTGTGGAACAGGAGGTCGGTGGTTCGAGCCCACCCAACTGTACCAACTCCTCAATCAAACTCGTGGTGGTTGTGCTGCTGTGCGGCTCGA
>Ga0137409_10007941_pt1 | contig 10861 bp, 8 predicted proteins | sample CZODoug1_16funga_FD_122059 | JGI IMG/M metagenome (GOLD analysis project Ga0137409, IMG submission 122059) | Vadose zone soil fungal communities from Angelo Coast Range Reserve, California, USA - CZODoug1_16fungal (Hybrid Assembly) | ecosystem: Environmental > Terrestrial > Soil > Vadose zone... | reverse complement strand
GGACTGGCAGTCCAATCTGAAATTTCGGATTTCGGATTTGAGATGCAGGATTCGTCCAATTTCAAAATTCCCCCTTTTTGTGTCTTTGTGTTTATTGCCCCTTAGCCACCGACGTAACCCGCCTTTGCCCGGATCCTCACATTGCGGCCGGGGACTTCCACTCGCAGGCGGTGATAGCCGGGTCGACGCTGCATGTAATAACCGAGGTAGTACTGATGAGCGAGTTCCGTGCGGATCTGGTCGAGAACCGGCTGGACCGCTTCCTGCTTTCCGACGTATAGAGTTCGGCCGCCGGTCATATCCGACAGTGACTCCAGCGTGTGCGAGTCCACGAGAACCCGCGAACCGATAGCCACGAAATAAAGCAGCACCGCCGACTGCTGTGCCTCTTCAACCACGCGGCCATGACCGACGTTGCTGCCATTATCGTTTCCATCCGTAAAAACAATCAGGGCTTTGCGTGGATGATCCGAGGCTTCGACCCTGCCAAGGGAATAGAGCAGCGCGTCGTACAAAACGGATGTCCCGTAAGCCCGCATCTGATGCAGGCTGTCGTCGAAATGTTTCTTCGATTGGGAAGAACGATGGACGAGCCTCACGCTGGTGCCGAATGAAACGATGAAGAACTCATCGCGCTTCAACATGGAGGACGTGAACTCCGGCACCGCTTTCTTCATGACTGGAAGAATGTCCACCATGCTGCCGCTGGTATCCATGAGAATTCCAACGGAAGAATCCACGCGATCCTGTTTCTCGAAGATCTGAATATCCTGCGGCTGGTCGTCCTCGTAGACTCGAAAGTCATCGCGATTGAGGTCTGTTATGAACCCACCGGCGTCATCTTTTACGGTGGCGAAGATGTTGACGAGGTTGACGTCGACTTTGAGAGTTTGTTGGGGAAGGAAGCCAGAAGCCTGGGGAAGGAAGCCAGAAGCCAGAAGCCAGAAGCCAGAAGTAAGAACAAGGGTCGCTGGAAGGCGAGCCCACATTCTGGCTTCTGGCTTCTGGCTTCTGGCTTCCTTCCCCAGGCTTCTGGCTTCCTTCCTCACTCCGTCTCCTGAACCTCACGGTATAGACGGTAGATACCGGGATTGGTGGGAAGAATTCTTGCGCCTTTGGCGAGGACGCGCAGGGCGTCCCGCTTGCGGCCGGTATCTTTGTACATCTTTGCCAGTTTCAGATAGACATCGGGATCGCGATCGAAAGCGTATTTCATCAGGAACTCGTATTCCTTGATCGCGTTCTCCGTATCGTTGCGAGTCTCGAATACCCGCGCCATGCGATAGTGCGCCCAAAAGACATACGGATCAACATCTAAGGCGGTTTGCAGCGCCTTCAAGGCCCCGTCGAGCTGCTCGGCTGCAAGCCGGTAGTCTCCCAACATGGCCCAGTAGTGCCCGAGAGACGGCGGCTGCGTATCGACAAACTTTTCCATCCATTCCGCCGCTTCCTTCCATGATTGTTCTTTTGCGGCAATTTCTGCAAGCTTGCGAAGCGGCAGCGGCCGGGAGGGCTCCGCCTCGAACGAACGGTGGAAATGCTGGCGGGCCTGATCGGTTGCGCCCAGGGATTCGTACACCAGGCCCCACAGTTCTTCTTTTTCTCCGAAAAGCGGGTTTCCCGGCTTCATCATTCCGTCCGCCTGCTTGAGGGATTCCTCCGCATGATCGAAATTCCCCGCATCAATATTGAGCATGGCAATCGAAAGCTGAAGCGAAGCCTCTTCCTTCCGCGGCACCTGCGCCAGCAGCCCCATGGCCTGGTTGGCCAGATTCTTATGCTTGAAGAAGAGGAAGGGTTCGATCACGCCGCTATACGCACTTTCGGGATCGGGTACGGCGGCGCCGATCGGCAGCAACCCATCCTTGGCCTCATAGAGCAGATCGAGATTCAACTCGCGGGTACTTCTGAAGAGCTGACGCGGCGCGTGGAACTCCAGCAGCGGGTGATCGTCGGTGTTTCGGCGGACCGTGGAGGCGAATTTCCGTGTCGCCTCGGTGGACATGACGTAGTACGCCAGGAGTCCCTCCGGCCGATCGATGTGAAGGTAGTCACGGAAGTCGCGCATGATGCTCGGGTCCGCCCTGGCGATGCGCGCGACACGTCCCATGTCCAGCTTCTGAGGGGAACGAGTCGCAATCAGGATCAGATCGGAGTCCGTAATCCACACCGACACCTCGGGGAACTTGCGCTGCACTTCGCTGAGAATCATTCGAAGGTCTTCGGGATCGAGCTCGTATAGCTGGACCCACTGCGCGAAAACCCCATCGGGCTTCAGGACTTCGGCCGCGCGGTCGTAGAACTCGGCGGTGAAAAGGCTGGCAACGCCGGCAATCCACGGGTTCGAGGGCTCGGATATGATGACGTCGTACTGCGTGCGGGTCATGTTCATGTAGTTGCGCGCATCATTGAACGTGATCTTCACTTTGGGATTCTGATAACTCTTCCGGTTGATCTGCGAAAACCACGGGCCGGCGCCGATAACGGCCGGTTCGATTTCGATGCAATCGATTTCTTCGAGCTCCGGGATCGCTGCAGCCGCCCCGACCGTAACACCTGCACCGTATCCGATGACGAGGGCGTTCTTCGGATTCGGATGATAAAAGCCCGGCAGGAAGCCGATCGTCAACTGGGTGATCATGTCGTCGCGATTCGACGCGTCTACCTTGCCGTTGGTTCTCAAGCCGAGATAGTTCTCACCCTTCCGGACGGAAATCGTAGCGTTGTTCCCTTCTTTGAAATAAACGACGTCGGTGTCTTCATAGTGCTCGTTGATCGTAAGTTCCGGCCGCGCTTCGATTTGTCGGGAGTAGACCAGGATCCCTCGATCCATCGAATCCGGCTGCCAGAAGACCTGTCCCTTCATCGAGACTGTCGCGACCAGGAGAAGGATCAGCGCGGCCGCCTGGGCGATACGCCCGGACGATTTCGATTCCGTCAGCAGCACCAGCGCCATTGCGGAATTGAAGAACAGGCCTGCCAGAATTGTACGTTCGGTTCCGATGATGGGCATGAGAACGAATCCTGCAAGCAGCGATCCCACAATGGCGCCGAGGGTATTCACCGAGTAGATGTTCCCGATGCTTCGTCCGAGGATCACAAACTTGCTCGAGTACATCTGGCTTGCCACGGGAAACGTCGCGCCCATGCAGAGTGTGGCGAAGATCATCAATGCGGAACAAAGGATGAACTGGACAGTCAGGATAGCTGGAAACGAATAAAAGAATGCGCGAATGAGAGCCAGGAGCGCATAGGGCGCCACAAGGTATCCCACAATAAAAACCAGTCCGCCGAACGCTACGCCGAGCTGCAAAAGACCGAGCAGGCGCAAAGTCGGGGCAGGCTTCCGCCGCGAGATGATGGAGCTGCCGAGCGCGATGCCGACCAGAAAGGTGATCAGCATGATCGAGAACGCATAGGTCGAGCTGCCGATCATCGCCGAGAGGGCTCGCGTCCACGACACTTCGTACATCATTGAGACGAATCCTGAAACAGCGAGCGTCAGCAGAATCAGCCTGTCCGCCACAGGATTCGCCGGCCGCGGCTCTTCTATCAACATCTCCGGCTGTTCAGCCGCGCTTTCTGCGCCCCGCGAGCGCCCGGACAGCCAGATCGCGAACAATCCGATCGCCACGTTGACCGAAGCGATGATCAGAGTCGTTCTCAGGTTGCCAAGGCCGGGAATGAACACCAGCGCCGCCAGGAGCGAGCCCGCTGCTGCGCCAAACGTGTTCAGGGCGTAGAGGACACCAACTTTGCGTTCGACTTCCTGGACGTTGTCCGTGAAAAAGCGGGTGAGCACGGGGAGTGTGCCCCCCATGAAAAAGGTAGGGGTCAGAAGAATAATGAAGCTGGCTCCAAACCGGATAAAACCGGCTCCCCCCGGAATCGACGATACCGAAGGCGCCATTGCCCAATAGAACGTATCCACGGCTCGAAAAACGAGAGGCACGACGGCCGCGGAAATCCCGATGCCGATTTCCAGCAGACCGTACATCCGGAGCGGGTTCTCCGTGCGATCGGCCCGCTGCCCCAGCTTCCAGCTTCCAAGCGCGAGGCCAGCCATGAAGGCACCCAGCACTGTCGATATGGCATGCGATGTGTTTCCGAAGACCAGCCCCGTTAAACGAACCCAGATGACTTCGTAAACGAGACCGGTCGCCCCGGACAGGAAAAATATGACGTACAGGATCGACTTCGAGTTGAACTTATTGTCAAACATGGTGGCGCGATTTTAATTCCGAGCGGAGTTTTATGGGGAAGAAAATCGGGCCGGCGGAGTATTTTAGCCGCGGATTTCACGGATTACGCGGATGGCGCGCAATTAATGTCATTGACGCGCGCCATCCGCGTAATCCGTGAAATCCGCGGCTCAATACAGTTACCGGTCGCGGACCTGTACAGACAGAGTCGGCCCAATAAATTGCAGCCTGAAGCCCCTGGTCCGGTCCTTTCGGTGGACGTCTGCATCGACGACGCTGGCGCCCGCCTGCAGAGTCAGGTGCCGCCCGATGCCGAATCCCGCATTGAGGTCACTCTGGATGTAGTGGCCGTAGGAACCGAAAGTCATTCCTTTCACGTGTCCATTGAGATTGAACGCATTCTTTCCGCGAATCGGAAAGCTGCGAAACTCCACGCCGATCAAGGGCATAGGCGCCTTACCATCCTCGGTACTGGATCCAAATCTCTGGCTTGTCACGGTAGCCGTCGCATCAAAGTAGCCCGCCCCGACCTGCACACCCACGTGTCCTTGCGGCCGGCTGACGAAGTCGTACTGATAGCCACCGAAGAGGTAATTGATTCTGGCGTCGGAGTCGATTGTGTCCTGGCCGGTGTAGGTCCGCCCGCCGAACTCAAAAGTTCGGGTGATCGTGTTATGACCCTTGAGCCTGTACGGAACGGTCTCGAACAGGATCCTGTGTTTACGGGCGGGTTTTACCGCCACTTTGAACAGGCCATGACCCTTCTGGCCGCGAATACCGAGATCCGAACGAAGATCGACCTCGGTGGAACTGGTCTGCACGTTGCCGGTTGGATTCAATCGCCAGTAAGAGCCGGTGATTTCGATTCGAAATTGTTCGAAGTCGTCCGGAGCCTGCGCGGCTCCCTGGAGCATCATCATCGAAGCAAAAAGAAGCGGCGCCAGCATTCAGGCGAGTCTAGCAGAAGGACATGCGTGAGAAAAAGAAAGGGTGGGAAGCCTCCGTCCTGGAGGTGATGTCCCACCCTGCAGCCTAAAGAGGGAGGCTGATGACGAAACTCGTACCGCGGTTTCCAGTCTGGACGGTAATGGTACCCTTATGGTCGTCGATCACCTGTTTGGTGATATAGAGTCCGAGACCGGTTCCGCGTTCACCCTTCGATGTAAAGAAGGGATTAAAAATGAATGGTAAGTTGACGGTCGGGATGCCCGCCCCCGTGTCGGTGATCACGACCCGCATCTGGTTCTCGTCGGTTCTGGCAGTGATCGAAACGACGCGCCTTTCAGAATCCGCCATGGCATCGGCAGCGTTCTGCAGCAGGTTGACGAGGGCCTGCGAAAGCTGCCAGCGATCAATGCCTATCAGGGGCAGATCGGTGGCCCGATGGAACTGATGGTCAACGTGTTGAGCCCGGAAGTAAGGCTGAACGAACCGGATCGCATCCGCAATCACTTCCCCAATGTCGCAGGGTTCCGTACGCGGGGTTCTCTTGCGGCTGAAGTCGAGCATGCGCTTGGCCATTTCTTCGATGCGGCGCGAAGCGCGATCGATCACTTCGAAATTGATCCGCAGTGGATGGTCCAATGGCAGACTTTCCTCGACGAAGCGCAGGTGCCCCCGGATCAGCATCAACGGGTTCGTAACTTCATGGGCAAAGCAGGCCGACAGCTCGCCCATGGTGATAAGGCGAGATAAGGGAAGCAACTCCTCCGGAGTCAAAGACATTTTTGTCGTCCCGGGCGCCTCCAGCGCGGCAATCTCCAGAATGCCGGCGGCGATCGGACCGTAAGCCATGAGTCTCTCCAGATCCTCTCCAGTGAACCGTCCGGGCGTGGACGAATAACCCACCAGCAGACCCATTGATTTGCCGGCCTTTCCGACGGGAACGGCGACAAGGCGCGACTCATCGACCACAACAGGACCCCAGTCCCTCAGCTTCGAAATCAGATTGACGGCCAGGTTGCCGGACATCTCGGGTTCCGCCCCCGCGATCGCCTGGATACGAATCGAGTCGTTGTCGGCTGTCGCAACGAGAGCGTAATCGCATTCCAGGAGCTCGCGCACGTGGAGCGCAATCTCGTGGTAGGCTCCCGAATACCCGATAGCAGGGCTGTAAGGTTCGGCAAGTTTCAGATTGTGTTTCATTCCTGAATTCTCTTTCTTAATCTGGCCAGTATGGTCTCGACACCGGATTTCGTAAGCTCGAAGCCGGGAAAACGCGCGATCTCACCTGCCAAAAACCCATCGACATAATGAAGCTTGAAGATGAGTGCATTCCTGCGCGCGTTCTTACGGTCGGGATCGCCCTCAACAACGCGCTTGACGTCAATCCATGAAAGGATCGCGCTGAGCGTTCCCGGATCGAATTCCGACGACTGGGGTGAACACCTCTCGTCGAATTCGGCAACCTTCGCCCTGTCGATTGAGACAATGTGGCCTCGCCTCTTGCTGCTCCCGAGCTGTCTCAGGTGATCCTGGACAACCGTTGCAGAGATTCTCGATAAGAAAGCCATGACCGAAAATTCTGTACTGCCCCGAAAAGACCGAAGAATGCGGCCGTCGTTCTGGACCAGCCTTAAGTAAACTTCCTGCGCGAGATCCGGTACGATGTCCGCAGCATCATCCTTCATAGACCGGTAGCGCAGAGCGCGGAGAAGGTAGAGAAAGATCAGACCCTGGAAGCGCTCCTGAAATTTTGTCCAGAGCGCCCGGTCTGTAAGCTTCTCTCCGCACTCCCGCAATAATTCGGCTGGAGATGTTTCCCCGGCGTTCGCCCCGGGGAACTTGCGGACAATGTCCGGCATAGTTAGCGACTTAGTCCTTGAAGTCTGCTTCGGGCTTCAACCGCCCACGCTGAATTCGAATCCAGTTTCAAATAACGGTTCCACTGCACTTCCGCTTGCGTTCTGTCACCTGTACGCTCGTACAACATCGCGAGGTTAAAGATAGCGGGCAGAAATTCCCTGTTCGATCCCAGGGCAGCACGGAATTCCTGAACCGCCATCTGGAACCGGTTTTCATTGCCGCTCTCGAGATAGGCAACACCAAGATCGTTGTGTACTTCCGCTCCGGCGCCTACCTCGCTTCCTGCAATGGCGAGGTAATCGATGGCGCGCTTGAAATCCTTCTGAATCAAATAGAACCGGCCCATCTGAAGGCTGTTTGCAGATAGTCTGGTCATTTCACCGGCTAACAGGCCATACGAAACATCGGAATCGTCCAAGCCTCGAGTGCGCAAAATGGGAAGATGGGGTTGGTTGGACAGGCGGAATTCAAAGGGGCGATGCTGTTGAAGCAGCACCTGGATGACTTCCGTAGCCGACTTCGGCTCAGCAGCCTGATTCAGAAAATGAAACGAAACCATGCTGACCACGAGAACCGCCGCGATCGGAGCAAATGAGAAAATCCAGCCTCTCAGGGTGCCGGTGCGGCGTGCGACGCGGCTTGAAGGTTTCTTTTCATCCCATTGATCTGCAAAGGTTTGCAGTGCGACGGCTTCTTCGCCACTGACATTGTCGTCCATTAGGCGCATGTAAAAGCCCAATCTGTCGCGGCATTCGTCGCATACAACTAAATGTACTTCGCTTGCGGCTTTGATCACCGGATCCAGCCCGCCTTCGAGGTAGTCGGTTAGCGTCTCCTCGGTCAAGCATTGGCCATGATCCATCGTTTCTCCTCTCACACTGACCCTCCTACTAGAAGAAGACGTAAACCGCGGGCCAAAACACGCAAAAAACTTAGATATTTTTTGCGTGTTTGGCGTACATATTTACGGCCTTTTCACAAAAGGTTCCATAAGTTGAAAAGATTTTCTATAGCATAGTGCCCCAATATGCGACAGGTGTCTAAATTGCATGGCACTGTGTCAACCTATATAGCGATAAAACAGGTGCACACAATGCGCGACATGTGTCTAAATTACATGTCGCTATGTCACCGTATATAGCAATAAGCCAGGTGCCCGAATCCTAGAATCACACTTAACTCTGAAAACTGAAGTAAGGAGTCCACAAATGAATCGACGTGAATTTCTGTCCGTTCTTGGAGGCGCCAGCGCGCTCTCAGCAGCAACCATGATCAACCCCAGCGCAGCCTTTGCCGAAGCTGACCTGACGTCACAGACAACATCTCTATACGTGAAAGGTCTCGTCATGCTGGATATGGGAAACCCGGAGTCTCTGCGCCTGGGATTCCCAAAAGCGCCAGGACACAAGGCAACGCTGTCCATCGTTCCACAGAACGGTAGCAAGCGGTCTCTGACTATCAAAGGAAATGGCACTGTGGACACACCGCTGGTGGCATCTGCAGACCCGCGGATCTTCGTTCCTGAGTTGGTAAGAATGAAGGAGTTCTATGGCAACGGCGTGAAATCCCACGTCGATCGATGCCCAAGTGTAATCACGATCCCCTCCGCGGCCATCCGTTCCGTGACCACTTCTGAAGTGAGCAAGGCGCGGTACACGTTCGTTCGCGCCGATAGCGGGACGGAAGTCGAAACATTCCGGCCCCGCCAGATTGCCGACGTGATCAAGATTGATCTATCATCGGCCTGCACCTTAAAGTTGGATAACGGCAAAGTGAATATTCCGCTCGAGACGGCTCGCGAGTTGCGCGTGGAATACACGCCCGAAAACGCCGACTCCATGGATCCGTTCGCGGGTCATTTCCATCATTACTTCGACTACGTCGAGCGTCCGGCTGCTCTGGATTTCGATGTTGTCCCGAAGAAACTTGGCGGAACCAGCGCTGCCACGCCGCGCGCGGGGCATCATTTCATGATGCTCGACAATATTGTATTCTGCTACCTGATTGCGGTTCCTTAGACGCCAGGTTATTGATGAAAAACAGGGAAGTAGATCGTTTCACATCAGCCAATCGACGTTGGACGGTCAGAATCACGATGCTGCTGATCGTCCTGTGCTCCATGTCGATTGGGCTGTTTCCGTTTGCCAGAGATCGCTATGCCCAATATCAGATCAGCCGCCTGATCCGGGCCGCTTACGATATCCAGCGGCCTGGAGGCGGACGGCTGTTCCGTGCGCCCTACTTACCTATGGGGAGGGCGCCGGCCAATTCGGATCTCGGGCGGGCGCAGCTTCTGCTGCTGCGTCTCCCAAACTCCCAGGAACGATGGAGCCTTCAAAACAGGTTCTGGTTGGCATCCGGCAACTGGCGGACATTCATTGAAAAAGCCACCGGCCCGCGCTCGAAAGGATTCCCTGGAAACGCCGAGACGATGAACAATCTCGGTGTCAGTTTCCTCGCGCTTTCCGACAGTAATCCGACTTATCTTCTCAAGGCATTAGAGCAGTTTGAACTGTCGGCCCAGCTTGAACCACGGGCTCCCGAACCCCGGTTCAACATGGTCGTCACCTATCGGAAACTGCGTCTCGGCAAGGCTGCCGATGAAATGCTGCAGCGTTACGCCGGGTTGGAGCCGTACTCGCCCTGGTACCGCGAACTCACGGACAGCGGCGAAGTCGTAGACGAATCTGCAATTCTCAACGACTTGCGGCGCGCAGTAGAAGGTCATGACTCTGCCGAGGCCGAGCGGCTCTTCCAAAAGAACCCCGAGTTGTGCCGGCGCGTTGCGATGCAATACGGAACGGCCAATATCGTTGAGTCCGAGGAGCTCGTCCGCTTCATCGCGAACCAAATCGAACGCCGCTTCGGCGACAGGACCGTTTCGGCGATGATCGATCCTCTCTTCACGAACCGGCGGAGCGACACTATCGCGCTGCGCAAGCTCGTTACTGAAGGCGCCAGGTTGTTTGGCAAAGGAGATTTCCCTGGAAGTCTACGGGCCTACGACAAGGCCGACGGCCTCATCGGCAGATCGAACTCCCTGTTTGATCGCTTGTGGATCGACCTCAACCGCGTGGACACACAGATTCGGACCGGAGAATTCGGTTCGGCCCGGGAGTCGTTGCACCGTCTGGTTGCTTCCGCCCGCGAGCAGGATTTTCGATGGCTGGAAGGAAGGGCCCTTTCCATATACGGCTCCAGCCTGAAACTCACTGCAACTTATCAGGAAATGCTGCAGCGTCTTGGTGAATCGGATCGCGTGTTTGTCGAGATTGCGGCACGCTACGAGCGAGTCCGGCCGCTGTACTATTTAGCCGCCTACGAGTCGCTCGCGGGGGACCACGATGAGGCGTTGAGGCTGGCTTTGGAATGTCTTCGTTTAACCGACGACGAACCGCTACGAATGTCCGCGCTGGACTGGCTCGTCGGCTCCACTCTTTACCGGCAGGGAATGCCATCGAAAGCGATTCTCTTCGAGACAGAATCCGCTGCGCAAACAGCAAAGCTCGGGCACGCGTCGTGGGAGGCAAGATGAAAACGCACCATGGTCTTTCCGGTCAGGATCGGTGCGTGAAACTTCCCTCGCATCATGACCATGCCCACTTCAAAGCCGCGGCTCGCCCAGTCGGCGGTCACCGTACGAAGCGTCTGGACGACGGCATCGCCATTCTGCTCCACGTCGTAGACGTTTCCGGTCGGCGTTCCGTTCATGGTCCCGAGCCAGCGTCCCTCGAGGGGCCCGGGCGGCGGCGCCGTCGAGTCCGCGCCGCACGCGGTAGCTCCCGCGAGCGAGACGAGGGTCGTGATGATTGTGGCGAGGCGCGTGAGGCCCGTCGATCTGTGATTCGTCATGA
>Ga0137409_10007939_pt1 | contig 10862 bp, 7 predicted proteins | sample CZODoug1_16funga_FD_122059 | JGI IMG/M metagenome (GOLD analysis project Ga0137409, IMG submission 122059) | Vadose zone soil fungal communities from Angelo Coast Range Reserve, California, USA - CZODoug1_16fungal (Hybrid Assembly) | ecosystem: Environmental > Terrestrial > Soil > Vadose zone... | reverse complement strand
CCAGACTCCCCCGCTCGTCCCCACGTCCACGTAGTGGATTCCCTTGGTGGCGAGCTCCTTTGTGCGCCGAATGTCGTCGACGTAGTAGGAGTTGCCGCCGTCGATGACGATGTCGCCCCGCTCGAGATGGGGAAGCACGGTGTCGATGGTGTGGTCCACGACGGCCGCCGGGACCATCAGCCAGAGCGCGCGCGGCTTGTCCAGCTTCTTCACGAAGTCGACGGGCGAGGCCGTCCCGACCGCGTTCTCCTGGGTCAGCTCCTTCACCGCTTTCGGGGACATGTCGAAGACCACGCACTGATGGCCGCCCGCGAGAAGCCGTCGCACCATGTTGGCGCCCATCCGGCCGAGTCCGATCATTCCGAGCTGCATGGATGACTCCTTGGCGGACCTTCAGGTGTCTTTCCGGGGAGAGCGTCGGCTCGGCTTGACGGACACCCTGCCGTTGTCCGTCGCCTCCCACAGGCGGAAGCCTCCCCGGAACGCGTTGGCGTTGACGCCGGCGCGACAGAGGGGCGGGAGCGCCTTCAGCTTCTTGACGTTGCCTCCCCCGAGCACCACGGAGTCGGGCTGCAGGGCCGCGACCAGACGGGCGACGGCGTCCTCGACCGCGCTCCGCCACTTCTTCTTCCCCCTCTTCTGCAGTCCGCGTATTCCCACGTAGTCCTCGAAGGTGCCCTTCTTGTAGGGCAGGTGACCGAGCTCCATCGGCTGGACGACGCCGTCGGCGATCAGGGTCGAGCCGAGCCCGGTTCCGAGTCCCAGGAACAGCATCCTTCCGCCCTCGTAGCTCCCGAGCGCCTGCATCGCCGCGTCGTTGATGATCTTCACGGGCAGTCCGAAGGCGGCTCGATAGTTGAACGCGACCCATCCCTTGCCGAGATTGTGGGGCTCAGAGGCGGGCCGGCCATCGCGCACCGGCCCCGGGTAGCCGATCGACACCGCGTCGTACGTCCATCCCTGGACGGCCTGCTTGACTCCGGCGGCCATCTCCCGGGGCGTGAAGGTCGGGCCGGAAGGGAACTTGCGTGGCTCGCGCTGTCCGCTCGCGAGCATCTTGACGTTGGTCCCGCCGATGTCGACGACCAGGATCTTCACGGCGTCTTGTTCGAGTTCCCCAGATCCGCGCTCTTCGAGTCGAGGACCGTCATGAGCTCGTGCCAGGACTTCACGAAGGACTTGGCCCCCTCGTCCTGGAGCTGGGCGGCGAGGGCGTCAACGTCGATGCCGGCCCGGGCGAACTGCGCGATCACCTCTTCACAGTCACCGCCGTCCGCCGGCAGGATCTCGCTGAGCTGGCCGTGGTCGGCGAGCGCCTTCAGGGTGCCCTCGGGCATCGTGTTCACCGTGAACGGCGCCGCGAGCGCCTTGACGTAGAGCACGTCGGACGCCTGCGGGTCCTTCGTCCCGGTGCTGGCCCACAGGGGGCGTTGCGGGCGGGCGCCGGCATTGTAGGCCCGCCCCCAGCGGGGCGAGCCGAGCAGGGCGCGGGCCGCCTTGTACGTGCGCTTCGCGATGGCGATGCCCAGCCGGTTGTGCAGCGCCTCCGGCACCCTGGCTGCGACGGCGGCGTCCCATCGGCTGACGAACACCGAGGCCACCGACCCGACCTCGGGCTTGAGCCCGGCGGCGATGCGTCGCTCGATGCCGCGCAGGAACGCTTCGGCGGCCGCCACGTACTGCTCGCGCGAGAACAGGAGCGTCACGTTGATCGGCACGCCCACGAAGATCGCCTCCTCTATGGCGGGCAGGCCTTCCGGGGTGCCGGGGATCTTGATGAAGAGATTGGGGCGGCCCGCGCGAGCGTGCAGGTCCTTGGCCGCGGCGATGGTGCTGGCCGTATCGTAGGCGAGAAGCGGCGAGACCTCGAGTGATACCCAGCCGTCCACGCCGTTCGTCCGGTCCCAGATCGGCCGGAACAGATCGGCGGCCTGGGTGAGATCCTCCAGCGCCAGCTCGAAGAACAGCGCCTCTCCGGTCTTGCCCTCCTTCAGCATCTGGTGGATCGCGGCGTCGTAGGCGGTGCTGCTCTTGATGGCCTGGTTGAAGATCGTCGGGTTGGATGTCAGCCCGGTGACGGACAGCTCGTCGATGTAGCGTTTGAGCGTGCCGTTCCGCAGCATGTCACGCGTGATGTTGTCGAGCCACAGACTCTGGCCCAGTTCGTGGAGCATCTGAGTTGCCTTCATCGGCGTCACCTCCTGCCGCTTTCCTCGCGGGGCTCAGACTCGCGAATACCGGGTTCGCAGTCTATGAGACCTTGGTCCTACGCCGGGGCGCGAAACCTATTCCATCGTGCCCGACAGATCGATGACCTTGCCGGCGCGCAGCACGCTCATCTTGAACGGGGCGCCGGGCGCCCCGCTGGCCAGCCGGTTGCGGATCTGCTCGATGTTGTCCTCGGACACCACGGGGATGCCGTCGACCGAGAGGATGATATCGCCGCCCACCGGGATCTCCTTGCCCGCGATGGTGACGATCCCGTCCCCCCCCTGCAGGCCCATGTTCCACGCCATCGAGCCCTGGGCGACGGTCTTGACGAGAAACCCGGCGGGCGCCGGGACATTGAAGACCGTCGCGAGGCGGCCCGTGAGGAGGAGGCCCTGGAGGGCACCCCAGAATACCTTCCGGGGGACCAGGAGGGCGCGCGCGCTGTTGATCGTCACGACAAAGCCCAGGCCCTCGCTGCCGCCCGACTTTGAAATGTTCTGGCTGACGATGCCGATCACCTCACCCGCCATGTTGAACAGGGGGCCTCCGGAGTTGCCGGTGTTGATCGTGGCGGTGGTCTGGAAGAACTCGGCCAGGGGCATGTCGGGGAAGATCGTGTTGGCCGGCCAGCGGGCGCTGATCCAGCCCACGCTCATCGAATAGGCGAGCCCGTAGGGGGCGCCGACGACCATGACCTGTTCGCCGACCCGCACCGCGTCGGAGTCACCCAGCCGCGCCACCCGCATGGCCGCGGTCACGCGCTCGAGCTGCAGGAGCGCGACATCGGCGGCCGCATCGGCCGAGAGGAGCTTCGCGCGCACGACCTCACCGGCGAGGCCCTCGACGGTGATCTCGTCCATGCCGTTGACGACGTGGGCGGCCGTCATCACCCTGCCGTCGCTGGAGATCAGGACACCGGAGCCCGTCTCGTTGAAGCGGGTGACCCCCGCGGCGCCGACGTCGCGCCCCTTGCTCCGCACGACGACGACGAACGGGCTGACCTTGCGGAAGGTATCGTCCAGGTTCTGGGCCCGGGCCGCCGGGGCAAAGGCTGGCAGCACGGCGGCCGCGAGTATCACCGTGAGGACCTTCTTCATGGGCACCCCAGTCGTCGGGGGGGAAGCGCCGCTCGCTCCTCCGAGCCTACCTAATACGGCGCGGTGGCTTCGAGGCGCGTGAGTAGCTCGCGCGTGTGGCGCTGGAACTCGGGCTTGGCCGCCGCCGGGATCGGCTCGCCGGGGATGAAGCGCTCGCCGAGCGGATTCACGTACGTGCCGTTCTTCACGACGCGGTAGTCGAGGTGCGGTCCGGTCGCGAGCCCGGTGGCGCCGACGTTGCCGATGATCTGCTTCTGCCGGACGCGGGCGCCCGCCCGTAGCCCGTCGCTGATCCGGGAGAGGTGGTTGTACTGGGTCTCGTAGCCCGAGCGATGGCGGAGATGGACCTGGATGCCGTTGCCGCCATTCCACCCGGCAGAGACCACCACACCGTCGGCGACGGCACGGACCGGCGTGCCGACCGGCGCTCCGTAGTCGATCGCCAGGTGCGGGCGCACGCCCCCGAGGATCGGGTGCGGCCGCGCGTAGGTGAAGCCCGAGGTGATGCGCGAGAACTCGAGGGGCGACTTCAGGAAGCTCTTGCGGAGCGACTGGCCGGCCAGATCGTAGTGTCCGAAGCGCGCGCCCGGCTGCTCGAGCCCCACGCCCGTCAGGGTCTTGCCCCCGCTCGCGTACTGAGCGACGAGGATCCGGCCGTAGTCCACGAAGGTGCCGCCCGCGTAGCGCTTCTCGACGAGGAGGCGGAAGCGGTCTCCCGCGCGGGTGTCGGCGGTGAAGTCGAAGTCCGAGGAGAAGATCTCGACCAGGTCGAGCACCAATTTCGCCGACTCGCCGCTTTTCTCGACGGCGTCGAAGAGCGAGCGCTGCACCACGCCGCGGACCGCCTCGACCCGGACGTCGGGAACGGTCTCGGCCCGGCCGACCTGCCAGCCCTCGCGGGTCGCGCGGGCGGCGAACGAGAGCCAGGGGCTCGCCTCGTATCGGACGGTGATCGGCTCGTTCCGGAAATTGGAGACGATCTCGACGGAGGCGCCCGTCCGGAGCTTTCTGAGCTCCGCCCCGTTCTTCCCGAACTGCGTCGCCAGCGCGCCGGCGGCGCGGGCCTCGAGCCCTCCGCGCGTCAGGGTGCGGGCGAGCGTGTCCCCGCGCTGCACCTCGACGGTCTGGGTTGTGGTCGGGAACGTCGGCGTCGGGACGATGGCGGCGAGCTTGGGCGCCGCAAGCCAGTGCGGCGCCTGAGCCAAGCCGGGCCAAACATAGAGGTAGGCCGACACCGCAAGCCCACCGAGACTGAGCCCGCACAGCGCCGCTGCCAGGCCGAACCGCCTCTGCATGACTGCATCATAGCGGAGGAGGCCGATCGGTGGCGGAAAAAATCAAGTACCGCAACGGTTTCCGGAGATTTATCCACAGGCGTCCACAATCGGTGGTGGACGCGCGCGCGCGGACACTCAAGGTTCCAGGAGGCGCCCGATCAGGACAGCCGAGCCGTCAGGTCTGCAAACTCTTGCAGGGAGAGCGTCTCGGCTCGCCGCCCAGGGTCGACCCCGGCGAGGCCGGCCGCCCGGCGAACGACTTCGAGGGGCAGGCCGAGCCCGGCGCCCAGCGCGTTGGCCAGCACCTTCCGTCGCTGAGCGAACGCCGCGCGCACGACCGTCTCGAAGCGCCGCTCGTCGGCGAGCGCGACGCGCGGCTCACGAAGGACGCGAAGATGGAGTACGGCCGATTCCACCTTCGGCGGTGGGCGAAAGGCCCCCGCGGGCACCCGGAGCGCCAGCCGTACGTCGCAGTGAAGCTGGGTGAAGACGGAAAGACTTCCGTAGGTCTTGCTCCCCGGCGGCGCCGCGACGCGTTCGGCCACCTCGCGCTGAAGCATCAGCGCCATCTCGTTGATGGCGCGCCCTGCCCCGACCAGAGCGGCGAGGATCGGTTTGCCGACGCTGTACGGCAGGTTGCCGACGATCAGGACGCGGCCCCCCGACGGCGCCACGAGCCCGGCGTAGTCCCACGTTCGCGCATCGGCGTCCAGGACCTCGACCGAAGGGAACCGCGCCCTGAGCGCCGCGCCGAGCGCGCGATCGACCTCGAGCGCCACGACCCGGCCGGCGCGGCCGGCGAGAATGCCGGTCAGCGCGCCGTCTCCTGGACCGATCTCGACGACGAGATCGGCCGGGGTCGGCGCGACGAGATCGACGATGGCCCTGGCGATCGCGCCGTCACGCAGGAAGTGCTGCCCGAGCGCGCGGCGCTTGTTCTCCGAGGGCACGGTGTATCGCGCGGGCGCGATCGGCGCCGACTACGACGCCAAGCGCGCCGTGAGCTCGCCCATGAGGGCCGCGAAGACGCGCCGAACCCGCTCGGCGGTGGCCTCGCGGTCGCTGGAATTGTCGATGACGTAGTCGGCCAGCTTCGCCTTTTCGGCCAGCGGCATCTGGCTGGCTATCCTCCGCCGGCCCTCCGCGTCGTCGGTGCCGTCGCGGCCCCGGAGGCGCGCGGCCTGTGTCGCCTCGTCGGTGATGACAACGACCATGCGCTCCACGTCCTTGTGGCCGAGGGCCTCGATCAGGATGGCGGCGTCGTAGAACACGATGCCCGCGAAGCCCCGCGCGGCCAGCTCGTCGAGCCGCGCCTGGACGCCCGCGCGAATGGCCGGGTGCGTGATCGCCTCGAGGCGTTTGCGCCGCTCGGGGTTGGCGAAGACGATCGCGCCGAGCTTCTTGCGATCGAGCGTCCCGTCGGGGTTCACCACGTCGCGACCGAATTCCGCGACGATCTCGTGCCAGGCGGGCTGGCCCGGCTCGACCACCTCGCGGGCGAGCAGATCGGCGTCGATGATCTCGGCGCCGAGCCCCCGGAGCATGCTCGACACCGTGCTCTTCCCCGTCGCGATACCGCCGGTGAGCCCCACGAGCAGGAACTTGCGGGGGGCGCTCATACCTGCGCCCAGTCGTCTCCCGCCTTCACGTCGACCACCACGGGCACCTTGAGCGGCAGGGCCGACGCCATGATCTCGCGGGCGAGCGCCGTGACCGCGTCGACCTCCTCCGTCGGAGCTTCGAAGAGCAGCTCGTCGTGTACTTGCAACAGCATCCGCGCCCGGAGCCCGCGGGCGACGAGCGCCGCCTGCATGCGCACCATCGCGATCTTGATCATGTCGCTGGCCGTGCCCTGCACGGGCGCGTTCATCGCCATGCGCTCGGCGGCGTTGCGGGCGACCGGGTTGCCGCTCTTCAGATCCGGCAGGTACCGGCGCCGCCCGAGCAGCGTCGACACGAAGCCGCGCTCGCGCCCCTCGGCGAGCGTGCGGTCGATGAAGGCCCGGACGCGCGGATGGCTGGCGAAGTAATCGCTGATGTACTTCTGCGCCTCCTTCTGGTCGATCTTGGTCGCCTGCGACAGGCCGAACGCGGAGACGCCGTAGAGGATCGCGTAGTTGGCGCTCTTGGCGATCGTGCGCTGCAGATACGTCACCGCGTCCGCCGCCACCCTGAACACTTCCGAAGCCGTGCGCGTGTGGATGTCCTCGCCCCGGCCGAACGACTCGATGAGCGCGGGCTCTTCCGAGAGGTGCGCGAGGATCCGCAGCTCGATCTGCGAATAGTCGGCCGCCACGAATTTCCAGCCCGCCTCGGGGATGAACGCCGCGCGGATCCGGCGGCCGAGCTCCGTCCGGATCGGGATGTTCATGAGGTTCGGGTCCTGCGAGCTGAGCCGTCCGGTCGCCGCCACCAGCTGGTTGAACGTCGTATGGATGCGGCCGGTGCGCGGATTGACGAGCCCTGGCAGGGTGTCGGCGTACGTGCCCTTCAGCTTCGCCAGACTGCGGTGCTCGAGGATCTTGGCCGGCAGCGGATGGCCGAGGGCGAGCTCGCTCAGCACGTCGGCGTCGGTGGAGTAGCCGGTCTTCGTCCGGCGCACCGGCGGCAGCTTCAGCTTCTCGAAGAGGATCTGGGCGAGCTGCTTGGGCGAGGCGATGGTGAACTCCTCGCCGGCCAGCTGGTAGATCTCGCGCGTGAGGTTGTCGAGGTCGCGCTCGAGCTCCTTGGCAAACGCCTCGAGGCGTCCCGGATCGACGCGGATGCCGTGACGCTCCATGAGGGCCAGGACCGGGATGAGCGGACGCTCCATATCCGCGTAGATCGACCAGAGCTCGCGCGCCCGGAGCTCGGCGGCGGCGTGCTCCCAGTAGCGCCAGACGAAGGTCGCCCGCCCGCCGAGCGCGTGCACGGGATCGGCCTCCGGCGGGCACTCGCCGAACGCCTCCATGCAGACCTCGGCGAGCTTGTACGTCGCGCGCGCCGAGTTGAGGAGATACGCGGCGACGGCCGTGTCCTGAACGGGCGGCGCGGCGACGGAGCGCGCGAGCCAGGATTCCAGCAGAGGCTTGGCGTCGTGGACGATCACCTCGCGCTCCCCGAGCGACCCGGGCGCCTCGCCGGGCTCGATCGTGACCGCGCCGGCGGCGGGATGGAACAGGGCGAGCTCGGCGATGGGCGGCTCCGGCGGCAGCCCCTCGCCCGCCCAGTCGAGCGCCAGCGGCGCCCCGGCCGGGACGGCGCCGAGCCAGGCGGCGATCGCCGCCTGGCCCTCGAGACGGCGCGAGAGCTCCGGGGCAGCCGGCGCCGGTGGCGGCGGCAATTCCTTCACGAGCCGGGTGAACTCCATCTCCATCCAGAGCAGACGAAGCTTGGCCCAGTCTGGCTCCACGCGGCGAAACGCGTCGAGATCGACGGCGACGGGCACCTGACGGTTGAGCAGCGCCAGCTCGCGCGAGAGGAGCGCGTCCTTCCGACCGGCGGCGAGCGTCTCGCGGAGCTTTCCGGGCACGAGCGTCAGGTTCTCGTAGAGGCGCTCCACGGAGCCGAACTGGCCGACGAGCTTCACCGCGGTCTTCTCGCCGACGCCGCGCACGCCCTTGATGTTGTCGATGGCGTCGCCCATGAGGGCGAGCACATCGGCGATCTGGCCGGGCTCCACGCCCCACCGCTCGCGCACCTTCGCCTCGTCGTACATCACGGGCTCGCCGGTCCGCCCGGAGACGCTCAGCACGCGGACACGCGGGCCGACAAGCTGGAGCAGATCCTTGTCGCCGCTCACCACCACGATCTCGAGCTCGGGGGTGGCGAGCGCCTTCTCGACCACCGTGGCCAGCACGTCGTCGGCCTCGAATCCCGACACTTCCAGCACGGGCGTGTGGAGCGCCTCGAAGAGACGCCGTACATAGGGCAGCTGGCGCACCAGGTCGTCGGGCATCGCGGTGCGCGTCGCCTTGTAATCGGCCGACAGCGCGTCCCGGAACGTCGGGCCGGGCGGATCCCACGCGATCGCCAGATAGTCCGGCTGCTCCTCGCGAATCAGCTTCCACAGCATGGTGCTGAGGATCAGCACGGCATGGCTCGGCACTCCCTTGGACGTCGACAGGTACCCGACCGCGTGGTACGCGCGGAAGAGGTGAGAGTGGCCGTCCATGACGAAAAGTCTTTTCATGCGCTCTTCTTCCGGTTCGCAGTCAACCCTTCAATCCCCTCTCGTAGGCTTCTCTTACCGCACTCGTCTGCTCGCGGTACGCGTCGAGGAAGGCCTGGCGCGACTCGTAGCCGAGGGCGCTCGCCACGCGGGCGGGCATCGGGCCGGCCAGCTCGAGAGTATCCGAGGGGCGCGCGCCGAGGAGCCGCAGCGCCCCGGACACGCGCCTGAGGAAACGATATCGCTCCACGAGGCCGGACGCCAGGGCCGGATCGATCGCGCCGACGCGCGCGAGGCCGGCCAGCGCGGCCGCCGTCGCGCCCTGGCGCGCCTCGGGGTGGTCGTGCCCGTGCACGAGCTGGAGCGCCTGGGCGAGGAATTCGACGTCGACGAGCCCGCCGCGCCCGTACTTCACGTGGACGCGGCCGCGCGTCTCCTTACCGAGCTCTCGCTCCATCCGCGCGTGCACCTCGGCGATCTCCTTGAGCGCAGCGCGCGGCAGGGCGTCGCCGTAGACGAGCCGGCGGAGCGCGGCGCGCGTGCGCCGGGCGAGCGCGCGGTCGCCGAGAACCAGGCGCGCGCGCGTCAACGTCTGCCGCTCCCACAGGTCGCCGTGCTCCAGATAGTACTGCTCGAGCGCGGCGACGCTCGCGGCGAAGCCGCTCCCTTTGCTGCCGGGCCGCAGGCGCAGGTCGACCGGGAAGGCGACGCCGGCCGCCGTGATGTCGCCGAGCACCCCGGCCAGCCGCTCGACGGCCAGGCTGTAGAACCAGTGGGCGTCGATCCGCTCGGCGCCGTCGGTCGCGCCGTCCTCGCCGAACACGACGAACAGGTCGAGATCGGAGCCGGTCGCCAGCTCACGGCCGCCGAGCTTGCCGAGGCCCACGATGACCGCAGGGATGAAGTGCCCGGCGCAATCGCGCGGAACGCCGTAGCGCTCGACGAGTGGCTCCTGGGCCAGGATCCAGCCGGCGGCCAGCGTCGCCTCGGCCAGCGCGGTCATCTCGCGCGAGTATCCGTCGATGGTGGTGATGCCGAGGACGTAGCGCCACACCACGGCCAGCTCCTCGGCCTGCTTCACGCGGCGCAGCCGATCGCGCCGCTCGGCCGGCGTCGTTCCGGGAACGAAAAGGGACGCCATGGCCTGGCGCAGGACCGCTTTCGACTTCCGCGCCAGGACGCGCTCGGGATTCGCCAGCGACGCGAGCAGCTCGGGCTGGGCGATCAGAAGCTCGGTGAGATGATCGCCGCCCGCGCAGACCTTGACGAGGCCGAGAAGGAGATCGGGATCCTTGACGAGCAGCTCGACGAGTCCCGCCCGCGGACCGGTGGCCCCGAGCAGCCGCTCGAACTGGTTCAGGGCCTCGTCGGGGTCGGGGCTCTTCCAGAGCGCGTCGAGGAGCAGCGGATAAAGGCGTTCGAGCGTCGTGTCCAGATGCGCCGCGTACGGCACCAGCGGACGCCCCTCGAGGATGAGCTGCAGGTTCTGGCGCGCGCGCTCGGGGTCCTTGAACCCGGTGGCCTTGAGCGCCGTGAGACTCGCCAGACGCACGTGGTGGCGCGGCCCGTGCTCGCGCGCCGCAAAGAACTCCCGGAACGCCCGATGCACCGCGGCCGTGACCGCCCGGTGCTTCACCTGGAACTCCCGGGCGGCGCGCGCCGGCGGCCCCTGGAAGCCGGCGCGGCGCGCCAGGCGCCCGAGCGCCTGCGCATCGTCCGGAAGCGTGTGGGTCTGGAGCTCGTCGAGGATCTGGAGCCGGTGCTCGATCGTCCGGAGGTGGACGTAGGCCTGCGAGAGCAGCCGACCGAGACCGGGCGCCAGATATCCGCGCTCGGTGAGCCGGAAGATCGCCTTCAGAGAATTCGCCTCGCGCAGCCAGGCGTCGTCGCCCCCGTAGAGGAGCTGCAGCGCCTGCACGATGAACTCGATCTCGCGGATGCCGCCCCGCCCGAGCTTGACGTTGGTGGCCTCACGACCCTTGGCGCGAAGCGCGCTGTCGATCTGGCCCTTCATCGCGCGGATGGCCGGGACGATGCGTTCGTCGAGGCCCGGACGATAGACCGTCTCGCGCGCCAGATCCTGGAAGCGCGCGCCGACCCGCGCGTCGCCCGCGGCGATCCGCGCCT
>Ga0137409_10007937_pt1 | contig 10864 bp, 13 predicted proteins | sample CZODoug1_16funga_FD_122059 | JGI IMG/M metagenome (GOLD analysis project Ga0137409, IMG submission 122059) | Vadose zone soil fungal communities from Angelo Coast Range Reserve, California, USA - CZODoug1_16fungal (Hybrid Assembly) | ecosystem: Environmental > Terrestrial > Soil > Vadose zone... | reverse complement strand
TGTCCCGCTCCTGGTAAGCAGACTCGAAGAACCGCGACGTGACGACACCCTTCGCGTCGACGATGAAGGTGCCCGGGAACGGAATCCCGTAGGTCGGATTGGTCGCGGAAACGGTCGTGTTGAAGATCCCGTACTGTTTGATCACGGCCGATCCGGCGTCGGACAGCAGCGGAAATGTGACGCCCCGGCGCGTCGCGAAATCGGCGAGCACGGGAACCGGATCGTAGCTGACCGCGACGAGCCCCAGCCCTTCACGCGTGAGTTGATCGAGGCGGCCCTGCAGCTCGACGAGCTGCGTCTTGCAGTAGGGTCACCAATCGGCCGACCGAAAGAACACGAGCACCGCGCCGTTCGGACCGACGATCGATTTGAGCGATCGCGTGACGCCGTGCTGATCGGGAAGACTGAAGTCGGGCACACGCTCGCCGACCTTGGGGCCGAGCGTCTGCGGATCGGGCGCCTGCGCCGCCGCGACGAAGCCGGCCATCGACAGCATCGCGATGATCCGAAGCGTGGTCGTCATACGAGCCTGAGTGTACCTCACACGGATTGAGCTGAGCACCGTGAGTTGACGATAATGCCGCACACGGTGACGACCATGCCTCCACTGAACGGATTGCGAGTGATCGATCTCACGCGCGTTGTCGCCGGCCCGTACTGCACGATGATGCTCGGCGACATGGGCGCCGAGGTCCTCAAGATCGAAGAGCCCGAACATGGCGACGACTCGCGCGGCTGGGGACCGTACATCAACGGCTGGAGCAGCTTCTTCCTCGAGCTCAATCGCAGCAAGAAGAGCGTCACGCTCGATCTCAAGAAGAAGGAAGGCGCGCAGGCGCTGAGGCGGCTGATTGAGACCGCCGACGTCCTGATCGAGAACTTCCGCCCCGGCAGCCTCGCCGAGCTCGGATTCGATTACGCGTCGGCGTCGGCGATCAATCCGCGGCTGATCTACTGCTCGATCTCGGGCTTCGGCCAGACGGGCCCGTACGCCGATCGCGGCGGCTACGATCTCATCGCGCAGGGCATGAGCGGGATCATGAGCGCCACCGGCAGCGACGGCGGCGCGCCCGTCAAGGTCGGGGTGCCGATCACGGACCTCGGCGCCGGCCTGTTCGCCGTCGTCGGCATCCTGGCCGCGCTCCGTGCCCGGCGCGTCACCGGCCGCGGCCAGTTCGTCGACACGTCGCTCTTCGAGGCGGGCGTGGCGCTGAGCCAGTGGGAGGCCACGCAGTACTGGTACACGGGCGAGGTCCCGCGCGGACTCGGCACCGCGCACCGGCTGAACGCGCCGTACCAGGCGTTCCGCGCGAGCGACGGCCACTTCACCGTCGGCGCCGCCAAGGACAACCTCTGGACGCGCTTCGCGACGCTGCTCGATCTCCCGCACCTGATCGCGGACCCGCGCTTCGACACCGTCGGCAATCGCCTGAAGAATCGCGCCGCGCTCGAGCCGCTCGTCGAGGCGGTCACCGCCGGCCGCCCGCGCGCGCACTGGCTGGCGAAGTGCGAGGAGGCCGGCATCCCCGCCGGCCCGATCTACACGGTGCCCGAGGCGCACGCCGATGCCCATGCCCGCGCGCGCGGCATGGTGCAGGAGCTCGAGCATCCGCAGATCGGCCGCGTGAAGACGCTGGGCAACCCCGTGAAGATGTCGGCGACGCCGCCGCGCCTGCGCACGGCCGCGCCCATGCTCGGGGCCGACACCGACGTCATTCTGCAGGAGGCCGGCTACGGCGGTGCCGAGATCGCGGCGCTGCGCGCGGCGAAGGTCGTGTAGCGATGGAGATCGTCGAGGCGGCCGGGATCAGTCTCGCTGTCGTCGCCGGCGCGTGCGTTGGACCCGACTTCCAGCGCGCCCTCGAAGTCGACCTGCGTATCGCCGGCGACGGCGCACGCTTCTCGACAGCCGGCGTCGACGATCCCGTCGCCTGCGGCGTGCGGCTGGCGCGGCTGCTCGGCGAGGCGCGCGCGAAGGAGTTGATCCTCGCCGGCCGCACCGTCGACGCGGCGAATGCCCTGCGGCTGGGCCTCGTCACGCGCGTGGTGCCGGGAGCCGCCCTCGGCGACACGGCGATGGCGCTCGCCGAGCAGCTGCGAGCGCTGCCGCCGCTGGCGCTGGCCGCGGTGCGGGACGCCGTGCGCGCGGTGCGCGACCTCACGCCCGAGGCCGCGCTGGCCCTCGAGCATCGGCACTTCCGGCGCCTCATCGCCACCCAGGACCACCGGGCGGCCGTGGCCGCGTTCTTCGCGCGGCGCGAGCCCGCGTTCACCGGCGAGTGATGGGGTCCAACGCGCACACGCGCTGGTGGGCGGACGGTCCCATCGGCTACATCGAGCTCGACAACCCGCCGATGAACGTGCTCAGCGACGACAACCGCCGGGGCATCCGCGAGGCGCTCGCCGAGTTCGGCCAGGCCGGCGCGCGCGCGGTCGTGCTGACGGGCGCCGGCGAGCGCGCATTCTGCGGCGGCGCGGATCTGAAAGAAGAGGAGGAGCTGACGGCCGAGACGGTGGGCACGTTCCTGCAGCGCGGCGACGAGACGTTTCGCGCGCTGCGGGAGTACGACCGGCCGATCGTGGCCGCCGTCAACGGCTGGGCGATGGGCGGCGGCCTCGTGCTGGCGCTCTGGTGCGACGTGCGCGTCGGCTCCACGCGCGCGAAGCTGGGCGCGGTCGGGGTCAAGGTCGGCCTGATGGCCTCCAACGTCCAGCTCTCGCGGCTGCTCTTCGAGGGCCGCGCGCGCGACCTGCTCCTGACCGGGCGCACGGTGGAGGCGGAGGAAGCGCACCGGCTCGGCCTGCTCTCGTCCGTGGTGACGCCCGAGGCGCTGATGGACGAGGCTACGGCGTGGGCGCGCGACATCGCGGCGCGTCCACCCGACGTCGTCGCCGCGCTCAAGCGCGCGGTCAACGCGGCCCTCGATCCCGTCGCCGCGGAGCCGCGTCGATGATCCGGTCCGTGCCCGGCCGCACGCCGCGCATCCATCCGGGCGCGTGGGTCGATCCCGCCGCGCAGGTGATCGGCGACGTCGTCATCGAGGAGGGCGCGTCGATCTGGCCGTGCACGGTCGTGCGCGGTGACCAGGACAACTACGTCTACGTCGGGCGCGACACCAACGTGCAGGACAACTCGGTGCTCCACGTCACGCCCGACCTGCCGTGCATCGTCGGCGACCGCGTGACCATCGGCCACCGGTGCGTCGTCCACGCCTGCCGCATCGGCAACGACGTGCGCATCGGCATCGGCGCCGTCGTGCTGACGGGCGCCGTCGTCGAGGACGGCGCGCAGGTCGGCGCCGGCGCCCTGGTGCCGCCGGGTAAGGTCGTGCCCGCCGGCTGGCTGGTGATGGGCGTGCCGGCCAAGCCGATCCGCCAGATGGGCCCGGAGGAGATCGCGGACATCAAGCGCAACGCGGTCGAGTACCTGGAGCTGTGGCAGCGCGACTATCGCTTCGGTCCCCAGGGCGCGCCGGGCTCCGTCCCGCGGGCCCCGAACAGCCCGCTCGTGGCGAAGCCGCGACACCCCCAGGGAGGGCCAAGCGAGTGAGCGTGCACGTCGCCGTCGACGGCGCGGTCGGCACGCTGACGCTGGACGCGCCGCCGCTCAATCTGCTCTCCGACGATCTGCGGCGCGCGCTGCGGGACGCGCTCAGCGACTTCCGCGCGCGGCGGCTGCGCGCCGTCATCGTCACCGGACGCGGCCGCGCGTTCTGCGCGGGTGCCGACCTGCGCGACGAGGCGAAGCTGACGGCCGAGCAGGTCCAGGCGTTCCTCGACGCGGACGAGGCCGTGTTCACCGCCCTCGCCGAGTTCCCCGGCGCGACGATCGCCGCCGTGAACGGCTACGCCTACGGCGGCGGCTTCGAGCTGGCGCTGGCCTGCGACATCCGCGTGGCCGCGCGCGCCGCGCGCTTCGCCGGCGTCGGTGTGAAGCTCGGCCTCACCGTGTCGACGGCCCGGCTCCCGCGCCTCGTCGGCGAGGGCGCCGCCCTCGACCTGCTGTTGACCGGCCGCACGGTGGACGCCGACGAGGCGCAGGGGCTGGGGCTGGTGTCCGCCGTCGCCGACGACGTGGAGGCCGAGGCGCGACGCTGCGCCGATGTCGTCGCCTCCCGCGCACCGCTGTCGGTCCAGGCCAACAAGCTCGGGCTACGCCACTGCGCGCGGCTGCCGCTCGCCGAGGCGGTGACGTACGAGCGGGGCGAGTGGGCGCGCCTTCAGCGCACGCGCGATCATCGCGAGGCGGTCTCAGCCTTCTTCGCCAAGCGCCCGCCGGTGTTCAGGGGTGAGTGAGCGTCCCATGAGGGTGCCGCGATGAAGCCGCTGGAGGGCCTGCGCGTCATCGACCTCACGCAGGCGATGGCCGCGCCCTACTGCACGATGAACCTCGCCGACCTCGGCGCCGACGTCATCAAGGTCGAGCCGCCCGGCGGCGAGGAGCAGCGTCGCGGTTCCACCAGCCGCAACGGCCACAGCGGCTCGTTCATGGCCATCAACCGCAACAAGCGCGGGATCACGCTCGACCTCAAGACGCCCGAGGGCGTCGAGGTGATGCATCGGCTGATTCGCACGGCTGACGTCTTCGTGCAGAATTACCGGCCCGGCGCGGCCGGCCGTCTTCGCGTCGACTACGACACGCTGCGGGCGCTCAATCCGCGCCTCATCTACTGCTCCGTCTCGGGCTTCGGCAGCACGGGACCGTACGCGTCGCGCGGCGGCTACGACCTCATCGCCCAGGGCATGAGCGGCATCATCAGCGTCACCGGCGAGGAGGACGGCGCCCCCGCCAAGGCGGGGATTCCGGTCAGCGATCTGGCGGCCGGGCTCTTCGGCGCGTACGGCGTGCTGTGCGCGGTCGAGCATCGCGAGAAGACGGGCGAGGGGCAATTCGTCGATACCTCGCTGCTCGAGGCCGCGATGGCGCTCACCGTCTGGGAGTCCACCGAGCACTGGACGACGGGCCGGACGCCGAAGGCGCTCGGCTCGGCGCACCGGCTGAGCGCGCCCTACCAGGCGCTGCGCGCCAGCGACGGCTGGTTCACCGTCGGCGCCGCCAACGACAAGCTCTTCGACGGATTCTGTCGCGCGCTCGGCCGCCCGGATCTGCTCGACGATCCGCGCTTCGCCGGCCGCGCCCAGCGCCTCGAGCACCGGCACGCGCTCGCCGCCGAGATCGACAAGACGACCGCGAAGGAACCCCGCGCGCACTGGCTGGGCAGCTCGAGTCCGCCGGCGTGCCGTGCGGTCCGATCAACACCTACCCCGAGGCGCTCGACGACCCCCACACGCTCGCGCGCGGCATGGTCGTGGATCTCGTGCACCCGGGCGCCGGCGCCATCAAGGCGCTCGGCGTGCCCGTGCACCTGTCGGAGACGCCCGGCGCCGTCGATCGCCCCGCGCCGCTGCTCGGCCAGCACAACGACGAGATCCTCGCCGAGCTCGGCTACGACGCCGCCGCGCGCCAGCGCCTGCGCGACGCGGGCGTGATATGACGATGACGTGGGGGGCCCCGATATGGCCCCCCAACCCCCCAGCGCTCGGCGCGCCCCGGGGAACCGTGGCGCGCCTCGAATGCGCGTCGCTCCGGCCTCAAAACAGCCAGCCCTTGGAGCGGGACTTGATCGCCTGCCAGGCGTAGCCTAGCGCGACGCACCCGACGATCATCGCGACGTTCGCGAGCCAGAAGGGCCACCAGCGGTGGAAGTTCACGTGCAGCCCGCGCTCGCCCAGGAGCGTGTAGGCGATGACCTGGTGGACGAAGTAGAGCATCAGCGCCGTCTGGCCGAGCACGACCAGCCAGGTGGGGCGCCAGCCGCGCACCTCGCAGAGCCAGTAAAAGAGCGCGAGCATCACGAAGACGGTGCCGAGGATCCACACCGCGGTGATGGGCGCGGGGATCCAGTGGTGGTTCAGCACGCGATCGCGCGTGAAGCCGACGTGGGGCGCCGACGGCCAGACGAATTCCGCGAGGACGGCCAGCGCCATGAAGATGGCGCCGATCAGGGCGAGGTTGCGGAAGAACAGCGCGTCGGGTCCGCGCGCGGCGACGTCGCGCCACCACCAGCCCAGCACGAGGCCGATCAGCACGAGGCAGAGCCACGGCCACGGCGGGTAGTCGAGGAACAGGGTCAGCGCGATCACCGGATGGTGGGGCAGCCAGGCCTGCAGGGGCTCATAGGCCGCCAGAAAGATCAGGTAGCCGACCAGCGCGGCGCCGAGCAGCGCGGGCCGGCCGCCCGGCCAGCGCAGCAGCGCCGCCGTCGGCGTCATGAGGATGATCGACAGCCCGATGGTCTGCAGCACGCCACCGGCCAGCGGCGAGTCCTCGGGGGACAGCGAGCGGAGGTGGATGCTGCCGAAGACGACCACGTTGAGCAGGAGGCCGGCGGCCACGATCGTGGCGCCGCGCCGCCAGTACGTCCACAGCCGCGAGGGCGTCGCGATGTCGCCCGCGTGGCGGTGCAGTGACAGGGGCAGCACGAAGCCGACGAGGAACAGAAAGATCGGCGCGGCCACCGTGACGGTGCCGTAGACGATCCAGTAGCGCCACCAGCCCATCTCACGCGCGATCCACCAGCGCCCCGTATGGTTCAGCACCATCACGATCAGCGCGAAACCGCGGAAGACGTCCAGGAATGCCAGGCGCGCCGGCATCAGCGGATCCGGCGACCGAGCACCTTCGCGATGGCCTCCGGCGCGAAGCCGAGCTGCAGCAGCGCCACGCCCGTGTCGAAGTACTCGCGGTAGCGGGCGATGCGTCCGCCCTCCAGCTCGAAGACGCTCATGCCGCGGAAGCGCACCGTGCGGCCCGCGCTGCGCGGGACGGCGTCGGTGACGACGTAGGAGAACGTCCACTCGGCGGCGGCCGCGCCCGGCGTCTCGACGACGTGATCCATGCGCCAGGCGTAGTCGCGGCCCTCGCGGAACATGCGCTCGAACATCTCGCGCAGGCCCGGCTGGCCCGCGTGCTCGCCGAAGAAGTTGTCCGTGTAGCTGGCGCGCTCGGTGAAGCACGCGAGCAGCCCGTTCACGTCGCGCGCGTTGAACGCCTTCGCAAAGTCGGCCACGACGCCCATGCGTCCTCCTTGAACGGCTGTCCGCCTCCCGATGTGCCGTCGGGGCCGCTTCGCCGGGCTCCGCGGCCCGACGGTCGGGCTGACACCCGTTGTAGGATAGCGCCATGCTGAAGCCCGACGCCCTCGCCGATCTGATGGCCTCCGATACCCCCCACGCGGTGCTCGACGTGCGCGAGCGCGGCGCCTACGAGCGCGGGCACGTCTACCGGTCGACGACACTGCCCCGCCGGCAGCTCGAATGGCGGCTGCCGACGCTGGTGACGGCGCCGGCCACGTCGATCGCGCTGATCGACGCCGACGGCGCGCTGGCGCCGCTGGCCGCGGCCACGCTCGGAACGATGGGGTATCGCAACGTCCAGATCCTGGACGGCGGACTGGCCCCGTGGCGCGCCGCCGGTCGCCGCCTCGTGCAGGGTCTCAACGTGCCGAGCAAGGTGTTCGGAGAACGCGCGCTCCACGAGTGGCGCACGCCGCAGATCGCGCCGCTCGACCTCATGCGCCGCATCGAGAAGCGCGACGACATGGTGATCGTGGACTCGCGCACGTTCGAGGAATATCACCGTGGCTGCATTCCCGGCTCGATCAGCGTGCCCGGCGGCGAGCTGGTGCTGCGCATCGGCGAGCTGGTGGAGCGTCCCGAGACGACGATCGTCGTTCACTGCGGCGGCCGCACGCGCTCCTACATCGGTGCCGAGTCGCTGCGACGCATGCGCCTGCCGAACCCGATCGTCGCGCTGGAGAATGGCACGATGGGCTGGGAGCTGGCCGGTCTCACGCTCGAGCGCGGCGCCAACCGCACGGCGCCGGCGCCCGGCTCGAGGAGCCACGTGCAGGCGGTGGCCACCGCCAAGCGCGTGGCCGTGGAGGACGGCGTGAGGGTCCTTGGCGTCGACGACGTCCGCCGCCTCTGGGACGGGCGTCGCGAGCGCAACGTCTACCTGGTGGACGTCCGCACCGCCGACGAGTACGAAGCCGACCACGTCGCCGGCTCGATCTGGGCGCCCGGCGGCCAGGCCGTGCAGGCCACCGACGATTACTTCGCGGTGCGTGGCGCGTCGTTCGTGTTCATCTGCGACGGGCTGGTGCGCTCGGTCATGACTGCGGCGTGGTTCACGCGCATGGGTGTCCCCGACGTCGCGGTGCTCACGGGCGGGGTCTCGGCGTGGCGCGACGCGGGGGGCCTGATCGAGGGCGGCCAGCCGGCGCCGGCGCCGTTCGGGTGGGACGCGGCGCGCGCGGCGACGCGTTACCGGAAGCCGGGCGAGCTGGGCAGCGCGCTCGTCGTCGACGTCGGCATGAGCGACGAGTACGCACGCGGCCATGTGCCCGGCGCGGGCTGGATCTGCCGCAGCCGGCTGGAGTCGAAGCTGCCGAGCGCGGCGCCCGACCGCGTGCGGCCGGTCGTCCTCACCTGCGGCGACGGCGTCGCCTCCACGCTCGCCGCGGCCACCGTGCGCGGCCTCGCCTACAAGGACGTCAGCGTGCTCGACGGCGGCACCCGCGCGTGGGCGGACGCCGGACATCCGCTGGAGCAGGGCGCCACGCGCCTGTGGGACGAACCCGACGACGTCGTGCTCAAGCCCTACCAGCGGGGCCGCGAGGCGATGGAGGCGTATCTGAAGTGGGAGGAGGCGCTCGATCCCGACGGCACGAGCCCGCATCGCCTGCTGAGGGACACGCCGTGATCGAGTCCCTGGTCTCGACCGACTGGCTCGCCGCCCACCTGGGCGAGCCGAACCTCAAAGCGCTCGACGGCTCCTGGCACATGCCGCAGGCCAGGCGCGACCCCCGCGCCGAGTTCGTCGCATCGCACATCCCCGGCGCCGTCTTCTTCGACATCGATAGAATCGCCGACGGCACGACCTCGCTGCCGCACATGCTGCCGACCGCCGAGGCGTTCGCGGACGCGGTCGGCGCGCTCGGCGTCGGTACCGACGACCGCGTGGTCGTCTATGACACGCGTGGCGTCGTGAGCGCGGCACGGGTGTGGTGGACATTCCGCGCGTTCGGCCACGACGCCGTCGCCGTGCTCGACGGCGGCCTCCCCAAGTGGAAGGCCGAGGGGCGGCCGCTCGAGGCCGGCGAGGCGAAACCCGCGCGCCGTGCCTTCAAGGCGGCGCTGCGGCCGGCGCTCGTGCGCGACCTCGCGGCGATGCGCGACAACCTCACGACGCGCCGCGAGCAGGTGCTGGACGCGCGCTCGGCGGGCCGCTTCGCGGCGACCGAGCCGGAGCCACGGGCCGGGCTGCGCGGCGGTCACATCCCCGGAAGCCTCAACCTGCCCTCCGACACGCTGCTGCGCCCTGACGGCACACTGCTGCCGGCGGCGGAGCTCCGAAAGAAATTCGAGGCGGCGGGCGTGGATTTCACGCGGCCGGTGGCCACGACGTGCGGCTCGGGCATCACCGCCTCGGTGCTCGCCTTCGGGCTCCACCTGCTCGGCCACCCGCGCGTCGCGGTCTACGACGGCTCGTGGACGGAATGGGGCGGTCGCACGGACACGCCCGTGGAGCCCTAGAGGAGACTCGCGATGGCAACGACCGAGACCTACTCGCTCAGCGATTTCATCGGCGACCTCGATCGCATCACGCGCGAGGAGACGTCCGCCCACCGGGTCACCGAGCGGACGGAGCCGCTGCTCGCGCGGCTCGTGCGCAATCCCGGCTCGATCCCCGCCGAGTATCTGAAATCGCCCGAGGGCCAGCGCGGACGCTACATCCTGCACCGCGCGCCGAGGTTCAACATCACCTCGGTGGTGTGGCGGCCAGGCGATCGCGCCACCGCGCACAACCACGAGACGTGGGGCGTCATCGGCGTGATCGAGAACGAGATCGAGGAGACGCGCTACCGCGTGACGGAGGCGGGGCCGGGCCGCGCGGAGCTCGAGACGCTGAGCGTCACGCGCCACACGGCCGGCGGCGTGTCGCGCCTGGTCCCCGGCGACGAGGTGCACGGCATGTACAACCCCACCGCGCGCGACACGATCGAGATCCACGTGTACGGCAAGGACCTCGCGGGACTGAAGCGGCGGCGCTGGGAGGCGGACGGGACGGAGAAGCCGCTCGTCAGCGACAAGTATCTGAACTGCTAGCGAAGTCCTCCGGCGTCGGCGGACGGAACATCAGGTCGATCGCGAGCCAGAGCGCCTTCGCGAACGGATAGAAGACGATCGGCGTCAGGATCATCTGCGCGGCCCCGCCCCAGAGGATCGCCGTCCACGACGGCTCCGGCCACGTGAGCACCAGCACCCCCAGCAGGCCGGCGGCGAACAGAACTTCCGTGACGATGAAGTTCAGCGTGTAGGCCCCGAGCCAGTACTCGCTCTCCTCGTCGCGCTCGAGCCGCAGCCCGCACGCCGGACAGCCAGCACGGATCTGGAACCACGAGGCCATCACGCGTCCGTCGCCGCAATTCGGACATCGCAGTCGGATGGCGCGTGCCAGGCCGGTCATGGCCGGCAGCATACGTGAGCGCCGAGGCGGAGTTCACGCCGCCTTTTTTCGCCGCGCCTTCGTGACCTGCGGCAGGACCTCCCGCTCGTAGAAACGGATGAAGCCCTCCTGGTCGGGACCGACCTGGTGGATGCACACGTGGGATCTGCAGCATCGCCGCACCTCCGCGATCACTCGCCCGATGCAAGGGGGTCGCCAGCGACGGCTCAGGTCTCGCGCGTCCGGAACCGCCACCAGAACAGGACGAGCGTGAGGACCGTGAGCCCGAAGAGGCCGGCGACGCGGAAGGCCCAGGACACGCCCCAGTGCTCGGAGATCGAGCCGACGGTGAAG
>Ga0137409_10007935_pt1 | contig 10865 bp, 11 predicted proteins | sample CZODoug1_16funga_FD_122059 | JGI IMG/M metagenome (GOLD analysis project Ga0137409, IMG submission 122059) | Vadose zone soil fungal communities from Angelo Coast Range Reserve, California, USA - CZODoug1_16fungal (Hybrid Assembly) | ecosystem: Environmental > Terrestrial > Soil > Vadose zone... | reverse complement strand
CTGCCACACAGGACGAGCATGTTCGCCGTGAAGCACACCATGAACCCTGCTGATTTCATGCCCCCCCCCCAACGGCCGCACGAGTGCGGCCCAATTCACTGCGCCGAGACTACGCCGGGACGCGGGAAGGTACGAACGGAAAAAAATCACGACAAACAGAAAAATTATCGATCGCGTCGCAAGAAACGTGACAAAAACCACGCCCAGTGGAATCGGTGGGTTCGCGGTCGGACCTCAGACTCACTCCAGTTGACCGGGTCCTTTGGGGGAAGACCCTTTGCTTCCCGCATCCAGTTACCAGTGATCAGGCCGCAACTAGACGGCGCAGCAGCTCAATGGCCCAATCCACTCCGAAGCCGGTGACGTCAGTCGCGACTGCGCCGAGCCCGCCCTTGCACTTGGCGGCTGACAGGTCCACGTGCACCCAGGGCAGGTCGCCAGTGAAGCGCTTGAGGAAGCGCGTGGCGAGTATATGGTCGGCCTCGCCATCCATCGTGCACTGCTTCACATCTGCAATTTCGCTGTCGAGCGCTTCGTCGTAGTCCTTGTCCATCGGGAATACGCATACCCGTTCGCCGGTGGCCTGTCCCGCCGCGACCGCGCGGCGCGCAAGCTCGTCGCTGGTGGCAAAGATGCCGCTGTAGCGCTCGCCGACTGCGACGTGCATGCTGCCCGTCAGCGTCGCGAAATCCACGATGAGGTCGGGCTTCGCGCGTGCTGCGAGCGCGAGCGTGTCAGCGAGCACCATGCGCCCTTCGGCGTCGGTGTGCACGATCTCGATGGTAGTGCCGTTCAACGCCGTGACCACTTCGTTCTGGTGGTATGCGCGGGGGCCGATGTCGTTGCGTGCGATCGCCATCCAGCATTCAAGCTGGACCGGCAGTTTCATTTCCGCCGCGGCGAGCAGGATGCCCAACGCCACCGCCGAGCCGTTCATGTCCTTGTGCATGCCCTGCATGGTGCGGGCACTCTTTATATTGTAGCCGCCGGTGTCGAAACAGATGCCCTTGCCCACCAGGGCGAAGGTCTTTTTTGCCCGCGGGTGGCGATAGCGCAAGTGCACGATCGCGGCATCCGCTTCGGCGCTGCCCTGCGCGACGGCGCCGAACGCGCCGGCGCCCATTTTGCGCAGGCGTTTCACGTCGTATTCCTCATGCCGCCAGCCCTGTCGCAGGGCGAGCTGCCTGACGCGCTTGCGGTAACCGCCAGGCGTCAGCTCGTTGGGTGGCAGCACCGTGAGTTCGCGGCAAAGGAAGTTTCCTTCCGCGATCGCCCGTTGCCTCGCAAAACCGTCCGGCGCACGGCAGCCGCGCAGGCGCACTGATTGCAAGCCGGATACGCCGGACTTTTTCTTTCGTTCGGGCAGGCGCGCCCCATTGACCCACGCGGCATAGACCGCACGCTCCGCCGCATGCCGGCGCTGGGCAGCGCTGCCATAAACCGCGACCGTTAGCTGCTCCGGCTTCTCCCCCAGCACGAGTTGCATGGCCTTGCGCAGCAAAGTGCCTTGATCGAACGGCGTATGCCCAGGATCGAGCATGACCCATGCGGCCAACGCGCCTTGCGGCAGATCAGTCGCGACGGCCGACGCGGCCAGTTCATCCAGCTTCTTCTTGCGGCGCGTCAACGCGGCAGCCAGCACATCTCTGAAAGGCACATCGCGTAATGCCTCCAGCTTCACCGCTTTGGGCAAAACAAACACGATGTGCCTGGCGTCTTTGAGTTCCGCAGCAGTCGCTGGCGCGGCAAATTGATCGAGTTTAGCTAGCATGGGCTTTCATCGCGTTGTGCGGACGAGCGGGCTATTATAGCGATGCCCCATCACGCCACTGGTGGAATACATGAAACGGTTGCTGGCTGCCTTCCTGGGTATCTTCGTTCCTCTCGCGCACGGCCAGGAAATCGTGACGTTGCAAACCCGGACTGGCGCGACCCAGAGTTACTTGCTCGTGCGCACGCCTCAGCCCCCCCAGGCCGTGGCGGTGCTGCTGCCGGGCGGCGGCGGCAATATTCGTCTACGTACCGAGGATGGACAAATCCGCTTCAGTCCCAACAACTTCGTGGTCAGAACGCGCACCGAGTATGTCAATCGCGGCGTGGTTGCTGCCGTCGTTGACGCCCCGTCGGACCAGCCAACCGGGATGGCCGACGAGTTCCGCCTGGGCGAGCAGCATTACACCGATATCTCGATCATGGTCGAAGACCTCAAGAAGCGCTTTCCCGGCACTCCCGTATTCCTGGTGGGAACCAGTCGCGGCACGATTTCCGCCGCGGCGCTCGGCAAGCGCATGGGCAAGGCGGTAGACGGCGTGGTGTTGACCTCCACGGTATTTTTGCCCAGCAGCGGTCGCCGCAGCCAGCCCGGACTGAGCGGATTCGACTTCGCTGCCATCCCTGCCCCGCTGCTGTTCGTGCATCACGTGGACGATGGGTGCAGTGTGACCCCTAATCACGCGGCCAAACGGCTTGCCGACCGGTATCCGCTGGTTTCGGTCTCCGGCGGACAACCGCCGCAATCAGAGCCCTGCGAGGCTCTCAGCGCTCATGGTTACCTGGGCAAGGAAGAAGAAACGGTCGAAGCGATCGTCAACTGGATGCTGAAGAAACCATACCGCAAGGAAATCAATTAAAATCGGGGCTGAATTTCGAACGTCCGGCATGCGTCCCTATCTCGACCTGATGAAGCACGTGCTGGAGCACGGCGCGCGCAAAAACGACCGCACCGGAACCGGCACGCTTTCCATCTTCGGCGCCCAGCTCCGCTTCGACCTCGCCGCAGGGTTCCCCCTCCTCACCACCAAGAAGGTGCATCTCAAGTCCATCATCCACGAGCTGCTGTGGTTCCTGAAGGGCGAAACCAATACCCGTTACCTGAAGGAGAACGGCGTCACCATCTGGGACGAATGGGCGGACGTTAAAGGCGACCTGGGTCCGGTCTACGGCTACCAGTGGCGCTCCTGGCCAGCGGCGGACGGGCGGCACATCGACCAGATCAGCCAGGTGCTCGAGCAGATCCGCAAGAACCCCGATTCGCGTCGCATGATCGTCTCGGCCTGGAACGTCGCTGACCTACCGCAGATGGCGCTGCTGCCGTGCCACGCCTTCTTCCAGTTCTACGTCGCGGACGAAAAGCTTTCGTGCCAGCTCTACCAGCGCAGCGCGGACATCTTCCTGGGGGTGCCTTTCAACATCGCCTCCTACGCGCTCCTCAACCTGATGGTGGCGCAGGCGTGCGGGCTCAAGCCGGGCGAGCTGGTGCACACGTTCGGCGACACTCATCTCTACCTCAACCATCTGGACCAGGCGCGCGAACAGCTCTCGCGCAGTCCGCGCAGACTACCCGCGATGAAGCTCAACCCGGCGGTAAAAGACCTCTTCCAGTTCAAGTACGAGGACTTCACGCTCGAGAACTACGACCCGTATCCCGCGATCAAGGCCCCGGTGGCCGTCTGAGTGCCGCGTGACGGGTAACGGGAAAATGCCGCGCGACCCGCGCATTTCGATCATCGTCGCCATGTCGAAGAACCGCGTGATCGGGGCGAATGGCGCCATCCCCTGGCATCTCCCCGAAGAGTTGAAGCGGTTCAAGCGCCTCACCATGGGCCATCACATCCTCATGGGCCGCAAAACCTGGGAGTCGATCGGGCGCCTCCTGCCGGGACGCGATACAGTTATCATCACCCGCCAGAACGGTTACCAGGTACCAGGGGCAGTGGTTACGCACTCGCTCGACGAGGCGATCGCCGCCTGCGGCAATGACAGCGAGATCTTCGTCATCGGCGGGGCAGAAATCTACTCACAGGCCCTGTCGCGCACAGCGCGGCTGCACCTCACGACCGTCGATACCGTTGTCACGGGTGACGCGCACATGCCGGAATTCGATGACGGCGGCTGGCGCGAGGTATCATCCGAATCGTTCCCCGTCGATGAGCGGCATCGCTACCCCTTCCGCTGTGTGACCTATGAACGCGCCGGTTAACCGTCTGATGCTGGCCCTGCTTCTCGTGGGCTGCGTGACTGTCGCGTTGGCACAGGAAAAGATCAATACCGATGACCTCAAAATCCGCTCCGCTGCGGGCGACCGGTCTGCCACGCGACAACTCGCCGAGATGTATTACCTTGGCCGTGGTGGCGTCGACCAGAACTTCGGCGAGGCCGCCATCTGGTACGAGAAACTCGCCAAGCAAGGCGACGCACGCGCACAAACCAGCCTCGGGCTCCTGTACGCTCGTGGTTACGGGGTCGCGAAGAACATGGACACCGCGCGCAAATGGTGGAGCTTCGCGGCGGCACAGAACGATCCCGGCGCCCAATACAATCTCGGCGTGATCTACTCGAAAGGCGAAGACGTCCCGCAGGACTACCCCCAGGCAGTGCAATGGCTCAACCGCGCGGCGCAACGCGGCCACATTCAGGCGCAGCATAACCTCGGCTTGCTCTACTACGAGGGCAAGGGCGTCGAGCGCGACCCGCTGCGCGCCTATTTCTGGCTGAAGGTCGCGGCGCTGCAGGGCGACGACGAGTCGCAGGCGCCGCTCAATGTCGTCGCGAAAGGTATGAGCGCGGACCAGATCCGGCAGGCCGAGTCCCAAGCCGAAGACTGGATGAAAAATTACAAGAAGATCGTCGGCAAGTGACGGCCTGCCGCCGCTTCATTGCACGATCTTCTCCATGAAGTCGCCGAAAATCGAAGAGCCCCTGCTGGAAAGCGCGCCGCTCGCGTGGCGGCTTGCGCCGCAACTCTGCAATAGGGATACAGGAAACGGGGAAGATTGCTCGGCCATGCATGGAGCCTGGCAATACCTGCGCGCGCTCGGGCTGGTGGGCTCTATCGACCAGCGCGCGGACTTCTACCGCGAGGCGCTGGCACCGGTTGCGGAGGCGGCCACGACGCCCAGCATATTGGTCTGCGGCGCGGCTGACTACGCCATGCTCGCACAGATAGTCGCGGCGTTCCGAGGCCGTAATGTCGAGCCGGACGTCACCGTAATCGACCTGTGCGAGACCCCGTTGATGCTGAACCGCTGGTATGCCGACCGGGCCGCTTGCCGCATTAAAACCGTCCGCGAAGACGTCCTGAAATATGGAGCAGCATTCCCGTACGACGCGATTTGCACGGACGCCTTTCTCGGCAGGTTCGCCCCCGCCCGGCGGCCCGCGCTGCTCGCAAAGTGGCGGAGTTTGCTGCGCCCGGGCGGCCGCATCATAACCGCCAGCCGACTGCGAGCAGGCGGCGCTGCAGATCCGGTCCGATTTTCAGCCGAACAGGTGCAGCGCCTGCACGCTTCTGTGCTGAGCCTGGCTGGCAAGATGCGCGGGTCGCTGCAGGTCGACCCTGTCGAACTGGCCGATCGTGCCGCAGCTTTCGCGGGCAGCCACGTTACTTATCCTGTCGGCTCCGCGGAGGAAACGCGCGCGCTGTTCGAGGGGGCAGGTTTCAGGTTGGATCGATTTAAGGTTGCGGCGATCGCCCCGGAGACACAGAACCTGTCGGGCGGGCCGTCGCTGCGGAAAGCAGGAGAGTATCTGTACATTTGCGCGAGCCGCGCCTGACCGGGGTTACACCCGGGGCACAGCAACCTCAGACACGAAGTCCTCGAACTTGCCTCCCGCACTGCGGGGAATGTTGTCGCAGTAGACGAGCACGACCCGCAAACCCGGCGGCAATTTCGACAGCAGATGCTGCTTGATGCCTTCCTCCTGCACGGGCGTCAGCGGAGAAGCCGTCACCATCCAGGCTTCGACCCGATCCGGTGCTGTTTGCACGATCTGATACTGCAGCACCGGGGCGATATCCGTGATAGCCCGCGTTCCCAGCGCCGGCCAGTAGCGTTTGCCATCGGCCGTCACCAGCATGTTGCGCACTCGGCCTGTGATGCGGGATAGGACCGGCAATCCCCTGCCGCAGCGACACTGCGTCCCGACCTCGGCAAAATCGGCAAGCTCGTAACGCACCAGCGGCAAGGCAAAATTGTGGAGGGGGGTCACCACGACCCTGCCCGACTCGCCCGGGCGGCACGGGGCTCCCTTTTCGTCGAGGATTTCAAGCAGGACGCTCTCCGAGAGCACGTGGTAATGCTCCTGCTCGGGGCATTGCAAGGCGAGATAGCCCGTTTCTACGGATGAATAGGCATCGGCCACGGACACCCCCCAGACTTCCCGGCACAGTGCCCGGGTTTCCGCCGTCAGTATCTCTCCGAAGGTGCGCACCTCACGCAGCCGCACGGGCCGGAATCCCTGGGCAGTGGAGCGTTTCAGCAATTCGGTCAGGTTGGAAGGGTAAGTCAGCAGGTAATCCGGCTGCTGCCGCTCCAGCCAGCGAAGCTGGGCATCGACGTCCGCCCCGCGTATGGGCAGGGTCACGGAAGGTCCGGTCTGGGCCACAGCATCGGTCGCGGGCCCCCAACCGTCGGCCTCCCCCTCCATCACGCCTTGCCGGATCGACGCGAGCTTGCCGGTCAGGTCGCGCTTGAACCACTGGTGTTCTCTCAGCACCGCCGCCTGCCAGAGCAGCTGGACGAGAGCCGTCTTCAGCAGGCGCACCGGCATGCCGGTCGAGCCCGACGTGTGGCTTTCGGCTACCGGTCCATGGGCAGGCGGAATCCTGTTGCTCCTCAGGGTGTCGAAATGGGCCTGCAAATCATCACGCGTCAGAAGTGGCAGCCGAGAAAAAGCCTCCGATGTCAGCGGTCTGGACGGATCATAGAGCCCGCGCCAGCGCTCGCGGTAGTACGGTACGGTGTCGCAGGCATGTCGCAGCAACACTTCCAGCTGACGATACTGAAGCTCGCGCAACCGCTCGGGCGGCAGCCACTGCGAGCGCTCGAGCTGGAACTGCAGCGCCAGCAGCGCCGCGGCTTCCTGTCCCGGGATGGCGGGCCAGGTGATGCCCGGCGTGGTGGAGCGGATCAGGTTGACGAAGTCGTTCACGGCGAGTGACAGTCTCCAAGGTCATTGTAGGGCTACACAAATAAAAAGGCGGGCCGCAGCCCGCCTTTTTTCCCTGAGCAGCGACTCCTAGATTACTCTGACCTCCGGCAACGGAAAGCCATTGAAGTTGCTCGCGTAGGCGGTGGTATAGGCACCGGCATTGGCAATGTAGATGAAGTCGCCTTCGCGCATGTCCTCGGGATACATTTCGTCGCGCATGCACACGTCCACCGAGTCGCAAGTGGGGCCGGCGACGTTCCAGGGGATGAGCTTGCCGCTGCGATCGGTTTGCACGTCGTAGCGCAACCCCTCGGTCGTCTCGATCACGCCGCCGAACACGCCGGCGTCCCAGTACATCCAGCGCTTGTTCGAGCGGGTCGCGGTGCCGACCACCCGGCAGACGAAGTAGCCGGCGTCGGATACGAAATAGCGGCCGGGCTCGGCCATCACCCGCACGCTCTGGGGCACGTCACGCAGACCATGGTTGATCACCTCGGCGATCTTCTCGATCGAGGGGATGGGCTTGACGTGGCGCACCGGGTAACCGCCGCCGAGATTGAGCAGCCGGGGCTTGAGGCCGGCAAGACGCATCTTCTTGAACGCCCGCTTGGCACTCTGGATGCCGACCCGCCAGTTCTCCGGGTTACGGCACTGGGAGCCCACGTGGAAAGTCACTCCGGCCAGGTCGGCCTTGAGGGCTGCTGCCTCGGCGATGACCCCGTCCACTTCGCCCGGCTTCATGCCGAATTTTCCGGCGAGCGGCCAATCGCTGCCCACGTTGGGAGCTTCGATGCGGACGTAAAGCTTGGCGTCGGGTTTGACGCTGTGGATCTTGCGCAGCTCCTCGACGCTGTCCAGGACGTACCATTCGACGCCCTTGGACGCTGCGTATTCGATGTAGGCCCGCGACTTCATCGGGTTGCTGTAATAGACCTCGGCGGCCGGCACGCCCAACTCGAGCAGCGTGTCGAGCTCGGCGATGGAAGCGATCTCGAAGCCCGCGCCTTCCTCGATCAGCGCTTTGAGGACACGGGGGTCAGGGTTGGCCTTAACCGCGTAATGCGGATTAACCCGCGGCATGACGGTCTTGAAGCGGCGGACCTTGGTGCGGACGATGCCGGTATCGACCAGCAGAAAAGGGCGGGTGTAGCCTTGCTTGAGCGCTTTGCGGACGTGCTTGAAGTCCAGGCGGACTTCGGGATGGGTATCGAAGAGTTGGGGCTGTTCGGCTTCGGGGGCGGGGGCGGGCTGCGGGTTCTTGAGGGCGACTGGGCGCTCGGCCATCAACGTTCTCCTTGAGACCTAGGTTTCCGGTACGTCTCGAACCGCGACTTCCGCCGTCAGGCGGCTGTGGCTTGTCATTGTCATGCTGCCTGCCTTCAATCCCTTGTCGGCGTCACAAAAATGCAAAACTTCCGCGAATTATAGAAGCGCGGTACCAGGAATCAAGAGTTTTTTCAAGTTTTCCGAAAAATTTCGACCGCGCGTGTCGTGTACGCAACGGTCGAGAAGCCGTCGGTCGGTGTCGGAGCGCCGCCAAAAGCCGGCGACGGAGAAGGTGGAAGAAAAAATGTGACAGTCGCCGAGCTCGCGCTCGCGCCCGCGCGGGACAGGCGATGAGGATGGGCGACGAGTCGTCGGATCGCCTCGAGACGGCCAGCTGAAGCCGGTTCACAGCGATGGGGACCCGTCACGAGCCGCGAGTTGCGGCCCGCGCTTCTAGACTTTGGGAGGCGTGACGCCCACCTGCCCCTGGTACTTGCCGCCCCGGTCCTTGTAAGACGTTTCGCAGACGTCGTCGGACTGGGCCTCGAGGAAGATGACCTGGGCCACCCCTTCGTTGGCGTAGATCTTGGCCGGCAGGGGGGTCGTGTTCGAGAACTCCAGGGTCACGTAGGCCTCCCATGCCGGTTCCAGGGGAGTGACGTTTACGATGATTCCGCAGCGGGCGTAGGTGCTCTTGTCCAGGCAGATGGTCAGGACGTTACGGGGAATGCGAAATTACTCGACCGTCCGGGCCAGGGCAAAGGAATTGGGCGGGATGATGCAAACATCGCTCTTCAGGTCCACGAACGAGTTCGGGTCGAAATTCTTGGGATCAACGATGGTGGTGTTGATATTGGTGAAGAGCTTGAATTCGTCCGAGCAGCGAATATCGTAGCCATAGCTCGAGGTGCCGAACGACACCACCTTGCGCCCCTTCACTTCCTTGATTGGTTCGCCTCGAACGGCTCGATCATGCGCTGTTCGCGCGCCATGCGGCGGATCCAGCGGTCGGATTTGATGGACATCGCTTGCTTTCGGCAATCAGCTATCGGCATTCAGCTTGGGGCCATTTTAGCGCGGCGAAGCCGCGGGCTGACGGCTGAACGCTGAACGCTGACAGCTAGGTGTTTTGAACCACGATCTTGGGGAATGCCGCCGAGTGGTCTTGGGCCCGCTCGGCGATCTTCACAGCCACGCGGCGGGCGATCTGCTTGTACACCTGTGACACCCGGCCATCCGGGTCGGAGACGACCGTCGGCTTGCCGGAATCGGCCTGCTCACGGATATGGATATCCAGTGGCAGCGCCCCCAGCAGCTCGACGTTGTAGTCTTTGCCCATCCGCTCCCCGCCCCCTTCTCCGAAGATGTGCTCCTCGTGGCCGCACTTCGAGCAGACGTGCGTGCTCATGTTCTCGACGATGCCGAGGATGGGAACGCCCACCTTCTCGAACATCTTGAGCCCCTTGCGGGCGTCCATCAGGGCGATGTCCTGAGGAGTAGTCACGATAACGGCGCCGGTCACCGGCACGCGCTGGGCCAGCGTCAGCTGGATATCCCCGGTGCCGGGCGGCAGGTCCACCACCAGGTAGTCCACCTCGCGCCACTTGGTCTCATTAAGCAGCTGCTCGAGCGCCTGGGTCACCATCGGGCCGCGCCAGACCATCGGGGTCTCGGTATCGATCAGGAAACCGATGGACATCGCCTGCATGCCGTGGCCCTCCATGGGTTCCAGGGACTTGCCGTCGCGCGACTCGGGCCGGCCGCGGATGCCGAGCATGGTGGGTTGGGAAGGGCCATAGATGTCGGCGTCCAGCACGCCGACCGAGGCGCCTTCAGCCGCGAGCGCCAGCGCCAGGTTCACGGCCACCGTGCTCTTACCGACACCGCCCTTGCCGGACGCGACGGCAATGATGTTCTTGATGCCGGGGACGAGCTTCACGCCGCGCTGGACCGCGTGCGAGACGATCTTCATCTGCACGTCCACGCTGACGCCAGTGACTCCCGGGATGGCCTTGAGCGCTTTCGTCACATCTTCCCGGATCGGAGCAACCTGGCTCTTGGCGGGATAGCCCAGCAGGATCTCCAACGCCACCTTGTCGCCGTCCACTTTGATGCCTCGCGCCGATTTGGTGGAGACAAAGTCCTTGCGGGTGTTGGGATCGATCAGGTTCTTGAGTGCGTCCTGAACCTGCTGCTCGGTGACTGTCATGGCGATGCCTCGTTAAGCGTGTAGGGCGCGATTCTAGACGATTGCAGGCACTGCGACTAATCAGCAGGCCTGTATGGAGAGTTTGTTACAATTCAGGCCCTTAAGTTCATTCTGACCATGAACAAACGTCGCATCTTCGTCACCACGGCCCTGCCCTATGCCAACGGGCCGTTCCACATCGGCCATATCATGGAATACATCCAGGCCGATATCTGGGTGCGCTTCCAGCGCATGCAGGGACACGAAGTGCATTTCATCGGCGCCGACGACGCGCACGGTGCCCCCATCATGCTGGCGGCAGAAAAGGTCGAAAAGACGCCGGAGGAGTTCATCGCCGGCATTGCGAAGGGCCGCAAGCAGTATCTCGATGGTTTCCACGTCGAGCACGACAACTGGCACTCGACCCACTCGAAGGAAAATACCGAGCTCTCGCAGGACATCTATCGCAAGTTGAAGGCGG
>Ga0137409_10007933_pt1 | contig 10868 bp, 8 predicted proteins | sample CZODoug1_16funga_FD_122059 | JGI IMG/M metagenome (GOLD analysis project Ga0137409, IMG submission 122059) | Vadose zone soil fungal communities from Angelo Coast Range Reserve, California, USA - CZODoug1_16fungal (Hybrid Assembly) | ecosystem: Environmental > Terrestrial > Soil > Vadose zone... | reverse complement strand
CGCTGAGCCTTCACGCCATCACCTCCGGTGCGAAGAAGAAGCGCGCAAGAGAGGACGTCGCCCGAGCACTCTCGCGCGTCACGGGCGGCTCGGACGCGCCGGACGTCGTCGAGGCGCGCAAAGTCGTCGGCGGACGGTGATTCGCTGGCACCGGCAGGGCTTCCGCGCCTTCTGGCCTGGAAGTCCCGACGCGGACGAACGGGTCGACCGCCAGCCGGCTCGGAGCTTAATGGGTCCCATCACAGATCCACAATGCGAGCGGTTCGGGCGATCGCGGCGAGGGGTTCAGGCGATCGCGGCGAGGGCCGCTTTTCACCGGAGACACCCCCTGCTGCGGGCGGGGTCGCATCCCGGCCGTGTGCGCGATCGCCACCGCGCGACTCGGACGGGAGCGCGCCGGCCAGAGGAGCATGTTGCAGTTGGGGCAACGTCGATGCACTGCATCCGGATGCCGCTCGTGGTGCTTGCCACCACGTGCTGCGCACCGACGGCACTTGTGGATGTAGCCCTCGACGATCCCAGCGACCCGGCCCATCAGCCGTCAATACGGTCCCAGACCTTACGGCTCTTCCGGCGGGACTCGCATCGATGGCACGGCGAGGACCTACGGTGGAGCATCAACGCGCGGTCGCTCGTTTCCTTCCGGCCGCCGACTCGCTTTGAGCGGCAGTCGCGGCGGATCAGCGCCTCGCGCGAGCGCCGGGGGGCACGGCGGCGGCGGTGGTCACCGGCGGTGACGTCGGAGGCAAGCAGACTGGCCGTCATGGCAAGCTCGGAGCTGATGTACTTCGGCCACGCCCGCTGATGCGGAGACGCCCCTGAAAAGGTCTTCCGGCGCCGCAGCGTCACGCGCCGCGTCTTGACATGCCAAGTTGCCGGCGCGTCTTAGTCCGCGCGGCCGAGAGCATGGCCGGGCCTCCCCGAGAGGAGTCGAACAATGCTGACGAGACGTAATGGAGCGACCGTGGCAGTCGCAGCTCTGGGCGCGTGGCTCGTTGCCGCGCCGGTGGCCGAGGCCCGGGTCACCAAGATCACCATCATGAGCACCACGCCGGCCTTCGACGGCCGCGTGTTCGGCAATGCCGGCGTCTACGAGCAGGTCCGCGGCACGGCTGCCGGCGAGCTGGATCCCCAGGATCCGCTCAACGCCGTCATCACCGACATCAACCTGGCGCAGCGCAACGCCAACGGCATGGTGGCGTACACGGCGACGTTCACCCTGCGCAAGCCGGTCAACATGAGCAAGGCCAGCGGGACCCTGGTGTACGAGGTGAACAACCGCGGCAATCACATCTTCGAGAACAACGGCTTCTTCAACATCGGCGTGACGGCTACAAACCCCGCCGGAGACGGCTTCCTCTACAACACCGGAAACGTCTACCTGTGGAGCGGCTGGCAGGGCGACCTGGTGTTCAATCCGGCGGCCGCCACGGAATCGATCGACGTGCCGATCGCGAAGAATCCCGACGGGTCTTCGATCACCGGGCCGACCTTCGCCCGCTTCGTGACGGTGCCGGGCAACGTCAACACACAGACGCTGCCCGGGCGGGGCCGCACTCCCGCGAGCCTCGACACGACGAAGGCGAAGCTGATCTCCATCGCGCACGAGAACAACCTGGGTGTCCGCACCGGCGTGGTGGAGATCGGCAGCAGCGACTGGGCGTTCGCGAGCTGCGCCACTACCCCCTTCCCCGGAACACCCTCGTCGACTCAGATCTGCCTGAGAAACGGCTTCGATCCGAACCTGGCCTACGAGCTGGTCTATACGGCGAAGGATCCGCTGGTCCTCGGGGTCGGCATGGCGGCGATGCGCGACGTCGTGTCGTTCTTCCGGAACGCCGGGGCCGCCGCGGGCAACCCGGTCGGGGGCGCGATCAAGTGGGTGATCGGCTATGGGATCTCCCAGTCCGGCCGGTACACGAAGACCTTCCTCCTGCTGGGCTTCAATGAGGACGAGGACGGCCGAAGGGTCTGGGACGGCGCCGACCCCAACATCGGCGGCGCGATGGGCCAGTTCAACATCCGCTTCGCCCAGCCCGGCAACATCGCCAACATCTTCGAACCCGGCGCGGAAGGACCGCTGTGGTGGACGGATTACAACGACAAGGCGCGCGGGCGCGGCGTGACGGGGCTCTTGCAGCGCTGCCGGGCGAGCCATACCTGCCCGAAGATCTTCGAGGACTACGGCGGACCGGAAATGTGGTACGGCCGCGGCGGTGTCGGCACCGCGGGCACCCGGGGCAACGAGGACCTGCGCCTGCCCTCCAACGTTCGCCGGTATTACTACTCGAGCACTTCGCACGGTGGCGGTCCCGGCGGCTTTGCAGTCGCGCAGCCGGCGCTCCCGGGGTTGATGCTGGCCGCGAATCCGAATCCCGAAACGGAAACCCGACGGGCCCATTTCATCAACCTGATTGACTGGGTGACGAAGGGAACGAAGCCGCCGCCCAGCCAGTACGCGCGGGTCAGCAACGGCACGCTGGTGCCGGCGAACGCAAAGGCCCTGGGATGGCCGGCAATTCCTGGCGCGCCGACTCCGGACAACGTGATCAACGTCCTGATGGACTACGATTACGGGCCGGCCTTCCGCTACAACGACGAGTCGGGCGTGATGACCAACGTCGTCCCGCCCATCAAGCAGATCATCCCGACGCCGGCCGCCAGGCTGGACGAGGACGGAAACGAGATCGCCGGCGTGAGATCGGTGCTCTTGCAGGCGCCGCTGGGGACCTACACCAGCTGGAACCCGGTCGCGAGCGGCCCGCTGAAGGGCAACGAAGGCAATCTGGCCGCCGGCTACATTCCGTTCGCCATGACCAAGGCCGCGCGCCTGGCCAGCGGCGATCCGCGCCGCTCGATCGAGGAGCGCTATGGCAGCCAGGAGGGCTACAACTGCGTGGTCAAGCGCGCCGCCGGGCAGTTGGTGCGCAGGCGATTCCTCCTGCAGGATGATGCGACCCGGCTGATCGCGCAGGCCGCGGCGAGCAATGTGCTGCCGAGCGACCCCAACAACCGCACGGCAAGGCAACTCTGCGAGGAAGGCGATCGGGACGACGATCACGGTCACGGCGACGGGGATGACGGCGACGATCGCGACGACGACTGACGCGCAGGCGGCCTGAAGGTCAGGGCGTCAGCCAGTCCTGGTCCACGACCAGCCGCCCACCCTTGGCCTCGCCAAGGTGCACGGAAACCATGCGCGTACGCGCGGCGCACGAGCCGGCGCAAACGCACGGCCGCGAGGTCGATGACCTTGGTCTCAGGCTCCGCGGTCGACACCTCCGCCGGCGTGCGCCCTTCGAGCCCCTGATGCGGTCGCTCCGTGTTCGCGTAGCATCGGTACTCGTCGAGGTAGAACGCAGCCGTCGCCGACAAGGCGCTGGCCCGCGAGCGCGACCAGCGTTTCGCCACTGCCGCCGAGATGCGCGAGGCCCTCGAGTCGGCCCTGGAGCAGAGCGGCGTGCGAAAGGCGCGGCGCGAGGAGCTGGGGCGCTTCGTCGCCGATCTCTTCGAGCGCGATCGCCAGTGGTGGCGTGCCAAGATCCAAGAGACGATCGCTGCCACGGAGGGCGAGACGCCCCACCGACCACACCCCCGCCGCGCTTCCCGAACTGCGCGCCCCGCAGAGCCCCACCGGAGACACCTTGAAGCCCGTGGCGCCCAAACGCGCGCCGCGCAGGGTGGTCGTCGGAGCGAGCGTCGCGCTCGTGGCCGCCGGCGCCCTCGGATGGCTGCTCTGGTCGACTCTGCGGCCGAAGCCGTCCGGCCCGGCGGCGGGGATTCCCGATCTCCGCCTGTGCGGCTCCAACACCATCGGAGGAGAGCTGGCACCGGCGCTGGTCGACGCTTTCTTCACCCGCAAGGGGGCCCGGTCGATCGAGCGCAAGCAGGGCGCAACTCCACGCCAGACGTTGCTCAGCACCGGCTCGCTCACCGTCTCCATCGAGGCCGCCGGCACCGCGGCCGGATTCGCCGGACTCGCCCAGGGACAGTGCGACATTTCCATGGCCTCGCGGCCGATGAGCGACGGCGACAAGTCGGCGCTGGCCCGCAATGGGATCGGCGATCTGCGCGCGCCGGCCACCGAGCATGTCATCGCGACGATCAAGCTCGCCGGGCCGATGCGTACCGGTGACTGCGCCCCCTCTGATTGGTCCGAAGAACTCGGGCAAGTAAGAGCCCGACAGCAGTCCATTCGGAACACTACGGGAAAGTCCCCCGCTGAGTCGATCGAATCGAACCAGCGGGAGACATCGCTTCAACGGGCAAACATTAGCTGCAGGTGAAGCTTGCCGCTGCGTTCACGTCTCCGCTCACATACCTCAATTTCTTGGGATACATGCACAAGAGCCGACTTCTCGTTCCGTCGGTGGTCGTCACTGTGATTGTTGACGGCGCCGCACCACCCTCGACCCACCTCGTCAAAGCGTCGTAGGCTTGGGTCCCCTGAAGCAGCGGGGGATGTGCAGGCGGACTTGCGGTGCCATTTTCGGAACCCACGCCAGAACAGTGACCCATTCCCGGGACCAGGAAGAGGCGATAGAACTGCTGCGTCCCCGAATATCCGCCGAACATGTCGGAGACCTTTTCGTAGTAGTTTTTCGAGCTCATTGCTTGCGGTACCAACGGATCCGACAAACCGTGATAGCTCAGCATCTTTCCGCCGGCGGCTCTAAAAGCAGATAGGTCTGGGTTCTCGGTGTCGATGTTGGCGAATGCAATGTTAAGTCCAGCCCCTTGGGCGAGTTGGTCCGCGAACCCAGAGTAACTCAGATTCATCCACGCATCTTGGCCGTTTCCAGTCGCGTTCAAGAAGGCGGGACGGGCATAAATGGAGTTTTGCAAATTCAGAGCGATCTGGTCCCTTGAAAGCATGAAATTCAACGCCGTGGCGAGTTTCGTGCCCCGAGGCATGCCCCACCAAAGCTGGTCTGGCGACCGGAAGATGTTCACGCCGTTGTCCGCGACGGGTGCAGGCGCGGAACCATCCGACGTCGGGCCGTACCACGCCTTGTTGAAGGTATTCGCTTGCGCCATGGTGACGCAGTTCGAAGTGGTGTTCGTGCCACCGCTCGCCGTGCACAACACAGAGGGGTCAGTCGTCGGATCGTAGTGACACGTGACCGGGTCAGCGATATAGCCGTCATGTTGTCCGGTGAGAGTCGTATCACATGCGCTAACCGCAGCTCCGGACACCAAAGCAAGCTGACCGGCCGTCAGTGCAGTGTAGCTCCCCAGGTCCCTTAGTTGGACAAAGCCTGGATACAGGTCGGCGGGGAAAAATCGTGTTTGCGCGATTGACGGCGCTCCAGCAAGGATGCCGTCGTAGTCCTCCGGAAACGTTTGAGCCTCGGCGAATCCTTGTCGTCCACCGCCCGAGCACCCGTCAACATAGGCGAACGAGTGAGGAGTCAGGTAGTAGGCTTCTACCAAGGCCTTGGTTTTCAGAGTCATCTCGTGTGTTGCGCGAGTCGACACATCCGTCCACAGTGTTGAATTGATCGTTCCGTCCGGGTTCATCGCGAACGATCCGGTGCCGGCTGGGTCAGCGTGTCCGCCGTCGTTCACCGCGCTCACGGCGCCCTCGTTCATGGCGATGCCCCATGTAACCCCCGTCAGGTACGGAGCAGTGCCGGCGGTGATCAGAGTGGTATTTCCGATGATGGCGTTGCCTCCAAATCCACCCAGAGTGATGTTGTGGATGCGTCCGTTCCATTTTGCCGGCGATGGAAGCCACATTTCGATGTGGATTCCGGAAGAGGTGGAAAGAGCACCGGCTGGCCCGGGATTGCCCGGTCCAATGGTGAGCTTGACCAGGCACATATCGTTTGCTGCAATCGGCGGTGGAGGTGACGCTGGCGTTCCAGAAAGCGCCAAGGGGTCGCCTTTCTTGAACGCTTTGACCAAGGTGACCGTCGTGTTTGCGTCCGGCTTGAACGCCGTGATCATGGAGTTGTCGCATGTCAATGCGACCGGGCAACGACCGGACTTGCCACCTTGGTCCTTGAAGTTGTCGCATTTCTTCGATGAGTCGGACGCTGGGAGCGTGGTTGAAGAGGCGACGGTCGGACTCGACGAGTCGCTACCGCCGCAGGCGGCAAGAAGGGCGCCGACGGCGCATGTCGCGAACAATGATGACAGAGCTGCCGCGCGCATATTGGTACAGCCTGTTTTGTAAGTTGTCACGTGTCGTCTCCTTCGGTTTGCGTGATGCCTGAAGCCGAAAACCCTTCACAAAGGTTCGGCCCGGGGGACACAAGCGTCCGGCGATCCATGCGAAGTCAAGACGCGCCGCAGCCTATAGAAACGCAGGAGGACCAACGTCCTGAGTTCCATCCGGCCGGCGCGCTGCCTCAACCGCTCCCGCCAGAGTCCGCGGATCGAGGGTGTGAGCTTGACCCGGTTTGGTGGACACCGATCGAAAGGCGGATACGGTGTCGACCATGGACGAGGGGAAGAGGCAGAAGCGGCCACGACGGAGCTTCACCGACGAGTTCAAGGCCGGAGCGGTGCGGCTGGTGCTCGACGAGGGCAAGACCATCCCGCAGGTGGCGCGTGATCTCGATCTGACGCAGTCCGCGCTGCGCACCTGGGTGGAGCGCGCTCGCGCCGATCGCTCCAAGGGCAAGACCGGGCTCACCAGCGAGGAGCGCGCCGAGCTGGCGCGGCTGCGCAAGGAGGTCCGCGAGCTACGGATGGAGCGGGAGATCCTAAAAAAAGCCGCGGCCTTCTTCGCGAAAGAGCACCACTGAGATTCGTCTTCATCGACGCGGAGAAGGCCCTCTACCCGATCAAGCTGCTCTGCCGGGCGCTGCGCGTCTCGCGGGCCGGCTACTACGCCTGGCGCCGGCGACCGCCGTCGATACGGACGCAGCAGGACCTGCGGCTCGCGGTGATGATCCGCGCGGCGCACGAGAGGAGCCGCAAGACCTACGGGAGCCCGCGCGTGCACGCCGAGCTGCACGCACAGGGCGTCGCCGTCAGCCGCAAGCACGTGGCCCGGCTGATGCGCGGCGAGGGACTGCGGGCGCGGATGCGCAAGCGCTACCGGTGCACGACGATGAGCGATCACGACCAGCCGGTCGCGGCCAACCTGCTCGACCGGCGCTTCGAAGCGGAGCGGCCCAACCAGCGCTGGGTCGGGGACGTGACCGAGATCCTCACCGGCGCCGGCAAGCTTTACCTGGCGGTGATCCTCGACCTCTTCTCACGGATGGTCGTCGGCTGGGCACTCTCGGCGGCCAACGACCGGCACCTGGCCCTGCGCGCGCTCGAGCAGGCGCTGCGGCGCCGCTGCCCCGAGGCCGGCCTCTTGCACCACACCGACCAGGGCAGCCCGTATGCTAGCGAGGACTACCAGCGGGTGCTCGCTGCGCACGGGATCACCTGCAGCATGAGCCGGCGAGGCAACGCTCACGACAACGCCGCAATGGAGAGCTGGTTCTCTACGATGACCTTCGAGCTCGGAGACCGCTTCGAGAACAACCCGGAGGCGAAGGTGAAGCTGTTCGACTACATCGAGGTGTTCTACAACCAGGAGCGCAGGCACTCGACACTCGGGTACTTGAGCCCAGGCGAGTTCGAGAGGGCAGCGCGAATGAGGCAGGCAGCGTAGTCAAACCTGTCCACCGAATCGGGGCAAGCTCAGCATCGTAAGGTCCGACCCTTTGTCGCACGGAGAGGCGCAGTCTTCCACGCGCACAGGAACAGGGTCGAGTCTCGAATCGTGCTTAGCGCTCTCCGACCTTGGGCGGTTGAATGATCTTGCGCACTGGCGCATCGAACAGACGGGTGATTCATGCCGCGCCATTTTCCATTCGGGTGGACGCCTTTTCTCGCTGCGGCGATGATTGCGGCCGGTATCGCCACGCTGGGCGCAGTGCCGGCCCGGGCGCAGGATGACAACATCCCGCCCCCTCCGCCACCCCCCGGCGACGACGTGGCCGCTCCCGAGGACGTCCCGCCTCCCCAGACAGAGCCCCCCGCGCAGCCGCCCGACCAACAGACCTTCGAGCAGAGCCTCTCGCCTTACGGGCACTGGGTCGATACTCCTGAATATGGCCGCGTCTGGACTCCCGACGAGGGCGCAGACTGGCAGCCCTACACCGACGGGCAGTGGATCGACACCGACTACGGCTGGACCTTCGCGTCCACAGTGCCGTGGGGATGGGCGGTCTTCCACTATGGCCGCTGGGGCTTCGGGCCCGAGTTGGGCTGGTTCTGGGTACCTGGTTTCACCTGGGCACCCGCCTGGGTCGGCTGGCGGTCGTACTCCGGGTTCGCGTGCTGGTCGCCACTCGCGCCGCGCGGGTTCGTCCTCCACGGGCGCTGGCCTGGGTGGGTGGTGGTGGACCGGCAGCACTTCACCCGGCCTATCTCGCGGTTCGCGTTGCCTCGACACCAAGCGGGCTCCATCGCGCACGCGGCCAGCCCGGTGCGCGGGTTCGCTTCGATGCGAGCCGGCTGGGGGGCGGGGGCGGCGCGCGGAGGTGCCACTCCGCGGTCGGGCGGCAGTTACCGAGGCGGCTTCCGAAGCAGCGGCGGCAGCGCCTTCCGAAGCGGTGGCGGCTTCCGAAGCGGTGGCGGCAGCACCTTCCGAAGCGGTGGCGGCTTCCGAAGCAGCGGCGGCAGCGCCTTCCGAAGCGGTGGCGGCTTCCGAAGCAGCGGCGGCAGCGCCTTCCGAAGCGGTGGTGGCTTCCACGGTGGCGGAGCCTTCCACGGCGGCGGCTTCCACGCTTCCGGCCGCCGCTAAACGCCATCCCTCGTTCGCCACGTCTACAGACTCTACTCCGTCCGCAGACGCTACTCCAACGAGCGAGAGATGTCGGCCAAGAACGACGCGCCCGAGCCCCCCCGATTCGGTGGACGGGCTGTTTCGGCGTTCCGGATCTCGTCCTACTCCGCGTAGATTGCGGGCTACGGGTCCGAGAATCGTGGGTCGTTAGCAGCCCACTGGACGAGCCCTCCCGTCCGCCCCGCAACCCGATCACAGGAGGTCGCGCACCTGGGCCAGAGCGGTCCCCCGGTGTTCCGCTTGAAGATCATCTGGCCACGACTCCGTACCGCGTCCGGGTCGACGTCTCGTTCCCAAACCAATCTCAGCCGTCCTCTCGAATCGATGTCGCTCTCGCTCTTGGCGACGGACGCGCCATCGATCGCCACTTCAGCCTGTGCAAGAAACCCTTGCGGCGAGGGCTCGTCTCGAGGTGCTCGCTGAGCAACATGGCTGCTCTTGTAGATGCACCCGGTCGAGAAGTCGACCACGAGGCAGATGACTCCGGGGATGATTCCGGGAAGCAGCCACAAGAGGTCGACGATGAATGGGCCCGTGTCGATGGAACCGCCGGATCGGCCTTTTCGCTCCGGATAGAGGATGTATCCACACGATGCCGTCAGCAGAGCCATCGTCGCAGCACTTACTTTCAGGACGTCTCGTCGCGCGAGAACCATGGATCGCACGCTCGGAATCGAGTCGGCCATCTTCGAGCCTCAAGTAACTCCGGTCGACTTCGCCGGATCCCACACGAACTCCATCGGTAGCAAGGCGTAACACCTTTCTGCGTAGCGTGCCCGTGGCGCTCGTGGACCCTGGGGCACCTGGTTTCGGACGCGAGGGCCGTGGGTCCCCGCGCCCTCGCAAGAGGGCGCACTTTTGCCGAAACGCGATCCAGCGATCAGGTCGTGGTCCACCTGCGGTCCAAAATCGTCAGTGCGCGGCAGGAGCGACTTTCGCGCTTCCGAATTCCCGCGCAATTTCGCCGGGATAGTTGGTCGGGGAGACAGGATTTGAACCTGCGACCCCCTGGTCCCGAACTGGGATCGGGATGTTGGCAGGGGTTGCCACCGTTAGCACCGGTTCGGATCCCAGCGACAACAGGGCACTACGGCATCCAGCCGATCCAACCAATCCACTGGATGCCAACGCAAGTGAGTCAGGATTTGGTCCACCTGTGTCCCAAAACCTGCTCGCGGAGACGATCCAGCTACCGGGTCCCGCTCTCCCATTCCCCTCGCCGCCCAGTACGGAGGTCCCCTGAACGGTCCACGAAATCCACGAAACTCCGGTGCCGCCACGCCGCTCAAGCCGCCTGACGAAGCAGCTGCGGTTTGGTTCCCCGTCGCCGATCTCCTCCGCCAGAAGCCGGTCGATCTCCCCGCCCGGGATCGTCTACGAGCTCGGCCCGCACCGGCTGCTCTGCGGCGACAGCACGAACCCTGAGGCGGTCACAACGGCTCTGGGCGGCACCATGGCGGACATTCTCTGGACGGACGCACCCTACGGCGTTGCCTACCAAAGCCACATGGCCGAGGGCGGAACGGCGAGCCGCTTCCGAGCCATCGAGAACGATGACCTCGAGCCCGAGGCGCTTCGGGCCTTCCTGACCGTCTGCTTCACGAACGCTGCCGCCGGCATGCGCCCTGGCGGGGCCATCTACGCCTGCCACGCCAACCGGCGCCCCGGGATCGCCGCCGCCTTCGAGGCGGCCCTGCTCGCCGCCGGCTTCCACATGGCCGGCGTGCTGGTCTGGGTGAAGCCCGCGGCCACCATGGGGCTGGCAAGACTACCGGAACCGCTACGAGCCGATCCTCTACGGGTGGAAGAAGGGCGGCGATCGCCGCAAGGTGGAGGACAGGACCGAGACGACGGTGTGGGAGGTAGCCCGAGATTCTGCGGCGGCCTATGAACACCCAACGCAGAAACCCGTGGAGCTGGTCGCCAGGGCACTGCGCAACAGCACCGTCGCTGGCGAGACCGTGTTGGACCTCTTCGGCGGTAGCGGCAGCACGCTCATTGCCGCTGCTCGCCTTGGCCGCAAGGCCGTGCTGGTCGAGAAGGACCCCGGCTATTGCGACGTCATCCGGCAGCG
>Ga0137409_10007931_pt1 | contig 10869 bp, 9 predicted proteins | sample CZODoug1_16funga_FD_122059 | JGI IMG/M metagenome (GOLD analysis project Ga0137409, IMG submission 122059) | Vadose zone soil fungal communities from Angelo Coast Range Reserve, California, USA - CZODoug1_16fungal (Hybrid Assembly) | ecosystem: Environmental > Terrestrial > Soil > Vadose zone... | reverse complement strand
GGAACTGGCACGGTGAGCCCCGTTCTAGGCGTGGTTGTTGGACGGGTCCGGAATTAGGAGGACTTTGTAGCCTAAGAGCCGCTCAGCCTCCTCGATGCCGCCCTGCAGGTCGCCGACGGTGTTCATCTTGCCCAGGTCGACTCCGATGTTGACCAGGGTCTGGGCAATCTCGGCTGACAACCCGGTCACGATGACCGTGGCGCCCAAGAGCCGCGAGGCCTCCACGGTCTGGACCAGATGGTTCGCCACACTGGCGTCCATGGCCGGGACGCCCGTGATGTCGATCACGACGACCTTGGCGCGATTGGCGCGGATGCCGCGCAGCAGTTGCTCGGTCAGCTGCTTGGCGCGCTGCGGGTCGATCACGCCGATGATCGGCAGGATCAGCAGGCGCTCGCGCACCTGCAGCACCGGCGTCGACAATTCCCGAATCGCCTCCTGCTGCTCACGAATGATCCGCTCGCGTTCTCGCACGAAACCAACCGCGACCGTGTTTGCGATTCGGTTCGCGGCCGGCTCATAAGCGTCCAGAATGTGATTCAGTACCTTGAAGTCGGATTGATACTTCGCGAACAGCGAGCGCGCCAGAACATCGCGCAGCAGCAGCACGATGCCGACCACCTCATAGGTCTCCACGCCACGGGGGATGATGCGTTCGGAAAGATTCCGCGCGTACGCCTGAAGTGTCTCCAGAGTTCCAGTCGCCAGCGCCTCGACATAGTTGTCGTAGACCGATGTCGCCTCGGCGAAAATTTCCTCCTTCGACATCGCGACCAAGAGCTGGGTCTGAGTGATACGACGGGCCCATTCCTCCCGCAGCTCGGTCCGGTGCTCACGCAAATGCGCAACCAACTCGCGAAGCGCCGGCAGGGCCTCGCTGGCCGGTTTCGACAATACAGGCGTCGCCGCTTCGAACTGGGTCGTGGTCAATTTGGTAGGAGTGGCCATTAGAAATCCCCCGTTGCAAGAAGCTAAAGAGAAATACCAACTTGCGTCGTCGGTCCAACCGGCGCAACCGCGCAACGCCAACGGGATTCTAATTCCAGCGGCGAGTCTAGTTCCCGGTGGGACTCAGGGGCCGAATTCAGGTGTTTGCCTTGCCAGAATTGAAGGATCTCCCAAAGCAGGGCGTCCGGTGCTCTGGTCCAATTGCGTCAGACACGTGCGTGACGCCAAGACCGCTGCCGTCCGTCGACGATGTTTGGACGATGTTTGGCAAGGAGGTCCGCGAGGATCCCGGGGTGCGACGCGGTCGCTGCGATCGCTTGAACAACCACGGGCAGGCATTGTTGGAGGAGTGCCACTCTTTGTGGTTAGTGACAGTCAGGGCGGGCAGCGATTGTCTAAGAGCGGGATGACCAAGTTCTTGCATGGGAGATGCCCAAATGAGAATTGCAATCCGTCCTTCGGTTCATCATTTTCACGACCTCGCCGCCCATTTTCTCGCACTGTCGGCACCTGACCGGTACCTGCGCTTCGGATGGGAGATGAACGACGACGACGTCGTTGCTTATGTGGAAACCCTGATGCTCGCTCTCGACACCTCGTTCGTGGTTATCGAGCCAGCGCCGGACATCTCGGGCGTAGCTCATCTCGAAATGTTCGGGAACTGCGCAAACCTCGGTTTGAGCGTATCCACCAAATTGCGCGGTAATGGCATCGGAACCTTGTTGCTCAAGCGTGTTGGCCTACTCGCCAACGCATGCGGGGTCGGCACCTTGTTCGTGCGGCATCTGAACGCCAATGGGCCCTTGCGCCGCTTGGCAAGCCGCGTTGGCATGCGGGTGGCCTACGCACCCGGCGCCCAGTCATTGCGACTAGAACTACCCCCTTGGAACGAGAGCGTCGCCGAGCACCGCGAGGTGGGGGGAAGGATCACACTGGCTGACCATGAGTTGCGCCATCGCTGGCGCACGACGCAGCGTCTTCGATCGTCGGCCGTCGCCGCCGCAGAATCGCAACCCTGCTGAGCTCCGGGCCGACCACGTCGATTGCTCCTGAATGCGACCCCAGGACATGCGAGGCATTCGTATCTGATTGCCCTTGGCGTAGCGTGCGCGGCGATCAAAATTGCCTGAGCATCGTCCCGGCATCACTTACCTCAAACTTTCCCGCCGCCTCGCGATTCAACGCCTTGACGACACCGTCCACGACCAGCATCGAATAGCGGTCACTGCGGAGTCCCAATCCGCGAGCGGTGAGGTCCAGCTCAAGTCCCAGCTTCTTCGTGAACTCGGCGCTGCCGTCGGCCATCATGCGCACCTTGCCGGCGGTCTTCTGGTCACGGCCCCAAGCCCCCATGACGAACGGATCGTTGACGGAAACGCACCAAATTTCATCGACGCCCTTGGCCTTGAGTGCGTCAAAGTTCTGCAGGTAGCTGGGAACGTGCTTGGCAGAGCAGGTCGGCGTAAAAGCGCCGGGCAGACCGAAGATCACGATCTTCTTGCCCTGCACGAGATCGGACACCTTGAACGTGTTGGGGCCGGGCGAGCAGCCGGCTGTTTCGACCTCGATGTACTCCTGCAGTTGTCCTTCCGGTAGCTGGTCGCCGATTTTGATCGTCATTGTTTCTCCTTCGTAGAGTGATGGTGGTGCGGAATAGTTCGCTGCGCAACTCTCGGGGAATCGCGCTTCGAGCTGGTGCGTTGGCACAGAAGCGAGCGGTCAATCTCCCAGCGCCACACCCTCGCGCCGCGGGTCGGCCCCACCGGCCCAGGCGTTTTGTCCGTTGCGCAGTTGCACACGCACAATGCCCTGCAGGCCGCTCGTCATTGGCAGCACGGACACCGTATGGCCGCGTGCCTTCAGGCCGTCGATAACGCCCGCCGCTATCTCGCCGTCTTCGACTTCCGTGGGTCCATTGCGACTGCCGAAGTTAGGCAGAGAGATCGCTTGCTGGATATCGAGCTTCCAGTCAAGGACTCCGACGATCGTCTTGGCAACGTAGTTGATGATCATCGATCCTCCGGGCGAGCCCAAGGTGGCGACCAGCTGATGGGTCTGCCGGTCGAAGATCAAGGTCGGGGCCATCGATGAGCGCGGCCGCTTGCCGGGCTCGACGCGATTGGCCACCAGCGCGCCATCGGTCTTGAAGCCGCCTTGGCCGTCGCCCTCGCGCGGCAGGAATGAAAAGTCGGTCAGTTGATTGTTGAGCAGAAACCCGCGCACCATCATGCGCGCTCCGAACGCGTCTTCGATCGTGGTCGTCATCGACACCGCGTTGCCAAAATCATCGACCGCGGAAATGTGGGAGGTAGCGAGCCGCAGCGGCGAGAGATCGGGCGCCCAGGAGACATGGGCTGCCGCCGGCACGCCGGCGGCGGCGCGGCCCATGCTCCTGTCGGAGATCAGGCTAGCGCGTTGGGCGAGATAGGAGGAATTCGTCAGTGCGGCGACGTCGACCGGAACGAAGTCGCTATCGGCCACGTATTGCGCGCGATCGGCAAAGGCCAGGCGTCCGGCTTCGCTGAACAGATGCACAGCGTCCGTCTGCGGCTGCAACATGCCTTGCACCACAAGCGGTGGCACGACCGCGATATTGTGGAACGCACAGATGCCCAGCATCTGCGCGATGGCGATCCCGCCTGAGGACGGCGGCCCCATGCCGCACACGCGCCACTGTTTGTAGTCGCTGCAGACGGGCGGCCGTTCCTTTGCCTGATAGGCCGCGAGATCGCCCGCCGCGAGCCGTCCCGGATTAGTTGGATGATTGCGCACCAGCGCCACGACATCTGCGGCGATCGGCCCGCGATAAAACGCGTCAGCGCCGCCGCGCGCAATGGCGCGCAGGGTCGCTGCCAACTCCGGATTCCTGAGGATCGCGCCGGCTCGCTTCGGGGTGCCATCGCTGTTGTAGAAGTAAGCCGCGGCGGCAGGAGAATTCTGTGCCAGGCGTTGCTCGGCGCCCAAGAGCGCATGCAGGCGCGGGGACATGGCGAAGCCATCGGTCGCGAGCTTGATCGCCGGTTCGAACAACGCGGCCCACGGCATTTTTCCGTGCTGCTGGTGCGCCAATTCCAGCATGCGCAGCGCGCCCGGTGTGCCCACGCTGCGGCCACCGACCACTGCCTTGTAGAAGTCGATCGCCTTGCCTTGCGGGTCCAGGAACAATTCTTCGTCGGCGGCCATCGGCGCGGTTTCGCGGCCGTCATAGGACTGCACGATCGTGCCGTCCCAATGCAACATCAACGCGCCGCCGCCGATTCCGGAACTTTGTGGTTCGACCAGATTCAACACCATCTGCATCGCGATTGCGGCGTCAACGGCAGAGCCGCCCGCGCGCAGGATCGTGCGGCCTGCGTCGGCCGCGAGCGGATTGGCGGCGGCCGCCATGTGCCGGGTGGCGGTGGCGGCAGTGAGTCCGGCGCGGAATCCCGAAGCCGATTCGGGTTGCGACGGCGGCGCGGTCGGCGCGATGCGAGCCGTCGGACTGCACGCGGCCAACGCGAATGCGATGGCGCAAGCGCCTCGCGGCCAGTGGCGTTGCTTTGTGCTCATCGAGTCCTCCCGCGCGGCATTCGGCGCCTGCAGAGCAACGGCTGTCCGATTCCAGGTGATACGCAGGAGTAGAGCGATGGGCAATGTGAGCCTGCGAGCCAGAGGAGGGCGAGAAGTGCCGGCCAGGTGTGCGGTCAGGCCGACACCCGGTGACCGTTCAAGCGAACGCGCAGCCATTGCATGTGGCGAGGCGCCGGAGCGGAAACGATCCGAAGAATATCCGCGCACAGCAAGCATTCCGCGCCACGCTACTTGGGCTGCATCCGGATCGCACCATCAAGCCGGATCGTTTCGCCATTGAGCATTACGTTCTCGACGATGCTCTTGACCAGGGTCGCGTATTCAGCGGGCTGCCCGAAGCGCGCCGGAAACGGCACCATCTTGGCCAGCGCATCCTGCGCGTCGGCGGGCATGCTGAGCAGCATTGGTGTCGCAAAAAGACCGGGCGCGATCGTCATGCAGCGGATGCCGCTGCGCGCGAGATCGCGCGCAATCGGCAGCGTCATGGCGACAATGCCGCCCTTCGAGGCGGAATAAGCCGCCTGTCCGATCTGGCCATCGAACGCGGCGACCGACGCCGTGTTGATCACGACGCCGCGCTCGCCGTCGGCGGTCGCGTCCTGCGCGCTCATCGCTTCGGCCGCGAGTCGGATCATGTTGAAAGTACCGATCAGGTTGACGCGAACGACCTTGGTAAAGCTGTCGAGTTGATGTGCGCCATCCTTGCCGACCGTTTTCTCGCCAATCGCAATGCCGGCGCAATTGACGAGACCGCGCAGTGGCCCCAGCGCGCGCGCGGCCGCCAGCGCGGCCTTGCCATCGGTTTCGGATGCGACGTCGCAGGAAACGAAACGCGCGCCATCGCCCAGTTCGCGCGCGGCCGCAGTGCCGCGCTCGGCAGCGACATCGGCGATCACGACCTTGCCGCCATGGGCCACCAACATTGCCGATGTGGCGCCACCGAGGCCGGAAGCGCCGCCGGTGACAATGAATACGTTGTTCTTGATCTGCACAGCAGCTCCCCGAATCAAGGCGAAGAGCGTGATTCTAGGCAGCGGCCGCCCCTGCCTTCGTCTCTCGCTAGCAGCCGCGCACCGCGTGCGATCGAAGTACTTCGCGTTTCGTCGCAACTGCCCCACATCGAATCCCCGATGGCTGCCCCGCGCAGCGGGCCGGCGCGTCTCGCCCGATCGTTGGCGCGGCAGCCGCGAGATTTTCCTGCCTTTTCCTGTCCCTTTTCGAACGATTCCGGATCGATGTCCGCGGCGATAGTCGGAGCAAAGCTGCCATCGACACAGCTCCGGCCGCTGCGCTGAACGCCGCGCAGTCGCGTGCGGCGGCTGTGTTGGAACTCCGGCCTCGGAGCCAGCGAGAAAATTGCAGACAACTCCATCACATCGCACTAACATTTTCCGGCCGGATGCACCGATCGCGGCTACGATGGCGCGACGTCGACTCATGAATCTGTTCCTTCGCTGCACTTTGCTGGTCCTGCTGACGCTGGTCGGCACGAGCGCGCAATGCGCGGTCGTGAGGCTATCGCCGGACTTGCAAGCGGTGACCTGGATCGACAGCGACGGCACGCCGTTGCGACTCTCGCAGCTCGCCGGCCGCAAGGTCGTCCTGACGATGGCATATACGGCGTGCCGCCGCGTATGTGGCACGACCACGCTGGTGCTGCAGGAGATGCAGCGGCTGCTCGATGCGCGCGGCATCAACGCCGAATTCGTAGTCGTCAGCTATGACCCGAGCAATGACGCCCCCGCGGATTGGACTGACTTTCGCAAGCGGCGCGGCCTGACCCGCGCCAACTGGCACTTTCTGACCGGCGACGAGCGCACGACGCACACCATGGCGCGCGCGCTCGACCTGAATTTCTGGTCGTACCACGAGCATTTGGTGCACGATTTCCGGATCGTGCTGCTGGACGAGGCAGGGCGCGCCAGCGGCGAAATCGTCTGGGAGCAGATCAGCGAATTGCCCAGAGCGCTCGATGCGGCCCTGGCGGGCGCGCAGTAAGCGCGCGCGCCGCCGTAGTGTGCGCACAATGGGCACGCCGGCTAACGATCAATAGAAATTGCAGCGCGCGAACATCAACACCATGCCGCTCCACTCGCCGCTGGACGAGCGCTTTGTGCGCACGCGGACTACGGGCGCCTGGCAGGAACGCGCGTCAATTCCCATGCCGTTGAGCCAGTTGCGCAACGCGTCCGAGCGAAACGCCAACGCATAACTCGGTCGCCGGTATTGACCGAGGATCTGATCGGCCGGCAACTCGAGCAGCGCTGCCCGCGGCATCGGCGGGGTGCTCCAACGCGAATTGCGTGCGGGCGTCTCGGACTTCTGCGGCAGATCAGTCCCGCTGTTGTCGCCGCCGCCCGTCGAGAACGCGGCACGATTGGCCGAGGCGGTTGAAAGAGACCACGGTGCGGAGACTGGATATGTCGGCGGATCATCGGCCGCAGCCATTGCACCGCCGCCGGCCAGGCCAAGCGTGGCATTGGCAGAGACGGCAATGAGGGAGCGGCGGATCGACAACACGCCGGACTCGGACGAATCGAATGAGCAGGACGATCACTATCGCTCGCAGCAGGTATGCGCTCAATCATGAAAAAGCATGGGAAATACCTGACTGGCGGTGGGTTTGGGCCAGGCGCCAAGGCACTGCGGGCTGGCCTGAATGTCGGCCGCCAGCAGCAGCCAACTTGCCGGGGTGACGGAGAATCTTTGAGCGACCGGCGAAGCCGGTCCTTCGGTGCCGATCGAAGGGCGCAGTTCACTCTCATGCAGCGTCATTTCAATCGGTGCGGGTCAATCGCTCGCCGGCAAAGTGGTCGCGCCGGCTCCGAGCTCCCGCTGCATGAACACGGTGTCCACCCAGCGCCCGAACTTGAAGCCGGTGCCAACGAAGATCGCCATGCGTTCAAAGCCGCAGGCGCGGTGCAGGCGAATTGACGCAGCGTTGCCGGAGTCGCCGATCACAGCGAGCATCTGACGATAGTCGCGTGCGGCGCACTCGTTGATCAGCAGCAACAGCAGTGTCTTGCCCAGGCCCCGGCCGCGCGCATTGGCCGCGATGTAGATGGAGTCCTCCACGGTGTGGCGGTACGCAGGCCGGGCGCGAAATGGGCTAGCGTAGGCGTAGCCCAGGACCGTTCCGCCGGCAACTCCGACCAGATACGGATAGCCGCCGCCGGTGATGTTGGCGAACCGGTTTCTGAATTCAGATTCGCTCGGCGCCTCGGTTTCGAAGCTGGCAAGCCCTGTGCGCACGTGGTACGCATAGATGGCCGCGCACGCGGGCAGATCGGCCAGCGTTGCCGCGCGAAGCAGGATCGTTTCCATGGCGAAATAAACGGGCGATAGCTCTTGCAAGCATCGCCCGTGCCAGTTTTTTCAGCTCACCTATCGTCGCGTCCCCGACGTATCGGGAGCCGCGAGGCGTGCGCCGCTTCGCTCGCCAAAATCCCCCTTATTGTGCGATCACTTCAACGCGGCGCGCCTCACGCGGGTCCGCTTCGCCAACCGTCTGCTGCGGCTTATCGAGTATCAGGCGATCGGCGGCGATACCGGCGGCTTGCAAGGCATCGCGCACACCCAGCGCGCGTTGCCTGGCGAGCGCCGCGTTTTGCGCCGGATCGCCGCTGGCGTCGAGAAAGCCGGAGATCTTGAGTTTGGTCGCGGCTGTCTGCTTGGCGCCGTCGGCAAGCATCGTGATCAACGGCGCGGCCTCGGCTGCGAGTTCGGCGTTGCCGGCTTCGAAGTAGAGGCGCGCCGACCCGGCGGGCAGCGGCGCCAGCGCTGCCGCCTGCACTTGCGCCGAAATAGCGGCGGCGACATGCGGCAGTTTGTCGCTCCACACCATGGCGATGATCGGCACGATCAGCAGCGCGACCAGGTTGATGATCTTGATCAGTGGATTGACCGCGGGGCCGGCGGTGTCTTTGTAGGGGTCACCGACCGTGTCGCCGGTGACCGCGGCCTTGTGCGCGTCCGATCCCTTGCCCCCGTGGTGGCCTTCCTCGATGTACTTCTTGGCGTTGTCCCATGCGCCGCCGCCGGTGGTCATCGAAATGGCGACGAAGAGCCCCGTGACGATTGTGCCCATCAGCAAGCCGCCGAGCGCCGCGGGTCCGAGCACGAGGCCGATCACAATTGGGACGAACACTGGCAACAGAGACGGAATCATCATTTCCTTGATCGCCGCGGTGGTCAGCATGTCAACGGCGCGACCGTATTCGGGCTTGCCAGTGCCTTCCATGATGCCGGCGATCTCGCGAAACTGCCGCCGTACTTCTTCGACCACGCTGCTGGCGGCGCGGCCGACGGCTTCCATAGCCATCGCGCCGAAGAGGAATGGAACCAAGCCGCCGATGAACAGGCCAACGATTACTTTCGGATCCGACAGGTCGAAGGTCACCGCAAGGCCTGCGCTCTTCAACTCGGCGGTGTAGTCGGCGAAGAGCACAAGCGCTGCCAAGCCCGCCGAGCCGATGGCGTAGCCCTTGGTAACGGCCTTGGTGGTGTTGCCGACCGCGTCGAGCGGATCGGTGATGTTGCGCACGGCTTTTGGCATCTCGGACATTTCGGCGATGCCGCCAGCGTTGTCAGTGATCGGGCCATAGGCATCGAGTGCGACGATGATGCCGGTCATCGACAGCATTGCGGTGGCGGAGATTGCGATGCCGTACAGCCCGGCGTTGATATTGCCGGCGTTGCCCCCGGCAATCCAGAATGAAGCGAGAATCGCCGCGCTCACCGCCAGGACCGGCAAGGCACACGCCTTCATCGACACGGCGATGCCGGCAATGATGTTGGTGGCGTGCCCGGTCGTTGACGCCTGCGCGACATAGCGGACCGCCTTGTACTGCGTGCTGGTGTAGTACTCGGTGACCCACATCAGGGTGCCGGTCAGCACGATGCCGATCGCCGCGGCAAACCACAGGCGCAGCGGCGTCAATGCGCCGGCGGACGCCTGTGCCACGTCAGCCATCACCCATTGCGTGACGAACCAGAACGCGATCAGGCTCAACGCTCCGGCGACGATCACGCCACGGTACAGCGCGTGCATGATCTTGCCGCCCTCGGTGGTCTTCACAAAGAAGCATCCAATGATCGATGCGATGATCGACACGCCGCCCAACGTCAACGGATAGATCACGGCGGCCTCGGCCGCCGCGCCAGTGAACGCAAGCGCGCCCACCAGCATCGTCGCCACCACGGTCACGGCGAAAGTTTCGAACAGGTCGGCCGCCATGCCGGCGCAATCGCCGACGTTGTCGCCAACGTTGTCGGCGATCACCGCCGGGTTGCGCGGATCATCTTCGGGAATTCCTGCTTCCACCTTGCCGACGAGATCGGCACCGACGTCCGCGCCTTTGGTGAAGATACCGCCGCCCAGCCGCGCGAAAATCGAGATTAGCGATGAGCCGAAGGCAAGCCCGATCATCGGGTGCAGCAACTCGCGCAAATTGGCGCCGTGACCGCTGCCCTTGAGCACCGCGAAGAAACCCGCGACTCCGAGCAGCCCGAGCCCTACGACCAACATGCCGGTGATGGCGCCGCCGCGAAACGCGATGTTCAGCGCGGCATTGAGACCTTCGGTGGCCGCCTGCGCGGTGCGCACATTGGCGCGCACCGAAACGTTCATGCCGATGTAGCCCGCGGCCCCGGAAAGAATCGCGCCGAGCGCAAAGCCGATCGCGCTAGTCCAACCCAAGCCGGGCGCGACCCCGATGACGATGAACAGCACGACGCCGACCATGCCGATCGTGCGGTACTGGCGATTTAGATAAGCCTGCGCACCGGTCTGGATCGCAGCCGCGATTTCCTGCATGCGCGCATTGCCGGCCGGCTGCTTCAGGATCCATGAAGTCGAAAGCCCGCCGTAAATCACGGCCGCCAGGCCGCAGACCAGCGCGAGCAGCACTCCCGTTGCCATGAGACTCCCCTTTGCTTGAGACGAAAAAGATACGGTGCGAAAAGAATCGGTGCGAAAAATTCAGTGCGCCAACGCCCCAGCGCCTCGGCGCGTGATGGCCGACGACGCGCGGTCCGATCTAGGACAGTGCGTCAAATGCGCGTTGGCGGACTTCGTCGACTGAGCCCGTGCCGCACACATTGCGGTATTTGGGAGCGAGCGGATCGGAGCTCGCCGCCCAGCGCGAGTAGTAATCGACCAGCACGCGCGTCTGCGCGTGGTACACCTCGAGCCGCTTGCGCACGACGTCCTCGCGATCGTCGTCGCGCTGGATCAATGGCTCGCCGGTTGCGTCATCCTTGCCCGCGATCTTCGGCGGATTGAACTTTATGTGGTAGGTGCGGCCGCTGGGAAGATGAACGCGGCGTCCGCTCATGCGCTCGATGATG
>Ga0137409_10007929_pt1 | contig 10870 bp, 12 predicted proteins | sample CZODoug1_16funga_FD_122059 | JGI IMG/M metagenome (GOLD analysis project Ga0137409, IMG submission 122059) | Vadose zone soil fungal communities from Angelo Coast Range Reserve, California, USA - CZODoug1_16fungal (Hybrid Assembly) | ecosystem: Environmental > Terrestrial > Soil > Vadose zone... | reverse complement strand
GTCGCCCCTTTTCGGCTACGCTACGCGGCTCCGGAGCCGCTCCCCGTGAAGAAGAGCACCTTTCCGACGCCGCAGGACGCGGAAGCCGCTTTCTATGAAGCGTTCGAAGCGGCCGACCTCGAGGCCATGATGGAGGTGTGGGCCGAGGACGAGGAGATTGTTTGCGTGCATCCGGGAGGCCCGAGGCTCGCGGGCTTCGAGCAGATCCGAGCCAGTTGGGGGCAGATTTTCGGTGCCGGGCAGCGAATCAAAGTGCACCTGTCCGATCAGGTTGTGCTGGCGGGGATGATGCTCACAATCCACAGCGTGCACGAGAATTTCCTGGTGCAAGGGGAATCGCGCCCGCGCACACCGATCACGGCGACCAATGTCTATCTCCGCACCGGGAAGGGCTGGAGGATGATCCTGCACCACGGGTCTTCCGCGCCGGCCGAGGCTCGTCCGCTCGCCGCCGAGTCGCCGAAAATCCTTCATTGAGCACGAGCATCCCCTACCGAGCCCCGTGGTGGCTGCCCGGCGGGCACGCGCAAACCCTGTACGGGGTCCTGTTCGCCCACGCGAAAATCGGGTGGAACAGGGAGCGCTGGGAGACGCCGGACGGAGATTTCATCGACGTCGACCGCCTTCCGGGTGCTCCGGACGCTCCGCTCGTCGCTCTTTTCCACGGTCTGGAGGGAAGCTCGCGCAGCCACTATGCCGGGGCGTTTGCACGCGAGCTCGGCCGGCGCGGTTGGAGGGGCGCGGTCGTGCATTTTCGCGGCTGCTCCGGTGAGCCGAACAGACTGCCGCGCGCGTATCACTCCGGTGACGCCGAGGAGATACGCTGGGTTCTCCGGCGTCTGAGCGCCGAGTCGCGCGCTACACCGCTCTTCGCAGCCGGTGTCTCGCTCGGCGGCAACGCCCTGCTCAAATGGCTTGGGGAAGATGCCAATGCATCGAACGTCGTTCTGGCCGCCGCGGCCGTCTCGGCTCCCGTCGATCTCATGGCCGCGGGCGATGCGCTCGGGCGCGGATTCAACCTCGTCTACACGCGCGCGTTTCTCGCGACGATGAGAACCAGGGCGGAGGAAAAGCTCGCACGCTTCCCGGGCCTGTTCGACGGGAAGGCGATGCGGCGCGCGCGCACGTTGCGCGAGTTCGACGACGTGGTAACGGCACCCCTGCACGGATTCCGTGATACGGACGACTACTGGACGCGCGCGAGCTCGAAGCCGCTGCTGGCGCGCATCCGGGTGCCCACCCTCTTGATCAACGCCCGGAACGACCCGTTTCTCCCCGGGACGGCCCTCCCGGAACGCTCCGGAGTGTCCGACGCCGTGCAACTCGAGTTTCCCGACGAGGGCGGGCACGCCGCGTTCGTCGGCGCTCCGTTTCCGGGCAACATCGACTGGATGCCGCGGCGGGTCACGGGATTCTTCGAGGAAGCGATGTCTGCACGCAAGGCTGGATCGAATGCGCACGTGGATGGGATAATCCCGCACTGAGGCAGCGCCCCAGAATGAACGTCCCTCCCCAGGAAATCTTCAAGGCGTACGACATCCGCGGCGTTGTCGGCAAGTCGCTCACCCTCGAGGGCGTGCGACTGATCGGCCAGGCCCTGGGCAGCGAGCTCCTCGATCGCAAGTCGGGGTCCGCCAGGCCGGAAATCGCCGTCGGGAGGGACGGGCGGCTCTCGGGTCCCGACCTTGCCGGTGCGCTGACGGAAGGCATCTGCGCGAGCGGCGTGGACGTCGCAGACATCGGCATGTTCGCGACCCCGATCGCCTATTTCGCGGCGCACGAGCTGGGCTGCGGCAGCGCAGTCTCCGTCACCGGCAGCCACAATCCGCCCGAATACAACGGGCTGAAGATGGTGCTTGCGGGAACGACACTCGCAGGAGATGACGTCCAGCGCCTGCGCCAGCGGATCGCTTCGAGCGATCTCGCCCGGGGCAATGGGCGGCGCCGTAGCGCCGATATCCGCGAAGCCTATCTGAAGCGAATCACCTCGGACGTCCGCCTGTCGCGTCCGATGAAGATCGCGATCGATTGCGGCAACGGCGTCGCCGGCGCGACCGCTGGCGATCTGTTCCGGCGCCTGGGCTGCGAGGTGCTCGAGCTCTATTGCGACGTCGACGGGCGTTTTCCCAATCACCATCCCGATCCATCCCATCCCGAGAACCTGAAGGATCTGATCGCGCTGGTGCGAAAGGAAAGGGCCGAGATCGGAATCGCATTCGACGGCGACGGCGACCGTCTCGGCGTGGTCACCGCCCAGGGGCAGATCATCTTCCCGGACCGGCAGCTGATGCTGTTCGCAAAAGACGTGCTGTCGCGCCAGCCGGGCGCGGAGATCATCTACGACATCAAGAGCACCCGCAATCTCGCTCCCTGGATCCGCAAGTACGGCGGCGTTCCCAGCCTGTGGAAGACCGGCCACTCGCTGATCAAGGCGCGGATGCGCGAGCGGGGCGCCGCGCTCGCCGGTGAAATGAGCGGCCATACGTTCTTCGTGGAACGCTGGTACGGGTTCGACGACGCTCAATACGCTGGCGCGCGCCTGCTGGAGATCCTCAGCAAGACCGCCGACGCAACGGCGACGCTCACGGCGCTGCCCGATTCGATCAGCACGCCGGAGCTGCATCTGCCTCTGAGCGAAGGCGAGCCGCACCGCCTGATCGGCGTGCTGCAGGAGAAAGCGGCATTTCCGGGCGCGACCGAGATAATCCGGCTCGATGGCCTGCGCGTCGAGTACCCGGACGGTTTCGGTCTGGCGCGCGCATCGAACACCACGCCGGTGATCGTCCTCCGCTTCGAGGCGGACGAGCAAGCGGGGCTCGACCGCATCAAGGCGGAATTCCGGCGCGTGCTGCTCTCCGTCAAGCCCGACGCCAAGCTGCCCTTCTAGCCGCGATCGGAATTTCGCAGAAAACCGGGGAGGCGCCTTGACGCGTGTACCACTGATCGAAGAGAACACTCATCCGGAGCTGGCCGGGTTGATCGCCACGATCAAGTCCGAGCGCAGCGGGAAGCTGCTGCATCTCTATCAGGCGCTGCTCAACAGCCCGCCGCTGGCGGAAGGCTGGCTCAAGCTTTTCACCGCGATCCGCCAGAAGACCAAGCTCGGCGGCCGCTACCGCGAGCTCGCCATCCTGCGCGTGGCCCTTCTCAACGGCGCCAATTACGAGTACCGCGCGCACCTGCCGTTCGCGCTTCAGGAGGGAATGAGCCAGGAGCAGATCGACGCAATACCCGGGTGGCAGCTCTCTCGCGCGTTCGATGACCGCGAGCGCACGGTGCTCGCCTACACCGACTGCATGACTCGCGGGATACGGGTGCCCGACGTTGTCTTCTCGGAGGTGCGGCGCAGCTTCGACAATCGGGAGATCGTGGAGCTCACCGCAACCATCGCGGGCTACAACCTCGTATCACGCTTCCTCGTCGCGATGGAGCTCGAATAGGGCTCACGCGAAATTCGGCGGGAACAGGTCCAGGCGGTCGGTGAAGATCGCGTCCACGCCCCAGGAAAACAGGCGCCGCGCCAGATCCGCTTCGTTGACCGTGTAGCACAACAACCCGAACCCGGCGCTCTTGATCTCGTAGGCCTGTGCCTTGGTCAGGTAGGCGCAATTGCAATGCACGGACACGCAGCCGAGTTCCCGGGCCGCTTCGCGCCATCCCGGTTCGATGCGGTCCGTGAGGAAGCCGCGCTCGAACTCCGGCACGACGGCGCCCGCCACCTCGATACAGGTTCTCTGAAATGAGGAGAGGAGCGGCTTGCGCGCTGCGCTGGCCCACAGAGTTCCGACGAGCTCGCACGCGATCTGCGCTGTCTCGCGCTCGAATCCGGCCGCGGGCTTGATCTCGACGTTCGCCCACAAGCCCAGCTCGGCGCAAAGCTTTCCGGCCTGCTCGAATGTCGGCAAGCGCTCGCCGCGGTACCGGGGACCGAACCAGGCGCCCGCGTCGAGAGCGGCCAGCCCGGCGTAAGGGGTCGCGCTGACGCTGCCGCTGCCGTTCGTGGTCCGCTCCAGAGTCTCGTCGTGGATCAGCACCGGGACTTTGTCCGCCGACAGCATCACGTCGAACTCGACTGCGCCCAATCCCGATTCGGAAGCCTTGCGGATGCCAGCCAGCGTGTTCTCCGGGGCCAGCGTGCCGCCGCCGCGATGGCCGATGATGCGCGGGTGAGGCCAGGGTCGATGCATTTCGCCGGCTCCTGCCTGGGGTGCAGGCATTATAGACAGGCCAGCCGCCGGGGACTGCGCGAAAGACGGGCAAAAAAAAACGGGGGAAGGGAGGGTTTCCCCCGTTTAGCCGCCGTTTGCTGGGCCGGCGGGCAACTTTTGGGCGCCCGGAGCGAATCCGCCGAGCGCCCGACGTTCAACTATGACGGCATCATATCATCCGGGCCCTTGGGGGGACAAGATCGAGCGTCCTGCAGTCCGATGGATTTCCGAGTTTTCGTGTGCACAATCTAACGAAGAAGAAATTCGATGGGCCTTGCTCGTGACTTTTTCACGACTCCGAGGCGACGCGTCCGCGAATCGCATTGCCGCGATCGCGCCGCGCCCGTGCAAACGTGAGCGCTTTCGCGATGCTAGTATTGCCCGGTTTCTTTCGGTGACCTCGCGCATGAGCGCCGCCTCCTTTTCGTTGCTCCGTATCCTGGCCGACGGCGAAGTTCACAACGCCGAGCGAATCGGCCGGGCCTTGGGCCTTTCCAGAATCGAGATCGAGGACCTCGGGCGGGACCTCGAAACCCTTGGGCTGGGCCTGCACAAGCCCGGCGGCACGGGTTATTGTCTCGAGGCCCCGATCGATCTGTACGATGTGAACCTTCTGACGGAGCAGGTGAACACGGTAGCCCCGGGTCTCCGGCTCGAGATCCTCGACGAATGCGTCTCCACGAACACGGAGCTCGCGATACGTGCCAGGGCCGGGGCCGAGCACGGCACGGTGGTGGTTTGCGAGCATCAGAGCGCCGGACGCGGCAGACGTGGAAATGCCTGGGTCTCGGCGATTGGAGGCAGCGTCACCTTTTCCATACTGTGGCGATTTTCACTGGGGCCTGGACGACTTGCGGGACTCAGCCTGGCCGTCGTGGTAGCGGCGGCGAAGGCGCTCGAGAAACTGGGCATAGGCGGTATCGCGGTCAAATGGCCGAACGACCTGTTCCGCGGCGATCGCAAGCTTGGAGGGATCCTGATCGAGACCACCGGCGATGCGGCTGGAGCGACAGCGGCCGTCATCGGCATCGGCGTCAACATGCGCCTGCGGCCCGCGGAGCGCGAGCGTATTGGACGGCCGGCCGCCGACATAGCATCGAGCGCCGGTGTGATACCGTCGCGCACCGCTGTGCTGGTCGGATTGCTTGAATCCGTTGCCGCCTCGCTCGAGTTGTTCTCGGGCGAAGGGTTCGCACCGTTCCGGGAGGCCTGGCTCTCGCGGCACGCATGGCAGGGCAGGCAGGTGGTGCTTTCGCTGGCCGAGAACCGCGTGGCCGAAGGGAGGGTGGTCGGGGTCGCCGACGACGGTGCCCTGGAGCTCACCTCCGCGCAGGGGATAAAGCGGTTTCACGCCGGTGAGCTCTCGCTCAGCCTGGAATAGCGCCCGGATGATACTCGCGGTCGACTGCGGCAATTCGCGGCTGAAATGGGGGCTCCATGACCAGGGCGTCTGGATCAGGATCGGGACCGTTCCGCTGTCCGAGCTCGCGGCCCTGAAGAGGACATGGAAGAAAATTCCTTCGCCCGACAGGATCGTCGTCGCGAACGTCGCGGGGCCATCTGCGCGAAGGCGCCTCGAGGATATGCTTTCGCGCATGGGGAAACGCCCGATCTGGGTCACAGCGAAGCGGCGTCAATGCGGCGTTACCAATGGATACGGAAAGCCATCGCAGTTGGGCGCCGACCGCTGGGCAGCGCTGATCGGGGCCTGGTCGATCCTTCACGGACCGTCCCTGGTGGTCGCTGCGGGCACCGCGACCACCGTCGACGTGCTCCGGAGCGACGGAACCTTCGCCGGAGGCATGATCCTTCCGGGTCTTGATCTCATGAAGCGATCGCTTGCGCACAACACCGCGGGGCTTCCCCTCGCGCGCGGGCGCTTTTCCAACGCGCCGCGGAACACCGGGGATGCGATCGAATCCGGTTGCCTGCTCGCACAGGCCGGTGCGATAGAGCGGGCTTTCGCCGCGATGGAGCCGGGTGCGGCGTGCGTGCTCGCGGGTGGCGCAGCGGCGCGAATCGCGCCGCACCTCGGCATTCCCGTGCGAATCGCGGACAGTCTCGTGCTCGACGGCCTGGTACAGATAGCCCGGGAGTCGCCCTGAGCGGTGCGCGCAACCCATGAGGATCGTCTTCTTCCTGCTGCTGCTCGCCAACCTCGCGTTTTTCGCCTGGACGTATCTGCTTGCGGGCCGCCCATCCGATGAGCCGCAGCTCATGGAGCAGCAGCTCAATCCGCAGGAGATCCGGCTGCTGAGCGCCGAACAGCTCGCCAAGCTCGCGGCAGAGCGCGCCAAGCAGGCCGCCGAGCGTCCCAAGGCACCGCCTCGAGCGCCCGTCGTCGCTTGCGTGGAGATCGGCTCGTTCAGCCTGGGAGAGGCGGTGCGCGTACAGCAGGCGCTCGAGCCGCTGGGTCTGGGTGCAAGGCTCACCCAGCGCCGTGTCGAGGAAGTCGCCAGCTACTGGGTGTTCATGCCGCCGCTGCGCAATCGCCCAGCCGCAAATCTGAAAGCCGCTGAGCTCAAGAAACTCGGCGTCGAGGACTTCTTCATCGTCCAAGAGGATCCGAAGTTCCGGTTCGCGATCTCTCTGGGTGTGTTCAAGACCGAGGAAGCGGCGCAGTCGCGGCTGGCGCAGTTGCGAACCATCGGAGTGCGTACCGCCCGCGTCGGCCCTAGGGAGGCCTCGGTACAGAAGGTCTATTTCGCTGTCCGTGAAGTACCCGATGCGCTCTTCGCGAGGTTGAACGATCTGCGTCGGAGTTTCGGCGCCGACCTCAAGGACTGTCCCGCGGACGAGAGGCGCACGGGAGGCTGAGCTCGCCGGGCGCGCGTCAGGTGCGTCGGATTTTCTCGAGGAGGGTCGTGGTCGAGAGCTGGTGCCTGAACGGGATGGAGTACACGCTTCCGCCCCAGGCCCGCACCTCGGCCGCACCGACGATCGCTTCGGTCTTCCAGTCGCCGCCTTTCACCAGCACGTCGGGCCGGCACGCGCGTATCAATTCGAGCGGTGTGTCCTCGTCGAACCAGGTCACCAGCTGGACCGACTCGAGTGCAGCGAGCAAGGCGACGCGATCAGCGAGACGGTTGACCGGCCGGTCCTCGCCCTTGCCCAGGCGCTTCGCCGAGGCATCGCTGTTGAGCGCGACCAGGAGGGTCGCGCCGAGGGCACGCGCTTCGGCGAGATAGGTGGCGTGCCCGCGATGAAGGATGTCGAAAACGCCGTTGGTGAACACTAGCGGTCGCGCGCAGGACCGAACCCGCGCCGACAGATCCTGAGGCGGGCAGACCTTCGATTCGAAAACAGGCGGCGTCGGCAGGGAAGGAGAACCCGCGCCGTGACGGAGCGTGGCCATGCGGATATCTTACCCGATGACTTTGACAGAACGACCTCCCGGCGGTAACTTTAGCGCCTCACTCGGGTCCGGAGCCATCGCATGCGCATTCTGCTCGGATTTCTGCTCGGTATTTCGGCCTGCGCCCCCGCCGTGGCTGCGTGCCCGGCGTTGCTCGAGTATACGTTTCCCAGCCTGACCGATCAGCCCACCCCGCTGTGCCAATTCGAGGGCAAGGTTCTTCTCGTCGTCAACACGGCGAGCGAATGCGGGTACACGCCGCAGTACCAGGGGCTCGAAGCGCTTTATCGTCGCTATCGCGACAAGGGACTGGTCGTGCTGGGCTTCCCGGCGAACGACTTCGGTGCACAAGAGCCGGGTAACAACGGCGAGATCGCCAAGTTCTGCGAGGTCAACTACGGTGTGAGCTTTCCGATGTTCGCGAAATCGGGTGTTTCGGCAGGCAATGCCAACTCTTTTTACGCTTCCCTTGCGAAGAGGACCGGTGAGCGGCCGCACTGGAACTTCCACAAATACCTGATCGATCGGTCAGGCGAGATGGTGCTGTCGTTCGAGAGCGCGGTCGAGCCGGGCGACCGCAAGCTGGTCGGCGAAATCGAGCGGTTGCTAGCGGGGCCGGCGCGCAGGCCGTAGCGTCCGCGCCGCGGGCTACTTCTTCGCGGACGGCGTGATGTACTCGAAAACGCGCACCACTTTCTGCACTCCGGCGGTGCCGCGCGCAATCTCTGTCGCCGCATCGGCCTCTTCGCGCGTCACCAGGCCGAGCAGATACACGACGCTCGCCTCGGTCACCACCTTGATGTCGGTCGGCTTGAACTTCTCGTTTCCCAGGAAGTTGCCCTTGACCTTGCTGGTGATGTACGCGTCGTTGCTGCGCGAGGCGGCCGAGCTCGTCCCCGCGATCTGCAGCTCGTTGACGACGGTCTTCACGTTCGGAACTTCGGTGACGGCCTTCTCCGCGTCGACCTTTGCCTGAGCCGTCGGAACTTCACCCGTCAGCAGCACCGTGTAGTTGTAGCTGGTTACGTTGATGTGGCCCTGTCCCTTGAGCGCATCGTCGATTCGGCTGCCGGCCGAGAATTCGATCCGCTGATCGCTGAACATGACCTCCGCCTGGCGCCGGTCGGCGGCCATCATCACCCCCGCTGCGACGCCGCCGACGATCAGGGCTTCCGCGCAGGCCTGGAGCGTCGCCGCGGAAACGAGTACCAAGGCGATTGCGGCCCAAGGCCGCAACCTCACTCGGCCCCCAGAAGCATGGAGTCGATGCCGTCGCACAGGCAATGAAGGGTGAGCAGATGCACTTCCTGTATGCGTGCCGTCTGCGAGTGGGGAACGCATATGTGAACGTCCTCGGGCGCGAGGAGCTTGCCGATCTCGCCGCCCCCGCGTCCGGTGAGGGCGACCACGCGCATCTCGTGCTCGTGGGCCGTCGCGAGTGCCCGCTTCACGTTTTTCGAATTGCCGCTCGTGGAGATGGCGAAGAGCACGTCTCCCGGCTGGCCGAGCGCGCTCACCTGCTTGGAGAACACCTGGTCGTAGTCGTAATCGTTCGCGATCGACGTCAAGGTGGAGGTGTCGGTCGTCAACGAGATCGCGGCGAGAGGAGGGCGCTCGCGCTCGAAGCGGTTGAGCAGCTCGGCGGAAAAGTGCTGGGCGTCGGCGGCAGAGCCGCCGTTCCCGCAAGCGAGAATCTTGCCGTTGGCAAGAAGGGTCTTCACCATGATCTCGATCGCGTGGGCTATGGGCTCGGCCAGAACCTCGTGCGCCTTCAGCTTGAGCTGAGCGCTGTCGTTGAACTGGCGGCGAATGCGCTCGAGCAGGTCCACGCTGCCTTCCGGGGGGCGAGGTATGGCGGGCTTCATGCGGGGACCATTTTACCGCAAGCCTTCGGGTGTCCTCATGCGGAAAATGCGTCGCGAATCCATTCGATCCGCGGGGGTTCGATGCGCTCGAGCAGGACGACGTCGAACCTGCAGGGCGCTTCCTTTCCGCGCGCCAGGTAGTGGCGCGCGGTGGCTATGATTCGCGCCTGTTTGCGCCTGTCCACGCTGTACGCCGCGCCGCCGAAGGTCCTCGACTGCCGCAGCCTGACCTCCGCGAACACCAAGGTATCACGGTCCCGCAGGATGAGATCGATCTCGCCCCAGCGGCACCGGTAGCGGCTCTCGATCAGAGCGAGCCCCTTGTCCTGCAGATACGCCGCAGCGATCTGCTCGGCGCGATCGCCGGCCTTCATTTTGTCCCGTCCAGCGAAACACCGACTCCGTCCCGGAAGATCGCCTGGACCGGGTCGCGCTGGAGCGAGCTGCCACCGCGGTAGGAGACTTTTCCGGTGACCCCATCGAGGTTGATGGTCTGCTGCCCGCCGAGCAGCTGGCCTGCTATGCGGCAGGAATCGATGCCCAGCGCGTAGAACCGCTGAAGCTCTGTGGAAAGTCCCTCCAGGCGGGGATAGACCATCACCGCCGCGTGATCGGGCTGTACCAGCCAGGGCATGTCGACGAAGCGAATGCCGTTGAGATCGCTGTTGGCGAGGGGATCGTTCTTGCCGTCGTTGATCTGGGAAGTCGCGAACACCGGGATCTGATTGTTCAGGTAGGGACGCACCGTCCGCGCCTGCTCGGCCTCCGCAGCGAGAAAGATGAGCTGCGCCTGCGAGTCAGCCAGTCCCCGCCGCATGTCGACCAGGTCGCCGCGCGGTCCGAATTCCCGGACATCGCTGATCTTTCCGCCCAGCGAAAACCATTCATCGGCAAAAGCGCGCGCGACCCTCTTTGCGAACACACTCGACGCCTCTACTACGACTCCCTCGCGCAAGCCCCGCGCATAGGCGGTACGCGCGACCGTGCGGGCTTCGGATTCCGCGGACAGCCCGAACGTATACAGGCGAGGCGGCAGCGGAGAGTCTCCGTCAGCGACGTTGAGAGCGAGCGTCACGACCGTGATATGACCCGCGGTCGCGAGCGCGGTGACCCCGGAGCGCGTCAGGGGCCCGACCATTACCGCGGCACCACGCTGCACCGCGGCTTCGTATTCGGCGATGATGCTCGAGGCCTGCGCGTCGGTTCGCACTACCTGGAGGATCGGGCGCTTTTCCGCGAAGACCAGCGCCGCCTGGCATCCCAGGCGGACGGCCTCGGAGGCCTTGGAGAACTCGGGTGCGTTGAGGGGAAGCAGCAGACCGATGAAAGGCGATTCGCCCGCAGGACGGCTTGCCGGATCGTCGACGGCCGCGCACAATGCCGGACTCAACAACGCCGACAGAGCGAAACAGATTTGGGTGCAGTGACCGGCAGGCATGGCG
>Ga0137409_10007928_pt1 | contig 10871 bp, 12 predicted proteins | sample CZODoug1_16funga_FD_122059 | JGI IMG/M metagenome (GOLD analysis project Ga0137409, IMG submission 122059) | Vadose zone soil fungal communities from Angelo Coast Range Reserve, California, USA - CZODoug1_16fungal (Hybrid Assembly) | ecosystem: Environmental > Terrestrial > Soil > Vadose zone... | reverse complement strand
GGGATCGGGAATGCGCCGAGCTTGTCGGCGAGCTTCGGGTCGCCGGCCTTGGGGTCGGTGATGACGCCGACCTCCCAGCCGTTGGCGATGATCATGGCGATATGGCCCTGCGCGAAGGCTGCATCCTGCTTCGCCTCATCACCGGTCTTGTCGGCTTTGGACAGAGAGCTGACGAGCTTGCTCAGCGTGGTCAGACCTTGCTGGGCGTTGGAGCTGGTCAGGGATCCCTGCCACTTGCCTCCCGATTGGGTAGCTATGTCGCCGCCGCTGTCCCAGATGAAGGGAAGCGCCGCGTACCAGTACTTGCCAGGGAAGTAGAGGGCCGAGAAGTTCGGGTCGGAGCTGTTCGCCGCCATGAGCTTCTGTCCGACCGTCATCAGGCCGTCGAGGCTGTCGGGCGGCTGGACTCCTGCCGACGCAAAGAAGTCCTTTCGGTAGATGATCGCGCGGCTGCCGGCGTAGTACGGCACGCAGTACAACTTGGACGCCACCGTGCACGAGTCCGTCAGGGACTGGAGCCACGTGCCGGAGTTGTCAAAGCTGGATTTCTTACCGCTGATGTCCGCAAGCGCCCCGGCCGCGGCGTACTTGGCCACCAGCGTGTTGCCGAGCTCCATCACGTCAGGTGGATTGCTGCCGGCAAAGCCCGTGTCGAGCTTGGTCCCGACGTCACCCCATTGCTGGATCTCGACGTTGACCGTCACTTTTGGATATTTCGCCTTGAAATCGGCGTTGACCGCGTCGATCACGCTCGCGGGCGCGCTGCCGTTCATCAGCCAAACGGTGAGCGTGCCGGTTTCATCGGCTGCGTTGTTGCTGGTGCCACCTCCACAGGCCGCTGCCACGATCGCAGTTGCCAGCACCATGGTGCCTAGCCAGACCTTCCTAACTCTCATGCGTTCCAATTCCCCCTGTAGGTTGAATGCGGCGTTCTTCGCCATCCGGATGGTCGCCCTTTCGTTCCGGCGCAGCAGGAGAACGACCACGTAGGGCGCCGGCCGAGCGCCCGTTGCGGCCTCTCTGCAGCACGAGGTCGGCGACCAGGCGATAACGGTCGCCGCGATAGATGGAGCGGACGAACTCGACGATCCGCCCTGACTCGGAGACGGTCGTCCGCTCGAAGAGAAATGCCGGCGAGTGCAATGGCACACCCAGCACATCCGACTCTTCCTCGTTGGTCACAGTCGGCTCGATGCTCTGCGTGCCGGATGCGATGACGATTCCGTACCGCTCCGCCAGCAGGTCGTAAAACGAGTGGTCCTCGAAATCGGACCGTGTTAGTCCTGGCACCAGCGCTTCATGAACGTGAAGGACCTCCATCGCCATTGGTTTGGAATCGGCGAGGCGCAGGCGTTTGACTCGCACGATTCGGGCGTCTGGGGAGACCGCAAGCCTGTGGGCCAGCCGCGCGCCGGCAAGGATTGTGGTCAGCTCGAGTGTCCGGTTCCCGGGCACCATGCCGCGGCGGCGCATGTCGTTGCTGAACGATGTAAGGGTCAGCGGTTGGGCGATTTTGGGTTCGGTGACGTAGGTGCCGCTGCCGTGACGGCGCTCCAGATAGCCATCGCGAACCAGCTCATCCAGAGCCGCCCGAACCGTCAGCCGCGAGACTCCAAGATCACTCGTGAGCTGTCGCTCCGAGGGAATTGAGTGGCCCACGTCGAGACCTTCGATCAGGTCGAGGATCCGATCTCGAGTGTCTTCCTGCTTGTTCATTCAGAAAGTCCCGGACTCAAGTGGTACTGTCCTGCCGCGCCCATCACGAGCGCCAGTAAAGCACAAACGTGCCAAGTGGTCAATACCACTTGTTCCCGGCTGCCACAAGCGTTTCCAGGTGCTTGGTCTCTCGTCCAGCCGATCGGCCCTGTTGAATGGCGCCTGGCGCGCGACCGCCAGACGTTTCTCCGGATCGCTTACCTGCTGCTGGCGTTCCCGTTGGGCACGCTGTACTTCGTCGTCATCATCACTGGCGGTTGAAACTGTGAAAAAGCGCTACGGCGGTTTCCGGGTGCCAGCGTAAGAGAGGGAACCATTGCAACTGAGTCCCGGCTATGCCGTCTCTCGTGACTCCTACTACTTGACTTCGACAGGGATAACGGTTTCAGGTGTCGGCATGAGCGGCCAAACACGCGAGTCCGTGAAGTCGTACGTAGGGTGCAGCCACTCTTCTTTCATATGCGTGTCCACGCGTCCTGTTTTGTTGTTCGCTGCCGTGAAGCCCCGCGCGTACTGATCCATCCAATACACCTGCGCCGGCCCGCCCTGCGAGTTGTCCACGGCCAGGATCACCGAGTGCCAGCCTCCCGAAACTGACAGACCGAAGAAGTACCAGCCTGGGTACTCCGGCTTGACCATCCCCAGCACCGCATCCTCGACCTTGGGCACCCACCTGCCAACCCTGGCGCTGTATTTGATCACAATCTCGGGACCGGTCTTGCCGTGCATTCGCATCGTTTCCATGATCCGGTCAACGTTGTTCGTGTCCACCTTTGTCTTCTTGAGCACCTCTGCGGCATCCGCCTGGACCTGCTTCTTGATGGCCGCCGACTCTTCAGTGGTGTACAAGGCTTCGAAGCCCTTATAGACGGCCGTCATGCAGCCGCCGCCGGGCAGCTCTCGCACTTCGGCAAAGTACTTGCTCCGCACCGCAGTCGCTTTTCCCTCGGAGAAGATCCGCGATAGGGCCTCCTGCTCCGCCCAGTCCTCTCGAAGATCGGCCTCAGCGGCGAGGAGCTGTGCCTGCAGTGTGGGATCAGGGGCCCCCACTCCCTGCAGCGACGTCACCTTGGCCTCGAGGCGGGCAATGTCCGGTGCAAGTGCTCGTTGGAGAAGCAGTTCTTCCCTGCGGATGTTGCTCACGATCGGTTCTCTGGCCGATGACATCGGCGCTACCGCCAATTGGGCCCGCAGCTCTGCAAGGCGACCCCGATGGAGGATGACGATCTGACGCACGGGGTCGTCGGCGGCGACAACTGCTTGCAGAGTGGCCAGCCTGGCACGCACTCGAGCCAACTCCGGGGTCGTCTCGCCTTTCTCGCCGAGAGCCTGCGCCTGACGCGTCAGAGCTTCGATTTCGACAAGCAGCTCAAGCCTCGAGGGGACTGGGTCGTCCGCAGCGTCACGAGCCACACCAACTCGTGCTGCCTGGTATGGAGTCTTGAAAGGCGTGTCGACGCTCGCCGATCCAGCCTTCGCCTCCCCCTCGGACGCCGGGTCGTCGATCAGGTCTGGTCTGGCCGGTGCGTCAACCTGTCCTTGCTGCACAGCATGGATCAACTCGTGCTTCAGAAGGCGGTCGCCTCCGCTGCTCCCGGGAGAGTACCGGCCAGAGGCGAACACGATGTGGCGTCCGACCGCGTAAGCATTGGCGGCCATGTCCGAAGCCGAGCGAGCCGCCCAAGGTTCGTCGTGAACGCGGATCCTGCTCAGATCCTGGCCCAGCGCAAGCTCCATCCGCAGCCTGAGCAGGGGATCGAGCTCGCGGCCCGCCGAGCGGAACCCCTGATCCGAGGACGGCTTGGGTCGGGTCAACTCGGTCCCTGGTGAGCTCGGGACGTGGTGGTCGATTGGTGGAATGCCATTAGATTCGTGATGCCAGGCGAGGCTGCGGCTCAACGCCGATGCGCCATTGCGTCGCCATCCGATTGGTCGACCCGAATCGTCCGCATGAGGCCGTAAAACAGCCGGCGAATCGGGAGCTGTCGATCGTTGCGCTCGCGCGGCCATCGCCAGGGCAAACGTGCTCATCAATGCACGGCCGGGTCATATACCGAGAACGTCACCGCGCCGTCACAGCTCAACCCTCAGAGGCCGGGAATGTCCAGTCACGAGTTGCTCTCCTCGAGGAAGGCGAGGGTGGCTGCGGCGAACAGTGGCGAGTTGAAGATGTTGTAGTGGGTCTGGCCCGGAAGGATCGCGAGTGCGTGACCGCCTTTTGGCCGCCCCTCGCCCATCCAGCCGCCATCGCGGAGGCCGCCCCCGAGCAGTTTGAACACTTCGACGTAGTGACTCGGCGGGGCCATGTCAGCGTCGGCGGCGACCACGAGCGTCGGCATCTGGAGGCCGCGGACCTCATCACTGAAGTCGAAGTCTTCAGACATCGATTCGCCAATCTTGGTCAGGAGACGGGGGAAGTCCTCAGGCCGTGGTGCGACACGCTGGTACAGCTGATACATCGGCGTTTCCTTCATGAAGTCGGCGGCCGCTGCGTTGACCTGCCCTTGCTGCGCCCGCATCTCCGGATAGATGGCGTCGGGCCGCAGGTTCGCTGAGACCATGACGAGCCGTCGGACTTTCGCCGGGTACTTAGCCGCCGTGTGGAGTGCCACACCACCGCCGAGCGAGTAGCCCACCACGTCCGGCGTGTTCAGCTGGAGATGGTCGATGAGCGCCGCAATGTCGCCGGCCATCAGCCGGACGTCGATCGGTCGATCGATGTCAGCGGTGCGGCCGTGTCCTTGCAGGTCGACGGCGACGACCTGGTGGCGCTCTGCGAGCAGAGGCAGGACGGGCCCGAACATCTCGCCCGACCCGAGTCCGCCATGCAGCAGGATGAGCGGCCGCCCGCTCCCATGAGTCTCGTAATAGAGGTTGATGCCGTTGACCTCGGCGTACTGGCCGGTGCCCTTCGCCTGTGCGGTCCAATCGCTGGTCATGGTCATGCTCCTTGCGTGAACGAGAAGTGGGTTCAGGAGATAGGACTCCGCCGGCGCTGGGAATTCATCGGTGCGCGAAGGACAGAATCATCTAATGAAGGTGGCCCAATAGTCGCGAAGCATCAAGCCACCTCTATATCTCCATGATGATGCGGCGCATCAGGCCAAGCTCGGTCTCATAAATGTGAGCCGACTTCACCGTCATCGTCAAAGTGCCGACCCCGACGCCGAGGTCTTTGGCCACGCGAGTTTGGAGCGCTGCGAGCTCGACGAGATTGGCATAGCCCTTGGTACCGAAGTCGATGGCGTGCGCGTAGGTGGCGAGCTGTAGCTTCTCCTTGACGAGCCAGAAGTCGAGCAGGCTGATGCATGGGACGTAGCTGGTGTCGGTTAGCGGCTGGAACGTCGTAACAGTCGCGTCGCGCGCCCATGGGTTGGCGGCTAGTCGGTCGATCACCCAGCGGATCTGGTCGCGGCCTGCGTGAGCGTAGTCATACAGGCGCGTCGCGTAGCTGTCGGAATCGCCGAGCTCTGCCACTCGAGAGCGGTCGGTGAAGTTCGCGTGCATCCACGCCAGGCGTTCGGGATCGCCATGGAGATCAATGACTGGGTCGTCAACCCTCGGTGAGTGCACGTCGAGCGTCACGCGCAACACTTCGACGATTGGCAGTCCTTCCCAGCTCCCGACGCCACCGCCTTTTAGAATCGCCGCCGCGACTGCTATCCACGCCTCGCCCAGCGTCATCGATTCGATCCGCACTGGAACGAAGTCCTCGGTCATTGTTGGATCCATCATGACGTGGGTCGGAGGCGTTTCCGAGGGCCGGCACTTTGGGTTTCGCTCGTTTACGGCGGCGCTCGGCGAGCCTTAACGTCGCCTAGGAGAGGGTGAGTCCCCACGCCGACCGTTTGGCATAGGAGGAAGACGCATGTCCTCAGAAATCGGCACCAGTTTCATGCGAGATGAAGGCACAAGCGATGCGATCGGGCAGTTTTGGAGACGCGCCCTTGGCGACCGCTCCCTAGCATGAGGGGTCGTCCCATCAAATTCGCAAAGGAGAGCGGAAGTATGGCTGAGAGGAAACCTGCAAAGAAGGGCACGCAGAAGTCCGCGAAGGGCACCAGCGCGACCGGTAAGGTGGCCAAGTTCACGGACGAGGAACTAGGCGCGATGAAGCAGCGCGTCAAAGAGCTGAAAGCGGCCGCGGGCAAGGTGGACGGGGAACGCGACGTGCTCGCGAGGATCGCCACGATGCCGGCACCGGATCGTGCCCTGGGCGAGCGGATCCACGCGATCATCAAAGCCAGCGCGCCAGCCCTCTCGCCGAGACTCTGGTACGGGATGCCCGCGTATGCCAGGAATGGCAAGGTCGTGTGCCACTTTCAAGACGCGCGCAAGTTCAAGACGAGGTACGCGACGCTCGGCTTCAGCGACGAGGCCAACCTCGACGAAGGAGCCCTGTGGCCGGTCGCTTTCGCGCTGAAGAAGTTGACCCCCGCCGACGAGGCAAGGATCAGCGCGCTCGTGAAGAAAGCGGTGAGCTAAAGGTCGCGGATTCGTCCGCCGACATCATCCACCGCTAAGCCCGCCCCACCTCTGATATGCAATCGGTCGGTTGCATTTCCAGCGGCTGGCCGGTAAGATGCAACCATGAAGTTGCATAACTCTACGGACCGCATCGAGAAAGAGATCGTTCTGCGCGCACCCCGCTCGCGGGTCTGGCGCGCGCTTGCCGACGCCGAAGAGTTCGGCGCCTGGTTCGGCATGAAGCTTGAAGGTACCTTCGCACCTGGCGCACGCGCCCATGGCCAGATCGCGCTGCCCGGCCATGGGAACGTGACTGTCGAGATCGCCATCGAGCGGATGGATCCCGAGACCCGGATGTCGTACCGGTGGCATCCATACGCCGTCGAACCCGGCGTGGACTACTCGAGCGAGCCCACCACGCTGGTCGAGTTCCAGCTCGAGGAAGTCGCCGAAGGCACTCGCCTCACCGTGGTCGAGTCAGGCTTCGATCGCATCCCGGCGGCACGGCGTGCTGAAGCACTTCGTAAGAACGACGCGGGGTGGGCTGAGCAGCTGGAGAACATCGCGCGCTATGTCGCTTCATAGCGCCGGCTGGCGCGACGTCTCTCGCGCTGCGCCGGTGTTTGCGGCGCTCGGTGATGAAACGCGGCTGGCGCTGGTCGCACGACTGAGCTCCGAGGGCCCTCTCTCGATTACCCGCCTGACCGCCGGATCTGCTGTCACGCGACAGGCGGTTACCAAGCACCTGGACGTGCTCGCCACAGCTGGGCTCGTCTCGGATGTGCGGCGTGGCCGCGAGCGCATCTGGGAGCTCGAGCTGGAACAAATGGAAGCGGCGCGAACCTATCTCGAGCACGTCTCGAAGCGATGGGACGAAGCGCTCGACCGTCTGAAGCAATTCGTCGAGGAATGAAGGAAGGAACCATGCTTTTGAGCAACGAGGTCGCAATCGGTCGGACGAGCGCGACGGCAGCCGCGCTAATGGCGACGCTCGGGCTCGCCGCCGCGTCCTGGGTCGTCGCGGTCCGGCACATGACCGGAATGGACACGGGCGTGGCGACCCAACTTGGTTCGTTCGCGTTCTTTGTCGCCCTGTGGGTGGCAATGATGGCGGCGATGATGCTGCCGGGCGCGGCTCCGGCAGTCTTACGAAGCGCTCATGCCCGCGGTGTGCGCACAGTGCCGCTGTTCGTCGGGTCGTACCTTGCCGTCTGGACACTCGTGGGCGTCGCCTTGTATGCGCTGTACCGGCCGCACGGTTTCTTCGCGGCCGGAGCGGTTGTGATCGCGGCTGGTGTCTACGAGCTCACGCCGCTCAAGCGGCATTTCCGCCGGCGCTGCCGCGAGAGCGTCGGTTCTGGATTCGAGTTCGGGCTCTGTTGCGTCGGCTCGAGCATCGGACTGATGCTGATGTTGGTGGCGCTTAGCGTCATGAGCGTCACCTGGATGGCCGTGGTCGCGGCCCTCGTCCTCGTCCAGAAGCTCTTACCCGCGAAAGCCGCCATCGATTTGCCGCTGGCGCTGGCGATCGTCGGACTTGGACTTCTCATCGTCATCGCGCCCCCGTCGGTTCCCGGCAACCTGTTTTAAGGAAAAAGGAGAGAACGAATGACCGACCACAAGATCGGAACACGTGAAGAGTGGCTTGCGGCCCGGCTGGAGTTGCTCGAGGCAGAGAAGGCGCTGACGCGGCGTGGCGACGAGCTGGCGCAGCGGCGGCAGGAGCTGCCGTGGGTTCGAATCGACAAGGAGTACCGCTTCGAGACAGATGAGGGCACAGCGTCCCTCGCCGATCTCTTCAAAGGACGCTCGCAACTCCTCGTGTATCACTTCATGTTCGGGCCCGACTACAAAGCAGGCTGTCCGTCCTGCTCGGCGATCGCGGATGGCTTCGACGGCTCCGTCGTCCACCTAGCGAATCACGATGTCATGCTCTGCGCCGTGTCGCGGGCTGCGCTCCCGAAGCTGCAGGCGTACAAGCGGCGGATGGGATGGAGCTTCCCCTGGGCGTCTTCGTTGGACACTGACTTCAACTACGACTTCCATGTGGCGCACACCAAGGAGGAGTGGCAGTCGGGAGCCGTCGAGTACAACTTCCGCTCAGGAGACATGCGGGTGCCGGAGGGAGAGGAGAACCCCTTTATCACACAGCTCACCGCGAGCGTCGGAACGGACTGGGCGACATATAGGCGAGAAGGGCCCGGCGTGAGCGCGTTCGCGCTCGAGGATGGCGTCGTGTACCACACCTATTCGGCGTACGCGCGCGGGATTGACGGCCTCTGGGGGATGTACCAGTGGCTCGACCGCGCGCCGCTCGGCCGCAACGAGATGGGCTTCTGGTGGCGCCGCCACGACGAGTACCACGGCGGGAGGGACTGAATTCAAGATTTGGTTGGAAGGCGGGACGCGATTTGAAATCCACGCTTTCTGGGTGGAGTCTGCTCGTACCACTTGAGCACGCGCATCGCCCGGAGGGTGTTCCACCGGCTCGGTCTGCCCTCGCCCTCGTCCATCGCGAAGTGCAGCCGGCCGGGGTGGGGATTCTCGAGGGGCCAGCGGCCATCTACATCGCGCTTCGACTCGACCAGGTCGATCGCCTCGGCCAGCCGCTCATCCGGAACGGCGCCGGCCGCGCGCAGGTAGTCCAGACCACGGAGCACGTCGTAGTGCCAAGCGGTCGGGTAGGAGAACTGCGCCCAGGCCGGGTCGATCACCTCACCGGTGGACAGCCTACGAAGCATGCGCCGCTCGAGAAGGTACTCCTGGCCGCGAAGCCGGGCGGTTCCCACCTCCCGTGGGCCCGCCTTGGCTCGCTCGTACTCCAGGAGGCCATCCAGCACTTCGATCGTGGTGTGGAATGAGCCACGCGTCGACCCATTCTCCTGCTCGCAGTTCCACCCGCCATCGCTCATCTGCTCACTGAGGAGCCGATCTACGATGCCCTGGACTTCCTCGCCGAAGTAGGCCCCGATCGCAACCGCCCGGCCGTTGATGCATGGCTCCACCTCGCCCCCGAAAAAGAGCTCGCCGTCGTGCTCCCATCTGCAGTGCTCGCGCACCAAGCCCACGGCGTTGCGCGCTCCTGCGGTCAGCGGATCAAGTCCGAAGTTCCGCAACAGCGTCAAGCTCCAGGTGGTGGAGGTCCACTCGGGGAACAGCGTGCCTTGTCTCTCGGCTGGCAGCGATTGCCACCATGTCGCCGCGTCCGCGGAGGTAAATGTAGGGGTGCCTCCCTCCCACTGGCCATCCTGGCGCTGGAGGGCGAGCAACTGCGCGCCCCAGCCTTCGCTGGCGACGCGCGCACGCTCGGCCGCGACGTCCTCCGCAGGCGCATCGGTAAGGTCGCGCATCACCTGCCAGCGGATCGCCGGGTCGGAGTCCAACAGCCACGCGACCACGTCCATTCCGGTTCTACGTCCCCCTCAGGAAAATGTTGGCCGCGAAACCTGTGGCCCGATGTGGTCGGCCGCCTTGGTCGAAATGCTAGCGCTCGGCCTCCGATCGGTCTGGGGCCAACGCGCCGGCGAGCACAAATCCAAGCACGGCGACAGCCCAGGTTAGCCCCAGAACAACCACCAAGAGAAGTGCCAGTAACCACGGCACCGGTCGAGAAGGGGCGAAGGAACAGTCGTATGAGACGACTGCTCAGCGTGATCGAGCGGGCGAGGTGTTTCGCGGACTGCGCAGCGCTTCGAGGAGCTCGTAGCGGACGCCACGGCGGATGACGAACTGGTCGTTAGAGTGGCGTTTGCGCGTCGCGGCGTCGACGACCCAGTCCGCTCGATGCACGAAGCGCAGGTGCTCCCTCAGGTAGTTGCGGAGCTCAGCGAGGCTGCTGAACGGTACGAGATGCCAGAAACGGCCGCGACGCATGCGGTTGAACAATCCCTCGCGCACAACGTGCGCGATCGCGCGATCCGACGCTCGATCATTCGCGAGCTCTAGCCTGGAGGTCTTCACGACACCGAAGCGCTGGAATCCTCGCGGCTTCCGGCGCTCGGCGTACGCCGGAACGCGCGAGTCAGGCCGGGCGTCGACCAGGATCCCGCCGGGTGCGAGAACCCTGTGTATCTCTGCCAGGGCATCGACCATGCCCTTTCGATTGATTCATCAAAGCGTCCAAGAGAGGATCACCACCTCGAAAGTCGCATCTGGATGTGGCAGATGCTGCGCGGAACCGGTGGCAAAGCGCACGTTTCGAACACCGGTCCTGCGCGCGTTCCTTTTTGCATCAGCAATGGCCTCCGCGTCGGGATCAATCCCGTCAACCCTTGTGGCGAGCTGCGCGACGCCGAGTGCGAAGCGGCCGTCGCCGCACCCGAGGTCCAGGACGCGCTTCCCGCGCACGAGGGGGGGGCCGCCCCACTCCCTGAGCTCGTCGTGAGCGCTTGGCCGCAGGGCCGAAGCCAATGCGGGGACGTGCCTGCCAACATCGCCGACCGAGTTCGTTGCGACACTGCTCATGGCTGCATGCAGCTTAAACCTGGTCGGGCGGGCGAGAAATGAGGCCGGGTGAGCCACCCGGGCCGTTAGTCGATCAAGCGTGCCAGTTCATCGGCAGCTTTGCCGATAGGAGAGTTCACCGCCGATACCGCCAGGATCTCCCCACGTATGGCCGCCTCTTCAGGCCGAAGGCCGTCATGGCGAATCTCCACCGCGATTCCGACCCCCAAAAACCTCCCGAGCTC
>Ga0137409_10007926_pt1 | contig 10873 bp, 10 predicted proteins | sample CZODoug1_16funga_FD_122059 | JGI IMG/M metagenome (GOLD analysis project Ga0137409, IMG submission 122059) | Vadose zone soil fungal communities from Angelo Coast Range Reserve, California, USA - CZODoug1_16fungal (Hybrid Assembly) | ecosystem: Environmental > Terrestrial > Soil > Vadose zone... | reverse complement strand
AGCAGTTTCGCTGACGTTCTGGGTCTGGAACAACGACTTGAAGGTGTCCTCGCCGGTGCCAGGCACGTCGGTGAACGACTTGGTGTGGCCGAACGTGAAGCCCGCCCACTGGATGAAGGCGCGGGTCGGGTTGACCGAGACCGAGTTCTGGTCCTGGTTGTCGACATTGACCGCCACATAAGTGCGCAGCGAGCCATAGGCAGTCTGCGTGCGGCTGTCGAAGTTGAAATGCGCGCGATGCCGCATCGAATATGGGCTAACGGAGCGATCTTGTGCGCCGCCACCACCGGTGTAATGCGGCTGCCCACCCCCGGTGGCGTTCCAGCGGTAGTCGGCCCGGACATAGCCGCCGACCTTGAGACAGATGTCAGTGCCCGGAACATAGTAAAAACCCTCACCATAGAGGCTACAGATCTTCACGTATTCAACCGGCTTCGCTTTGACCGGCAGGTCGGCCGCTTGCGCACCAAGCGCCACCAGCACGCTGGCGGAGCTGAGCAGCAGGCTTTTCATCATTGTCATTGAGGACTCCGAACTCCATTGCAGGGTGACGCTCAACACGGAGCCCCCCGCGGCTGTCGATCCGCCCCCCCGGTCAACATCACGCATCGACAAGACAGAAACGCGTGCGATGACTTTCCGAACGGAGCGACGATGATCATCGTCGCTGGCGGTACGCTAAGGGCGACGCACTAGCGGTTAAATGACAATTTGAGGGGATATCAGGCGGTGGTGCTGGAATGATTTGTGACGTTGCGCCGCCGCAACAATTGATCACACGATCGTCATCAAACTTTCAAATCAACGACGATCGGAACTCGCTCTGTCTTGAATCTGTCATTGCTTGTTTATAGTTGTTTATAGTTGGGTCTTACCGTGATCCCGAACGCTCCTCAGTCCCCGCGTCCAAACACGGTGTCTGTCTCATCGCAGACCTATTTCAGGCCGCCCTGGCCTGTCTGCGACGAAGGAAGAATCCGAGCAGGAAACCCACGATCGCGCCCAAGACGGTGCTGACTGCCGCGAACGTCATCGTATTTCGCTCGATGGCATTGATCACCGGGTTGTCCAGAAAGTTGGTGCCGGCGTGGATCGCGAGCACCGTCCATTGCCCGTTGTCCTTGATGGCGGTCGCCGTCCAGCGCCCGTCGAAGTCAAAACCGCGGCCGTCGGCGAGCTCATAGCGCTCCTTGGTGGAGCCGCGCGCGACCGCGAAAGTGCCGCTGTAGATCTGCGCCATCTCGTCGGCTTCGGCCTGGATCCGAAAGTGCCGGAGCCGCAGCAGCGGCCGCGAGAAGAGATCGTCGAACCAGCCGCGCAGCTTGCCGGTCTCGTTGAAGCTCTCCTGCGTGATCACGGTGGAGAGGAATGGTTTGTGCAGCATGCCGTCCACGGCCGCGAGGTTGCGGTTATTGATGGCGGTGAGAACATCGTCCTTGAGCTTGCGCAGCGCGGTGTGATCAGCCTCCTGCGGCCCTCCTTGCGCGATCGCGGCTGTGATGGTGAGCAGGAACAGGGCGACAGCCGAGGCGATCGATTTCATTGGGCCGCTCCAAGGCATGAGGACGATGTTGAGGACGTTGCGGCGCGTCGCAGACGCAGCCGCCGTGCCGCAAGCGTGATGGCGATGCCGCCGGCGACATCAAGCAGATGATGCCGGTGGGTGAGCACGGTCGAGGCGCAGACGACGATCAGCCAGAGCGTATAGAGAACGCGCAGCCTCGGCGTGGCCACGTCCATGAGCGCGAGCAGGATGGTGCTGGTGTAGATGACATGGAACGACGGCGCCGCATTGGCGCGACCGTCGACGCTGTAGACGAGATCGTAAAGCCGCTGCCAGCGGCCCGCGTCGGTGTGCTCGGGAAAGCCGATCTCGGAGGGCAGGAGGAGGAATACGATTCCGCCCAGGACGCTGGCAACCACAAGCCGCCGCACCAGCATCCAGAGCTCGCTCTCGTCAAGCTGAAAGGTCGGTAGCAGGAACAGCACAAACATGGAGAGATAGGCGATGATCATCGGCGGCCAGAACGGCAGCGTGAGCTCAAAGGCGGCGTAAAGATGCAGCCGCTGGCCGAGGACGCCGGTGGTCATGGTGCCGCCGACATAGATCGGGAAGAACGCCAGCGAAACAACGAGCGCGCCCAGGATGCCGGTCCAAAGCCGGACCCAGGTTGGGAAGCTCAGCGGCCGGCCGTTCATGATTGCGGTTCCAGCGCGGGCGATTGCGGTGCTGGCGCCGGCGCTGGACGGGCGCCGCCCCACAGCGAGCCGTAGATCGACCAGAACGACGGATTGGGATCCTCGGGTCGCACGCGTCCCGGCAGCTGCGTCCATGGAATGTCGGGCTCGCGATGATGCGCGAGGTGGAGGTTGTAGTTGAGGAAGATCGCCTGGGTGATCCGCCAGAAGCGCAGGTTCCAGGCGCCTTCGCGCACATCGCGTTGGCTCCAGGCGTGGTCGGTGTATTGCAGTGAGCTCCAGTTGAGCCCGAACGCCCAATAGCAGACTAGCCAGCTCAGCGCGTCGAGGCCGAGCGCGTACCACAGAGCGAACTGGAGCGTGAACGTGAACAGAGCCTGCGGCCAGACGCGGCTGATCGGCTCGGCCGCGATATCGCGCACGAATTCCTGAAAGCCCCACCACTTCGCAGGCCCATTCTGGAATGCCTGCGTGCGAAACAGGAACGGGCAGGCGAGATAGGTGAGGACCGCGACCGGGATGATCGCCCAGTAGGAGCCGGCGAGCAGGCAATAGATCCAATAGGTCTTCAGCCAGCGCGACTGGTGCGGCAGATAATAGTCGTAGAGCTCGAGGTCGCTGCGATTGCGGCGATGATGCCCGAAATGGCTGATGCGCTGGATCGCAAACGCGGTCGGGAAGAACGCCGCGAACAGCACGCCGGCGAGCTCGTTGACGCGGCGGTTGGGGTGGAACGTGCCATGCACGCATTCATGCTGCAGCGAGAAGATGGTGTTGTTGGCGAACGAGAACACCAAGGCGGCAAGCGCCAGAATGGTCCAGTGCGGCGCATGCGCGGCCGACCAGAGGCACGTTACTGCGACCGTGATGGCCGCGACCGCAATGACGAGATTGAGCCGTGACGGGATCGACAGAGGCGCGGCCGCATCAGGCATCGTCGCCTCCAGGGCCGAGCGCCTGTTTCGTCTTGCCGTCCCAGCGAGTGAACGGCTTGATCATACGGCCGGCGGGCAGCATCTGGCCGCGCGCGAGCTCGCCGGCCGAGAGGCCGGAGCGCACGCCCATGATGGCGCCGCGGCCGATATGCGCGGTGCCGATGTCGATGCGGAAGGAGCCGTCGGGTGCGAGCGTGCCGGAATGGCCCGAGAGCCCGGCGCCTGCGCCGATCACTGCGCCGCGCTCGACCACCAGCAACGGCCGGTCGACGACGAGCGCGCCCGGCGCCCAATAGACAAGCGGACTGGCGCGCCCACCCCAGAGGAAGATCCACAGCGCATAGAGGCCGGGCACGAGCCGGAGAATTTCATCGAGCCACGGCAGGCGATTGAACAGCACCTGCCACTGATAGGTGAACCACCACACCTTGTAGGCGCGATCGTGCTGGGTGAGCGCGCGACCTTGCGGCTTGCCGAACAGGAGCAGAGCCAGCCGGCAGGCGAGCGGCGGCACCAGATAGATCCAGGCGAGCGCGCCGGCGATCATCGCGGCGGGCGAGGGCGCCTGGGTCGTGACGAGCGCTGCGCCGGTGATGAGCTGCACGATCGGCAGGTAGTTGAGCGCAAGCGTATAGAAGGTCAGCGGCGGAACGCCCTGGTCAGCGGCGGTCATAGCCCACCATGCGCCTTGCAAGGGTTGCGAGCTCGGGCGAGGAATCAAATACGCCGAAGGTCAGCGGCATCGCCGTGCGGTTGAAGAGACTGCGTTGAAAGGCGTCGTCGTGCCGCAGCGCCAGCACGGCGCGGATCATCTCCTCCTGGCGCGAGGAGAGCTCCGGCATCTGACGGATGAGCTCGCGGATGACTTTCACGCCCGAGCCTGCGGGCGTCGGCCGGGTGACGATGCCGAGCATCGTCTTGAACAATGTCGCGTTGAGAGCGCGCGTGGCGCGCCCGGCGCCGGCGAGGCAAAGCTCCGCCAGGATGCCGTCGACCTGCAGGTGGCGCAGCTCGTCCTTCATGTGCTCGCGGTGGAGCGCCGCGAATGCGGGCTCGATCTCGCCGAGCGTCTCAGTGCTGGGATTGCGCGTGAGATCGCGGGCGAGCGCGGTCGAGGATTCCTCCATCGCCATCAGGTACCAGAGCGCGAAGGCGAGCCGGCCCGTCAGCCATCCGACGGTTGCGAGCAGCGCGCGCGGCAGCAGCGGCAGATCGGAGAAATAGCGGTCGCGATCGGAATAGAGCGCCGGGAAGCAGGCGCGGTTGAGGGCAGCGAAACACTGAAAATGATGTTTCTCCTCCTCGATCATGGTGTCGATGCAGCGCAGCAGCGCGGGATCGCGCGCGACCTCATGGCGCCGCCGCAATGGCAGGAGCAGGCGCTCCACCAGATCGGCCTCGAGCATCATGATGTATTCGTTGATGCGCACGCCGAAGAGCTGATTGTAGCGCAGCCGATGCTCGCGATGCAGGCTCTGGTAGAGCGGCGTGTAATAGAGCTGGGTGTATGTCTCCGGCACGAACGGCTTGTTCAGATCGATGGACTCGAGCGGACGCATCTGCATGCGGCGTGCCGGATCGGCCGCGAGCCGCTCGATGGCTGCGGGATCGAGCCAGCGGGTCATGATGGCTCCACCCGCATGATGGGGCGGCAGCCGTTGTGGCCATGCCGCGCATAGGACTGGATCACGTAGCCAAGCGTCGGCAGCGTCAGGGTGGCGGCGAGAATGGCGAGCCCGACACCGAGTGCACGGCCCGCATCTGGCTCCGCGAGCAGGGCGCTTTCAGCGAGCTTCATGCCGGCTGCGTAGATCAGGCCGAAGCCGCCGAAGAACCAGGGCGCGTAGTCGCTCGCGATCGACCAGGCGTCGCGCCCGTCGGCCCAGGGCTGGTTATAGACCTTGAGAAAGCCGGCACGGATCGCGAGCGCATCGTAGAGCCAGTTCAAGACGCCAAGAAGGACAGCCACGGCCATGCCACGAGCCAGCACGTCGAGCATGGTCGGACTGCCCGCCGGCGCGCCGATCGCGGGCAGCACCAGCATCGCGGTCGCGCTGCCGAACACGAAGCCATGATGCGGCCGGAAGCGGCCGAGCCGCAGCCGCGTGTCGAACTCCCAGACCTGCAGCAGGTTGGTGCCGATGCCCGGCACGATATAGGCGTAGGCGATCGGCACGACGAGCGCGATCGTGGCGAGGGCGGCGTTCCCGTCGTAGTGCCGCCACCACAGCCAGGCGGCGAGCGGCGTCAGCAGCGCCGGAGCGACATATTGATAGGCCTCGAACGCGCGTCGCATCGCAAAGCTCCCGCGCCTCAGCAATGGCCGAAATGACCGAACAGCATGCCGTGCTTCTTGAACACCTCGCGGCGGAACACCGGATTGAAACGCCAGAAGGTCGACATCCGTCGGAGCGTGCGCATATTGGTCTTGAGGTCCGAGAACCGCCAGAGCAGCGCCGGAATGCGGTTGAAGGCCTTGCGCGCCTCGTAGCAGACCGCGGTCAGCTCATCGGGCGTCATGCGCGCCGGCACGAAGGACGCATCGTTGAAGCGATACTTCGGGTGCAGCCACCACTGCCCGTCATAGAGATGGCGGCCTTCGCGCGTGAGCCGCTCGTAGAGCGGCGTGTTCGGATAGGGCATCAGGATGTTGAAGGCCGCGAAGGTGAAACGGTTCTTGAGCGCGAAGTCGAGCGTGGCGCGCACCGAATCAACCGTGTCGTGATCATAGCCGAGCGTGAACGCTGCCCAGGTCTGCAGCCCGTATTCGCGCAGGATGCGGATCTGGGTCGCATACTGGTCGAACTTCGGCATGTTGGGCGATTTCCTGGCCTCCTTGATGCTGGCGTGGGTGATCGACTCGAAACCCATGATGTGGCCGAGGCAGCCGGCATCGACCATGAGCTGCATCGCCTCGCGGTCGGAGGTCACGTCGAGCGACGCCTGGCTCACCCAGTTGACCCGCATCGGAATGAGCGCGCGGCAGAGCTCCTTGAGCGCCACGCGATTGGAGGCGATATTGTCGTCGACGAAAAACAACAGCCGATGATCGGCGGTTGCGACCTCCTGCAGCGTTTCGTCGATGGCGCGCAGATAATGCTTCTTGTCGAAATATTTGGTCACCGCGCAGAAGTCGCAGACGAAGCGGCAGCCGCGCGAGAACTGCAACAGGCTGATCGGCAGATAGCCTTTGCCCTTGTAGATGTCGCGCCGTGTGATCACGCCGGTCTGCGGCCGGCCGGGCTTGGCGTCATAGCGCGGCTTGAGCGCGCCGCGGCGGGCGTCCTCGATCACGGTCGCCCAGGCGGTCTCGGCATCACCCACGAAGATCGAGTCGGCATGGGCCGCGCATTCCCCCGGCACGAAGGTCGGCTGGAAGCCGCCCATGACCACGGGCACGCCGCGCCGGCGATATTCGTCGGCGATCTCGTAGGAGCGGCGCGCCGTATAGGTCTCGACCGTGATGGCGACCAGGTCAGTCGGCTCGTGATAGGGGATAGGCTCCATGCGGTCGTCGTACATGACGACATCGACATCCTCGGGCGTGAGTGCGGCGAGCACGCCGAGATTCAGCGGCTCCATGCGCGCCTCGTCCACATAGAGGCTGTGGGTCATGCGCCCGATCGTCGGTTTGATCAGCGTAAGTTTCACAGCACGGCCTCGACCAGCCCGGTCGGCGCACGCGCCGCCAGAGGGCGGCCCTGCTTGCGCGCGATCTCACGCCGGGAAATCGCATTGGCGAGCAGCATGGTGCCGACTTTCACGGGCGAGCGCCATTTGGGCGCGCCGCGCAACGCGCGCTCGGCGATCGATGGCCAGGAGTAGAAGGCGCGCCGCGCGCGCATCGGGCCTTCGCGCAGCTCCTCGGGCGACATGCGACGGGGCGTAAAGATGGTGTCGCCATAGCGAAAGGCAGGGTCGAGCCACCAGGTTTGGCGCAGGAGGCGGCCCTCGTCGCGCAGGCGATCGTAGAGGCCGGTGCCCGGCATCGGGGTGAGCGGATTGAAATTGGCAATGCACAGCGACTGCGCGCGCGCGAACGCGGCAGCGCGATCGAAGCTTGTCGGCGTGTCGGCATCGTAGCCGAACACGAAGGTGCCGTAGATCATGATGCCGCGGGCGTGAAAGCGGCGGATGACGTCCTCATAGCTGCCCGCCACGCCGTTCCATTTCTTGCGCATCGCGATGAGGCTCTCGCGCTCGAGCGATTCAAAGCCGATCAGCGCCAGCGCGCAGCCAGCCTGCGCCATCAGATCAAGGAGCGCGTCGTCCTTGGCCACGTCGATGGTGATCTGACAGCACCAGCGCATCTTGAGCGGAATGAGCGCGCGCATCAGCGCCTCGAAGGCGTCGCGCCGCCAATAGAGATTGTCGTCCACGAAAAACACCAGCCGCCGCCGCGGCAACGTGCGCATCTCGGCGACGATATCGTCGGGATCGCGCTGTGCGCGGTAGGTGCCGTAGAACGCATGGATCGAGCAAAAATCGCAGGCGAAGCGGCAGCCGCGCCCGGCCTGCACCAGCGAAATGGGTGCATAGCGTCGGTCCGCGAAGATGCTGCGATCGTAAGTGGGTGCGCCGCCGGCGCCGGGTTTCGAGCGATAGAGCTGCTGCATGCGCCCGGCTGCTGCGTCGGCAAGGACCTGCTCCCAGGCGCCTTCGGCATCGCCGACCACGACTGCGTCGGCATGCTGCAGGGATTCCTCGGGCAGCATCGAGGGATGATGCCCGCCCATCACCACCGGTACGCCGGCGCGGCGATACTGTGCCGCGATCTGATAGGCGCGGCGCGCCGTGAAGGTCTCGACCGTCATGGCGACCAGATCGGTCGTCACCATGCGCAACGGCTCGATCCGCTCGTCGATCATGGTGGTCGCGATGGTGCTCGGCGTGCGAGCCTTGAGGATCGCGAACACCAGCGGCGTCATGGCGTCGGCCGAGAAGCCTTCGCCGAGCGCGGGCCGCAGGAAGGTGATGTGCCGCATTAAAGCACCGCGATCTCGACATGCGGCAGCCGAGCATCGGGCATTCGCGCATCGGGCTGCGTCTTCTCCGCTCCGTTCCATTGCACGAGATGCAGCCAGGCCCGGTATTCACGCGGGCGATAGTGACGCCGGAGCCAGTCCGCGAGCGGATGACGGGTGGCGAGGCCCAGGAGGGCGAGCGCATGGCCGCGCCGATGCGCCTCCGCCAGCGCGGCGTCGACGAGGGCATGGAAGGTGTCGCCGTCGTCGTCTGCGCTCGCGAGGTGGGACAGATAGACCTGCTGCAGCGCCTCTCCGGCCGCAGGCAGGCGCGGGGTGCGCAGCAGCGGCGCCGCGAAATTGATCGCCGGCCGCAGCCGCGAAAACCGTTCCGCATAGCCATCCACGATCGTCTGCTTGAACTTGTTTTGGTCCCACAGCGCCACGCAGGCCGTGATGTCGGAGCCGCGGCGCACGACGAGAAAGTCTTCAGGCTTCAATCCCGGGCAAAGCGTCGGATCGGCAAGGTCGCGGGCACGCCAGACCGGCGCGAACTGATACTCCCGATAGGAGCGGTCGAGGCAGTCTGCGATCGCCGGAAGGTCATCCACTCGAGCGCGCTCGACGGAAGGCCGCGCTGACGCGTTGCGCGGCCGCAGCGCAAAGGTCGAGAACGACTTGAGCGGACGATAGCTCGGCAGGCCTGCCAAGTTGGCGCCAAGGAGCCGCAACGCGGCATGGTTGTCGGCGGCGATCGCGGTCAGCGCATAGGGCGTCGCGCGCTCGTCGTGCAGCAGTTGCTGCACGGCCGTAAAGCCGCCCTTGAGCACACTGAGCCGATGGCGATAGCGCGGCGCGACGCGCAGCGCGCCCAGATAGGCGAGCAGGCGCGGCTCGCCGTCGATGAAGCACTCGCGCGCCGACCATTCGCACATGCCGACCGGCTCCTGCGTGCGTAGCTCGCGCGCGATGATATAGCCGTGGAGCGAACCCATGATGGCGGCGGCTGCAAAGGCGTCCGGCTCGCGCGCGAACGCAAGGCGGATCCATCCGTCAGTCGCGTTGCTGCGCAGGAGCTGGCGCAGCTCCGCCTCGTCCGCGCGGCCAGCCACCGCGTAGCGGATAGGCCCGACGACAATCTCGCGGTCGCTTAAGCCGCTTTCAGCAACGGTCCGTTCCAAGCCGGGTCCCCCAACGGAAAATGGTCGCGCTTGTCGACCTCGACGCGATGCATGCCGTTGATCGCGAAAAAATTGCGAAACATGAAGCCGTCCGCCCGGTTCACCGGGTCGAAGGCGCGGCGCACGATGCTTTGCCAGGTGTAAAAACGCCGGCGGGCGCGCAGGCAGCCTTGCCGGATGTCGTCCGGCGCCATGGTCTTCGGTTGAAACGGAATGCCGTTGTAGCCGTAACGCTCGTCAAGCCACCAGCGCTCGTAAAGGAGCCGGCCCTCGCGCTTGAGGCGCGTGAACAGGGGTGTTCCTGGAAATGGCGTGAGGTGATTGAAGGCGGCGAGATAAAAGCGATGCTCGATCGCGAACGCGGCCGCTTCGTCGAAGGCGTCCGCGCGCTCGCCGTCGTAGCCGAACACGAAGGTGCCGTAGACGCGGATGCCGTGGCGGCGCAGGTTGGCGAGCGCGACCGTGAAGCCGCCGCGCATGGTGTTGAAGCGCTTTTTCATGGCGCGCAGCACGGTTTCGTCGAGGCTCTCGAAACCGATGAGAACGCCGCTGCAGCCGGCGCGCGCAAGCGCGGCGAGGAACGCCTCGTCATGCGCCGCATTGATGCTCATCTGGGTGACCCAGCGGATGCCGAGCGGTGCCAGCGCCTCGGCGAGATCGCGCGCAAACGCCAGATCGGCCGCGAAATTGTCGTCGACGAAGAAGAACACCCGCTTGCTCGCCTTGAGTTGAATCAGCTCCGCGATCACGTCTGCAGGCGGGCGGGCCCGGTAGGTACGCGAGAAAAAGGTCTGTATGGCGCAGAATTCGCACGGAAAACGACAGCCGCGCCCAGTCTCGATCAAGCCGATGGGCAGGTAGCGCTTGCCGTGAAACAGATCGCGGCTGATCCGGATCTCAGCCAGCGGCCGTTGGTCTCCTTGATAACGGCGCCGCAGAGTGCCGTGCCGAAGATCATCCACCACTTCAGCCCAGACGCTCTCGGCTTCCCCGGTAACGATGGCCTCGGCATGGCGGGATACCTCTCCGGGAACCAGTGTTGCATGAAAGCCACCCATGACAACCGGTATACCGCGCCGCCGGTACTCGCTGGCGATCTGATAGGCCCGGGCGGCCGTGTAGGTCTCGATGGGGATAGCCACCGCATCGGTCGGTGCGTCGAATGGAATCGCCTCCATGCGATCGTCGTGAAAGCTCAGCTCGACATCCGGCGGGCTGAGCCCCGCCAATACGGCGATTGGTAGGGGCTCCATCTGCCAGGTGCGGATATAGCTCTCGTCGGCCCGGTGGCCGATGGCCGGATGAATGAGCGTCAGCTTCATGCCGCGCTGCGCTCGATGTTGACGCGAGGCTGGGTGATGCCGGGTAGCGCCGACAGGTGCCAATCACACGTGTAGAACCGATGTAGATTGTGTGCATAGAATCGATAACCAAGATTCGCCGCAAGTGCCAGGGGTTCCCAGGCCCGGGCCCGCCAAAGACGGCGCGCGATGGAGCCATAGCGATAGACCTGTTTCCAGGCCCGCTCATGGCCGGCCGCCAACTGCTGCGGAGTCATGTTGCGCGGCTGGAATACCACGTGTTGGCCGTCGTA